>OBAF01000043.1_pt1 | contig 171145 bp, 135 predicted proteins | sample 1517851 | NCBI WGS metagenome assembly OBAF01 (sample SAMN04571706, study PRJEB22368) | human gut metagenome | biome: human gut; material: stool | host: Homo sapiens | place: Luxembourg | collected 2012-10-19 | reverse complement strand
CCAGGACCCCAACATTAAAAGTGTTGTGCTCTACCAGCTGAGCTAGCGAATCATCGCACGGTCCGACATGATGTCTTTCTCAAATGCGTGGCAAAGGTAAGACTTATTTTGTATCAGACCAAACTTTAAAGGTATTTTTTGAGTGTTAAAAAAAGTTTTCAGTCGGAATTATGCTTATTTTCAGAAACTTCTGGCGTTTCATCGTTTCGGATATCTTCGCGTAATATATATCGCTCGTAATACGACTGCAAAAGAGTTGTCAAAGGCAATGCGATAATCATTCCTATCAAGCCCAGCAATGTACCCCATATTGAAAGTGATAGCAAAATAATGGCAGGATTGAGCCCCATGACATGCCCCATAATACGAGGCACGAGAATCATATCCTGGATAAGTTGCACTACAACAAACACTATGACGCAACCGAATACGAGCCACCAAAAACTCTGCCCGGGCTCGGCCGACTTCAACATGCACAGCAGCAGGGTAGGCAGGAAACCGACCACCTGCAAATAGGGTACCATGTTGAGTAATCCGATAAAGAGACCGAGCAGTATGGCTAGCGGCAACCCTACGATGGAAAATCCGATACTGAAAAGTATTCCTACCAGAAAAGCCACACAGGCCTGTCCACGAAAGTAACGGTTCATGCTCACCTTCACATCGTTGAACACTTCGAGGGTTTTTGTACGGTATCTATTGGGTATCAATGCTTTGAATCCGGCAATGATTTTGTCGTAATCAAGCAATATGAATATAAGATAGAGAAAGATAATGAGCCAACTGATAATATTGATAATCTGATTGACCGAGCCGGTGAGCAACGCCCACAACTGGGTGGCTGTCTTTTCTATCAGCATACGCCAATCTTGCGGATTCATGGCCTCGGCTATACGCGTAAAATCGATGCGCTCCTGCAAATAGTGGTGCCAACTCTGTGGAATAAGAGGTGTTATGGCCGACCCCCGAGAAAGATAGTCTTGAATCAAGGTTCGCATTTTAGTGGCCTCTTCGACAATCCCGGGAGTGATAAGCCACACAAAAAGAGCTATCACCCCTACGATGGATAGTAACGCCAAGAATATGGCCAAGATGCGAATTTTCACTCGACATCGATACTGAATAAACTCGACAAAGGGGTTGACAAGATATGCCATGAGCCAAGCCACAAAAAAGGGAAGTAGCGCGTTTTTGAGCAAACGTATCAGGTAAAAGGCGGCTATGATGGCTACTGCCGTGAACAAGATGCGCATTACTCTATCGAACGTAAAAGGCTGTCGAATCGATTTCATAATCAATCTTTACATTTAAAAATCCTTGAGAAGAAAACTTTCTCAAGATGGACAAATGTAAATAAATTCGTCGGAATAATCTAAAAAAAGAACAGCGATTAAAGCGATAAAATTTTTTCTTTCAACCAAATCGGAGCTGTAGAAATATCCTCAACAAATTTATAAGATGCAAACAATATCGCCGACAAATCTTTTTACATCAACAACTTTTCTGTAACAGATAAAAATGCTACCTTTGTCTTCAACGGGAAAAATGATATTCCGCGTACCCATAATTCTATGTCATCATGAAAGTCCTACTTATCAACGGAAGTCCGCATGCCAATGGTTGTACCTACACCGCTTTACACGAAATAGAAACGACTTTGCACGCTCAAGGCATCGATACCGAAATGCTCTATCTCGGTCACAAACCCATTGCCGGTTGCATTGCCTGTGGCAGTTGTCTGAAAACCGGCTACTGCTTTCGAGACGATCAAGTGCAGGAAATTCAGAAAAGGATAGAAGAATTTGATGGTCTCATTATTGGCTCACCGGTCTATTACAGTGCCCCCACAGGGCAACTGGTTTCGTTTTTGAACCGATTGTTCTATGCCACAGGTTCTCGATGGGCAGGGAAATTAGGTGCTTCGGTAGTATCGTGCCGACGGGGAGGTGCATCGGCCACCTTTGAACAGCTCAACCAATATTTCACCATCAGCAACATGCCGATTGTCTCCTCTCAATATTGGAACTCGGTACACGGTCATACACCCGACGATGTACACAAAGACGAGGAAGGGCTACAAACCATGCGCGTTCTTGGGCTGAACATGGCTTGGCTGCTCCGATGCATCGAGGCAGGAAAAAAGCAAGGCATTGAAAAGCCCGTATATGAGCCAAGACTCATGACCTCGTTTATAAAATAAGATTTTCAATAATCTCTTAACGTCACATTCAAAAGAAATGTGACAGGAGACAGATTGCGACCCGGATTGAAAAAATCAGCACATCGAGAACTATTTGTCGGACAAGTCACATATAAGTCTGCCTGCATGAAAATAAGCTCTTTACCTCAAAAGACATTTGTGTGGGCAATATTGGCATGGCTTGTCCTGATGCCAACAGGAATCGCACAAAACAGCAAGACAATCAGCCCGATAGGAGGAGAAAACGCCTCGTTTGGGTTATGCATCATCGACACCGAGTCGGGAGATGTCGTTGCGGCCCATCAGGCCGAAGCCTTTTTCACTCCGGCATCCACACAGAAACTCATCACGGCAGCCACCCTGTTGATGTGCTACCAGCCCGAGCAACGACTGACAACCCGTGTATTCTACGATGGCACCATTTCCAAGCGAGGGCATCTCTCGGGCAGCCTCTATATCCGGGGCTGTGGCGACCCGTCGCTCGGTTCACAATATGCCGGCACACCTTCCGAAACATTCGTTGAAGAGGTCGTTCAGGCCGTAAAAAAAGCTGGCATAAGCACCATTTCGGGAACTGTTGTTGCCGACGACCGTGCCATGGCCGGCAACCCGGTCGTGAGCAAATGGCTGTGGGAAGATGTGGGCAACTACTATGCAGCAGGCTGTTATGGCATTAACTATGCCGACAACTTGTTTGCCGCCACTTTCCGTACGAGTGAACCCGACAGCCAACCCTTTCTTCTCGACATCAACCCCGAAGTCGAAGGCCTTCGCATCGACTACTTCGGTCTGTCGACCAACCGTTCGGGACGCGACAGCGCCTACTTCTACGGAGCCCCTTATGAATATACCCGCCGCCTTTACGGTTCACTACCGGCCCATCGCGAGACTTTCACCATCAAAGGCGACCTGCCCGACCCACCCTATTTTCTGGCCACACAACTCACAGAAGCTCTGCGCCATGCCGGAATAAAAGTTATCGGGCAACCCACCACGGCACGCCTGCTCCACGAATCGGGGGAGGAACTCCCGGGTTATGAAACCGAAGGTCATCTCCTGTATCTCTACACCTCCCCCACCCTGGCCGAAATGCTGCGCCACACGCTCACCCGCAGTGACAACCTCTACGCCGAAGCACTCCTGCGTCAAGTGGCATTGAATGTCGCCCCGACCTCCACACTGTCAGGCAGTATCGAACAGATGAAAAAGATATGGCGCGAAACAGGTTTTCCCATTGACGGTGCTACAATCTATGACGGTTCGGGACTATCACCTCTCAATCGTATTACACCGCTCATGATGTGCAGACTGCTGGCCCACGTAACCCGTCTGGATAATGGAGGAGGCTTTCTCCCCGACCTGTTGCCAAAGCCGGGCGAAGGTACCCTCAAACGACTGATGCCCGACCCGGCAGTTGCACCATTCCTCCGACTAAAAAGCGGAAGCATGACCGATGTACAGTGTTATGCCGGCTACTATACGAGCCGACACACCTATGCCGTAGTAGTCATGGTCAATCACTTTTCCGACCCCAGAAATCAGGTCCAGCAAGAAATAGCCGACATGCTCTCCCGCCTGTTTCTCTCCATCGAAAACGACAAGTAATCCCTACGTTTTATCACTCTATAAAATGCCCAATGATTAAAACACTCATTCTCGACTTTGACGGCACTTTGGCCGACACTCAGACTTGCATCGTTGCCTCCACCCAAGCCACCCTGCACAGGCTGCAACTCCCTGCGGTAGAGCAGGAAGAGATTATCTCGCGCATCGGGCTTCCGCTGCGAACGGTACTTGCCGACGGTGCCCACATTCCTCAGGGAGAAACACTCGACAAGGCTGTCGACATCTACCGTGAGGTTTTCGACGAGATAAGCCCAAGCACCACACGCCTTTTTCCACGAGTCAAAGAGACCATGATGCGACTGCACGCCGACGGTACGACATTGACGATTGCCTCCGGGAAAAGTCGTCGGGTATTGTTACAGATGTTACGCGACTTTGGCCTGCACGCTTTGGTCAAAGCCATCGTATGCGACGACGACGTCACCCACAAAAAACCAGCCCCAGACATGGCTCTACTGGCGCTGTCGCTCACAGGCACTCACCCCACCGAGGCTCTCGTGGTAGGCGACACCACTTTCGACATAGAAATGGGCCGTCGGGCAGGCTGCCCTACCTGCGGTGTCACATATGGCAACCACAGTCGTGACACCCTTAAAGAGGCCGGAGCCGACTTTCTTATCGACGAGTTTGCTCAGTTGCGAGAAATCGTGCTGTCCAGTCGGGAGGATTAGTACTACAAACACGGGATAGCATCTCTGCATCACACTCCCAAGATAAAAAACAGAAGGCTTCCGACCTGTTGTCGGAAGCCTTCTGTTTTTTAGAAAAATTTCGGGAATATGTAGACACCTTCGTCTCCTGAACAGAAACTTACTGATGTTCAAGGCGGAGTGTTTCGGTAGGCTGGTCGCACACCTCCGAAGGTCCGAAATACTGAATCGGCCCGGGATAGACATAGCAAGTCTCGCGTTCCCATTGCTTGCGCTGCGAAACAAAATACCTGAACGGAGCCCCTTCAAGATTTACCAAAGCCTTCTGTATGACAGGTTTCATCTCACCGTTACGGCGTTCCATGTTCATCATCATGGTAACGGGCACACCACCGGCAATCCACTCTTCGGCAGGACGGGTAGTATTACGCACCGACGACATATATCCGGTGCGACCCTCACCGATGAGCATGGCAGCTGTATATCCAAGCGAATAACAATAATTGGCATCAAAATTAGAGGGAGCGGCGCAACGACCTTCGTAACCGAAGAAGTGGGTCTGTGTAGCAAACTTGCCTACATAGGTTCCCTCGGCTTTCATCTCGGTCAATCGACGACCTACCATCTCGGCCAGAAGTTTCTCGGTTTCAATAAGCGAAACTTGCACGTTACCATGTGGGTCGCGGTCAAGCGTAAGCTGACGGGCCACTGCCTCGGGCAAAGTCGAGTAGATAGCCGCATTCTCGGGCGAGAGATGTTGCGTGATGTAATTAATCTGCTCCGACTTGCGCACCATGGCATACTCATGACCATGTGCAGCCAGGAAATCATTCAATTCATCGATAAGTTTCTTCATGGCCGGAATAAACTCAATAAGACCTTCGGGAATAAGCACGGTACCGAAGTTGCTTCCTTCCGAGGCACGCACGGCCACGGCATTGGCAATGTAATTAACAATATCGTCGAGCGTCTGCTGCTTAGCCTCAACCTCTTCGGAGATAAGACAGATGTTGGGCTGCGTCTGCAACGCGCATTCCAGGGCAATGTGCGATGCCGAACGACCCATCAGCTTAATGAAATGCCAATACTTCTTGGCCGAATTGCAGTCGCGTTGTATATTACCGATAACCTCGGAATAGACTTTGCAAGCGGTATCGAATCCAAACGAACTTTCAATCATTTCGTTTTTCAAGTCACCATCAATAGTCTTGGGGCAACCTATCACCTGCACACCGGCACCTATCTGCTTGTAATACTCGGCCAGGACGCAGGCATTGGTATTGGAATCATCGCCACCGATAATAACCAATGCAGTGATGTTCAAATCCTTCAATATTTGAAGACCCTTATCGAACTGTTCTTTCTTTTCAAGTTTGGTACGCCCCGAGCCAATAATGTCGAAACCTCCAGTATTACGGTATTCGTCAATGATATCGGCCGTGAGTTCCATGTATTTATGGTCGATGAGACCGGCCGGACCGAGCAAAAAGCCGAAGAGACGAGAATCTTTGTTCATTTTCTTGATTCCATCAAAAAGACCGGCAATGACATTGTGTCCGCCAGGAGCCTGACCCCCCGAAAGAATTACTCCCACGTTGATGGCCGGATACGATTTTTCTTCCTCGCAGGCCTCAAACGACAAAACGGGCATTCCATAAGTATTCGGGAAAAGGGCGGCAATCTCTTCTTGGTCGGCAACCGACTGTGTAGGCTCGCCCTCTTTTATGCGCACAGGACCCGTCAAAGACTTGGGCAACTTGGGCTGATATGCGGCACGAGCCACTTGCAATGCACTCTTTTTCATAGATATTCGATTTAAAGATGAGTTAACTTGTATTTCTAAAAAAGTCTTACAAATATGCGTTTTTTTTTATGTATTACCAAATAAATGAAACTCAAATTCTAAAAAAATCAATCACGATTTTTTCTCCTTTTGGAGATATTGTCTGATTGGGAAAAAAAATGTACCTTTGCCCCAATTTCGTCGGGGATGTGACATGCTTCCGGTCAAGAGGAGAAACAGACTTCCGACAGACTATATAATAACAGCAATTCCCGCCGCAAAGTTCTTAGCGCCGAGTTTGAAGATTCAAGACACATTATATTATACATTTAAAAACCAGAGCATTATGATCTATTCACAGGAAGTAGAACACATGTGTGTTGTAAAGAAGGGTCCTAACCATGGCCCCGCTCCTATTCCCGAAGAAGGAAAATGGGTGAAAGCCAAAGAAGTTATAGATATCTCGGGTCTGACCCACGGTGTGGGATGGTGCGCCCCCCAGCAAGGTGCCTGCAAACTGACACTCAACGTAAAAAACGGTGTCATACAAGAAGCACTGGTCGAAACCATCGGTTGCTCGGGTATGACCCACTCGGCCGCCATGGCATCGGAAATTCTCCCCGGTAAGACCATTCTCGAAGCCCTCAACACCGACCTCGTGTGCGATGCCATCAACACCGCCATGCGCGAACTGTTCTTGCAAATCGTTTACGGTCGTTCGCAATCGGCCTTCTCCGAAGGCGGCCTCATGATCGGTGCCGGTCTCGAAGACCTGGGCAAAGGTCTCCGCAGTCAGACGGGTACCCTCTACGGCACTCTCGCCAAAGGTCCCCGTTACCTCGAAATGGCCGAAGGTTACATCAAAACACTCGCCCTCGACAAGAACGACGAAATATGCGGCTACGAATTTGTACACCTAGGCAAATTCATGGACGAAATCAAGAAAGGTACCGACGCCAACGAAGCCCTGAAAAAAGTAACCGGTACCTACGGTCGCTTCTCGAAAGAGGCCGGTGCAGTAAAATACATTGACCCACGTAAAGAATAAGAAGGAGGACAAGACACTATGATAAGAGAAGTGAAATTCGAGAGCCAAGAACGCCGTATCAAACAAATCATCGCTGCTCTCAACGAAAACGGCATCAAAGACATCGAAGAGGCAAATGCCATCTGCGACAAATATGGTCTTGACCCCTACAAAACCTGCGAGGAAACCCAGCCCATCTGCTTCGAAAACGCCAAGTGGGCCTACGTTGTAGGTTGCGCCATCGCCTTGAAGAAAGGCTGCAAAAATGCTGCCGAAGCTGCCGAAGCCATCGGTATCGGCCTGCAATCATTCTGCATTCCCGGCTCGGTAGCCGACGACCGTAAAGTAGGTCTCGGCCACGGTAACCTCGCCGCCCGTCTGCTGCGCGAAGAGACCAAATGCTTCGCCTTCCTCGCCGGCCACGAATCGTTCGCTGCCGCCGAAGGTGCCATCAAAATCGCCGCCAAAGCCGACAAAGTGCGCAAAGAGCCCCTGCGCTGCATCTTGAACGGTCTCGGAAAAGACGCCGCCCAGATTATCTCGCGTATCAACGGTTTCACCTATGTACAGACCCAGTTTGACTACTACACCGGTGAACTGAAAATCGTTCGCGAAATCGCCTACTCAGACGGTCCCCGCGCCAAAGTTAAATGCTACGGTGCCGACGACGTACGCGAAGGTGTAGCCATCATGTGGCACGAAGGCGTAGATGTATCCATCACGGGTAACTCGACCAACCCCACCCGCTTCCAACACCCCGTAGCCGGCACTTACAAGAAAGAGTGCATCGAAAAAGGCAAGAAATACTTCTCGGTAGCATCGGGCGGCGGAACGGGTCGTACCCTCCACCCCGACAACATGGCTGCCGGACCTGCCTCTTACGGTATGACCGACACGATGGGCCGTATGCACAGCGACGCCCAATTCGCCGGTTCGTCATCGGTACCTGCCCACGTAGAGATGATGGGCTTCCTCGGCATCGGCAACAACCCCATGGTAGGTTGCACCGTAGCCTGCGCCGTAGACGTAGCCACCGCTCTCAACAAGTAATATAGAGTACCTCTCTATACGAAAAATCCCCGCGACTTACAGTGTTGCGGGGATTTTTTATATTCATCCATAAAAAACAATCCGTTTTTACAAAAAGAGAGCAAATATGTGTGATTGAATCATAATCATTATTATTTTTGTATGAGAATGACCGTACCGAAATCACCTCAAATAAATCTGACATGAAAACACAAAATCTGTTTTTACTTCTTTTTATAAGCGCCATAGGCTGCATGTGTATGCTCACCTCCTGCTCAAAAGAGGAAGACTTGTTCAATCGAATGGGCGACTTGAACGGCGACGGCTCTCCATCTGGAATCAATGGCGAAGTTCCGGAATATCTCCCAAGCGGTACCATCATCAAATGGGACGGTCACTATACCAGCGGCGGCAAACAATATGCCGAGATGAATGCCCAACTGACTATCCTGAACGAGACCGACTGTCTGAGCAACTGGTCGCGCGACTGGGGCACCTATACCTACACCAAGACGGGCAAGAACACCGCTAGGCTGAGTTTCTCGGTGGCCCAGATGCTGTCGAGCAGTGTACGCACATTCCAATACACGACAACGCTCACCTTTACCAGTGGCAACCAGTTTGAGATGACGGGCACTCGATTTGTATACAGCACCATCACCGGCTCAGCCACCGCCGAACTGCACTGCACAGGCTCCATCAACTGAGAATCCCGGCCGTATGTTTCTGACGCAGACCCGAAAGTAAAAAAACTCTTTTCTGCGTGGTCTAACGCCATTCTACCAACTACACCATTTATCCTCATATTATGGAATATTACATTTTAATCGACGGAAAGACCGAAGGGCCGTTCAGCCTCAAAAAGTTGAAAGAGATGCCCGTTACTCCTCAAACAAAAGTCTGGCGACAGGGCATGCCCGAATGGGTGCCGGCCGAAGAAGTGGGTGAGTTGAATTTCCTGTTTGGCACACCGCCTCCCGCCCCCACTACCGATAACAGTAATGGCCAAGCCAATTCTACCACAGTGAAAATAGCGCCCCGCACTTGGCTGGTCGAGTCTATCTTGATAACGGTACTCTGCTGCCTGCCGTTCGGTATTGTAGGCATCGTCTATGCCAGCAAAGTAAGTTCTTTGTTAAAATTAGGAAAATACGATGAAGCCATGGTTGCAAGTAAAGAGGCTGGGAAGTGGGTGAAGATAGGTTTCTTTACGGGCCTCATCGGCATTATCCTGTACCTTATTATCGTTTACTTCTTCATATCCGTATCCGATCCCTCCGACTTATCATACATCAATGTATAGATGCGCAATAAAAACAAGGCACATCGCAGGAGCGCTGCTCGTCCTTGCGATGTGTCTTGTTTTTTATATTCTTGACCCGAACGAATGCCGACTCTTTCCGCGCTGCCCGTTTCTCACACTCACCGGGTGGGAGTGTCCCGGCTGTGGCAGCCAACGGGCCCTTCACAGCCTGCTGCATCTGCACTTTACCGATGCCCTGCGCTACAACGCACTGCTGGTACTCTCCATTCCATACATCGGGTTACTCCTCTGGGCCGAAGCCTTCCGCACCCGACGGCCCGGCCTCTACCTGCGCGTACACAAGCCGATATATGTCTGGGGCTACCTCGTTGCAGTCATTCTCTGGGGCGTGGCACGCAACTTTTTCCCAAACTTCTAAGTGAAACGCAAAAAGATCCCCGTCATCAAAGTGAAGAAAAAAAGTCAATCGGCTGTCGATACAACAGCCGATTGACTTTTTATACCGTTTCGGAGCGACAGTAAATCACTGTTTCCGATAAATATATTTTCTTACTCCGGGAGAAGCGTGCCGCTTTCGCGGAACGGTTCACGACACATAGGCCGCATAGCGGGCCATAAAACGGCGGAAAGCCGGCCATCGCATCAACCCCTGCTCAAAGAGCAGGATTCCCACTACGGCACAAAGTATGCCCAGCAATACGTCGATAAGATAGTGATGACCCGAATAAACGGCCGTGAACCATATACCCAGCATGATGATGCCAAAGAGGGCAATGAGCCATTTCTTGCAGCGGCCCATTACGGCATAGGCAAAGGCCACAGGCATATAGGCCGAATGCAACGAAGGCAGCGCAGCAAAGACATTGGCATTACGCCCATACATGGGAGCAAACACCTCCATGCCCACCAAGGCATCGAAGCGGCCCAGCCCCGCCACATTTCCGGGTGTACCAAGAACCGGTTCGAAACCATACTCCATGACATACCACGGCGGTGCCGCCGGGTGAATATAGTATCCGGCAAATCCGATGAGATTGACCAGCAGAAACACCAGCGAGAAACGCAAAGCCAACTCGCGGCGCCCCCGGATAAAGAGGAAGAGGGCAAAAAGTACAGGCACCGGCACCCAACAGAGGTAGAACAGGCCCGCAAAAAAGTCGGCCACGGCGGCGTGATGGGTATGGAAAAACTCGCAAAGCGTTATTCTCGCCCCATCGATATTGATACCGAAGAGGGTCTTTTCGGCCGTATAAAGTCCGGCCACATCGATGTCGTTGACCTTATAGTTGGGCCACACCCGCATCCAGTCGTACGAAACGGCAAAGACGACAAACGGCAGCAAGGTCATGAGCAGTTTGCGGGTATAGGCCGAGGCAAAAAACAGGACACCGATGAGCAGAGCCATCGCGACGTGTTCGGGTCGCAAACCGATAAACAGGGCCGTCAGCAACAAAAACAGCAGCAAGGCCATCACCGCCAGGAGCGCCTCTCGCCGTGTAGGGGGAAGGTAGGTCATGGCATTACTTTTGGGCAGACAACAATCGGTAACAGTGTGCCACCCGCACAAAGGCGGTAACGTTGGCCAAGAGGGCAATCACCGCCAGCGGCACTGTGAGAATGAGTATGGGGTCGAAAGCTCGGCAGTCGCCAAACACGCCGCAGAAAATTGCCCCCAGGCTGGTGAGTACCACCCGCTCGGGGCGTTGCATGAGTCCCACCTTACATTCCAGGCCCAACCCTTCGGCCCGCGCCCGCACATAGCTCACCATGATAGAGCCGATGAGAGCGACAAAGGCTACGATGGCCCACACGACATATCCTTGCAGGATAAGATAGAAGAATATACCGAAAAGTGTAAACAGTTCGCTGTACCGGTCGAGCACCGAGTCATAGAAGGCACCGAAGCGCGACACCATGTTTCCCATGCGGGCCACCCGGCCGTCGAGCATATCAAAAAGACCGGCAAAGAGCACCACACCGCCCCCTACGCCGACATAAAAAAACGAGGCTTCTCGCTCCATATAACCGGCATAGATAAACACCGCCGCGGCAACGATGTTAAGTACAAGACCAGTTGTGGTAATGATGTTGGGGGTGATTCCCACTTTTATCATTCCCTTCACCAGCGGATTGATAATCCGATAGATAAGCTGTTGCAGATAATCGCGATAATGCATAGCAGAAATTCTATTGTGTATGTTTTTAATGTTTATATGATGATATGAATCGGTCGAAGCGACAGTCGCGGTAGACAAATTTTCGCTGCAACTGATAGTTCCAGAAAAACGAGACAAGAAGTGCCACAATGATTTTCGGGAGCAGGAAGAGATTCACCGAGACACAGACGTTGAGCCGATCGACCCAAGCCATGCGCATCATGCCTTCGGTAAAGAGATAAGTACCACCGGTATTAAGGAATATGCTGCCCCCCCACACCATCAGGTATTTGAGAGCGATATGACTCTTCGACGACGACACGGAGAAGACCCACTTGTAATTGATGCAGCAATTGACAACACCCCCCATCAGCGCACCAAGGAAGGTGGCCGACACATAATAGAGCCCGCAAAGATTGACTAGAAAGAGTGTGGTGGCAAAATCGGCCGCACTGGCTATCTGTGCCGAACACATGGCCTTGAAAAATAATATGAACGAACGTCGCGACATTTTTTTTATCCTATCAAAAAGCGAGCTGCACCGAGCAACACCGCGCTGTAAACTCCGGCCAGTATATCGTCCATCATAATGCCGACACCGCCCCCAAAACGTTCCATGCGACGTACGCCGAGAGGCTTGACTATATCGAAAAAGCGAAAAAGCACAAAGGCTGCCAGCACATACCACCACCCGCCGTCGGGGACGACAAGCAGGGGTATCCACACGCCCACCATCTCGTCGATGACGACACGTGAAGGGTCTTCGCCCCAGTAATGCTCCATCACTCCGCTCGTATAGATACCCAGCCCCGTAAAAAGAAGGACTAGAAAAGCCAGCAACACCTGCAACAAGACAAACGGCAGGAAAAAAGAACCGCCCACCCAAAGGAGTACGGCCAAAAGGGCTCCTGCCGTACCGGGCGCCACGGGAGAGAATCCCGACCCGAACCCGGTGGCGATCAATAGAGAGAAAAACGGAATCTTCTGTGCCGACATCGTTTATGTGTATTTGGGGAAATCGCGCAAATGTAATGAATATGTTCCATTTTGCCAAGCATGATGGCAGCGATTCGATTTATCGCAATAGCCGCTTTTATATCTATTCTGTCGCCTGATAGCAGAGGTTGATGCAGTCTTGCACTATCGGGAGTAGCGACGGGGGTAACGCAGCCAGATGGCCAGCAGGGCGCACAGTCCCAACAAAACCGGATAATAGAGGTAACGGATTATCGCCAGTGGCGACAACTGTGTGAGACCGGCCGCAATGAGCAGCTGCGCTCCATAGGGAATGAGACCCTGCACCGCGCAAGAGAAGGTATCGAGTATGCTGGCCGTCTTACGGGCATCGAGACCGAAACGACGGGTTATGTCGCGTGCTATCGAACCGGTGGTAATGATGGCGATGGTGTTGTTGGCCGTGCAGAGATTGGCCAGGGAGACAAGCGCCGCAATACTCAACTCGGCCCACCTTTTACTCGACACGCGAGCCGTGAGACGAGCAATGATATAGTCCATACCTCCGTTGAAGCGTATCAGTTCGAGCATGCCGCCGGCCAACAATGTAACAATAATCAGTTCACCCATGCCGGTAATGCCCTCTCCCATGGCCGAGAGGCAGCCGAATATGTCGTAGCCGCCGGTAAAAACGCCAATCACAGCCGAGGCAAAGAGCCCCAGCATCAGTACCAGCATCACATGCACACCGGCCAGTGCCGTGAGCAAAACGACAATATAAGGAACAACCTTCAACCACTCCACCGGCGCCGACGGGGCGGGAATATCAAGACTGAAACCCACCACGGTATAATATACGACCAAAAACAGAGCGGCCGGGAAGACAATGAGAATATTCACTCTGAACTTGTCTTTCATCTCACACATCTGGGTACGGGTGGCAGCGATGGTGGTGTCGGATATAAACGAGAGATTATCGCCGAAAAAGGCGCCCCCTACGACAATGGCCGTGACATAAGGCAAGGCGATACCGGTCTTGTCGGCCAGCCCGGCAGCCACCGGCACAAGAGCCACAATCGTTCCCACCGATGTTCCCACCGAGAGGGAAATAAAGCACGAAGCCACAAACAGCCCCACCAGCAGGAAATGGTCGGGCAAAAGCCACAGCGTAAGATTGACCGTAGCGTCAATGGCCCCCATAGCCTTGGCCGACTGGGCAAAAGCTCCGGCCAGGATAAAAATCCAAACCATCAGGAGAATATTCTTATCGGCCGCACCTTCGGAAAAGCGGGCTATGCGATCGGCCAACGGTAACCCATCGGTAAGAGCCACCGCTACCATCGAGGCAATGATGAAGGCCACGGTAATGGGTACGGCATAAAAGTCATTGACCCATATCGAGGCCAACAGATAGACGCTCAGAAAGACAAACAGCGGTATCAACGCCCTGATTCCGGAGCGCCGCGGCGAGAGATTCTCCATAAGAATCGACAGAGATTAATGTTTCACCTCATTTTTCAACGGTCGGCCGGCCTCAAAGTCTGCAATGTTCTGCAAGGTCGTCTCGGCAATATTATGCACGGCCTCCCGGGTGAAGAATGCCTGATGAGAAGTAACGATGACATTGTTGAAAGAGAGCAGTCGGGCCAACACATCGTCGTCGATGATACGGTCGGACTTGTCTTCATAGAAATAGGCGCTCTCTTCTTCGTAGACATCAAGGCCGGCATAGCCTATCTTCTTGCTCTTCAACCCGTTAATAAGAGCATGAGTATGAATGAGTTTTCCTCGCCCGGTATTGATGAGCATCACCCCCTGTTTCATCTGGGAGATGGCTTCGTCGTTAATCATGTAACGTGTCTCATCGGTAAGCGGGCAGTGCAACGATATAATATCGGAACGGCGATAAATATCTTCAAGAGTAGTGTATTCGACATGATAAGTTGCCGCAAACTCATGATCGGGATAAATATCATAGGCCAGAATATGCATGCCGAAGCCATTCAACAATTGAATCAGTACCTTGGCAATCTTACCCGTTCCGATGATGCCGATGGTCTTCTCGTGCATGTCAAACCCCATAAGGCCGTGCAGCGAGAAATTTCCATCACGGGTGCGCCAGGTAGCACGCGGTATGCGACGGTTGAGCGCCAGCATCAGTGCCAACGTATATTCAGCGACGGCATAGGGCGAATAGGCCGGGACTCTGACTACCGGCAGACGCCCTTCGGCCGCAGTCAAATCTACATTGTTGTATCCGGCACAGCGCAACGCCAGCAGTTTGACGCCATTCTCGACCAATGCATTTATTACATTGGCATCGGCCACATCGTTTACAAAGATACATACGGCATCAAAGCCGTGGGTCAACATCACATTGTTGGGATTGAGATGTCCCTTGAAATAGACAATCTCGAAGCCAAAGCGCTCATTCATCTTGTTGAAAGAGTCTTCATCATAAGGCTTTGTGTCGAAAAAAGCAATCCGGAATGCCATAATCGTTTTTTTTAGGTTATAAGATATATAACGGCGGTAAAGATACATTTTTTCTGTACGAAGTGGCATATATGCCTTCGATTTTTTGGGATGGAGAAAAAGACGGAAAGATGCTTGACAAAGGCCTGGAAACGAAAATTTCGTTTTTCCCTTTTCGCAACTCTCGGCTTTCACTATCTTTACAGAAGAGAGGTGGCGCCTTGGCCGATGCCAGAAACGAAAATTTCGTTTTTCCCTTTTCGCAACTCTCGGCTTTCACTATCTTTGTTACACGAAGATAGGAGGCGGCTCGGCATAGTCAATCTGAAAACTCTGTTTTCACTTGCCCCTGCTCTCACCTTTCGCTATCTTTGTCAAAGACCTTATCTATATTTAACGAAATGACCATGAAAAAAGTTCTTCTATCGGTCCCATTACTATGCCTCATCGGCATTGGGCTTTTGATGACCACCTCTACCCGGGCTGCTGTGGCTCCTCGGCAAAACACAACGGCAGCAATCCGACTCATTCCGGCACCCCACTCCGAAGAGGTACCGCCCGACACGCATCTGACCCTCGAATTTGACTATCCCGTGCAGGTCAACCGGCAAGGCATGATACGCATCTTCGAGGCCGAGACCGGACGGCTGGTCGACTCACTCGACCTCTCCATTCCGGCCGGTCCTGCCCAGCCCGACATGATACGCAAACAGAAGGCCACCTACTCGTCGGTACCGTACGACTACGATTCGCACGGCAAACGTATTACCAATGCCAACACACGCCCCGGCACCCCTTCGGGCACCGCACGGCAAGACACGACAGGACCGTATCAGCTAACCATCATCGGCGGATTCTCCGACGGATTTCATTTCTACCCTGTCATCGTCGACGGCTGCCGGGCCACCATCTACCCCCACCACAACCTGTTGGAATACGACAAGAGCTACTATGTTACCATCGACAAGGAGGTCTTCGATCTCTCTTTGGGAGAGTTTGCCGGCATCTACGACGACCAGACATGGCGCTTCACTACCCGTCGTCACGCCCCAGAGGTCGGACGGCGGCTTCTCTCGGTGAATCACGACGGCAGCGGCGACTTCTGCACCGTACAGGGGGCCATGGACTTCATTCCCGAATTCAGCGACGAGCGATGGACTGTGCTTATTGCCAACGGCGATTATGAGGAGTTGGTCTACTTCCGCAACAAGCAGAACGTACTCCTGCGGGGTGAAAACCGCGACAGCGTACTCATACACTATGCCAACAACGAAACCTTCAACCCCCACCCCATCAACGTGAAGACCAACGAATGGCCGGGCACGTTTCCCTCCCGCCGGGCCGCCTTTGCCGCCGACAACTGCTACGATATGCGGTTTGAGAACCTGACCATACAGACCGACTTGCAGGGGCAGGCCGAGGGGCTCCTGCTCATGGGAGCCCGCAACTACCTGCGTAATGTGCGAATAGTAGGGTCGGGCGACGCCCTGCAAGTCAATGGCTCGGTCTATCTCGAACACTGCATCGTCGACGGTGGCGGCGACATGGTGCTGGGTCGCGGCCCCGCCTTCTTCAAGGCGTGTACGCTGCAAGGGCCCGGTCCTTTCATGTGGATACGCAACACCGAAGCCAACCACGGCAACATCTTTGTCGACTGCCGCTTCATCGGCTCGCACCCACGCTCGGTACTGGCCCGCTCACCGCTGAACCGTCAGCCCGACGGATACCCTTATGCCGAAGCCGTGCTGATAAACTGCACGCTCGAAAACATCGCCCCCGAAGGGTGGGGCCCAATAGAAGGGTCGGCCCATCATGTACGATTCTACGAATACAACAGCCGCGACAAGGCCGGTAATCCCATCGACGTTAGCCGCCGCCACCCGCGTTCACGCCAACTGACATGGCCGGCCGACTCGGCCCTCATCGAGATGTACCGCAACCCCGCCCGCATACTCGACTGGAATCCGGTGTGGTAATTCTACGACTGACCACGGTAACCAACAGACCGTGAATGAAAATCCGCCGTAGGGGAACTGCCACGCCGCCCCCTTACGGGCCATTACTTCTCGGCTTTCTCATCATTGTTCTTGGAGGAACCGCATCGTTGCACCTCCCTGCGAAAAGCCGTCCAAAACGACAAACACAAAAAAACCCGTGTATGCGTGGGCATACACGGGTTTTTATTTACGCTATATCAATTCGCGATTATTTCACTTCCTCGAAGTCGACATCGGTTACACCGCCGTCGCCTTTGTTCGAAGCGTTGCCTCCGGCTTGAGCATTACCTGCATTCGAGGCACCGGCCTGTTGCTGGCCTTGGGCGTTGTAGAGGTCTTGAGCAGCCGATTGCAAAGCGGTATTCAACTCGGCCATGGCACTGTCGATGGCGGCAATGTCTTGGGCCTTGTGAGCCTCTTTCAGTTTGTTGAGAGCCGTCTCGATGGTAGCCTTCTTGTCGGCAGGGAATTTATCGCCGAGGTCTTTGAGCTGTTTCTCGGTCTGGAATATCATCGAATCGGCCTGGTTAATCTTGTCGATACGCTCTTTTTCCTTCTTATCGGCTTCGGCATTGGCTTCGGCTTCGGCTTTCATACGTTTGATTTCTTCTTCGCTCAATCCGCTCGAAGCCTCAATACGAATGCTCTGCTCTTTGCCCGTACCTTTATCTTTCGATGATACGGTAAGGATACCGTTGGCATCGATATCGAAGGTAACTTCGATTTGAGGCACTCCACGGGGAGCGGCAGGTATACCGTCGAGGTGGAAACGACCGATGGTCTTGTTGTCCTTAGCCATGGAACGTTCACCTTGCAGCACGTGAATCTCGACCGAAGGCTGGTTGTCGACAGCCGTAGAGAATACTTCGGATTTGCGGGTAGGTATCGTGGTATTGGCCTCGATAAGTTTGGTCATCACGCCACCCAGCGTTTCAATACCCAGCGACAACGGGGTAACATCGAGCAACAGTACATCTTTGACATCACCGGTGAGCACACCGCCCTGTATGGCAGCACCTACGGCAACTACCTCATCGGGGTTAACACCCTTGGAAGGAGTCTTGCCAAAGAATTTTTCGACAACGGCTTGTACGGCAGGAATACGGGTTGAACCACCTACGAGAATGACTTCGTCGATATCCGAAGCCGAGAGTCCGGCATCTTTCAGTGCCTGACGGCAAGGTTCGATGGTAGCTTGAATCAATTTGTCGCACAGTTGCTCAAATTTGGCACGGGTAAGGGTTTTTACCAAGTGTTTGGGCACACCGTTTACAGGCATGATATACGGCAGGTTGATTTCGGCCGTGGTAGAACTCGACAATTCGATTTTGGCTTTTTCGGCAGCCTCTTTCAGACGTTGCAGAGCCATAGGGTCCTGACGCAGGTCGACACCCTCTTCGGCCTTGAACTCGTCGGCCAACCAGTCGATGATGATATGGTCGAAGTCATCACCACCCAGGTGCGTATCACCATTGGTTGATTTTACTTCAAATACGCCATCACCCAACTCCAAAATAGAGATATCGAATGTACCACCACCCAGGTCGAAGACGGCAATCTTCATATCCTTGTTGGCCTTATCAAGGCCGTAAGCCAAGGCAGCAGCCGTAGGCTCGTTGATGATACGGCGTACATTGAGACCGGCAATCTCACCGGCTTCCTTGGTAGCCTGACGTTGCGAATCGTTGAAGTAGGCAGGTACCGTAATTACGGCCTCTTTTACCTCTTCTCCCAGATAATCCTCGGCCGTTTTTTTCATCTTTTGCAGAATCATGGCCGAAATCTCTTGTGGAGAATAGAGACGACCGTCGATGTCGATACGAGGCATATTGTTATCGCTGCGTACTACTTTGTAAGGCACACGAGCGATTTCGTTCTGAACCTGATCGTAATTTTCTCCCATGAAACGTTTGATAGAGAAAATCGTACGTGTAGGATTGGTAATAGCTTGACGCTTGGCAGGATCACCTACCTTACGTTCGCCACCATCTACAAATGCAACAATTGAAGGAGTTGTTCTACGACCTTCACTGTTTGCAATGACAACCGGATCGCTGCCTTCCATAACGGCAACACATGAGTTGGTTGTTCCTAAGTCGATACCTATAATCTTTCCCATTTTATTTAAGTTTTATTTGTTTATAATCAATTTCACTACGGGAACAGCGGTGCTGAATCCCGGCCTCGGCCCAGCGGGCGTCCTCCTGCGCAGGAGGCTTCTCGCGAACCGCGACACTATCCGTGTGTCAAATCCTGTGCCAAAACGGAGCAACCGGTGTTTTTGTTTTTTTTGGCAGAGGAAGACGATTTTTTGGCCAACGTCTGTCAGTAAATGCTGCCGATTTGTCAGTAACGGTCTGTTATCTCCCTTGAACGCACAATCTGCAACGGTTATATTTTATGTGCCAGACACAGACGTTAGAAGGGGTGTTGTTTTTCGGGCAAAAAGTGCAGAGTTCAATATATTTTTTTATCTTTGCCACGAGTATTTATGCAAACCTGCTCCGTACTAATGTTTCATCGACGTGAAACGGGCGGAGTTTTAATTTTTTTAATCTATGAAACTTTCTCATATCGAACATCTGGGCATTGCCGTAAAAAGCATCGCCGACTCTCTCCCTTACTATGAGAACATATTGGGACTGAAGTGTTATGCCATAGAAGAAGTGGCCGACCAAAAAGTAAAAACCGCTTTCTTTAAGGTGGGGGATACCAAAATCGAGCTCCTTGAACCCACCTCGGACGAAAGTGCCGTTGCCAAATTTATTGAAAAACGGGGAGAAGGCATTCATCATATAGCCTTTGCCGTGGCCGACGGTGTTGCCAATGCACTTAACGAAGTAGCAGAGAAAGGTGTAAGACTTATCGACCAAGCTCCCCGCCGTGGCGCCGAAGGGCTTGACATCGCCTTCCTTCACCCCAAATCGACATGCGGCGTGCTGACCGAGTTGTGTGAGAAACCCGAGAAATAACATTATATCGAAAAAATATGAGTAGTCAACTTGAAAAAGTAAAAGAGCTGATAGCCTTACGCGAACAAGCTCGCCTGGGCGGTGGCGAGAAAGCAATCGCCAAACAACACGAAAAAGGTAAATATACCGCTCGCGAGCGCATTGCGATGCTTCTCGACGAAGGCAGTTTTGAGGAAATCGATATGTTTGTTACCCACCGCTGCCACAACTTCGGCATGGAAAAGAAACATTACCTGGGCGACGGCGTGGTAACCGGTAGCGGAACCATCGATGGTCGCCTTGTTTATGTTTTTGCCCAAGACTTCACCGTGAACGGCGGTTCCCTCTCCGAAACCATGGCGCAGAAGATATGCAAAGTCATGGACCTCGCCATGAAGATGGGTACGCCCTGCATCGGCATCAACGACTCTGGAGGCGCACGCATACAAGAAGGCATCAACGCCTTGGCCGGCTTTGCCGAGATTTTCCAACGCAACATTCTGGCATCGGGTGTGATACCCCAAATTTCGGGCATCTTCGGTCCCTGCGCCGGTGGCGCTGTGTACAGCCCGGCATTGACCGACTTTACGCTCATGACCAAAGGCACATCATACATGTTCCTCACCGGCCCCGCCGTGGTGAAAACCGTGACGGGCGAAGATGTGAACGCCGAACAACTGGGCGGTGCCAGCGTACATGCCGTCAAATCGGGAGTGGCCCATTTTGCCGTCGACACCGAAGAAGACGGTCTCAAACTTATCCGCAACCTGCTCAGTTTCATTCCGCAAAACAACCTCGAAGAGGCTCCCATCGTACCTTGCGACGACCCCATCGACAGGATCGAGGATTCCCTCAATGAAATTATTCCCGACTCGCCCAACAAGGCTTATGACATGTATGAAGTCATCGGCTCCATTGTAGATAATGGAGAGTTCCTCGAAGTACACCGCGATTTTGCCCGCAACCTCATAGTCGGGTTTGCCCGTTTCAACGGGCAGTCGGTAGGCATTGTCGCCAACCAGCCTTGCCAGATGGCCGGAGTTCTCGATTGCAACGCTTCGCGCAAAGGAGCCCGTTTTGTACGGTTCTGCGATGCCTTCAACATTCCCATTGTTTCGCTGGTCGACGTGCCCGGCTTCCTGCCCGGAACGGGTCAAGAGTACAATGCCGTGATTTGGCACGGCGCCAAACTGCTCTATGCCTATGGCGAAGCAACAGTACCCAAAGTAACCGTTACCCTGCGCAAATCTTACGGAGGCTCTCACATCGTAATGAGTTGCAAACAGTTGCGCGGAGATGTGAACTTCGCATGGCCTACCGCCGAAATTGCCGTGATGGGAGCCAGCGGAGCTGTCGCCGTGCTTTATGCCCGCGAAGCCAAAGAGCAAGCCGACCCGGCAGCCTACTTGGCCGAGAAAGAAGCCGAATACACCAAGCTGTTCGGCAACCCCTATAACGCCGCAAAATACGGCTATATCGACGATGTCATCGAGCCCCGGAACACCCGGTTCCGCATCTGCCGCGCATTGGCTCAGTTGCAGACCAAGAAAGTAGTCAACCCGGCCAAAAAGCATGGCAACATTCCTCTATAACCTTTCTAAAATCGGAATAAGATGAATATAAAGAAATTAGGATTATTGTTGCTTGCTTGCTGTTCGGTTGCCATAGCTCCCGCCCAACTGACTTCGGCGCTGCACATCAACGAAGTGCTTACCAACAATGTAAGCAACTACGTCGACCCGTTCGGCAACCGGGGTGCCTGGATTGAGATCTACAACAACTCGGCAGGAACGGTCGAAATGGCTGGGTGTTATATTACCAATGACCCCAACAACCCGAAGAAATACATGATTTCGAAGGGTGACCTCAAAACAAAAATCGGTCCGCGGCAGGTTGTCCTCATTTGGGCCGACGGCTTTTCTCATCACGGGACGTTCCACACCAATTTCGTACTCGACCCCACGAAAGAAAATTATATCGCATTGTATGATGCCGGCGGCAAAAACCTCATCGACGAAATACGTGTACCCGTCATGGCTGCCGACCAAAGTTTCGGTTCGCCCCGTGACGGAATGCTCGACCGCCAAATACTGGAACACCCGACGCCCGAGGCTGCAAATTACGTCGAAAATTCCAATCCAAAAGTCGACAAGTTTGCAGAAAAAGACCCCATAGGTGTTTCCATGTCGATAACAGCCATGCTGGTCGTGTTCATAGCCCTCATCGTGTTGTACCTGTTCTTCAAGATGGTCGGCAAGACAGCTATCCGCATGAGCGCCCGCCGTGCCGTGAAAGCAGGCAGTGCCTCGACAATAGCCGAAGCCAAACAGGAGGCAGGCATATCGGGAGACGTCTTGGCCGTAATATCCATGGCCATATATGAGTACCAAGAAGCCGAGCACGACTATGAAGACACCATTCTCACCGTAAAACAAGTGAAACGTAGCTATTCACCGTGGAGTTCCAAAATCTACGGGTTGCGACAGATTCCCCAACGCAAATTATAAAACACAGTACTATGAAAGAGTTTAAATATAAAATCAACGGAACCCCCTATACCGTCAACATCAACCGCATCGAAGAAAACATCGCTACGGTCGAGGTGAATGGCACACCTTATCAGGTGGAACTTGACAAACCGGCCAAGAAACAAATCAAACCGCTTACCCGTCCCCAGTCGGCACCACTTACGGCGGCCGAGCCGGTCATATCCCGGCCCGCAATTTCCACGATGTCGGGAGCCGTGCGTTCTCCGCTGCCGGGAGTTATTCTCGAAGTGTGCGTGAATGTAGGAGACACCGTGAAAACCGGACAGAAAGTGGCAGTCCTCGAAGCCATGAAGATGGAAAACGTGATTCCTGCCACACACGACGGCAAGGTTACAGCAATAAAAGTTAATAAAGGCGATTCGATACTTGAAGGAGCCGAAATCGTCATTATCGGATAAGGCTTATGGGAGGAGAATTTATCAGTTTTTTAGGGGAGAATATCCAAGAATTTCTCACCTATACGGGATTCGCCAACGTTTCGTGGGGGAATTTCGTCATGATTCTTGTCGGGTGTTTCTTCATCTACCTCGCCATAGCGAAAGAGTTCGAGCCGATGTTGCTGATACCCATAGGATTCGGTATCCTCATAGGAAACATACCTTTTAAAGATGCCGGCTTGCAACTGGGCATATACGAAGAAGGTTCGGTATTGAATATCCTCTATCAAGGTGTCGTGCAAGGTTGGTACCCGCCGCTTATCTTCCTCGGCATCGGTGCCATGACCGATTTTTCAGCATTGATTTCCAACCCGAAGTTGATGCTTATCGGAGCCGCCGCCCAATTCGGTATCTTCGGTGCCTATGCCATAGCATTGAGCATGGGATTCGACCCGAGCCAGGCTGCTGCCATCGGTATCATCGGTGGCGCGGACGGCCCCACGGCCATCTTCCTTTCTTCAAAGTTGGCACCCAATTTGATGGGGGCAATTGCCATTTCGGCATACTCATACATGGCATTGGTCCCCGTCATACAGCCGCCTATCATGCGTTTGCTGACCACCAAGAAAGAGCGCCTTATCCGCATGCGTTCACCCCGCGTCGTATCGCAGACCGAAAAGGTCATCTTCCCCATCGTAGGTCTGTTGCTCACCTGCTTCCTCGTGCCTTCGGGTCTTCCGCTGCTGGGTATGTTGTTCTTTGGCAACCTGCTTAAAGAAAGTGGCGTTACCCGCCGTTTGGCCGAGACAGCCCGAGGCCCGCTTATCGACGTTATCACCATATTGTTGGGTGTTACAGTAGGAGCATCGACCCAAGCTTCACAATTCCTGACCGAAAATTCGGTGAAGATATTTATTCTCGGTGCCATCTCGTTTATCATTGCCACGGCTGCCGGCGTGTTGTTTGTGAAATTCTTCAACCTATTCTTGAAGAAAGACAACAAAATCAACCCGCTTATCGGAAACGCCGGTGTCTCGGCCGTACCCGACTCGGCACGTATTTCACAGATATTGGGACTGGAATATGACCCGTCAAATTACCTGCTCATGCATGCCATGGGCCCGAACGTAGCCGGTGTTATCGGCTCGGCCGTTGCCGCCGGTATCCTGCTTGGATTCCTCGGATAAGAATCTTCCCCTATACACTATTCACAGTGAGGGCTTATGCCAAATGTTTGGCATAAGCCCTCACTCTTATATTCACAATCAATGCCACATCATGTCATGGGCGAATGCGGACGCTCCCCTCGCTTGGGACGTTCGGCCACCTCAACCCCATACACGCCTACACATATGAGCAAGATGGCTCCTACCTGCTCCCAACTGAATCGATCTTGCCCCATGGCAAACGATACAATCGTGGCTACAATCAATATCAGATATCCATATATGGCAACAACCGTCGTACTCAGATATTTAAGGCCGACAGGTATCAACAGATAACTGACAACCGTAGGAAATATCAATACAAACAATAAGACGGCTATGGGCCAAAAGTGCAACGGAGGGGTAGTCAAGGGAGCATCATATCCGGTAACAAACATCACGATAAGACTGGAAACTGCCGCTCCCGAAAACGTATATCGCAAAAGCGTGAAAGTTCCTGTCTTTTTCAGGAAACGGTTGCTCAATATCAAATATACGGCAAAGACAATCGAACTGCCCAGGCAGTAGAGATTACCGGTAAAGGCATCTGTTGCCAAATCGCTGCTCTCCTGTGTGGCGATGCACAACAATGCTCCCGACAGGCCTATGACAATACCCAACACCTTCATCACTGTAATTTTCTCCCGATAAAAAAGAACCGACATGATAAAAACCCATATCGGTTGCATCGACGTAAAAATGGCCGCCGAGACAGGAGTGGTACGACTCAATCCCATGAGATAAGAAAACATATATCCGTACATACCTATTGCCCCCATCAGGAAAAGAGCAATCTTATCTCGAGTCGATGATGTCTCGGGCTTTGCCCAGCAACCAATAATCCAAAAGGCAACCGCGGCAAAGACACAACGAAATGTTACTCCGGTAAGAGGAGCCACCCACAATGGGAGAAGATAACGTAAAGCATTGACATTCAATCCCCCAAAAACTTTTGAAAGAACCATGGCCCCATTGGCTTTCGCTATTGTGTTCATCATAGAGCCTCCACGGTTTTATCATTATCAACGCTATCGTTGAACAAGAATGTCCGACGACCTACATACGACCACACGACAGCCAGCAATGTAATGCAAAGATTAAGTACAAAAGCAAACTGCTGCGAATGAATATGAAAAATGCTACTGAGTGCATCGATAAAAGGCGGAGCAAGCAAAATAGCCAGGTAATTCATCGACATGACAAAAGCTAGCGCCAGAGTCGTCTTCTCGGGCGAGGCTACACGTGTCGTCTGGTCATAAATAACGGGTTGCATGACTCCATATCCAAACCCCATAAGTATGGCACCGATACTCATCACCACGATCTCGGTCGAGACCAATATCAATGCCAAGCCTATGGCTATGCACAGAAGGCTCAGACATTTGGTAAGCGAGCGGCATGCCGATAAAATCTTATTCAAGAAAAATCCCGGAACGACAATGGCCAGATAAAAAAGAGAAATGACAACGCCCGAAGCCTCGGCATCAAAATGATTCTCCTGCATCAGAAAAGGTAGATTGAAACTGACAATAATCACCAGATAGGTAATCAGGCCATAAAAAAACATAAGTCCGACCAGTTGCTTGACATAAATTTTACCGGCGCCTCCTTGTTCCTTTTTCTGCTCATGTATCTCCTCAGGAGCCGGTCCCCGTTTCAGATAGAAAGAAAAGACAAACGTCACCACCGGAAGAAAATATACGACAAATGGCAGATGCCAGTCGACTTCGGCCAGATAACCTGTGAGCAGCGTAGCCGATACCAAAGCGATATTGGTAATGGCCGAACTGAGACCGAACTGACGGGTACGGTATTTCCCGGTAAAATAGCGGGAGATAAATCCGGTAGATAATGGTACTATCATTCCCGAGCCAATGCCCAACAAGGCACTTACCGCGATAAGCTGCCACATCTGCGTAGAGAGCAAATATAACAGTCCGGTAAGGGCAAAGACCAATGCCCCGATCTGCAACAGGGCAATATTGTTGACACGTTCGGTCAACTTGCCTGACAACAGCACAAAGGGAATTGTCAACAACGAAGGAAGCGATGAGAGCAACTGTATGTCGAACTCCGACGCATGGGGAAATATCGTCGACATTTCTCCTAAGATGGGTGAAACAGCCAGTCCCGGTATGGCATTCAGCGCCGAAATAGACCATATACCCAGTAATATGACCAAAGGTATTGTACCTTTTCCTGTTTGAATATTCATGACGATAAATTGTTTTTTGTGAAACTCAGATTCAAATCTTAAACAACCTATCCGTGCGAATGTTTACCATTTTGTTTTTAACAAGAAGGATAAACGATGGTAAAATAAGTCCGAAAGAAAAACTTTCGTCGTACCGTTCTGTTGTTTTTTTCAACAGGAGATTTCTTCCAAGAAATTTCCTCATCTATTTTCTAACTCAAAAAATTTTACACGATGAAAGATTTGTATTTCAGGTCAGGAGACGCCAAGAGCGCCATTTACGGCTCGGACGAAATGTTGCAATCGGCTCCTGTCGACCGTATTCCCGAAACCCCTACCACCCCGGCAATTGCCTACCAGATGGTCAAAGACGAAACCTTTGCACAGACACAACCCCGACTGAATCTGGCCACGTTTGTAACCACTTACATGGACGAGTATGCCACGAAACTGATGAACGATGCCATCAACATCAACTTCATCGACGAGACAGAGTATCCCCGCATAGCGGTGATGAACGCCAAATGCATCAACATCCTGGCCAACCTGTGGAACACTCCCGAAGAGGAGAAGTGGAAAAGTGGTGCAGTAGCCATCGGCTCTTCCGAAGCATGCATGCTGGGTGGCGTGGCAGCATGGCTCCGCTGGCGCAAGAAACGCTTTGCCGAGAAAAAACCCGTAGACAAGCCCAACTTTGTCATCTCGGCGGGATATCAGATTGTATGGGAAAAGTTTGCCCAGCTATGGCAAATCGAGTTGCGCGAAGTTCCTCTCACGCTTGACAAGCCCACCCTCGACCCCGAAGAGGCGCTGAAACTGTGCGACGAAAACACCATCTGCATCGTTCCCATCGAAGGTGTTACCTGGACCGGATTGAACGACGATGTAGAGGCGCTCGACCGAGCTCTGGATACCTATAACAAAAAAACAGGCTACGATATTCCCATACACGTCGATGCCGCTTCAGGCGGATTTATTCTCCCCTTCCTCGAACCTCACAAGAAATGGGATTTCAGACTGAAATGGGTTGTCTCCATCAGTACTTCGGGCCACAAGTTCGGACTTGTCTATCCCGGCTTGGGCTGGGTTATATGGAAAGGCAAAGCATATCTTCCCGAAGAGATGGCATTCAGTGTCAACTACCTGGGTGCCAGCATTACACAAGTAGGGCTCAACTTCTCCCGCCCGGCTGCTCAGATACTGGGACAATATTACCAGTTTATCCGACTGGGATTCCAGGGCTACAAAGCCATACAATACAACAGTATGCAGATAACCCAATATCTGCACGACGAGATAGGGAAAATGGAGCCCTTCGTCAATTACAGCCACAAAGTCGAAAACCCGTTGTTTATCTGGTACATGAAGCCCGAATACGCAAAGAATGCCAAATGGACCCTATTCGACTTGCAGGACAAGTTGAAACAGAGTGGCTGGATGGTCCCTGCCTACACACTACCCAAAAACATCGAAGATTATGTCGTAATGCGGCTGGTTGTAAGACAAGGGTTCAACAAGGACATGGCCGATATGTTGCTGAACGATATACGCGATGCCGTGGCCTCGCTCGACAAGTTGGAATATCCGACAAACAGCCGCATAGCACAAGACAAGCATATCGAAGTCAAAGGCACGGTATTTACCCACACCGGCTGTGGTCGCACCAGAAAATAAAGGCATCATGGAACGGAACATCACTTTTACGTCTATACAGAAAGCCGTACAAGAAGCTTATGACCTGTATAAAGACAACCACGACGGGAAAAACGCCGACTACATACCCTATCTCGCACAGATAGACAGCAAACTCTTCGGTATCAGCGTATGCCTGCTCGATGGCAGAACCATAGAAGTGGGCGATACCCAATATGCGTTCGGCATAGAGTCAGTCTCAAAAGTACATACTGCCATACTGGCTCTACGCCAATATGGTGCTGAGAAACTGCTCTCCATGATAGGCGCCGATGCAACAGGGCTACCGTTTAACTCCATTATCGCGATTCTGCTTGAAAACGATCACCCCTCTACCCCACTGGTCAACGCCGGTGCAATCACGGCATGCAGCATGGTCAAGCCTATCGGCGATGCCAAAGGCAAATGGGAGGCGATTGTCGACAACATGACTCAATTGTCGGGAAGTGCCCCCGTGCTTATCGATGAGCTCTATCGTTCGGAGTCGGCAACCAACTTCAACAACCGCTCCATCGCCTGGCTGCTCAAAAACTACGGCCGCATTTACGACGACCCCGATATGTCACTCAACCTTTACACACGACAATGTTCCATGGGTGTTACCGCTCGTCAACTCTCGATATGCGGGGCCACTATTGCCAATAAAGGAGTCAATCCCGCTACGGGACAAAGTGTCTTCGATGGAGCCTTCGCACCGCAAATGACCTCACTCATTGCAACTGTCGGATTTTATGAACACACAGGCGATTGGCTCTACACCTCGGGACTTCCGGCCAAAAGCGGTGTAGGAGGCGGCATCATGGGGGTACTGCCCGGTGTCATGGGCATCGCAGCCTTTGCTCCCCCCATAGACGAGGCTGGCAATTCGGTCAAAGCCCAACTGGCTGTCAAGCACATCATGAACCGGCTAGGCCTTTCGGTTTTCAGCGGAGACCTGGTAAAGGTTGTCGACTGATTGACAAACTGTTTTTACTGTAAGAAAGGAGAGCCTCTAAGAGACTCTCCTTTCTTACTTCATAAAACATTCGATACGTTTTTTCATTGCTCCACCTTCCGATTTTTACCACGAGAGGCATTACGCACCCAATCGGTTATGTAGATGGTAAATATGGGAAACATCATCATACCCAGAGCTGCCAGCACAACCGACAAAATCTTTCCGACAGCCGATGTTGCATAAATATTCGAGCCTACCGTCGTTACGTCCATAAAGGCCCACCAGAGGGCATCGGCATAATGTTCTACCAGAGGATTGGCCGAACGTTCCCACACAAAAAACAGTAGACTCGAAAAATAGATGGTCGCAAAAAGGAGGGTCAGATAAGTTATAAACAGGGTAGAAATCTTGTTATATGCTACCCAACCGACGACAATGGCTAAGGCGTAACCGCTACGAACAAACGGCACAAACCTCAGGAAATAAGACATCTCGGTCGAACATTCGACTTGCAGGCACGAAAACAGTTCGACATAAGGTATCGATACCAGCAGAAAGATAAAATGACGCGAAACATACCTCCATCGGTTATGAGACAAAACGCCCAGTACTATGAAATCGAAGATAAAAAAGAGACATACCCACAGCTGTATTTTCCGATAATAAGACTGATTTAGAAACGGAATATTGCGGAATGTATCAACCGAGATGGTGACAACAAGTAAAATCGACAAAAGTAACACCATCAGGTGTAGAGCTTTCTCTATCACCTTTTTCTGAGGCGCAGTGTTCAGGGCCAACAACGTTTTCATGCTTCATTCTCCAAATAAATCGTTCGACGTAAAAAACAACAAGCGGCAACCAATTGTTTATCTACACAAAAAGTGATAAGTCAATAACATATTCATTTTTAATATACAGATTATATGGCAAACTTGGGAAAAACCGTAAAACTTGGCGTATTTACGCTGGCAATCATGAACGTAACGGCCGTCGTTTCGCTACGAGGGCTCCCAGCCGAGGCCGAATACGGCGTCAGCTCGGCTTTCTATTATTTATTTGCGGCACTGGTATTTCTAATACCTACGGCGTTGGTAGCGGCCGAACTGGCAGCCATGTTTCAGGACAAGCAAGGCGGTGTGTTCCGCTGGGTGGGAGAAGCCTTCGGCAAGAAAGCCGGATTCCTGGCTATCTGGTTGCAATGGATAGAGAGTACGATATGGTATCCGACAGTACTGACTTTCGGCGCCGTAGCCATAGCCTTTATAGGCATGGACCACACCGGCGACATGACCTTGGCCTCCAACCGTTTTTATACACTCGCCGTCGTATTGGGCATCTACTGGCTGGCAACATTCATTTCGCTCAAAGGACTCGATTGGGTAGGAAAAGTGGCCAAAATCGGCGGACTGGTAGGCACCATCATTCCGGCTGGCCTGCTGGTGATACTGGCCATCGTATACCTCGCCACGGGCGGCTCCTCGCAGATGGACTTCTCGGGCAGTTTCTGGCCCGACTTCACCAACTTCGACAATCTGGTACTGGCCGCCAGCATCTTCCTCTTCTACGCCGGAATGGAGATGGGGGGTATCCATGTAAAAGAGATGGACAACCCGTCGAGAAACTATCCGAAGGCGGTCTTCATAGGTTCGGCCCTCACGGTACTCATCTTCGTGCTGGGCACCTTTGCTCTCGGCATCATCATTCCGCAGAAAGATATCAACCTCACCCAAAGCCTACTTGTGGGCTTTGACAACTATTTCGCCTACATCAAGGCCTCCTGGCTTTCGCCGGTAATTGCCATCGCTTTGGCTTTCGGAGTACTGGCCGGCGTATTGACCTGGGTAGCCGGTCCCTCGAAAGGTATCTTCGCCGTAGGCCGTGCCGGATACCTGCCTCCGTTTTTCCAGAAAACCAATAAAATAGGGGTACAAAAAAACATTCTCTACATTCAGGGTGGTGCAGTCACGCTGTTGAGTCTGCTCTTTGTCGTCATGCCTTCGGTACAGAGTTTCTACCAAATCATGTCGCAACTCACCGTCGTACTCTACCTTATCATGTATATGCTCATGTTTGCAGCAGCCATCTATCTGCGCTACAACATGAAAAAAGCCGGCCGGCCGTTCCGCATCGGAGGGAAAGGTAACGGACTGATGTGGTTCATCGGCGGATTGGGATTCTGCGGCTCGTTCCTGGCCTTTGTGCTGAGTTTCATTCCGCCCAGCCAGATATCTGTGGGAAGCAATGCCGTGTGGTATTCGGTTCTCATCATAGGTGCCTTGATTGTGGTCATCGCCCCCTTTATCATCTACGCGGCACGTAAGCCGGAATGGAAAAACGACGACTCCCAGTTCGAACCCTTCCACTGGGAAGAGAACTCCACGGCTCAACCGAGCGGCAAAACGACCCCGAGCAAGTAGACGACAGAATAGTCTTCTCGCGCCCCAAAGTCATCGGGCCGTCGTTGCAGTCGCAATACAGAAGTCGGCCGGCTAAAAAGCCGGCCGACTCGTTTTTTTCTGACAATGCCTGCCGCAACGTCAATCGACAATCTCTACCGAAGAGACCTTGTCGCCGCTCCACGTAAACGACAAATGATTCGACGACCGGAACTCCACTCCTTTGCGTGTTGCCATCAGATACTCCGTCGTCGGCTTCAAACGTGCAAACAAAAAGTGATTGTAAAAGAAATTTCCCTCGATTACATAATCACCCATAAATCCGGTGCCTCCACTATGCAATCCTTCGGGACCCTCCCAGTAGGTCGTCAGATCATCATCGAGCCAGAATGCGCCCGAAACCTCATAGGCATAATGTATGGCATCTTCCATCACATTATGGTAATCAACATCACAAAGGGCCGTCACCAAAGACGCTTCGGTATAGCGAATCGAGGGCTTCTCATCATAGACAACAGTATAGGGCTGCGGTACCAGGCAATGGCCATAGGGATAGATATTCACATAAATCAACATTTCGAGATCGCAGGTCGCTCTGAAATTCGTTTCATCGATAGAACACTCCGAACGATAAATTTGCTGAGAGAACTCAAACGTATGGCTATAACCATCGTTCTCTCCGGCCATAATCATGTTGTCGGCAAACGATGCACTATCCTTCCGCACAATAATACCCCACTGTTCAATCAACGGCTCGACATCGGCAGGTGGATTGATATGTGCCCTGACCGTAAATGCCGCCGAGAGATCTGAGGTTTCGTGGTAGGTACACTGCTTCATCTCAATATTCTCGATAACCGCTTCGATGTTGTAATAAGGATAAGGCGAAAGGCAATATTGCAACAAAGCAGGGTCGACCTCATGCCCCGAAGCCATATCGGCAGCATCGTCGGCCGATATAAGGTAGGGACACACCAGATATGAACCACCCAAAGAGAGATCTGCCGGCAATGAAAATTCCAAGCCAGCCTTAACGTCTGATACGGCGACCGGAGCCACATTGAACAAGCTGTTACCCAACGTAAGGTATGAACCGGTGCCTCCATATAACTTGGATACATCGCCTACCACCACTCCACAATAAAGCGTATTAGCAACTTCATCTCCATACTTGCCCTCGGCTATCGCCTGTTGTCCGCGACGGCATATCGTCGAAGGTATATCTTCTGAAAAATAGACTGTAACGGTCTTTGTTCCATCGGATTTCACATTGAAGCCACCCACACGTGGATATGCATTTCCAAACATATACCGCAACATGTTTGAGAACGCGGCTTTATTCAATTCGAGCCCAAAATTTTCCACATAGGGCGCATTAGCAGCCTCTGGCAACGACTCACCTCCATCACGAAGCACAGTGGTAAGCAACATCGAGAATGCCTCTGAAAACCACGGCTGTACAATATCTATCCGTGCCTTAAAGGCATCTATGGATGCAGCAACCGTCTCAAACGAGGTGTAACCACTCCCGGCAGCGACTGACGTGTCATATACCTGATATACAGGATCGCCCTCATCGGTCGACATGATGTAAACTTTATCGTCACTGTAATCGACAACATAACCGACACCTGAATGAGAGAAATGGCGCACCTTGAAATCGTCGTCGAACGAGAAAAGCAATGTCTCGTTCGAATAATTTTGGAAATATGCCAAATATCCTCCGTTAATCGTATCAGAGGTACATACAAACGTCGAAACCTCCCCGGAAAGTTGTGCCGTAGCCATCACACCCCATTCCCACTGAGTTGACGAGAGTGTAGCGGCATCTATTTTTTCCACGACTATCTCTTCGGGATCATCTGTCGGAAGATTCTCTTCCTCATCTTCTTCGTTACCCAATAAACCGATGCAGCCTGTAAACAGCCACAAAAACAAACCTAGACTTGCAAAATTCAAGTATCTCATAATTGCGCAAATAAAAAAAATTATTTTTCACAGATACCGTCTCTTACTTGATATAAAGAGAGCCTTATCCAACTCGTCAAAAGTATGACAAAATTTTATATTCTCCAACATTTTTACACACCTGTTTTCTATCATAACCCTTATCAACAAATAAGCCATACACAGATGTTGTCAATTGGTCGGGATTGATTTTCCAAAAGTCTAATTCGGCTCATCACCCAGACTTTTAGGACACTACTCTCTACCCAATCATCACGAAAGACTCTTCCTGAGGTACTACATTTGTCAACTCTTTCTCATAGAAAAGATAATTGACATGGATCGAATTTATCTGCTCATTGCTACACTCCTGTTTCTGCCAGGCTGCATCGAATATCACCCCTACGACATGCGCATCTCCGGCGAGACAGGGGTGAATGCCCGAAATATTCAACGCATCGAAGAGGGATGCCGCGGAAGAAACGAGATACGGTTTGTCGTCATCGGCGACACACAACGCTGGTACGACGAAACCCAGGAAGCTGTCGAGGCAATAAACCGGCGGAACGACATCGATTTCGTTATCCACACCGGCGACATGGCCAACTTTGGAATGCGAAAAGAGTTTGAACTCCAACGCGACATACTCAACGGCCTCGCCTGCCCCTACGTCTGCCTGTTGGGTAACCACGACTGCCTGGGAAACGGGCACCTGATTTTCCAAGAAATTTTCGGCAGTTACGATTTTGCATTTACCGCGGGCAACACTCGGATTGTGTGCCTCAACATGAACGCGCTCGACTTTGACCACACCATGACCATTCCCAATTTTCAGTTTCTCGACAACGAACTTGCCCACTTTCCAGCCGAAGCCCAGAAGAGTGTCCTTGTCATGCACGCCGACCCGCTGTCGGATATTGCCGACAGAGGGTCGGCCCAGATATTCCGACGCTATACCGAACATTTTCCCTCGCTGCAATTCTGTGTCAACGGTCATGGGCACAACTACAAAGAGAGCGACCTCTTCGACAACGGTACCATCTATTACCAGTGCGATGCCATCGAAAAGAGACATCTTCTGATATTCACCCTCAACGACGAAGGATACACTCATGAACGCATACCGTTTTAACCCGAGGCCCATACTGTTTGCCCTACTGCTGCTTCTGGTGGCAGGTCCCCTTCTCGCCCAAGAAAATGCCGGCAGAAAAAGGCTCGACGACAGATACCACGTGCGATACGAGGGGTGGAAACGTGTACTGCCCACCCACATCAAGGCTCAATATGCGGGAGGCATGGGGTTCCTATCCATCGGTGGCGGGTGGGACTACGGTGCACGCAGCCAGGGAGAGACCGACCTCCTTGTAGGGTTCCTGCCCAAGGCCTATGCCGACGTGCTTCACCTGACCATCACCCTCAAACAGAACTACATTCCGTGGAGTTTACGCTGCACCGAACGGCTGGCGGTCGAACCTCTCAGTTGCGGAGCCTACCTCTGCCTCATTACAGGAGAGCACTTTTGGATAAAAGACCCGAGCCGTTATCCGGTAAAACAATACTACGGATTTCCCACACAACTGCGTTTTCATGTCTTTCTCGGCCAACGCATAACCATTACCACATCCCACTGCGGAAAGATGAAGAATCTTTCTCTGTTTTACGAATTAAACACCAACGAACTCGACCTTATAGCCAAATGCGGGAACAAGCAGCTGCGCATCGCCGATATCGTCAACCTTTCAGTGGGAATAAAAATTCAACTCATGAAATAAACCGACATCTCGAATTTGCAACAGTTTTATACAAAAATCGTATCTGTAAAGTATTTTTTCTTTTTATTTACAGATTCCGCCATTTATTTGTATCTTTGCCTCAGCGTCTTGAAACACAATGGAACACACACCGAAGACTAAACAGGAAATTGTTCGTTTCTGCATCACGGGAACGGTTGTTACAGCTATACTTTACGGCATATATTATGCCCTGCTATATGCCGATTTCAGTGTAGACGTCTCTTTTACGACGGGATTTATCGTGAGTTTTATCTGCAACTTTTTTCTGACCAACCACTATACGTTCCATACAAAAGTAGACTTCGAGAACGGAGTCCGCTTCTCGCTATGCCAGGCAGTAAACTTTCTCATGCAATATGTTACGCTGAAACTCTTCATCGCCATAGGCATACCCGAAAAAATAGCTCTCGTTCCCGTGTGGATTATCATATTCCCCATCAACTTTTGGCTCATGCGTTCGGTGCTGCGCTCCGAACGTTTCAGACTGCATCTTCACAAGCGTGCCGAGAGCGAAAGTACCGAGACGTTGTAACTTGTTGCCTCCACTACCATCTCCGTTTTTCTTCACTGCAAAGGTGTTCTGAGTTCTCAACACACCTATCCTTCCCCCCGGTAAGTCACCATCTATTTCCCCGTTCTGCCGGCTTCATTACCCATCTTAACCGACCCTACCAAAAGTGCATGGAGAAGTCGTCGTATCGCTACTCCACAGGTAAAAAACATTTACACCTTCGTCTCATCAGTCTTCGAGTCGACCCGCAAGCGCACATAGGCCCGGTCGTCGAACGACAGGTAACCGTCATATCTCCCCTTGGTCGACTTGTAGCGACGGAAACAGAGTGGGTCGTCGCGAAGAATCTCTCCGAGGTAGTGCTCGGCAGCTGACAGGGTAGACAATGGCAGAGGATAACCGTCGGTCGACAAAACCACTTCGCTTCCGGGCTCAACCCTATAACAATGCACGTCGGCAGCATAAGGTGTGAAACCGTCGATTACTCCGTAAGCCTCCGGCACACCTGGGTTGTTCTGCGCCGACAACTGCTCGCGCAACTCATTCTCGAGGGCCATACGTCCCACGTCGTGTACCCGAAGCGCATCAAGCGAACTGCCTTGCGACAGATAAGCCTCAATGGCAGCGGCTCTCTTCCCGGCCAGGCGCACGTCGACAGCCTTCTCATGCATAAACACCTTATCGGCTATCCGCACTCGACAATCGCCTACCGACCACACCTCTCTGCGAACATCGCTATACACGGCAACCGATGCGGCAAGGCGACACGAAGGGTCGACAGTCACCCTCTCCAAAATACCGTTGTGGCGATAAAATTCGATAAAGCGCTCACCAGTCTCAGCCACAAATTTGTCCAGAGTGGCATCGACCGGGAGAGTCGCCACCACCTCGCACAACAACTCGGCCGCCACACGGCCGGTCGTCTTCCCCGAGAAACGCAGAGGGCTCTTGCTTGTCGCTCCGTCAATGACTGCGGCAAAACCGGGGGTAATCACCAAAGCGTCTTCACAAGACGAACTGTCGGCGATTTTCCCCACCAAAGCCTGCTCTACAACCGTAAATGCCATATAAAGATTCTTTTTCCCTTCTCTCTTCACATTTGCTCCCGGTTCTCCCGAAAGAATCCTGAAAATGTTTTGTTCCAGCGACACCAAAGATACAATATTTAAGAACAAACAAAAAAGGAAGTCCCAAGAGGAACTTCCTTTTTTAATTTAACTATCCGATTTCGGTTATTCAGCTTCGGTCTCGGCAACGCCGTAACGTATCACTTTCATCATGTTTTTCGACGAAACGACTTTTTTAGCCATTTTCTGAACGTCTTTAGGCGTAACGGAATTCAGTGTTTTGAGATAATCGGTATAGAAATCGTCGCCATACATATAGTAATTGATCAGAGTCGACGACCAATAACTGTTTTCTTTGATACTGCTCTCATACTCCTTCTGCATATAGGCCTTGATATTATCAAAGGTTTCAAGCGAAGGTCCTTCATCGGCCACCTTTTTCAACTCGGCTATGGTGCGGTCGGCCAACGAAGCCGCTTGTTCGGGGTTGGTATCAAAACCTATGACATAAGAGAATCCGCTTTCGGGCACACGGGTGATGCTACCCGATGTCGATACGCCATAGGTTCCGCCCTCTTCTTCACGGATGGTTTCGGTATAGACGGTACGCATCACTTGCGAAAGCATCGACATGACGATGGCATTTTTGAGATTGTATTTCTCTTTACCCGAATAGGTGATGTAAACCATGGTCTTGGGAGTTTCCATCTTTTGGTCAAAGATAGACTCACGATATCCTGTACGTTGCTTGGGCATTACCTTGACATTGGCTTTTTCATGTTTGCCCGTTGAAGGCAGAGAACCGATATATTGTTCAATAAGCGGTTTGGCAGCCTCTTTATCAATGTTTCCAACGAAAATGAAGACAAAGTCGGCAGCATTGTTTACCCGTTCGGCATAGAGGTCGAGAGCTCTCTGATAATCAACCTTATCGAGATCGGCCTGTGTGAAACGGCGCGCACGCTCGTGATTGCCATAAGTAAGGTAAGTCACCGTGTCGGAGATGGGACGCATGGGATCGGCTTCGGACTGTTTGAGAGAGTTGGCCATACGATCTTTCCAAGCAATATAACGGGCACTATCGACACGTGTTGTTGTAAACCGCAAATACGTCAGTTTCAACAAAGTCTCGAAGTCTTTTATGGTACTGCTACCGGCAACGGTTTCGATATACGTCGACACATTGGCCGTTACACTGGCTTGAATACCGCTGAGTTGCTTAGCGAGTTCCATGGCACTGAAATCGCCCATACCACCCATAGAGATAAGCGAGTTCATAACGTAATAGTTAGGACGGTCTTTGATATCGAAAAGAGTGGTTCCACCATGACTGACGGCATACATTCTTATCTCATCAGCTTTGAAATCGGTTGTTTTGATAACCACTTTGGCACCATTGGAAAGCTGATACTCCGTTGCATCGAAGAGCTTGTTCTCGGTCGTCTTCACGATACGGCCTTTTTCGGGCATCTGAGGTATAAGCGCCCGCTCCTGATGGTCGTCTTTGTAGGGTTCGGTTTCGGCCTTGCAATCTTCATAGTAGGCATTCAACAACTCTTCGGGAGTGGGAATAACACTGTTTTCGTTATCATCGCTCATCAAGACAAGCGCCAGATTTTTAGAATCAGCCGGGAAGAAACTGCGGAATACCGAGTCAACACCCTGGAGGGTAATACCTGGGAGAAGAGTGCCGTAGAGTTCGTAGGCATACTCCTCGGATATTTGCGGATCCTGTTGCAGGAAATGACCGAGTGCCTTGTTGACAAAGGTAGAATTCTTCTGTGTAGCACGTTCGTTATACGATTTTCTCATAAACGATTCCATCTCGGCAACAGCACGGTCAAGTTCAGACTGGGTGAAACCATGGTCGTAGGCCTGCTTGGTGACACCCACCAATCCGTCGAGGGCCTGACGCCACTGTGCGGTCTTGTAGATAGCTACCAACGTATAGGCTTTGCGGGTAGGCGAATAGAAATAATCGCCATAGGTACCGGCAGCCACGATGAAGGGAGGATTTTCGAGTTGGGCCAGTTCGCTGCAACGCGTAGAGAACATCATGGATATAAGCGAACGGACCAAATCTTTCCGGGCGGCCTCAACCGTCATCTTGTTTTCACTACTGTCGATCGGTTGTTTAAAGACGATACGCAAGGTATTGGTCAATGCCTCCTTGTCCGAGACTACCGAAACGATAGGCTCGTCGTTGTCGGGCACCTGCACATACTCTCTCTTGGCCGCATTGACAGGGGCAGGGACATCTTTCCACAACTCCTTGATGCGGGCCTCTACTTTATCGACATCGACATCACCTACAACGATAATACCCTGCAAGTCGGGACGATACCATTTGTGATAATAATCACGAATAGCCTGATAGGGGAAGTTGTCGACTACCTCCATCAATCCGATGGGCATACGATAGGCATAGCGGTTGCTGTCAGGATAAATGTCGGGAAGCACGGCTTCGAGCATACGCAGATTGGCCGAACTTCTCGTACGCCACTCCTCGTGAATGACTTTGCGCTCGGCATCGATTTCTTCTTCTTCCAACGAGATACCCGATGCCCAATCATGCAAAATGAGCAGACAGGAATCGATCAACCCCTCACGAGCAGGTACATCGGAGATATTGTAGACAGTCTCGTCGATAGAGGTATAGGCATTAAGATTTGCACCAAACTTCACCCCGTTGTTTTCGAGATAGTTGATAATGTCTTTCCCGGGGAAATGGGTTGTTCCGTTGAAAGCCATGTGCTCAAGGAAGTGAGCCAAACCGCGCTGATTCTCTTCTTCGAGGATAGAACCTACACGCTGTGCAATATAAAATTCCACCCGATTTTTGGGCAATTCGTTATGACAGATGTAGTAGGTAAGGCCATTGTCCAGCTTACCCATGCGGATAGCCGGGTCCAATGTTTCTTTGAGCGGTTGCTGGGCCGACAGCAGCGCCGGCGACAACAGACAAGCGACAAAGAAAAGCTTTTTCATGAAATTCTTCATCATATCGGTTTATTTTAAAGGGTTTATTTCTTTTTATTACTCTCTATAATATATTCAAAAAGAGGGAGATACGAGAGAAAAATCTCGGTATGCTCCCTCTTGATGACTTCAAAGGTACGAATATCACATTAATTTTAACAAGTCATGGCTATAAGAGTTGTTAAAAAAGTAGAACTTTATCGTTCAAGCGTAACAGCCATAAGACCTATCACCACTTCGGTCGAAACTGCTGAGAGCGTCAGACTCTGCAACGTGCGGGTATCGTCGAGTGGCAGATCGAGTATCACGGCTGCTCCACCGGGGATATTTCGACCGTCGGCACCTCGAAATTTAAGCAGCGACTGTACATCACGCGTAATGACGCCACTCTTTAACAACACACGATAAGGACGCGGGGCTTTCAGGCAAAATGCCTGCCCATCGACATAGAAATCTTGATCGATAGGACACCATGTCTCCGGATTGACAAGAGGAAGCGTCGCTGTTGTTCCATCGGTATAGGTAACGGTTACGAGTCCGTTGACCATGTGGCACTGCATATGGTTGGTCGAGCCAGCCATCAACAAATAGGCACGAGAGGCTTTTCCGGAGAGAGGCACAGTTACTGAGTCGGGATAATTGTCCCAAAGGGTGGTATAGATGATATTCGACACCAACGAATCTTGTGCCACACGGAAGGGAACTCCCAGCGGGGTGTCAAGTATATCACCCGTAGCAGCCCGGCGTAACCCACTGTCATCGATTTCGGCCATGGCTTTGGGGTGACACCACTCTCCTATACCTTGGGTCGGAACTTGCAACGTAGTATAGGGTGAACGCGGCGACATGTAACGGTTTTCAAAAATATCGGTTACACGAGCATTCATGCAACTGTCAAGATCGACCGTTTCATAACGCAGAAGATTGGAATTTTTAATCTCCCAGTTGATGCAATCAAAACGGGCAATCTCCCGAGCTTTCTCATACACCAATACGCGGTTACTGCCCGGCTCGGCGCACGTTGCAGGTACCAGTATTTCGGCCGAGGTGCCTTGTGCCGGGATTTTCAGGGTTTGCGTATAAGCGTGACGGCCTGGATTAACCACACAGTTTACTTCAAGAGATTTATTGGTGTGATTGGCCAAAGCAAACGACAATGCATAGCCTTCGGTCGATGACGAGGCCAGCGTTACAGGTTGCATTACCGTAAGAGGTACAGGCTGCCACCAGGTCATATCGCCTTGGGCCAATTGCAGGAAAAGGGTGCGCTCGCCCAAATTTTCTCGCATCACAGCAGAGAGCGAATTGGAATCCCACCGAAGTTTTGATAGCAATCCTTGGGCATCGCGCACATTCAGAAGACGAGCTCTTAGCGGAACAAAAAGGCGCCACTCCTCTCCTGCCACGGCCAAAGTATCATATTCGGGCTGAATCAATGGCTTTCCGGCCCAGGTAATCTCTATCTTGTTCGTCGGGGCCGGTTGGGCCACGATTTCGATTTGCGGAACTCCTACGCTGTTTTCTTTCAGGCTCCACGAGGTCTTCTTGCCGTTAACCTTTACCGAGGCAATCTTATCTCTTTGCGCTTTGACTTGCAGCGTCAACTCGGCAGGACGGGCGAAACGGAGAGATACCTCGTAAGTATCTTTAAGGCCCTTACGGGTGAAGTCATAGGCAATGTCGGCCGTCTCAAACGATGCCGACTCCCATTCCGACGGGAATCCGGGGCGCAACACGACACGGTCGTTCATCATGTCGGGAATAACTCCGAAAAGACCCTGTACAAGAGCTCTCGAAGCAACCCCGACAGGGTCGCCAAAGTCACGATAGCACTCTCCTCGGGCAGCATCATAGGTACTTACCTGGCCAAAGTTTCCAGGACTTCCACCCAAATACATGCCATCGAGTATGGAACTTTTGAAAAGATGGAAAGCCTCATCGCTGCGGCCGCTCTGCCAGTAGGCCAGCGCCGTGTGCATTACTTCGGCAAAAGCCACATTGTTGATCGACCACACGTATGGCATCCATGTCGTTGTAGCCACCGTGGCATAATCGTCTCGATCGAGACCGTCGGCAATGACCGGCACATGAGGAATCTCGGTATCGACATACCGAGTAGCCTGCCACGACTGGAAATCATCGTGAATATCGGAGTCGATGGCATGGTATACGGTCCATAAACCGGCATCGGGATGAACTCGTTTCTGTCCCATGAAATCCTTGTACTCAGCCCAGTGACCTTTGTCGGCCAGCCACAGATTAGCGTTTATGGCATTCTTTATCTTTTCGGCTTCGAGGCGATATGGTGTAGGGTCTTCTCCTATCTTCTCGGCAATCTCGGCGGCCATTTTATTGGCCCGATAATTATAAGCCGAAGAGTGGGTTACACCACCGCTGTTGTATTGCAGGGCATCACTGGCCCAGATGCAGCAGTAAGCATCGTATAGTCCATCGTCGTCTGGGTCAAAATTACGTTTCTCCCAAGCCAAATGCAATTTAAGGACCGGCCACATGCGACGCACATAGTCCATATCGCCTGTCCAATTGAAATGCCACAACAACTCATCGATATAACAGAGATTCATGTCATAGTGATGCATGACATTTTTACGATTGGGGTAGCGAGATATATAGCCGTTACTATACATGGGGGTTCCCCATTTTTTCAACGCCCTGGCCAAATTGAGTGCGCTGTCTTGTGCCGGATGGGGTATAACCGGTTCGACATCGGTCACCTGCGAAGCGGCATAACCATCGAAATGGCTGCGTGCCCGATCGTGCCAACCTACGGCATCGCCGGTGTAGGCGGCCCGCCAGCCATTAAGCGGCATACGCCAGCCGATGGCTCCATGCATCCACACCTTGTAAGACGAATCCCAAATGCCGTCGGCCGCCATGCTCAATGCCGGACCGAGAGTATTGAAATAGGGATCAGGGGTGCTTATCTTGACCGTAGAAGCAATCTCTGCTCGACTCGCGTCGGCTCGATTATAACATGCCTCCAAGTCGTCATACCCCCATGTCGATGGCGCTGTCTCGGGATTATATATAGCGATATAAGAGGGGGATTTCCCTACCTCAATGGTTCCGGAGATAACCGGATACTTATCTGATGCCGGGGCTTTCCGCAAAGAAACAGGTGTATTTCGGGCCGAAGCATCTCCCAACAAGAGAGAAGCTCCGTCGGGAACAACAGCGGTAAGATGACATACGGGATTTTTACCGGTTTGCGGATTTTCTCCGGCCAGATAGCGTTGAATCACTTCTCGTGAATTTCCGTACCATACATCAAACCCGTCGGTACGCAAGCGATAAACATTATTGACACAATAATCAGGCTTGAGATCGAAACAATCGGGAGCATCGACACCCATATCGCCTTCTCGGCTGAACCGTTTGTTGGTAGCCCCACCGTAAAGCCATACGAGTTTTGTGCCGGCAGGCAATTTTCTACCCTCAACGCGGAGTATCATCCCGTCGGCCTCATACATGGCCAATGCCGTAATAGTAAGAGAACCTTTTCCCAATAAAGAATCGGTTATGGTATAGATGCGGCTAACGGCACGGTAACGGGACTCGATGCGATCGGCATCGTTGAGCCACAGACTTTCTTCGCCCACGATTACTCCGAGAGAAAGATTTCCTCCCATACGGGGCATATAGAGGGCAAACTCGGGCATATCGCTTGTTTCGAGACGGAATCCGGTATTTCCGCCATACAAGGCACGGGTAAACTTGCGATTACCGTTTACAATGACGAAATCTTCTCCATCGGGCTGATAGCGAAGTGTGCGACTTTGCCCGGGAGCAGTACGTTTGGAATCGGAAGAGGTAAACAATTGCGCTTGCGTCGGCACAAAGCATGCCGCCGAAAGCAGGAGTGTTAAGAATAATCGTGGTATGTGCATAATGTCAAAAAAGGTTATTGGAACTTCAAAAAACGCAAGTAACCGAAACAAGTATATCTTGCTTCGGTCACCGCGTACTTAGATGGGGATAACTGACATTTAATTAGCCTTCAAGTCATACTTGATAAACCACCCATCATCGCTGGACAAAGCACTAGCCGCTGCTGCACGACCACCAGCCATCCAATCGATGAAGAAATCATTGTGGTTGGCAAACTTTTGAGCGCTGGCACGTTTGATACGGTTCATCGTGAACATAACATGTCCTTCACCCGAAAGTTCAAAGAAGTTTTCCTCGGCAATAAGAGAGTCGAGTTTCCAGCATTGCTGCTCGGGTGTATATAGATACTCATTTGTCGCCGCGTCTTTTACCAAGATGCTATCGCCCACATAAAGCATATCTACACGACCCCGCACGCCACGGTTGACATATTGCGAAGCGCTCAACTCATGTGTAAGACCGCGATACAAGTTAGCCAAATAGGGAGCCGACGTGCTGCCCATGCCAAATATATCGTAAAGAATATCGAAACATGAGCCTTCGGTATACGCACCTGTCGACGAATTCCAATAAGAACCCATACCACCGTTGATAAGAGCCAAGGCTGCTTCGATAAGTGCATGGTGCTGGGTTTCATCTTCGGTAAAATAAGCTACACCCGACAATGCCTCGCAAAGCATCAGGTGCAAGTTCGATGCTCGATAAAGGGCGATAATGGTTTCGGACGTTTGCGACGAACCATTTATCCATTTGGTCAGGACATACTGACCAGGGGCAACCTCTGAGAAGGTTCTCGTTCCCCCACGGTTATCACGATATTCCTGATCGCTGTTGGCGATATAAGTGGTATCGAAACGAGCTCTTGCATCGGCTGTAGGCATAACATAATAGCTGTAAGGCTCAACATTCGAAGCATAGTCTTCGAGGCGGTTCGAATCACCCACACGAGGATTATAAGAGGCCATTGTAACATCTTCCCAACGATAGTAGGTATGCACAGCATTCTTGAAGTTTCCTCCGTAAGCACCACGCAAGCTCATCAAGTAATTTTCTGCGCCGGTAGTGTAACCACCGTTAGTAATTTCGGTCATCGCATTGATGGCTGCCTGTTTGTAATCATTGAGATTGGGTGACAACGAAGCTTTCCACAAATAAAGTTCAGCCAAAAGCGTATAAGGAGTGAACTGATAACGGTCATAACGCATCAGACCTTCTTCTTCACCGGTAGTAGAGGGGAAAAGGAAGTTTCTCCACCGGGTCATCTGCATACCGTCAACACCATACATTCCGGTCGTCATCAGTTGCAGGCACTTATCGATAATTTGTTCGAAATTAAGTGTAGGATAGTTTGCTATATCTTGATACTCCTTCAAGGGATCATCGAAATACACGGCCTCACCATAAATTTTTCCAAGCATCAAATAAGCCCATACTTTGTAGCGAATGGCCGTAGAGATATACATATCGAACGTAACGCCATACATCTCCTCGAAGTTGAGAGCTGTAGGATTCTCTTGACGGAAAGCATTGACATGAGCCACATAATCATTGACATTCATGATAATGCGATAATAACCGGCAGGGTCGACAATCGAATTGCCGTTGAGGTCGCGGTACTCATAAATATCCCACAACTCGGTACCGGCATTGGAGGTGGGTTGAACCATATTGCCACGGAGAGCCTCGATAATCAAGGCCTGATCAGCTACATCGGCTACCGTTGAGGCACAGCCCCACAAGCCGGCATAAAGCTCGGATATGGTCTGGGGATATGTGCTTTCGTCGAGCACGTCCGTGGTCTCATCGGTACACGACACCAAAAGGAGCGAGGCGACAATTGCAGCTGTAAATTTGCTGATGATATTTTTCATAATCTTAAATTCACTTAGGGGTTAGAATTCGAGTTTAACACCGACTTTGAATGAGCGCGGCAGAGAGATTTTTCCATAATCAAATCCGCGCATCGACGAGTCATAAGAATAATAAGTTTCGGGGTCGAGACCCAGGTACTTGGTAAAGGTGCAGACATTCTCGGCCGATGCAAAGATGGTTGTACCTCTCAAGAAATTGAATTTGTAGCTTACATATATTTCTTTCAGTTTGAGGTATGAAGCATCTTCAATCCAACGATCGGAGAAACGGTTGTTTTGCATTGGATCGCCATAGGTGGCTCTAGGCATGGTCGTCACGTCTCCGTTACTTTGCCAGCGACGGTTGGTCGAAGAAAGCTGGTTGCCATAATCACTCATGCTTTCACCGATGCGGCGCACGGCATTGTAAGCCATGTTACCCTGACTGTAGCCAAAGTTCACAGAGAGCTCAAAGTTTTTATACCGCAACGTGGTGTAAATGTTACCGAATATTTTGGGGTCGGCACTACCTAGATTCACACGGTCTTTCTCGTCGATGATGCCGTTTCCGTCTTGGTCGACAAAGTGCATGTCACCTGCCTCGAACGCTACCCCTGCCGGAGTGGTAAGATTGGCAGCTGCGGCCTCTTCATCAGTGGCGAACACACCGGCTGTCTCATACCCATAGAAGCTGTACAAGGGTTGACCAACTTCGGAAATAATGGCGGAACCATCACTCATTTCGGTAATGATGCTGGCATTGCCATCAAGAGAAGTAAGGCGGTTCTTGTTATGGGCCAGAGTTGCGCCAATGTACCACTGGAAGTTCTTGGTGTAGACAGGAGCAAACTGGAATCCCACTTCAACACCTTCGTTTTTCAGCGTACCGATATTGTCATACATCGAACTGGTTCCGAATACCGAGGAGATACCGCGCAACATGATGACGTCGCTGGTATTGCCATTGTAGTAATCAATCGAAGCATCAATACGATTGTTCCACATGGAGAAGTCGACACCTACGTCAAACGTACGATCGGTTTCCCATTTGAGGTCGGTATTGGCGACACCGGCACGTACAAGACCAGATAGCGCACGGAATGACGATTGTGAATAGGCATACTTGCTGAGGCTCGATGAGAAGCGGCTGTTACCGGTTGTCACATACTCGGCACGGAGGGTCAACTGGTTGATGAAGTCAACATCACGCACACCCGGTGCATTCTTGGCATAGAATGCGGCATTGACCGAGGGGAACACAGCCATGGCCGGAGCATCTTTACCGAACGATGAAGCATAGTCCGAAGCCAAGGTTACGCCCACACCCACCAAGTGATTGTAGGTATAGTTGATGTTGGCATTGATATTCACCCAATTGAACTTATCCATATAACCCGATACAACACGTCCGACATTGGAGCTGGAACTGTTGAGCAGGTAATAGTAGTCGTTGGCCGAGTTGATACCTTGTGCATAATCATACTCAGAACTGTTGATGGCAGACTGTACGCCGAGAGAACCCTTGACGTTGTGTATGCCCGAGAATGTCTGGTCATAACCGGCGTGAGCTGCTAAATAAAAGTTTCTCAACTCTGTTTCGCCATCACGAGAGGTGTTTTCGGCCAAACCGTTCTGCAAGGGCATGATGCTTTGCTCTGTCACACCAGGAATAAACACCGACTCGTTCTTCTTGTAATAGTAAAGGCCGGCCGTTACACCAAGAGTCCAGTGATCCTTGATTGTTCCATTGATGCCGAAGAGTGCCTGCACGTCGTAGATGGTGTTCTTGGCACGTACATTGTCAACAAGCGAGAGGGGGTTCGACACAGCGTTATTGGTAACCACAAGTCCTGTATCGTTGCGCACAGGTGCATACTCGGGCAACACCGTTCCGTCGTCGTCGATATCATACGGAGAAAGCAGGGGAGCTTTGCGCAGGGCGGCAAGAAGAGGGTTTGTTTCACGGGAAAGGCCCTGTTCCTGCAGGTTACTGTTGATGTAGGCCAACGAAAGTGAAGAGGTAAAGACTAGATTACGGCTCAAATTGATATCGGAGTTCAAACGAGCATAATAACGATTGTAGTCGGTATTCTTCACTTGACCCTCTTTACGTTTGTAACCAACCGAAAGGTCATACTTGGCAATAGCGTCACCACCTTTGATTTTCAAAGTATTATCGGTAACAAAACCGGGAGAATAAATTTCATCTTGCCAATCGGTATCGTTGGTATAGAGATGAGGATTGACATAGATTGAAGGATCTTGCGAGAGGTAGGGGAAGTCTACGAGCAAATCGTCCATGTCTTCGTAGGATCCGTCAGTAAGACCCAGCGAGGATACATATCTTTTATAATCCTTCACATTGAGTGTGGGAAGCTTCGACTGATTGAGCTCTACACCATACTGGCCGATAAATTCCACCTGCGTCTCGAGGTCAATGGCTCGTTCTGTCTCGATAGCGATGACGCCATTGGCGGCCAAAGAACCATAACGAGCAGCATCGGCACCTTTAAGAACAGAAACACTGGCGATATCCTGAGCATTGAGTGCGCTGAATATGCTGGTCGAATATCCATTCACGACACCTGAGGCATCGAGACTACCGAAATAAGGCTGGCCGTTGAGCACAATGAGAGGCATACCGGTGGCATTTGCCGTGCGGTTACCGCGAATCTGGAAATAAGAACCTTCGCCGGGCATACCGCTTTTTTCAGCAACATAAAGACCGGGGATATTGACAAATGTTTTCTCGACGTCGACAGTAGAAGCTGTAAAGTCCTTGTTTTGACGAGAATAGGTATTCGTATTTTTGTCTTGACTGGGAGTAACGGCATTGGGAGTGAGCACATAATCGGTATAGCCGTACTTGTTCTCGGGAATAAGGATAATCGAGAACGTCGTGTGCCCATTCACGGGAATCACCTTGGTGTAATAACCTGGATACCAAACATTCAATTCTCCTTTAAGGCTTGAAAGCTCGGCTTTGAATGTACCGTTGGCATCAGTCGTGACCGATTGGCCCAAATTAGTAGCCGAAACAACGGCTCCTTCGATGGGAGACCCGTCATAGGGGTCTACCACCGTACCTGTGATTGTATAAGTGCGCTGTGCAGCTGCGGGCAGCGACACCACGGCAATCAACAAGAGCAGAAATATGTTTCTAAGTTTTTTCATATCGTATTGTGTGTTTGATATCAATAATTATTCTCGGTAGGAACAAGACACCAATGGAAGAAACGCATGCGGGTACCACTGGTAATGACAATCTTGATGCGGACCGACTGCATGGTGCCAGGCTCGCCCTCGACATTAACTTTACCTACCAGACCACCATTTTCGTTCCAGCGGGAGTCACCGCTCGAATATTGCGCCATACCGCCGCCACCACGTCGGTCATAGTTCCACGGCGAAGCGAGGGAGAAATTGATGTTGGATCCGATAAGGGTATAACCACCTCCTTTGAGGGCAACGTCACAATCGTTGCTTGCCGGAGCAGTGGCAAAGTAAGGATCGTTGGGGTCGAAATAGGGATATCCGTTTTCGCCAAGTTCGGCCGTTGCAAAGTAGACACTACCTACACCACTACCCGAAGCCTGGTTACCCAAGTGGAGATTATACTCGCCGGCAGGAATCAGATATTGAGCTACCGAGCTCATGCCGGTAGGATTCAACGGAGTGAATGACAGAGAGAATTCATCGGTACTTTCTTCGTCCTTGGCAATATTCAATACCACGTAACAAGGATTACCGTCTTCGTTCTCTTCGAAGTGCGAATATGGTCCATGTTCAGCCCATGCAGGCGAATCATAACCGGCTTGTACCACGAGCGAAGGCACTTCATCTTGAACAGAGGGGCCAAGACCGTCGGGCACTTCACCGCGGATACAGAAATAGAGATTTGTCGTATCGGCCGAAGAAATCTTTCCGTAATGGTAAAGGAATTGTTTCAGACGAGTAATGATGACGTTGTTGGGTATTTTCAGGTCTTGTATCATGTAAACACGTCCGTTGGAAAGTTCCACGGGATTCTCGGTATCGATAACCTGCACGGCATTACCATCACGGTCGGTATTTTTCCACTGCTTGTTATAAGCCGAGTAGATATCGTCTTGCGAGGCAGCTTCGGCCGAGAGGGTTCCATTGTAAATGGTAGCTCTCTTTATCCACTCATTGGCCAACGAAAGTTCGGCCGAACCTAAATAGGGATATTCGGGATAGGGAGGATTTTCAGCCTGCTGACGACCGATGGCCTGGCACGTCTCGTTCATCTTGCGGTAGCAGTCACGAATAACTTCATCACTGGGGACAAAGCAGGTGAATTGCTGGAACTCAGAATTAATCTGTACAGTATCAAACAAGGGATTGTAGACAACAAACACAGAGTCGTACAGGGTGTTACCGGTCATATCGACACCAATAGGTGTAGAGCTCTCGGGAGAGAACTGCTCGACACTGGCCTTGAGGATAATCGAATCACGGTACATACTATACTCATCGGAGAGTTGCTCGATGTAGGCATAGAGGTTCATACGGGCCGACATCATGTGGTCGATGATATGCACGACGCCGTTGTTCATACGGTAAGTCTTTATCACTTTGGCGTCATTGGCATATATATTGCCTTGTTCATCGACAGCAATCTGAATGTAAATACCGTTAAGAGTCTTAAGACGGGCACCGTCTTTGAACTGGTTACGGTTGAACGAAAGATAGTTTACATGATACAACACGCGAGTGGTATCAAGATTCAAGGCCACTGCCGACGACCCGTCGGTCGAAGCAGTTTGTACGCCTTGATTGTCAACAGCCCAGACGGTGAGTTCCTGATCGGCTTCGAGCGATGACATCGCTCCCACGTCCTGAAGGAGTTTATAGAATTCGGCATATTCGTCATGGGTCTGGAAGAACTCTATGAGGGAGCAGTCTAGCACCGTAGTAGCCGTATCGACACTCCCAGTGGAAGATGATCCTTTGTAGTAATCATCCCAATTGTCGTTGCAGGCCCAAAGGGCGCAAACGGCAAGCGAAAGAATGAATGCAGCTTTTTTCATAATTCTCATTGCTTTTATTTTTTAGGAGTGAACAGAACATAATCGAGATAAAGCGTAGAACCTTCGTTATCCTCGATACGCAACGTATGGCGGCCCGTGGTAGCAAGAGTTATCTCGCCCACAATATACTCTCCGCTTTCGGCATCGGGAATGGCCACCCATTCTTCGGGTTTGGTATCAGCATCGTCAAAGCGATCGGGAACAGTACCTCCCTGAGTGGTCAACGAACCCACAGGTTCTCCATCGATGTAGACGGTAAATCGACCCGAGGCCGAAGAAGCTGCCGTATTGTAGAAGCTGAGACCTACTGAATAGGTAGTAGAGTCGGCCACAAGACTCGGGGTCTGCATATCGATGTAACCATATTGTCCGAGATTGAGCAACAAGGCATCGTGATTGGTGAAGTAGAGACCCACGGTATCGGTCTGGGTTCCTACATAATACGACACGCAATTGCTGCCAGTCGACGACAAGAGACTGGTCCAGTCGTAGCAGAAATTAGAACCGTACTGCTCGCGTAAGGGCAGGAGGTCTTCAACATACTCAGCCGTCAGCGAACCAAGCCGGTATTCCGAGATTTCGGTTTCAAGAATCGAGAAGTCGGTTACCTCGAACGTTGTCGTAGGCACGTTGGTAGGAGCCTTGATGTAAAGCGGGGTCGAGACTTCGTGAATTACACCATTACGGCACACAAGGTCTGTTACTTCGCCCCAGGTTGCACCCGTTTGGGTGAGGGTATCATAATTGATATAGAGTTGACCGTCGATATCCTGGAATTCGATATAGGAGGCTTCGGCAAGCGTTGCAAGCACATTGGCAGCACTGGTCGACGACGCAGTATCGGCAACTACTATACTACCGGTAGCGTGTGACGACGAAATCAAGTGATAAGCAGCGTAACGATACATGGCATTTTCGGTATCGGTCCAAGCAGCGGTATTCTGTCCGGCGCCGAGGGTATCGGCCAAAGCAGAGAGGCTGTTGATGGAGGCTGCGTTGAAGACGCTGTTGGGTACCACAAGGCAAGTGTAGGTGGCAGCACGGCCAGCAGTCGACGACACAAGCGGGGTGATACCGGTTGCATCGAGCAATTCCTTGAAAAGACTCCAATCGGCATTGTCTTCAAGACGATCGTAAATATACTCGGTAATTGGAGTGAGCACGCCGTCCATGATAAATATGGTAGCGTTGGTCGTCGCAATATCGAACGAGGTGATTTTGGCTTCTTCGTTGACGAAGTAATCACCGTCTTCGTTGAAAGTTACCGAGAGACGATCACCGGTAGCGGTGGTATCGGGCAACACGTCGTTGGTGAAATCGACCTGGCTGTACTGGTTACCGGCAATGGTATGATATTTCACCAAATACTGGCCATAAGCAGGATCAATATCCTGCACCGAACCATAACCGTTGGCTGCGAGATATTTGTTTACTGCCTCGTTATCGGGCACAAACAATGTATAGTCACCCACATTGAGGTTGATGGTACTGAACATATTGGTGTGGTTGAGAAGGGCTACCCATTGAGAATATCCGTTCTCTTGCAACCATGTGGCGGCAGGGACTTCCTCGGAAATCGTAAAGGTCGAATTTTCGAGGTCGTCGCTACAAGCTGAGAACATTGCTGCCACAGCTACGCACAAATATAAAATTTTATGTTTCATAAGATATTTCATTTCTATGATTAGTCACCTAAGTTAGCATAAGCCGGATTTTGTACCAAGCTGGGGTTGGCAGCCAATTCATCGGTATGGATAGGCAGATACCAAGAGTAGGGAATGTTACGTCTCAACTTGGAACGAACAAGGGCAGCCGACACCGAGGGGAGTCCGTTGACAGCTTCGTCGAAGAACAATTGCTGATAAAGCGAGCCGAACTCGGGATCCTGGTAACGCAAACCGGTACGCAGAAGGTCATACCAGTTTTTGGCTTCGCCAAGGAATTCTATGCTGCGTTCATTAATGATAGCTTCAATAACGGCATATTTGCTACCGTATTGCGCTCTTTCGAGGGGCTCACTGCCACCACGCTCACGCACTTCATTGAGAGCAGCCAGAGCACCATCAAGGTCGCCTTGCAAAGCAAGAGCTTCGGCTTTCATGAGATATACCTCGGCCAAACGATAGATAATCCAGTTCTGGTCGTTCTCTGTATCGTTGCGGGCCGTATTCTGTGTATCGCTACCGTAGAATTTCCACACCGTTGTTTGGGGAACGGTCGAAGTGGTAGAGGCATACGAGGCACCATCGCCGCGCACATCACCGGGGGTGAGCCATGAGGCAAAACGGAAGAGACTGACGGTGCTTACGTAGTAATACTGACCCGAAGAGGCCGTAAGGGCTTCATCAGTACCGCCAAACCACGACATAAACGAGTTGGTCTGAGCCAAGGCATTGGAGAACTGCAACTCGAAAATGCTTTCGTTGCTGTTGCCGGGGAAGAAATTGGTAAACCACAGTGAACCATCGATAAGACCCACGCGGCCCGAAGTGAGAACGGCGTCGCAGCAATTGATGCAATTCTGCAAATCGCTGGCCGAATTGCCGCTGTCATAATCTGAGGCACTGAGCCACAGGTACATGTCGGCCATCACAGTATAGAGAGCCCAGCGGGTGGCACGGCCCTTGTTGTCGGCCTCATCAGGGAAAAACTCACGGGCATTCTCAAGATAGGGCTGCATGAGAGCCAACTCCGCACGGAGAATGGAATCGCCATCGGTTTTGGGAAGCCAGAAGTTAGCATCGTCGGTCACATAGGAGTGAGTGACATAGGGTACATCTTTGAAAGTGCGCACAAGAGTCAAGTAACTGAGGGCGCGCAAGAAATGGGCCTCGGCCACAATGGAACGCATCTCGCCTTCGGTAAAGGAAGCATCTTTCTCTACAACGGTAGGGGCATAATCGATAACAGAATTGGCCATGCCGATAACGTTATAAAGATCGGACCACTTGCAGAGGGCGTTTGAGGGCAGAATATCGCCCGTGCGGATATCATAAGCATTGGTTTCGAGCACGCCAAGGCCGTTACCACGCATCTCGCCCCAGTTGATATAGGTGCGGTTGGTCACAGCCGTGCGCATGTTGCGGTAGGCCGTACCGAGGACGGCTTCCACCTCACCGGCGTTGGCCCAATAATTGGTCGCGTTCTGCTGGCCGGCGGGGTCGACATTCATCCAGTCGTTACACGACACGGCCGAGAAAGTAAGAACGGACGCAAGTAAATATATGTGTGTCTTCTTCATATCGGTAAATTGTTAGAATCGGAGATTAATACCAAATTTCACACGGATAGGCTTGGGTGTCGATGCACCATCAACCGCAAGACGGATGATACCAGCGTCGTCAATTTTCTTCTCTCCCACTTCAGGGTCTTGTCCCGAATACTTGGTGAAGGTAAGAAGGTCGTAAGCGGTGACGTAAAGGTCAAATGCCGAAAGGTGCATTTTGCGCGTGAGGTTTCTCGGGAATGAATATTTCAACGTGATGGTCTTCATACGCAAGAACGAAGCATCTTCGATGTAACGGTCGGAACCCAGAGAGTTGTAACCGCGGCCATAGAGTGCACGGGGCATATCGGTAATATCGCCCTCGTTACGCCAACGACGCAGAGTGGCGGTACTTTGGTTGCTGTTGCCACGCATCTGCTCGGAGTTGAGACGAGTCTGGTTGAATACTTTCTGACCTACACGGCCCTGGAAGTTGGCCGAGAGTTGCCAGTTCTTGTAAGAGAGACGGAAGTTGAAACCACCGAGGATTTTAGGACTGTAATTGCCGAGGTAAACAATATCGTTGGCATCGATGACACCATCGCCGTTGATATCTTCGTACTTGGCATCACCGGGATATACCTGTTGGGTACCGTTCGACATAATCACATGCTTGCCGTCGATATCATAGATATAGTTACCGTTGAGGTCACGAGCATAAGTATCGTCTACATTCTGATAAACGCCTTTGTAACGATAGCCGTAGAATGAACCGAGGGGGTTACCGGCCATAATGAGGTAAGCATAGTTTCCGTTACCGAACTCGTAGGTTTCCATGTCGAGGTTCGAGGGGAACTCATTGACTTTGTTCTCGTTTTGAGAAATGTTGAACGAGAAGGTGAATCGCCAGTCTTTGGTCTTCACGATATCGTTGAGGTCTACACGGAACTCCCAACCACGGTTGGTCATCTTACCGGAGTTGAACCACTCGAGTTTGCTGAAACCGGTAGAGGTAGGTAATTTCATACCTTTCTGCAACAGGTTGTTGGTAACGTTTTTGTAGAGGTCGACCGTGAACAGGACCTTATCGTTGAGGATACCGAAGTCGACACCTGCGTTCCACTTGTCTACAACCTCCCAATCGATATTATCGAGCTGTATGCGCGAAGGATAGATAGAGGACATATTGAGGTAACCCGATGAGTTGGCACTAAACGTTCCTACATAGGGTGAGGTACCCGAGGGGGCGTTACCGGTCTGGCCCCAACTGAGACGCAACTTACAGAGAGAGATAAATTCCTGATTCATCATGAACGGCTCGTCGCCCAATTGCCAACCGATACCGAAGGTGGGGAAGATACCCCAACGGGTGTGACTGGGAAGAGCCGAAGAACCTTCGACCTGGAAGGTGGCGTTGAACATGTAACGATCGTAAAGGTTATACTGTGCCGAGAAGTTTGACAACAGGCTGCGACGCGTAGCTTCGCTGCTGCTGAGGCCGACAATGTAACCACCGGTCGAGGGATCGGAAAGATAATACGAGGCGTTACCGGCAGTCTGTGCACCGTAACCGGTTTCAGAGGTCTGTTCGATTTGCAGGATACCCGAAGCTACAATACGGTGTATTTCGTTAAATGTCTGCATATAGACGAGACGGTTCTCGGTATAGAGATAAAGCTGGTCACTGGTCACGTCGGAAGCACGGTTATACCAGTCGTTAGACACGGCATAGTCGGTGGTGCTCACCCAAGGTACACCCGTCACCTCGTTGGGGATATATTTCTTGGTGCGCTTGTTGTTGGCCGTGAGGGCTACGGTACCGTAGTAATGGAGCACGGGAAGTATCTCGTAATGGAGCTGGAACGTGATACGCGTCTGGTACGAATCCAAACGGTTTACAGCTTCATTGACCATAGCTACGGGGTTGTAATTGCGGTCATCGACAAAGGTCATGCCGAAATCTTCGTAGGGTGTAAAGTAAGTATCGGTACGAGCTGAACCGTCTTCAGTCATCACATAGGGACTCTCTTGCGGCATCTTGGTGATGGCAATGCTACGGGGTGATGACGGTTCCTTATTGTTTACTTTCTCTGACCAGCTGGAATTACGGATATTATAGGTGAAAGAAAAATCGGAGGAGATGTCCAACTTCTTGGAGAATGCATAGTGCATGTTGAAACGGGTCGAGAAACGTTGGAGGTCGGTTCCGATGGTAGTACCGGTCTCCTTGAGGTAACCCAGAGAGAGACGGTAGGTTGCCTTGTCACCACCACCCGACATGGAGAAGGTGTTGTCGGTGTTGTAACCGATGCGGGAAACCTCGTCGAGCCAGTTGGTATCGACGTTGTACTCATTGAAGAGAAGACCGGCCGGATTGAAGTTGATTTCATCGGAGTTGATGAGAGGCAGATATTCGGTCATACCTTCGGTGTAACCTACGTCGTTGATAGAGTTCCAAAGGGCGTCTTGCACCATGGAAACATACTGAGCGGCATTGAGGAGAGGATATGTGCTTGCCTCTTTGCGCACCTCGGCACTGGTATTGAATGAGAAAGAAATCTTTCCTTTGGCACCCTTCTTGGTATTGATGACAAGCACACCGTTGGCACCTTTGGTACCCCACATGGCCGTAGCCTGGGCATCTTTCAATACTTCGATCGATTCAATATCGGCAGGTGAGATATCAAGGAGGTTGGAGTAGTCATCGGTCGAAGCCGAAGCAAAATCGAAGTCATCGTCTACTTCAACAGGATAGGGCACCCCGTCGACCACGATAAGGGGGTCGGCATTACCGTTGAGGGTCTGGGTACCACGAATACGAATGGTACTGTTTGAACCGGGGTCGGCACCGGTCACAATGTCGACGTTGGAGAGGGCACCTTGCAGGGCTTCGGCCACCGATGTTACAGGGGCTGTTTCAAGGCCTTCCATGCTCATGCGCTGCACGGCACCAAGTTCTTCACGTGGGGTAAGACCCATCTGGTTTCGTTGTACACGCTGTGCCGAAACGCTCACCTCTTCAAGAGTATGACTCTCTTCGGTCAAGGATGCATTCAGAACTTTTTGTCCGGTGTACTTCACCTTATAGGTCTCCATACCGATGAACGAGAAATTGATGACAAGGTCCTGCTCATCGGGAATTCTGATACGATACTCGCCATTGGCATCGACAAGCACACTGGCCAAAGTACGTTCATCTTTGTTTTGGACAAAGACGCTGGCGCCGGCAAGAGGTTCGCCCGAAGCTTTCTCCAATACCTTACCGGTCAAAACCGTCTGCGCCGCCATAGCCTGAGATACTACAAACGCGAGCAGCAAAAGGTATATTTTCCGTGTTATTTTCATAGTGTATATCATATTTTATTATTCCACAACGTAAGTTCCATCACCGAAGTCGAGGTAATTGTCGATAATATACACGGCGCAATCGTTATAGATGTACGGGAAAGAATTGACTACCCGTGCCGTGCGACCCTTGGTATCGGTAATTTGCAAATACGAACCCATATCCGAGATTTGAACCGAGGTAAAGCTGCCATCGTCTTTCGGGTTGAAAGAGTAGAGCGTGCGTGTGCCTTGACCGTCGCCGGGCATGGGATAGTCGAGCAAGCGGCTTCTTTCAACTGAAATAAAGAGGTTAGGCATATAACCTTTGAAGTTCTTGCTACCACGCGCAGAAATGAAACCATCGTCATATGCTTTCTGCACAGCCTGATTGTTCGGTGCAAGTACGATGTAGCGAGGCAGGTCACCATTACCGGGGCCCTCAGCTTCCATGGAAATAAACACTTCGACATTTTCGGTAGAGTCGTTCAATGACGAAAGGAGACCCGACTGGTAGAAGTTACGCGAACCGTGAGCGGTTTCCTTGAATTCCCAAGGTACCTGTGCCTCAATCACGGCAAGAGACTGGAAGGTACGCGACTCGGGTAGCAATGCCGACGCGAGGCTACCTCCTTCAAGAGCGTAAACATGACCGTTACGCACTTCGAGATCGGTCATCTCCTTAAAGGTAACGGCCGAACGCTGCATATCGCCGTGCAAACCGTAACGGGTATTATATGTAGTGGTCGAATAGATGGTATCCTCGTGAGAGAAGAGGTAATTGAACGAACCACTGGTGAGGTAATAAATTCGGTCGTTGGTATTGGGAATCGCAATCATGTCGTCGGCAATCTGGTTGCGAACGATATTGGCTGAATTGGCCATACTCAACGAAACGGTACCACCTTCACCATCGGAGATGATTACGTCTTCGGCACCATAGACATTGGGATTGGTATTCTCATAGATAAGCGTCTCGCCACCAACACTGGTTGCTTCCAACATTGCCTGCGTGGGATAGAATGCGTGGAACTGCTGGTTGGCAGCCGTGTAAAGATCGATTACACCCGACTTGGCCATAAGCAACATAAACATGTTGTACTTGGGATTCACAAAGGCGGGAGCCGTTACATAATAGAAGTATTGGGGAACAGAAACCAACTGGTCTACACCGTAAACGATACCATTGGAACAAAGATAACGGTCTTGTATCTCGCTGGGATTGATAGAGACACGAGCTCTGCTGGCCATGGTAACAGCATTTCCTGCTGAAATTTCGCTCGGAAGCAGCGGGCCATATATTCCGAAGAGACGGTGGCTGGCTTCCAACTCGCTCATAAGTACATAAAGCGGAGTGAAACGTACCGAATCCCAATTGTTGGTTCCATAATAAGGAGCCCAGTATTTGTCGTAGAACGCCTGCATGGCTGCGTCTTGCGGAGCAAACAACGTATTTGATGCTACCGACATCGGGCCGAGGTAATAAGACTCCGTTTCGGTATTACCATCGATAACCGAAACGCCCACACGCTCGTAGGCAATAGACGAGAGACCGCTGTGCTTGTAAACAAATGCGGAGTCACGATTGTTATAATTCATCGACAGGACTTCATCGTAACTGAGCGATTTGAAACGGTCGTAAACGTGGGTAACGATAGAATATTTACTATCGGATGCTATGGCCTGATACATGGTTTTGAGAGGCTCAACAACATCGTCTATCACATAAAGATAACCGTTGTCGGTGATGATTTCATATTCCTTCACACCGGCATTGGCCACTCTGAAATAAGGCGCTGCACCGGGTGCCCAATTGTCGCCTTGCCACAAGTTGTCGCCGTATTGTGAAAAGAAATAGTTATAATTGATGGCTCCGCTCGAACCGCTCGAACCATTGTTGTTGTAATAGTTGAAGAGATTGGGCGTAAACACAGGAATGTACTTCTCCTGGTGGAACACCTTGACAAGGGCACCGTCGCGAGCCGGATCAGAAATCATCTCGGCCGCATCACGGCTACGGGTACGATACTTAAAGTAAAGGCCGATCCAGTCGTCTTCTACATTCGTACCTTCGGGGCGATACTCCATAAAATCATCAGCCTTGAAGCTGTAATAAAGCAGATGGTATGTCACCATGTTCTGCAACTCCTCTTCGGGTATTTCCTCGACAGAAGAGTAGCCGTGGCGGGAAAGATACTTTTGGAACGCTTCGTCATCGGGGGCGAAAATCGTAGCCAAACCTTTTCCGCGTACCAAATCTTCATAACCTGCACGCTGCGCAGCTCTCAAGAAACTGGTAAAATTGCCTCTACTTTCTAGATAATCCCAAGCATTTCCCACAGAAACGGAGGTAGAGTGACGCTCATTGTCATAATACTTGTCCATTTCATTACAGGAAAAGAAGAATAGCAGAAGTGCTGAGGCTAACAGATTAGTCCATTTTTTCATAATACTTCGCGTTTTTCCGTATGTAATTTAATTATCTCTTTTTAATCGTACTTGTCAAGGCATAGGTTGCAGACCTTCCCAACGCACATCCCAATTGCCATCTTTGGGGAATCCGGGATTTACGCCTTCACTACCGTCCCAACCGGCACACATCATGGCCACCGTGGTAAGGAGGCCTCCGTTACCGGGCAGATAGACACGAAGACGAGAATCCTGATAGTTATGACCGTTGGGGAGATAGGTATTGGTGCGTTTGTCCATCAAGAGAGCGCCGACAGCCTTCTCGGTATCTCCCAGACGAGCAGCATCCATGGCGGTCATGGCAAAGTCCCAACCCCAGGTTTTGCCCCAATTCCAGTTGTCCCACACCCAATTCAAGGTATTCTGCATAATATCTTCGCGCACCAACGGGCACTTAGGAAGAATACCCAGTGCACCCAACACAGCCATGTGGTCGGAGGTGAAGCGTATATCTTTATAAGTATCTGTAGCTGTTTCTGCGGCTAAATAAAGACCGTCCTGGTAAGCCAAGGGAGAAAGCTTGTCGAGCATCTCGTCCCATTGAGGATTACGTTCAAGGCCTTCACGCTCGCGCCACTTCTGAGCTACGCTGATGGCATAATGCCAATAGGATAGTTCAAATGGAGGATTGACCGTCTCGGCAGCTCGTAACGTTTCCTGAGCAGGAATGGCACCTTTTAGCACATAACGGCCTTCGAGCTCGTCGTAAGTTGCAAACGAATACATAAACTCGGCCGTGGCAGTCACCAAATCTTTATATCGGTCGAGCACCTCCTTGGAGGGATTGGCGCGATACATAAGCTCGGCCATATAAATAAAATGCGGTTGTTGCCAGATAAGGAAAGAACCCACCTTCGACGGAGCCTCAACGGCCGACGGGTCGGTCATCTTCATCCAACGTACACCGTCAAAGCCCTGACGCTCGGCAATGGCACGCGCATTGGCATAGGCCGAATCACGATACCAGGCCAAGCTCCGTTCAAGCAACTCGGGACGTCCCCACAAAGCAAAATGAACGCCATGCCACCAGTGCATTTCGAGATGGAACTTTCCAAACCATGTGTTGTAGGTAAGGCCCGACTCCTGCGGGGGAACCGAGCCGGCGCACTGTATGGCCATGAGATACTGCGAAAGCACGACGCGACGTTCCAACTCTTTGGCACGAGGGTCTTTACAATGTGAAAAATCGACAATACCTCCGTGCGACCAATAGTTGTTCCAATATTGGGCAGCAGAGGCAAGAAGGGTTTCGTAGGGGAGATTCTCTTCGGTCGGTTCGGCCGAGGTAAAACGGCAAGTAAACGAAAGTGTGTCGCCCGATTGCGGGGTGAGTACGAAGTAATGTTTAGCCTTCTCTGAGAGTTGAGCATCGCCCTTCCAAGAGAGACGCACATAATAGGTAGTCTCGTCGAGCTGACGTTTGAGGGTTGCCGAATGAGCATCTTGGGCCACGATCGTTGTGGTGTGCTTGTCGGGCTGTGTCCAGTCACAAGCATCATCGGCATGCTTTCCGGTGGGATAAGGGAAATGGAGTTTCACTCCTACCCGACCTGTGGCGAAGAGAGGTGAAACAACTTGTGCGCCAATCTCATCGTAGAGACTGTCGCACGCTGTCACAACCGAAACCGGCTGACCATCGACCGAGAAATTACTATGAATCTGTCCATTCCACAAGTCAAGTTCTTGATTAATTCCGGAAAGTTCTTCAACCTTCACCGGAGAACCATCTTCGTGGGTCATTTCCAGTCCGACAATTCCCAAATGAAGACGGTGCGGATTGACCCGATACCAGTTGGCCGCTTCACGAGGACGTCCGGGCTCGTTGAACTGTACAGCATAGAGCTCTTTATGTCCTCGCCCGAAGTCATACTCTTTGAGCGTCTCTTCGAAACGATAATTTTCGGGATTGGCAAACGAATGCCACCCCCACTGTGATTGCGTACCCAATGGTACACCGGCACTATACAACTCGGGATAGGTCTGCAAACCGGTAACATCGACCGTGTAGGCAAACTCGCCATTTCCCACAGAAAGGGAGGCTAAATCATTGAACTCTGAGATTTTAGGATTGTTTCTCTGTACAACTTCTTTTCTGTTGATGGGTTCATTTTTCCCGTTCGAACAGGATGTAAAAGAAAGACACACAGAAAGGATTAAGCACAAAAACAGCATTCTTTTCATGGTATACTTCTATTTATCTTACAAAGATAAAGGCTATTTCACGCGGGCATACTGCGCAAAATGACCCTATTAATAATTATTTTGTCTTTTAAATATTGTAAATTACACACAAAGGGTTATTCTGGGCAAAAGTAGATGTGAATCGAGTTTTCAAGGCTCACCGTTTTGCCCTTTTTAATACAATATTTGTCCTTAGAAGAAGAAATAAGGACAATGCAAAAAAAGCATGTGGATTTTTTTGACACGCCAAATTGGTCATCTGAGATAGCTCTAACGCTCAAAAATAAAGATAAGTTGGAGAAAGGGTCTCTCAGGCATAGAACAAAAAATCCACCTCGACAAAGGCCGAGATGGATTTATGAGAAACAGGCAGATAGACTTAAAGCACGGGTGACTTCACGACTTTGCCATTTATCTTCAAATTGTTAAAACGAACATCTTTGACACCACCTCTGATGTAAATTCCATCTTCGGGGTTGACAGAGCCCTTCTTCACGTTGTTGAACTCGCAGTTATCTACCTGGATATTATACACATTATCGGAGCCCTCCAATCCTACGTAATAGATACCCAAACTACTGCCTTCGCAGGTAATGTTTTCACAAAGAACGTTACGCACCGTGGGTGGGAAACTGCGATCGCATTTCTCACGGTTTTCGTATTGGAGATTGATACGCAGCACGGCTTCGCGACAAACGCCCACCTTGATGTTACGCACAAAAACATTCTCGATAATACCACCGCGGCAGTTGCTGGTCTTGATGCGGATAACGCGGTCGAGATTGGGGCTATCCATCTCACAGTCTTCTACATAAAGATTTTTATAACCGCCTGAGATTTCACTACCGATAACCACTCCTCCATGGCCGTCGTACATCTTGCAGTTACGCACGATGATATTCTGGCTGGGAACGCCCCAGGTACGACCATCGCGGTTGCGGCCGCTCTTGATGGCAATGCAGTCATCACCCGTATCGAAGATGCAGTTTTCGATAATCACACCATTGCAAGACTCAGGGTCACAACCGTCACCGTTAGGACCACGGTTGACGAAATGCACACCACGCACGATAAGATTGGTACAGAAAAGCGGATGTAACGTCCAGAAGGGAGAATTCTGCATCGTAACGCCTTCTACCAAAACTCGGTCGCAACGATAAAGATTGACCAACTGGGGGCGCATACCGTCCTGCACCGTCATCTGACGTTTGTAAATAGGTTCGCCGGCTTCGCCCCAAGCAAGCAGTTTGGCACGGCCGCCGCAATTCTGCCCTATCATACCCTCTTTCCAGCCATATTTCTTGGCACCGCACATGGGCCACCAAGTCTCCATAGAGCCTTGTCCGTCTATAACACCTTTACCGGTGATGGCCAGGTTTGTCTCACCGAAGGCATAAATCAACGGATGCATATTGTAACAATCGATTCCTTCCCAGCGGGTAAGCACGGCAGGCATATAAAGCTCGGGGTTGGTATCGAATTTGAGTACGGCACCTTCTTCGAGATGGAAATTAACGTTGCTTTTGAGGGTGATGGGGCCGGTATAGAAAGTTCCGGCAGGGACAACCACGGTACCGCCACCAGCCTGATTGCAAGTTACAATAGCTAGATTGATGGCATCGTGACAGGGAGCCTCGGGGGTGTCGGGTTTAGCTCCGAAATCGGTAATGTTGAAAGTGCGATCGGGGAAAGAGGTTTTCTCAATCGACTTTTCAAGCTTGGCAGCCTGTTTCCACGCGTCCTTGGAAGAGAGCTGCGCCGAAATCAAGGCCGGAGCCAGAAGAGCGCACAGGAGGAACAAGTTTTTTTTCATACAATTAAATTTATAGATTATAAAATGCCGAGGCCCGCCACTCTCCATATAAGGAAGAATAACAGACCTCGCCGTTGGTTAGTCTCTATCGACCACAATGCGGTCATACTGCTGCTCGGCTTTAATCTCGGTGTACTTGGGAGCATCCATCATCTCGACCAAAGCACGCAACACGGGGCCCTCTCCCATCGGATCGTTCTTTTGGGTGGGACGGTTATAATAATAGGTAAGCGAAGGCATAATGCCGGTACCTACGCAGATGGCTTCGAGGTCGCCGTCGGGCGACGTCTTGGAGAGAATACCTTTCAAGCCCTGCTCGGCCACATAGATAAAGTCTTTGTGTATCCAACCCTGCTTGACTCCCCGCGCAATGGCGAAGGTAAACATAGCCGTACCGGTAACTTCATCGTAAGAATCGGTCTTGTCAAGCAATTGATGCCAGAGACCGTTCTCTCCCTGATAACGGCACACACCGCTCACTTGACGACGGAAGTTCTCCAAAAGAGCCTCACGCTGGGGGTGATTCTCGGGCAGGCGGCTCAGCAGGTCGGCCTGAGCCATAAGCATCCAGCCGTTGGCTCTCGACCAGTGCGCCACACCGTGCTCATCGGTGTCGATATGATAGCAGTGGTAATAAATCTGCTTCTCGGGACACCAGAGATACTTGTGATACTGCAACACTTGATTGGCCGCATCGTCGAAGTATTTCATGTCGCCGGTAGCCTCGCCCATGCGGCAGAGAAACGAAACGGCCATGAAGAGGTCGTCGGCCCAGACGGTGTTTTCGTGCGGCCAGAGGCGGGCAATGGTGCCGTCGATAAGCCGCGGCTCGGCATAGTTCAGATGGTCGGCAGTTTCATCGATGTAAGTTTGAAAAGCCTTGTCGGGAGCGGGCAGATGGCGCTGCAAGTCGATGAGCGAAGCACCCATGGGGCCGTTGTCGTCGAGACGCTTGCCCCGAAATATCATGTGCCAACTTACTTTGCGCACGGCCATCCAACCGCCGGATTTGAGGGCTGCATCGAATTTCTTTCTGAAAAATTCGAGATTGCCTTCATTGAAGACAAAGTTCATGTTTTTAAGCACATAATCCTTGTATTTCTCATCGCCGAGTTTGTCGGCAAGTTCGAGCATGGCAATATGCAGCACACCGTTGGTATAGTGCCAGTCGTTGTATTTGCAGGCAACTTTGATAGGAGCTGAGGGTTTTTGCTTCTTTACCGTCGCAAAGGTCTCGCCAGTCTCGGTATTTTTAAACTGGTAGGTAGTGCTCTCCACAATACGGTCGGCCATGGCAAGGGCTGCATCTTTGGCCGTGCGCTTCTTGGCAGGGGCTGCCAAGAGCGATGAAGCGGTCAAAATGGCGAAAGCCAATAAGGTCAGTTTCTTCATAAGGGTCGATAGTCTTTCGGTACGAAGAGATTACTTAGGCAAATTAAATGCTACACTCAACTCTTTCATCTGCTGGGGGCTCATGCCGTCAGGCTCAAAGCCCATGCACTTGGCGTTGATGTAAATCTGCGCCGACTTGCTGAGTACATCGACCTGGTCAAAGGCTGTCATAATATCCTCACCCACAGCACATACGCCATGTTTCTCCCACATTACCACATCGTAATCGTCGAGCTCCTTGATGGTAGCCTCGGCCAATTCGACAGAGCTGGGCATTTTATAAGGGATAATACCCAATCCTCTGGGGCAGAAAGCTTTTGTCTCGGGAATCATACTCCACAGAAGGTTGGTAAGAACATCTTTTTCAAGGAATTTGGGTGAATGACTCATTGCCACCAATTCGATGGGGTGGGTATGCAACGAGGCCTTATAGTTAGAACCGCGACCGATAAGCAGATTGTGCATCGACAGGTGTGCCGGTAGCTCCGAAGTAGGTTTCACGGCATTGTCGGCAATGATTTCGTAGCTGGCACAGTCGTCGAGAATGCGGATAACCGAGCCGTTCTCCATGGGCCAACGGGCCAGGTCACGCATACGTTTATTGGTTCCCTTGCAGAAGAAATAGCAGCCCTTGATGTGAGGAAGGGTTGTTCCGATGGGGGTCACGGGGCCGATTGCCGGCATATTGCGTATCTCATCATCTACAAACTCGGTAATATTGATGGTGATGTTTCCACCATTACGTTCGGCCCAGCCTTTTTGCCAGAGATAACCGGCAACTTCGGCCACCTTGTTTACCTCGCGGGCCAATGCGGGGCGTCCATCCAAAATAGATTTCATACTCTATTCTTTATTATTTAGATTACGTTATAAGTATTATTATTTAAGCAGTTCGGGAATGAAGGTCGAGACAATAAGCACAATGATACCCAGTACCAGCACAACGATGGTCTTGCGGGAGCAACCTTTCCACTCTTTGAGAATGATTCCCCACACGTTGGAGAATACGACATTGAGCGCCATCAGTATGCAGAAAGCAAACGTGATAAGCGCGGGTGAATCGGTGAGGAAGCCCTTTCCGAGGCTCAACCCGAAGAACTGGCTGTACCACAAGGCTCCGGCCAAGGCACAGAACAACAGGTTGTTGAGGTAGAGCGACGTCTTTCCGTAATCGCCCCAGGTATGGTTCTTGCTGTTCTGATAGAAGCAGTAGACGGCATTGGTTACAAAACCACCAAGTGTCACAAGCAGCGTAGCGGGGAGGGTTTTGAAGATATCGGGGGTATTCTCGAAGTGGAGCGAGCTGCCAAATTCGAGACCCACGTTGAAGCAGGCACTCATGAATCCGGCCAAGAGGGCAATGGTAATGCCTTTTGGAAAGTTGAAATCTTTCACAGCCGCCTTTTTCTCTTCGTCGGAGAGTTGTGCAGCCTTCATGTTTCCGGCCACACCGATGATGGAGATACCCACAAGCGTAACTATCACACCGATGATTACGGCCCAGGTGAGCTTTTCAAGATGACCGGCCTCGGGATAGAAAATGTGCAGCATGATGGGGCCAAGCACGGTTCCCAGTCCGGCACAGGTTCCCAGCGAAATAGACTGGCCCAGAGCTACACCCAGATAGCGCATCGACAGGCCGAAAGTAAGGCCACCGACACCCCAAAGGGCTCCAAAAAGAATGGTCATCCAGATATTAACCGAATTTTCGGCCGTGAAAAGGTCGAGCAACGAGGCGCCTTCGGGCACGGCCAGCAGGGCTCCCAACAAGGGAAATACGAGCCAGGCAAAAACGCCCTGTACCATCCAGTACGACTCCCAGCTCCACTCTTTGATGCGGTTAATGGGCACATAGCAACTCGACTGGCAGAATGCACCCACAGCAATAATCAATAATCCTATTACGATGTCCATGGTATATAATGTCTAAAAAGGTTTGTGACGGAGAATCTCCGTCATAAACCTTTTTCTTATCAATGGATATTATCTTTTCGAGGTAACTTCACGCTCGTATCTTTCGACTTCGGGAATGAATTCTTCGCCCACAGGTACGTTGTTTTTGAGGCAGAACATATCCCAAACAGCATTCCAAGGCATGGCTTTGGCCTCTTCGAGGAGGGCGAGACGTTGGAACCCCTTGTCTTCGGCCTCGTACTTACGCAGCGTAGCCAGCGGTTCGAGCAGGGCGCGGAGGATAGACTTCTGAGCGGCACGGGTACCGATTACATAAGCACCGATGCGGTTGATGGAGGCATCGAAATAATCCAGCGCGATATGTACGCGATTCATGGCGTCGCAACGAACAATTTCCTGGAAGAGCTCGACGGTCGAGTCGTCCATGATGGTAACGTGGTCGGAGTCCCAACGGATAGGACGGCTCACGTGGAGTATCAGCTCGGGAACGAACAGGAGCATCGACGATATCTTGTCGGCAGCCACCTCGGTGGGGTGATAGTGTCCGGTATCGATGGTGAGAAGGGTCTGGTTCTTGGTAGCGTAACCTACGCAGAATTCGTTGGAACCTACGGTGTAGTATTCCAGTCCGATACCGAATACTTTCGATTCAAGACCGGTCTTCATGTGGTCGTATTTTACCGAGAAGATTTCATCGAGACTTTGCTCGAAAAGGCTGCGGTAGTACATACGGTTCACCGTGATGTCCTTGCTACCATCGTGTACCCAAAGATTCATGATACAGGGATCGCCCTGGCGTTTACCCATCTCTTCGGCGATAGCACGGCAACGTTTGGTGTGTTCAATCCAGAAATCGCGTATGCCCTTGTCGGGATTGGAGAGTGAGAGGTTGCCCGATTTGGGGTGAGAGAACGACGAAGAGTTAAAGTCGAGTTTCACACCGAGATCGGCAGCCCACTGCATCCAGCTCTCAAAGTGTGCAGGCTCGCATTGGTCACGGTCTACAAATTTTCCACCGAAATCGCCGTAGATTTCATGAAGGTTGATGCGGTGCTTAGAAGGAATCAGAGACATGGCCTCTACCAGGTCGGCACGTACTTCGTCGATGTTGCGGGCTTTACCGGGATAGTTTCCGGTAGTCTGAATACCTCCGGAGAGGGCTTGTCCCGATTCAAAACCCACCACATCATCGGTTTGCCAGCAATGTAGCGATATCTGAACTTTTTGAAGTTTTTCCAAAACTTCGTCGGTATTTACACCAATAGCGGCATAGCGCTCCTTGGCTATCTCATAGGCTTGACGAATAAGATTTTCTTTCATGATTTTATATTTTACAGGTTATTTTTATTGGCAAGTTAAATATCTTCACGGTAAACCGACAGATAACGGTCGTAGGCGGCATCCCACGTTTCCTTGTCACAGGGAGTAAAGGCAGCCAGGTCGGTCGACGCGGCTATCATGGCCCGCATGGCGGTGATATCGTTTACATCACCGGCAGCCTTGGCCTGCAACATGATGTTACCGATGGCCGTACATTCGGAGGGTCCTGCCCACACAGGAACGCCTACCGCATTGCAGGTATTCTGGTTGAGCAGGTTGTTGCGCGACCCGCCACCGATAACATGGAGACACTCGATGGGGAAGGGTGCCATCTCTTGCAAATAACCGAACACCTGACGGTAACGCAACGGCAGACTTTCGAAAATGCATCGGGTTATTTCGCCATAGGTCTGAGGCTCTTCCTGGCCTGTCAGGCGGCAATAGGTGCGAATGGCTTCGATCATCGAGGCCGGATTGGCAAAGCAGGGAGAGTCGGGATTGATAATGCTGCGGAAGGCCGGAGCGGCTTCGGCAGCGGCTATCAGCTCGGGATAGGAATAGTCATTACCGGCGGCAGCCCATTCGCGACGGCACTGTTCGAGCAGCCACATGCCGCAAATGTTTTTAAGGAACCGGGTGGTACCTTCGATTCCGCCTTCGTTGGTAAAGTTTTTCTCAAAACTGTCCTTGTTGATGATGGCCTCTTTTACCTCAATACCCATCAGCGACCACGTTCCCGAACTGAGGTAGGCAAACCGTTCGTTGCGAGCCGGCACAGCGGCTACGGCCGATGCGGTATCGTGCCCGGCCACAGCAATGACGGGCACGGCTCCCAGACCGGTGAGACGTTGCACCTCGGGGGTTAACACCCCTACTCTCTCTCCGGGGTATACAAATCGAGCAAACTGACTTTTCTTTACACCCACAACATCGAGCAACTCCTGCTCAAATTCCTTGGTGCGGGGGTTGAGAATCTGCGAAGTGGAGGCTATCGTATATTCGGTAACCATCTCGCCGGTGAGCATGTAGCTCAGGGCGTCGGGTACAAAGAGTATCTTGTCGGCAGCTTCGAGGGCCGAGCAATGGTTGCGGTGCAGGGTCGAGAGCTGGAAAAGAGAGTTGAAGTTCATAAACTGAATGCCTGTCAACTCATAAACTCTCTCACGGGGTATGTGGGTGAAATATTCTTCGGGAGCGCCCACCGTATGGGGGTCGCGATAGCAATAGGGATTGCGCAGGAAAGCTCCGTCTTTTCCCACCATAACAAAATCGACGCCCCAGGTATCAATACCTATCGACTCAATGGCAATAGACTCCTGTGCTATTTTTTTCAGACCTTGTATGATTTCGAGATAGAGGGCATAGATATCCCAATAAAAATGTCCTCCGGTTTCAATTATGGGATTGGCAAAACGGGTAACTTCTTTCATTTCCATCTTTCCGTCGGAAAGAGTTCCCAAAATCGTACGGCCGCTGGTAGCCCCTAAATCCACAGCAAAAAAGTGGTGTGTTTCCATGTATATTCCGCTCTAATTATTTTCAATTCTCCGGTCTTTTCCAGACCACGAATTTTTATCGTTACAAAAATAAGTTTTTCATCGTGTGCCATATATAGACATTTTGGCACAAAAACTATTTCGATTGACAAAGTTATAAAAATCATGGAACTAAAAAAATAATGGGCTGCTTTTTATGCAGCCCATTATTTTTTCAAAAGAGGGTTTATCAGAATTCTTTTTTCCAATCGACAGGAATCAGACGCACCGGACCGAGCAGTCCGCTGGGAATAGTTTCCCAATGTCCATATTTTCCTTTTTTATAACCCAGATTATTGATATTGGCATCTTTAAAGCGCCGCCATTCGATACCGCGACGGTCGTAGTCGGCAATACTGTTGGCCGGCAGATTGGTAACCTCTATCTCGATACGGTTTTCTCCGCTACGCAGGTACTTGCCTACATAGGCGGTGAAAGGTACCGACCACAGCGTATCGACCGGCGTGCCGTTTATCACCACGCGGGCGCTCTCGCGCACATCGCCCAGGTCGAGCATCCACTCGTCGCAGGAGAGCGGCGGAAGGTCGAAGGTGAGGGTGTAGGTGGCAGAGCCTCTGTTTACCGAAGCCTCGGCCACGGGCAGGTGTGTCCACGAGCCGAGCGTATCGATGGCAAACGTTCCGGGAATGGCCGGTACACTCTCGGTAAAGGTCAGCGACCAGTTGTGATCGAGCGAGAGACTGAGCGGCTGCTCGTCGTAATAGTTCCAAGCATCACCGGGGGTATCATTGTCGTAGACACAGACAATGGCCGACTCACCCGAACGCAGTTGCAGATAGTATTGCAACCGACCGTCGACACGACGCACACGTGCCATGCCCGAACGGCCCGACACCGGGTCGTAAAGGGCGACCGACTTTCCATCGACAGCAGGAGTTACCCACCCTTCGATATCACGGTCCTGCAACGAAGCGATGAAATAGTGATGCCCCTTGTCGTTGACGCGACGTATGTAATGTGCCCCGTACTGGGTCTTTATATTCTCGCTCTTCACACCGGTCTCGGCCAGCACCTGAGCATAGTGACAGCCGGTGATGATGCGGCCTTTCCCGAAGGGGGTTACCTGCTCATCGGCAAAGCCATGTGCGTCGGGAAGCGTACGCAGCTGAGCCTGCAAGGCTTTGCGCCGCTTTTCGAGCGAAGCATATCCGGGCACATCCTGGGGATAGTTGTCGACAAAGACCAGTGTGGCTCCCTGGCGGGCAAGTGCCAGCAGGTGACGGAGCACATCGTCGGGTATCATCTTCACAGCCGGCAGGATAATGGCTTTGTAGGCGGCTCCGCCCGCGGTTTGAAGAAGCCCGTCGCGACACTTCGTCGAACGAATGAAATTATCGGAGATGTAATCGACATCATATCCCGAATTGGTAATCTGCGTAACGACATCGATAAAATGGGGTGCCCGCTTGGCCATGCCGTGTATGTCGAACGACAGACCCAGCTTCGAGCCCTGCTGCTCATACCACATATCGTATACGGGAAGATACACCAGAAAGTCGTTGTCGGGACGCCCCATCTGCAAGAACGACTGGCAGCGGGTAATGTAGGTAAACAGTCCCGGAGCATCGCGCCAGATGGTGTTGGTGGGCGACATATTGATGGTGGCATAGAAGAGCCAACCGGGCCACTCGGCATCGCGCGGCGAATAGGGCAGGCCGTGGAAGAACATGTGGTTGACACCGGCGGCAAACATGAGATCGATATCGGGTTTGCACTGCGAGAGCGAGGTACGGAAATGCTCTGTCAGCCAGGTCAGCGTCTCGGACGAGACATAGGTCTTGCCCGAGATATGGGCTCCCGAGGAGGCATATTTGAGCATGGAGAAATCGGAATCGTTTTCCTTGGTCACCGAGTCGCGGCGCAGCCCTTTAATCTTAAAGTCGGTAATACCGAAGCCCTCACACTCAGGAATATCGACCGTAGCATAGAGGTCGATGAGATTACCGGGCGAGCCATGGGCCTGGTTGCGGGTGATGCTACCCTGCTTGTGGGCCCAGGCGGTCCACTGCTGGGTAAAATTCTCTTCGAGAAGCTCGGCGATTGTTTCGCGATAATCGGTTATGAGACGAGCCCGGGTATCGTTGTTCTCTCCGCTAAATTCGAGCAGATGGTTTTCGAGCTTATAGCCACGACGACGGGCAAACTGCTCGAAGAAGTCGGGCGTCCAGTCGGCACCGTATACCTCGTAAGAATCGTTGAAGAAGGTCTCGGGAGCAGGTGCCTTGGCGGCCTTGAAGGCCCGGTCGAAACGTGAGAGGTAATGCGAGACGGCTTTACGCGAGAAATGGTCCATTACATATCCTTCACCGCCAGGTGCCGCCCGTTTCACCTTCTGGAAGGTCTTACCCACGAATGCGGCAACGAGGGTCCACTCCTCTCCTTTCGGGGCTGTCCAGCCGAGCATACCCGACTCCTTGTCGACACGCGCCGTGAGGTTCACCACCTTTCCACTCGGCGAGAAAGCCATGAGGCGGGAAAGATAGGCTACCGGTTTCTGCTTTTTGTCGGCAACAACTACCGGCTCCTGCAAGCGGGTGCCGCCCGGCACGGTATAACGCTGGAATATGACTTTGGTCGCGGCATCTTCGACCGTCACCTCGGGGCCACCGAAAGGCCAGCCCGTACCGGTATTCATGTCGATGTTCAACCCGAGACGTTTCCCCTCTTCGCACACAAAAGAGTACATGCGCATCCAGCGGGGCGACAGGAAGTCGATATCGTTGGCCTCGTTGTTTTTCACACCGTAGATGGGGGTTATTTCAAGGGTTCCGAGACCCGTGCGGGCATAGTCGGCCATATTCTCGGCCAGATTGACCGAGTCGACGGCACTGCCCAGCCACCACCAGCGGGCACCGGGCTTGGCCACAGTCGAAACTTCGGGCCAGGCGGGAGCCTGAGCCGCCGCCCAGGCGGCCAGACTGAAAAATACGCCTCCGCAAATCGTGCGGAGCATCGGCGCAGGGAAGAGATGTATCTTTTTCATCGCATCAAAATCATTTAGCAGTTGTTCTGAAATCGAAGCCCAAGCCCATGAAGATACCTTCGTCGCCAGACTTGATGCGTATCGTACCGGGCTGACTCTTGGGGCCATGCTGCGATATGGGTTTGAAACTCCGTATGGCAGGTATTTCGAGCAAGAACGAAATATCGCCCGCCGGGAAGGCCGGCATGGTGAGCGCCGTACCCTGGCGTTCGTGAGGCTCTTCGGGAGTGAGCATACGCAGGTAGACACCATCGCTGGTGGCAAATACCGTAAAGTCGCTCTCCTTGTTCTGCACGGTCGCCCAATAGAGGTTGGAATGATATCCCTTAAACTCGGGATAAATGAGATTCTCGTAACTTTCGCCCGTGATGGTGTTGTTATAGGCTTTCTCCCACAGGCCGACGTTGGCACCGCGCAGGCGGTTTTTCCACACCCGGTAAGGGCCACCGCCCAACCAGCGCATGCCGGTAACGGCACTCTCGGGGTAAGAGAAGGTGATACCCAGATTGGTAATATTCTCATACGAAGCGGCATCGTCGAGGCCACCGCCCAGACGCGAACGGTTGAGCATCACCATCTGCATGTCGAGAAGTCCGTCGGGAGCCATACGCCACACAATCGAGTCGATATTTCCATTGTACTTTACGGCAAAGACGGCCGTATCGCCATCGATACGAGTCTGTGTGCTTTTTACCGAAGCCACCATACCCACCGGTGCCGGTCCGTTAGACAGGGAAATATGATGTCCGTTACTCAACACCTGCATAATATATCCGGTGGTGGTATCGAACGTCACTTCGACACCTGCGGCAGCGAGTTTCACAGCGTTGCCATTCTTCTCACACACGGCTTTGCCGGAAGTGGAAGCCTCGGTGCGATGACGTTTCCAATAGTCGCGGGCATAGCCCACATTCCAGGTACGGGTTACCATCTCCCGACCATCGGGGTGATATGCCACCATTTCGAGCACATCGGCGTCGAAAAAGTTCTTGGGAAGAGCCATCGTGGCAATGCCCCGCTCTCCGGGACACAACGGCGGCAACTTCACCTCGCCTTCGGCCATAACTGTACGGCTGCCTTTGCCTCCGGAAACCGGCGAATCTATCTTGTAAAGTTTATAAGTCATACGACAGGAGTCGAGCGAGGTATAGAGATAATCGTTGGTAACAAAGAACCGTCCGTCGAACGAGGGGGTAACGAAAAAGCGTTCGACCTGTATCGGGGCCCATATATCACGCACCGTGTAGTAGCTGCCCTCTTTCTCGCGATAGGGGCCAAGTATGCCATCGGGGGCATTGAAGCCGTCGGAGTCGAGAACACCGCCCTTGTCGACACGTTTCACGGCATTGTCGCAGAAGTCCCACATGAATCCGCCCACGAAAAGCGGGTGCGACTTGTAGTTGTTCCAGAAATCTTCCAGGCCTGCGCCGTGTCCCTGGTCATACTGCCCGTGCATGAACTCGGTAGGCATGAAAAGTTTATAGCCATAAGTAAAGCGGGCCACGCCGGTGAGATAGGCAGGATAATGGTGCGTATCGAGCTCATCAAAGTCGGCCCAAGGGTGAATGACATGGCGTTTCTGCGGGTCGTAAACGGCAAAGAGCTTGTCGAGATTCTTATTCCAGCCACCTTCATTGCCGTTGCTCCAAATAATAATACAAGGGTGGTTAACGTCGCGTGTAACCATCTCGGGAAGCAGACGCGAACCCACCTGGGTATCGTAGGAGTTCTGCCAGCCGGCCAACTCATCGACGAAGAAAACACCCAACGAATCGCACACGTCGAGGAAATGCTCGTCGGGCGGATAGTGGCAGCGTATGGCATTCATGTTCATCTCCTTGATGAGACGAACGTCGTCGATGCTAATCTGCTTGTTGGTCGTGCGACCGCCATCGGGCCAGAACGAGTGACGGTTGATACCTTTGAGCACCACCTTCACACCGTTGACATAGAGTCCATCTTTGGGGCGGAAGTCGACCGTGCGGAAACCGATGCGCTGTTCATAGCGATGCAACACGGTACCGTCGCTGCTGCGCAGATTGACAGTGAGTGTATAGAGATTGGGATTCTCAGGGTTCCACGGGCGGACACCGTTCCAACGACCCGACAAGGTAACAAGGCTGTCGCCGGCCGAAGCCGAGGCCTGCAACTTGCCATAGAGCACCTCGCCCGTTGCTACCGACGCAAGGGTGGCATCGAGCTGATATGTACCGTCGATACCCGAGAGAAATACCTGGGCATCGATAGAACCGTCGGCTCGTGCATCGACTGCCAAACGGTCGATGTGACGCACGGGTTTGATTTCGAGATAGACAGGACGGTATATGCCACCGAAGAGCCACCAGTCGGCCTTGCGTTCGGCATTGTTGACCGACTTGTTCTCGGAGTGCTTCCACACCGTCACTTCAAGGACATTTTTTTTACCGAAGGAGACATAATCGGTTATGTCATAGGAAAAACGATAAAATCCGCCCTGATGTTTGGGACCGACTACCTGGCCGTTGACCGAGACTTCGGTATCGGTCATCACTCCGTCGAAAACGATAGAGACCTGCTGGCCGCGACAACTGGCGGGAAGCGAGAAGGTGTGTCGATAGATACCTTGCTCTCGACTGGGATTTTTCAGCCGTTTCACCAGGCCACTATTACGGTCTTTGTCCTTGTACCAACGGCCGTAGGTATATTCGCCATATCCCTGCAACTCCCATTGCGAGGGGACTTCGATTTTTTTCCACTTACCACTGTTACGGCCTTCGGTACAATAGAAATCCCACGTCTCGGTGTGGCCGAAACCGGTACCGGAAAGGTAAATTTTACGGGTTTCCTGCGCGCCAGACAGACTGGATAGCAACGTGCCCGCGGCGGCAAGAAATGCAATAAACAATTTTCTTTTCATGATATATTTCGATAATCTTACTCCGCAGCCTTTCTTAATCAAAGAAAAAGAAGTGCTCCAAAGATAATTTTTTCTCTCAAATGTTCCAAAATTCCACCGGGGTGAAACAGAGCATTTCAGGCTCCACATTAAGCCGAAAAACTACCGACTTGATGACTGCAGACGGTCATTTCAGGAATTTCTTCAACTTACAGCCTTTGAGTTGCTCGATTTGCTGAGCCACCACTCCGGCATTGATGCGAGCACCTTTTTCCGACGTGTGTGTCCAGTCGGCATCGGTAAAGCAGGCCTTGACAGCCTCCTGCCCCATCTCGTCGTAGATATCCGAAATCAGCGCATTGAGATCGATGCAGGGAACATTTTCCTCCCGAGCCACTTGGCGGGCCCATACGGCATGAGAGGTGTCGCGTATGACTTTACCGTCGTCCCAGCGATTACGAGGAATAAGGGTGCAAAGAATGGGGTGTGCGCCTTTGGCTTTGGCCTCACGGACATACTTGCGCAAATAGGCTCCATAGGTAACAACGGTTTCTTTCACACCGGTCGACTCTACAACTCCGGTTGTATCGTTGTCGCCCGTACCTTTGAGAGAGGCTCGCGGACGGCTTCCGGTAAAGATATCGCCGCCATCGTTGTGACCAAACTGTATGAGCACATAATCGCCTTTTCCCAACGAGTCGAGAACGGCGTCCCAACGGCCTTCGGTAATAAACGTGCGGCTGCTGCGGCCTCCAATGGCACGGTTGCGCACTTCGGCTCTGTTGGAGTCGAAATATTCGCCAATAAAGCTGCCCCAACCCCACTGGCCACGATCACCGCGACCTTGACCGTTTTTCACGGTGGAGTCGCCTATGACATAAACCAACGTCTTTTTATTTTTTTTCTCTTTGCGAGCATAGGCTTCGGTTGCTCCCAAAGATTGTAACAAGACAACAAGCCCCAAGAGATATACTATTCTTTTCATAATTCATGATATAATTACAGAAAAAGGATACCTGCTATGCAGGTATCCTTTATCATATGGACATTTTAATACTTCATTATACGGGCGGCATGCGTCGTATTGCCGGTTGTGACAATACAACTATATGCACCGGCCGGCAACTGGTCGAGACCTCTTACCTCTGCCAAGCCACCCGAAACAGCTACATCACGACTATAAACAAGGAGGCCAGAGAGATTGTAGATTTCGACTTTTGCTGTCATGACATTTTCGGGAACGACAATCGAAAATGCCTCTTTAAACGGATTGGGACATACGGTCAATCCATCAACACTCTCATCTTGTTCCACCTCTTCGATAGCCGTCACGCCATGCTCATATTTTGCTTTGACTTCAACCTCGGTGAGAGCGTCGTTGTAAAGCGTGAACTCATCGATAGAACCAATAAACGGAGCGTCGAAATTGATATTCACGTTACCGATAACCAAAGCTTCATTGCCGGAGATGGCACCGGTTTTGTCTTCGCCCGAAGCAAAGAGTTCACCATCTATATACAAGCGGAGCTGTGCATTCTCCACATCACGAACGGCTACTACATGATGCCAGTTACCATCGAAATAGGAGGTCGCAGCACCTTCGGCCAACGACTTTGTCACATTATCATCTACGCCGAAATAGAGTCGTCCGTTCTTGTATTCAAGGCCGAACCACGTACCGGTATTACCGTTGCCATCCAAAGCGTGACTACCCTTATGGAGCAGATAACGGCTTTGCGAACTGCTACCTGATGTCGACTTGAACCAAAGCTCATACGAGAACGGTGCACTTTCAAATTCTATTGCTTCATAGGAAGGGACAATCATACCATCGGTTGTGCTGGCAGCCGAGAAAGCGATGCCACCGCCGATTTTGCCTTCACCCCAAACAGGGACATACGAACCGTACGGGGTTGCATCGTTGGCCAAAATCTCTTCGTCAGAAGGAGCATTCACAGCCGTAGAACCGGAGGTTTCATCGAAAGCAAAGTAGGCCACCTTGGTGCGGACAGGCTCACGACCCGAGGTGAAACTCCATACCGTACCCTCAGTGCGTCCCAAATTATTGCTGGCATCGATACGCCAGTAATAGGTGGTATTCTGTTCCAAATCCATCGTGTAAGACTTGGCTTTAACGGTCGTTACAGAATCCAGATTGTCGGGTGACGTACCTATATAAATGTGATAAGATGGACGGCCCGAGGTTGCATTGGAGAATCTCAAAGTCGTGGTCATATACTCTTCGATGGTAGATCCGTCGGCAGGATAAGGATCGGTCGACATATCGGGTGCACCGGGCGCACTCGGGGTAGTAAATTCGATATCGGCCGGCACCGATTCCATATCAGAAGTGAAAGTGATAAAACGAGCCGTGTAGGTCGATTTTGAAGAAAGGCCATCAATTTGGTAAGAAACTTCCGCTACATTATCGATGGTGTCAATAGGCGTAAACACCGATTCGCCCTCTTTCATCAGTTCCACACGTATTTTTGCACCCTCGGCTTTCTCATAGCAGGCAAAACCTATGGTTACTTGCATTGTATCGAGCGTACGCAATGCCAAGTCGACAGGATATTTCAAGAACGTGCGGTCGGCCACAGGTATGTTGTTGATGTAATTCTCGATATTGAGATACCCGTTTGCAGCATAAGCCACGGCATCGGAAGCATCATTGGGATTGAGTCCGTTGGCTGTTTCCCAAGCGTCGGGCATACCATCGTTATCGCTGTCGAGAGGTTTCGGAGCCGTATAGAAATGGCCCACGTTGTTTTTCAAAGCCAAAGCTCCTTCACTACCTATCGTGGCACCTTTTGTACCAAAAGAAGATAACTCATCGATAACATAAGCATCGACTTCATCACGATCGGGTAAAGAGGCTCCCACACTGTCGATGACCCATTGGAGAGCTTCATCGGCTGTCTGGAACATCGAAGCCACAGCGGGATGCTCTCTTCCATCGGTGGGATACTCGGCACTCTGCTGGAATTCCTCATAAGTGGCATATACATTACCTCCGAAATCGTCGTCGGTCATATCACGGCCGTTAACAACACCGTCTCTACTTCCATCAGTTTTATTGGCACGGTGATAAACAGCCGTAAGGTCATTACCACGTCCTACACCGGTACCGTTGCTGGTCGGGCCCTGAATGAAATAGTTGGCCTGTATATCGGCCCAAATACGACCTTCGGAATCGCCGCCAAGGTTATAACCACCGCCACTACCCCAGTTATAGACAACATTGTTGATATACTGGTTAAGGCCTTTCACCTTGTGGTTACGAGTCGCATTATCGGCATATAAATTACGATAAAGCGTCACACCGCCCACCTCATTGGTAGGTTGGCACAGGCCACCGGCCGAGTGAGGTTGGAGGCCCTGGCTCATTATTGTTTTCTGTATGGTGATGTTTCCCACACCTCCCCCTTTGCCATCGGAATTGATGGAGAAGGTCTCGTCTTTTCCCCAGGAAACCGAACAGTGGTCGAATATCATGTTTTGACCATTGGATATACCGGCGGCATCTTTCCCGCCGTCACCATTTGTACCCATGCGAATGCGCAGATGGCGAACAATAATATCGCTCGCTCCGGAAAAAGAAACTCCGTTTCCGTAAATGACCACTCCATTACCGGGTGCAGTCTGGCCGGCAATGGTAAGATTCTTGGAAAAAACTAGGCGCTCGTTGATTCTTATGATACCCGACACATCAAAAACAATAACACGGTCGGGTTGACTGATGGCATCTCTGAACGAACCTGTACCTGAATCATTGAGATTGGTCACATGATACACGGTAGGATTACTTCCTGCACGTGCTCCACGGGCAAAACGTCCATAGCCTTCGGCTCCGGGGAATGCAATAAGCCCATCGGCCGAAACTCCGCCTAAAAACGCAAATGCCAAAGAGAAAGTAAGTAAAATTCTTTTCATGCGTATAATTATTATTAAAGTTTATAACCCATTCAACCAAGCATCTAAGTGAAAAGACCTTACTTACAAGAAGGAACAATATCTTTCACACCATCTCCTAAAAAGCAAAGAGAATAGAAAGATTCTGACCTGTTTTCATGGTATTCTCAGAAAAACGCAACAATAGATGTTACAAATAAACAAAATAAAGGAGCCATAACGACTGTGGAGATTGATAGATAAACTAGCATAAATGATTTTATCGTTCCCGTTATCAGACAAAAACATTCATCATAACCGAAATACAAATCTCAAATGATTACTACACACGCATGGAATTAAAAGTTAATTCAGTCTTTTTGTCTTAGAGAAATATAAATATCATCATGCCTCAAAAAAGAGAGGGAGAAACGCAATAGCGTTTCTCCCTCCATCATTGTTTGTCTATCGGAAATTATTCAACTATAAGTTTTTGGGTATAAGCCTTGTCTGCCGTCATGACGCGTACATAGTAGATACCGGCTTGGAGATCCGATACATCGAGTGTAAGGGTCGACTCGCTGGTAGCAACCGACTTAACCATTTGAGCAGCCGAATTGTAAACAGCTACCTGAGCCATTTCACCGGCAGCCACAGCCACAGTTACGTTACCGTCAACAGCAGGGTTGGGATATACTTGGAGGTTGCTGTTGTCGGCATCAACGCTTTCAATAGCGTCGGGTTCAGCACTACCCGTACCATCGGTCAATACTTCGGCAACCAACATATATTGGGGAGCTGCGAGTTGTGTTTTAACCACTTCACCGGTCTCAAAGTTCATTTCATACTGATATTCACCGGGGATTTGTACTGATCTCAGGCTGAAAGTAGCGTCGCCGAAACCATCGGTCGAGAGTTCAAAGTAATTGGTGAGGTCAACACCATCAACGAAGCTGACAAGCGAATCGGCTTTGAGGAGAACCATCGTATCACCGGCAGCCAACGACCATTCATCACGCGGAGAGAGCTTGATGTTGATTTTGGCATCCGTTCCACCTTCGGTGTCGGAGTAAAGGCGTACCTGATTTTGAACAAATACCTCATCGTGTTTGTCTTTGTTGATGATTTCGAACTCAATCGAAGCACCGTTGTAAAGAAGGAGGTTAGCAGCAGAACCGGCTTTTCTCTCTTGTACAGCAGCAGTAGGAGTTTTTTCGGCATAACCCACCAAAGCGTAAGTACCGTCGATAGACAGTGTACCAATGGCATCGCTACCGGGTTGCATTGTACCATAGAGGGCAGTGTGACCACCAATTGTTCCATAACCACCGATCGTACCGGTAGGACGGCAAGTCACAACATTATTGGTCGAAAGTTTGTGTTGACCGGTGGCAGTAGCTGTATCGAGCGAGTTGTTGAAGAGCATACGACCCTCCCAAACCTCAACACCTTGGAAGAATTGGTTTTCGTTAGAAGTAACGTAATAGGTTCCCGTTCCTTCTTTAAAGAGAGCTGTACCGCATTCTCTCCAAGGATAGTAAGGAGCTTCGCTACCTTTGGGCATAGCAGTGAATGTACCATCGAGGCGACCATCGGCATTGTCGCTACCAAAGATAATAGCCAACTGGGGATTGGAGTCTTTATAGTATCCCATTACGGTACCATCTTTCTCCACATTGAGGCTCTTCACTTTCAAAATCGTAATGTTCGAACCGGCATCGTTTCCGGCAGAACCTACGGCAAGACCTCCGTTGTCGTGGATCGTCAGGTCGATATCGCACCAGTCATAAACCAAACTGTCCAAAACGGGATCTTGACGTTTCCATACATTGTAAAGCAACGAGTCGCCGCTGGTACGGTCGTAGTATTGAGAGGTGGCACCTTTGCCTTTGGCCGAGTGTGTAGCCAAAATAATGCCATAGAAACCGGCGCCGTTATCGGCAAACTCAGGATCCTGGTAAACATGGATGTCGCCGTTGAAATCCCAGAAATAGGTCGGCTCGGTCTCACCCTTGCCACCGCCGCCGAGGAAAGCACGGTCACCGCGCGAATAGAAGTTGAGCGTACCGGCGCCGCTGACGGTCTTGCTGGAATCGGCCGTAAACATCGAATAGCGCGACATGTAGACATTCATCGTCGAACCTTCGGGAATCACGAGGTCGGCGGTCAGTTTTTTATACGTATCGCTGTTGTTCGTTCCCAAGTCGATGGCGCCTTCACCTTCGACGGTCACCGTCGGTCCAAAAAGTCTCGATGCAGCCGATGCATCGGAATAACGAGCCACACGACCACCTTTTACAAGCGTTCCACCAGGGAGGTTGTTGATAATGTCGGTATAAAGAATACCGTTATTAACCTTTACCAAGGTAGCGCCTTCGGTACCTTCGAATGTCACCGTCTCATCGGCCGGCGACAGATTGATGGTCAAAGCCGCACTATTCTCTGCACGGATACCACCGATGGCACCGAGCTGGCTCACCGTAATTACAGGAGAGTTGGTTGCCCATTCTCCCAGATAATCTTCGCCCAATCCACCGAGAGCTTCGTCATTGAACAATGCAACACTTCCGTCGGCAAAGCCTTTGGCTTGATCATCTATACTTCCTGTCTCATCTACCCATGTTGCGAACGTCGAACTCCATGGGAAAACAGCGGCCGTATCAATATCGGTGTTGTTGTAAGCACCCCATTTCAATACGGTCTGAGCAGACATACCTGCCGAAGCAAGAACAGCTGCTACTAAAAATGTAATTTTCTTCATGATACTTTTGGTATTAGTAGTTAAGTTATCTCTAAAAATAAAGGGGAAAGAAACTCCACACTTTTCTATCAAGCAAAGAAAAGGGTTATTTCCTTAGCAAGAAATAACCCTTTTGATATTAAAACTAATAATTTTGGCAGTCACTACTCGATATTGCCAAATTTAAAAATATTTTACCGTTTTTTCGACGAACGGGCCTCATGCTCAGCCCAATATTTTTCGAGCTGTATACAACCCATGATATAGGGGCCGGTAGCCTTGGCATCGTTGTCGCGCATGCGCTCGTTGATATAATAATTAAACGAGCCGTCGCGATACTTGCTGCCTCCCAGGCCACCCACGGCACAGCAGCGGGTGAGGGTCCACGTCTTGTCGTCGTTCTTTTTCAGAAGCTTCTTGCGAAGACCATCGTAGGCCTTCTCGGCCACAGCTATAAAGGAAGAGTCGATGTAACCTTTGTTGACTGCCTTGGCGTAGGCATACATGAACTGTGTCGTAACCGAAGCCTCGGGGAAGTTTCCTTCACGGTCGATCTGGTCGAGGACCTGATACCACAATCCGTCTTCGTCCTGATATTCGGGCAGTGTAATGGCAAGGCCCTTAACCATCGTAATAAGATCGGCACGGCGGGGATGGTCCTCAGGGATGTAATCGAGTACATCGACCAGGGCCATGAACCACCAGCCCATGCTGCGGCCCCAAAAGTTGGGCGAATGTCCGGTCGTGGGGTCGGACCACCGCTGATTGCGACTCTCGTCATAGGCATGGAAATAGAGGCCGGTACGGTTGTCGAAGGTGCGGCGGGCACATATCAGGAACTGCTTCACGGCATCGTCGATAAGGTCGGGGCGGTCAAACGTCGCACCGTAACGGGCCAGGAAAGGCGATGCCATATAGAGGCCGTCGAGCCATACCTGGAAAGGATAGACGAGTTTGTGCCAGAATGCCCCTTCATGGGTGCGGGGCTGGCGGGCCAACTGGCGTACCAGCACATCCATGGCCTTCTTGTACTTGGGGTCGCCGGTCTCGGCATAGATATCAAAAAGCACCTTGCCCGAGTTGATAAAGTCGAGGTTGTAGTCGGCCATCTCATAGAGATAGATTTCGCCCTTGTCGTTGATAAGGGTATCGGCCCACTTGGCCACATAGTCGTAATACTTGCGGTCGCCGGTGTAACGCCACATATCGAGCATGGCGCAGCAACCCACACCCTGGGAATAGCCGAAATAGAGGCGCTTTCCGTGGTCGAGCTGCCAGGCTTCGGGGAAACGTTTCATCTCGGATTCGGCAAATTCGACCGACATTTTCTGTGCCGACAGCGTAAGCGTGCAGGCACAACAGGCCGCTACGGCCAAAGAGGTTTTCCAGTTCATCGTTGTTTTTCTGTTTTAGATATATTACAATTTCCAGTTATCGGTGCGGAAAGGGGTAGCAGGCAGCCCCTCGCGGTTGTAAAGGTTGACGCGGAAGAACTTGTCCCAACCGTAACGGACGGCCACCGGCGAAGCAACCTGGGGAGAGGAGACCTCGACCTTGTCGCCCTTGATGACAGCCTGTGCAGGATAGAATACACCATCGCTGCCGGCCACGACAAAGCCCCGGAGCGGCGCCCCTTTGGAGTCGAGGCCCGAGCCTGTGTAGTCGAACGAGAGTTCGGCTACCGAACCGTTCACCCGCATGCTTTTATAGACAGGACCCATGAAGGACACGTCGATGCCGTAGTCGTGCGACAAGGCCCAGCGGGCAAGACGTTCGCCGGGAACAACCTTGTTGCGGGGGTGTATGTTGGTCGAGTCGCCGGCGTCGGTAATAACGGCCATACCGGTATTGGGTACCGTCTGCCACACCCGCAGCTGTCCTTCACGCAGGGTGGGCGATTGCTTGCGATACGGGGCTATCTGCACAAAGTAGAAAGGGAAATCGCCCTGCCCCCACTCGGCCCGCCAACTGTGAATGAGGTTGGCAAAGACCATCTCGTAATGGGCAGCCCGACTATCGTTGCTCTCACCCTGATACCAGATGACACCTTTGATGGTATAGGGAAGTATGGGATTGATCATGCCGTTCCAAAGGGTCGACATACGCAGGTTGTCGTTGAGTTTCTTCACGCGGGCAGGGGCTTTCAGCACCGTATCGGGATTGGCCTCCAAAGCGGCTTTGTAGAGGGCCGCTTCGCAGGCATAGCGTTCTTTCTCGGCAGGGAGGTTTGCAATAATCTGCTTCTGTTCGGCACGCAGACGGTCGTAATAGTCGCCCTGCATGGCCTCTTTCTTGGTCCACGACTCGGCGTGGGTACCGCCCCAAGTCGACTGTATGAGACCGACGGGCTGATGTATGGCATTATGGATTTTACGTCCAAAGACAAAACCTACGGCCGAGAAGCGGGCCGCCGAGGCCGGGGTGCATACCTCCCACTCGCCCACACAGTCGTCGACGGGGGCATCGGGAGCCAACTGGTGTTCCACTCTAAAAAAGCGGATTTCGGGATAGTCGGCATTCTGCAACTCCTCCTTCACGGTCGACATGGCATTCTTCCAGCGACTGGTCGTGTCGCGGTCTACGGGAAACTCCATGTTGGACTGTCCCGAACAGAGCCACACCTCACCGATAAGCACATTCTTGATTTCAATCGTGTTGCGCCCCTTGACTGTGAGCGAAACGGCGCGCGACGAGGCTTCGGGGGTCGATATCTCGACCTGCCAGGTGCTGTCGGCCGCAGCGACACTCTTGGCTTTCTTACGGCTCCACGAGACCGAGACGGTAATCTTCTCGCCGGGAGAGGCTTTGCCCCAAATGTGTACCCGGCTGTTTTGCTGCAACACCATGTTGTCGGAGAGTATGGCCGGCAGTTTCACGTCGGCACGGCTCCCGACAGATACAAATAACAGGAGAAAAAGAATCAATGCGGTTGTCTGCGTTTTCATCGGTATTTCTTTTTATCAGGGCAAAAAAACAAAACCTACCTCGCCCCGATTATTGATACAGGGCAAAGGTAGGTATTTTCAGATAATTCTCCAAATAGCGTCGGCCCGCGCGTGGAGCCGGAAGGGAGCGCGACCGACAAACAGGATACTGCCGCTACTCGATTTCGAGGGTAACAATGGAGTGGGCAGGCATATCGACCTCGATGGCTCCGTTCCGATATTTCGCATCCTTGAAGGGACAGAGTTTTATCTTATCGGGGTTCTCAAAGGTGTTGAGGTCGGTCAGCCTGCGGGAATGCAGAATAGTACCCGACACCTTCTTCACCGACATATCGTCGAGTGTGATGCGCACCTTCCTGGCGTGGTCGGCATCGATGTTGGCCAACGACACATGTACACGTCCCTGGTCATCGCGCGAAGCGGTGGCACTCACCAACGGTATCGTGCGGTCGCCGCGCACCTCACGGGTGGGAGTGTCGATGTCGAGCGGCAGGGAGAGGGCGTCCTGGTGAGGCTTGTACATCTCATAGACAAAGTAGGTGGGCGTGAGCACCATTTTGTCGCCGCGGGTGAGTATCATCGATTGCAGTACATTGACAATCTGTGCAATATTGGTCATGAGTATACGGTCGACATACTTATGGAAAACATTGAGTGAGAGGGCTGCCACAAAAGCGTCGCGCAAAGTGTTCTGCTGGAAAAGCTGCGTGCCGGGCTCGGGCTCCCACCAGGTGCCCCACTCATCGACCATGAGACCGACCCGTTTCTTGGGGTCGTACTTGTCCATGATGGCGATATGAGCCTTGATGGCATTCTCTATGTCGAGACACTTGCCTATGGTCCAGTAGTAATCTTCCTTGTCAAATTCGGTAGCCGAGCCCTTCTTTCCGCTCCAACCCGTCACGGTATAATAGTGCAGCGAGAGGCCGTTCATGCGGGTACCCACCCGCTGCATCATCGTCTCGGTCCACTTCAAGTCATACTCCCCTGCCCCGCAGGCAATCTTGAAGAGCCGGTTACCGTCGTAGTTGCGGCAATAGGTGGAGTAACGGCGATACAGGTCGGCATAATACTCGGGACGCATGTTTCCGCCACAGCCCCAGCTTTCATTGCCCACCCCGATGAAGCGCACCTTCCAGGCCTTGTCGCGGCCGTTCTCGCGCCGCAGTTTGGCCATGGGGGTATCGCCGTCGGAGGTCATGTACTCGACCCACTTGGCCATCTCCTCTACCGTACCGCTGCCTACGTTGAGGCTTACGTAGGGTTCGCAGCCGAGAATTTCGCAGAGATTGAGAAACTCATGGGTACCGAAGCTGTTGTCTTCGACCAGGCCGCCCCAGTTGTTGTTGCTCATCTTGGGGCGTTCGGCCCGCGGGCCTATACCGTCCATCCAGTGGTACTCGTCGGCAAAACAGCCACCGGGCCAACGCAGGTTGGGAATGTTGAGCCGTTTGAGGGCTTCGAGCACATCGGTGCGATAGCCCTGGGTGTTGGGAATCTCAGAGTCTTCTCCCACCCACAACCCGCCATAGATACAGGTGCCCAGATGCTCGGCAAACTGTCCGTAGATATGACGGCTTATTTTCTGTTCTCCCTGCCCGGGGTGTACGGCCACCGTAACCACCTCCTGGGCACTCATCGTCCCGACACAAGCGGCCAGAAACAAGGCGCAAAAAAGTTTCTTCATGGTATTTTTCGGTCTATGGTTTCGATACAAACGGAATAATTATCACCTGGAACGACTGGGGGGCAAGCGTCAGCGGGCAACGGTCGCCCTCGACGGCAGCTCCGGCTCGCTGCGGAACAATCGCCGACGGATTTTTAAAGGTGTTGACCGCATTCTTGTCGTCGGACTGCATGTAGAGAATCTCGGCCTGCGGCTGCAATGCCTGGCGACGTTTCAGCCCGTCGAAACGCAGCACAACCTCCTGAGGGTGCGAAGCCGTATTGGCCACCTTCACGATGATACGCGCCAAGTCGGCATCGTACACGGCACTGGCATAGAGGCCCTCCTGCCCCTTGACGGCTGCACCGTTCTCGGTGAGACGCAGCGTGTGGGTGCCTTTATGGAGCGAATAGAGCTGCTGCACATAGTAGTTGGGGGTGAGCAGCACCCGGCTGTTGTCGAACCATATCATGTCGGGACGCCACTGCCAGGCGTCGACATGGGCCAGCAACGGTGCGTAGGTGGCCAGCCGCACGACATCGGCGTTGCGCTCCACTCCGGTGAGGAAAGCCGCTTCGGAAAGCGCCGCCTCGAAGTTATTTGCCCGCGACTTGTGGTGCGAGGCATACTCGCCGGCATATACCTTCGGCCCCTTGCGGTCGTAATCGTCATAACGGCCGGCATTGGCATAGAACCACTCGGGCGGCTTGTAATAGTGTTCGTCGACAAAATCGACTTTAAGGCGTTTCATCTCGGGCCAGAGATATTCAAACTGTTCTCCGTCGGCCGAGGGACCCGAAGAGCCCACGATGCGAATATCGGGGCAATGCTTGCGCAGGGCCTCTACAAAGAGGGCCTCTCTCTGGACAAACTCCTCACCCCACTGCTCGTTACCGATACCGAGGTATTTCAGCCCGAAAGGCTCGGGGTGCCCCATACGGGCCCGCAGAGAACCCCAGGTGGTAGTGGTGTCGCCGTTGGCAAACTCCACCAGGTCGATGGCATCCTGCACATAGGGGTCCATCTCGTCGAGCGGCACCAGCTCGCCCGACTGGTACTGGCACCCGATGCCGCAGTTCAGCACGGGCAGAGGCTCAGCACCGATATCTTCGCACAAGAGAAAGTATTCATAGAATCCCAATCCGTAACTCTGGTAATAGTCGGGATAGAGACGATGACGGAACGTATAGTTCCAGCGATTGTCGTTGTAGGGTCGGTTCTCGACCGAGCCTACCGAATTTTTCCACTGATAACGGGTATCGAGCGTAGAACCCTCGACGATACAGCCGCCAGGAAAACGGAACACGCCGGGTTTCAAATCGTAGAGCGCCTGCACCAAATCCTTGCGCAGGCCGTTCTCCCTACCGTTCCAGGTATCGACCGGGAAGAGCGACACATGGTCTATGTCGAGTACACCCTTCGTCTCTACCGTCAACCGCAGACGGGCGTGGGCATCGCTCTTGCCGGCCTTCATCACCAGGGTATATTTCTGCCACTCGGGCGAGTCAACCTCCACTTTGGCCGAAGTCATGGGATTGTTGGCCGCGGTGACAAACTCCACTTTCACCCGCACCGGCCGTTCGCTCTGCCGACGGGCATAGAAGACGAGGCGATACTCCTTGCCACGCACGAGATTCATGCCATCGACAAAACCCTCGTTCTGCAAACCGGCCCGCTTGTAGGTACCCTTCTCGGTCAGACGCACATAGTGGGGATTCTTCTCAAAGGCCGGAGCCTCGGTCTCGACCGAAACTTCGCCAAAGGGGGTCCAACCCATGAGCGGGTAATCAAACTCGAACGAGCGGTTCTTCACCAGTTCGGCATAGAGACCGCCATCGGCACCGAAGTTGATGTCTTCAAAAAAGACACCGTACATATCGGGGTTTATCTCGGCCCCGGGTTTGACCGAGACCGTAAGGGTGCGCTGGGCCGAGAGCGGAATGGCAACGGCCGCCAGCAACCATAAGGAAAGTCGTTTTAATTGCATCACAATATTGATTTAAGTTTTTTTCTCACAGGGGAAGAATGTTACTCCTGACTTCCGGCATAGCGGAGCAGCGTATCGACCACCGATGCAGGCACTTTCAGCACGGCACCATGGGCTGCACCCGATGGCATACGCAGCGGCTGCGGTGCCTCTTGCCAATGCACGAAGTCACGGGTCGTCATGGCACTGTACCTGTGCTTGCGGTAATTGTCCATATAGCAGATGTAGGAGCCGTCGGGCAACTGAATAAAGGTAGGCCCCTCGACCCATGCGGGCGAGAAAGGACGGCCGGTCAAGGGCCGGTAGGGCCCGGCAGCCTGCTTCGAGGTGGCAACAAGGAGATACTTGTGCGGCTCGGGCAACTCCCGTTCATCTTTATATATCATATAATAGGTATCGCCGATGCGCCGCACCGTGGCATCGATGACATTGTATCCGTAATCGAGGAAAGGCCGTGCCGGCTCAAAAGTCTTGAAGTCGCGCGTCGAGGTGTAGTACATGCGGTTGTCGTATTTCTTCCCGGCTTCGACACGCCACTGCCCGTCGACCTTTATGGTACTGGCCCAGAAAATGAGGTAACGGTCGTTCTCCTCGTCATAGAGCATCTCGGGGGCCCAACAGTTGCGCGGTTCATACCCGGCACTCTGCATCACATACAGGAGGCGTGGTTTGCTCCAATGCACCAGGTCGGGCGACGAGGCATAGCCTATGTGGGGCGACTCCCAGTCGGTCGTCCACACGCAGTGCCAGATGCCCTTCTTGTCTTGCAGCAAGAAAGGGTCGCGCAGACGGGGTGCGTCGCTGGCCGTGTCAGGTTGCAGAAAACCCATCGGGGCCCCTACGACATTCCACGTGTATCCGTCGGCACTCCATGCGTAGTGCATACCGTGACGGTTGGCCTCTTTATTGGTAAAATAGGAGAAGAGATAGAGCGAGTCGGGGCGCACGTTTTTTTCTTGTCCCCGCACAAGGCCGCTACCGAAAAGCAATGTGAGGATTATCCCACAGTGAATGACGTGTCTTTTCATGATACTTATTAAGTGTAATTTACACACCGAAACACAAATTTAGAGACTTCGTCGTAATAATCCAAATTATTCGGGGTTATTCTGCGTCGGCAGGACGAAAAAGCGGTGGGGAGAATTTTTCTCCCCACCGCTTTACAACGGGCCACACAGGCAAGGTGCAACGCGCGGCTACTTTTTCATCTTGTCGGGCAGACAGCGCAAAATAGCTTCGGCCCAGAAACGGCCCAATTCACGGGCTCCCTCCTTGTTGGGGTGCAGGTAGAAGGTTCCGGCCTGTCCCGACTCGGGAATGAGATGCGTGGCATGATGCTCCCTGAAATAGTCAAACGCCAGGGTATCGCCGAGGAACACCTGTCCGGGATATTCCCGGGCATAGTTCTCGACCAGCTTGTCGAGCATGGGCGAATAGGATTGCAGGCGTTTGAGCCCCTCGGCCAGGTAGGTCGACGAGTTGTAGGTATTGGGGCTGTACCAGGTGGGACGCTGCAACACAACCAGCGCCTTGGGGTAACGTTGGAGCAAGGCGTCGATAATGGTCTGCATATTGGTATAGTAAGAGACCGGGTGTACCGGCGCACCGAGCGGGCCGCGCACGGCACTGTCGTTGGTGCCCAGCATCATCGAGAAGAGCAACACGCCCTTGCGGGCCGCCAGCTCGTCGGCAGCTTTCAGCACTTTGGGAAATTCGGTATCGGTTACGGGCAGAAAGTTAAGGGTCGTACGGCCGCTGCGGCCGCAGTTGCGGAACTCCACCTCACCCTTGACCTGCTCTTGCAGGAAGAGAGCGGCTTGTGCCGGAGGTGCCTCGGTCTTGGGGTCTTTGAGCTGGACGCCCTGCGTAATACTGTTCCCGATAAAGACGACACGGAGGTCCTGTGCCCCGGCCAGGCATACCGACAGACCGACGCACACAAATGTGAGAATCGTTTTTTTCATCATGGTTATTCGTTTTTGTCTTTTCACTACTTACTTTTCAGACGCACAACGGCCGGCTCCAAACCTTTGCCCGACACCGTCAGCGTAATGTCGCCGGGCTGCTCCTGCGTGCGCACGATGACGACCAGCTGACCGTTGAAGAGTTTCATCGTGGGGAGGTGGAAAAGCTCGGTCGACGTGGCATCGCCGTTGCAGGCGGCACGGTACGAACCGGCACCGGTTACCTCGAAGGTCAGCGCATTGTCGGCCAGGGGACAGGGATTTCCCGCCTCATCGACCGCCTGTACCGTAACGAAGGCCAAATCCTTGCCGTTGGCCATCAGTTCCGTGCGGTCGGGCGTCAGCGTCAGGCGGTAGGGACGACCCGCTGTGCGCATCTCCTTCTCGGCCACAGCCCTGCCCTTCTCGTCATAGGCAACGACCTTCACCACACCCGGCTCATATACCACGTCGTTCCAGCGCAGCCGGTAACGGTCGTAGGGTTGCGTGGGGTCTTTGGTGCGACGCCCCTGCGACTTGCCGTTGACAAAGAGTTCGGCCGACGGGTAGCTGGTATAGCAATAAACGGGGGTCACCTCGCCTTCGCGTCCCTCCCAGTTCCAATGCGGGAGAAGATGCAGCGTGGGCGACTGGGTGTTCCACCGGCTGCGGTAGAGGTAATAGCGGTCTTTGGGCAGGCCGGCCAGGTCGCAAATGCCAAAATAGGAGCTGCGCGAAGGCCATATATCGTCATAGGGGGTGGGCTCGCCCAGGTAATCGAATCCCGTCCAGACAAACTCGCCGATGACCCACGGCTTGTCGTCCTGAAAGGCCCAATCGTCGTCGGGCAGATTGGACCACGAGCAGGCTCCCAAATCGTAAGAGCTACATTGAGCATCATCGTACATGGCTCCCTTGGTAGGCTCGACAGGGAACTTGTACACGCCGCGCGAACTGATAGTCGAGGCGGTCTCCGAGCCCAGAATCATGCGTTGCGGCATCTGCTTGTAGCTGTCGACATAGCGGTGCAGGCGGTAGTTGAGACCGGGAATGTCGAGTACGGCAGCAAACTGATTTTTCATGGCATGGTCGGGACGGTCCATGCCCACGGTTACGGGGCGGGTGGGATCTTCGCGGTGGCAGATGTCCTGCAAGAACTTGGCCACCTTGCCTCCGCCTGTACGGCTCTGCTCGTTCACCTCGTTGCCGATGCTCCACATCACGATGGAGGGGTGATTGCGATGACAGCGAATGAGGTTGACCAGGTCTTTCTCGGCCCATTCGTCAAAGAAAAGGTTGTACCCGTTCTTGCACTTGGCGATAGCCCACTCGTCGAACGACTCGGCCATGACCATGAGACCGATTTCGTCGCACAGCTCCATCTGCCACGGTGCCGGTATGTTATGGGCCGTGCGAATGGCATCGCACCCCATCTCCTTCATGATAAGCAGCTGCCGGCGCAACGCGGCCTTGTTGACGGCCGCGCCCAACGGGCCGAGGTCGTGATGCAGACACACCCCCTTGAACTTGCAGGGCACTCCGTTGAGAAGGAATCCTTTCTCGGGCAAATATTCAATCGTACGCACCCCGAAACGGGTGGTGTATTCGTCAAGCAACTCTCCGTATTCACTTATCGAGACGACTGCCGTATAGAGCTCGGGCGACTCGGGCGACCACAACCGGGGGCTCGTTATCGTCAGCCGGGCTGTCGTCGTACCGTCGAAGAAAAGCTCCTGAGCTTCGCTCCGCGCCACCGGATTGCCCGTAGCATCGTAGATGACAGTCGAAATATCGAGATCGTGTCCGTCGGCATTTTCTATCTCGGCATCGACCTGCACCAGAGCGTTTTCTGCCGTTACGACAGGTGTGGTAACACGGGTACCCCACATGCGCACCGACACATCGCCCGTAATAACGAGACGCACAGGACGATACAGTCCGGCACCGGGATACCAGCGCGAACTCTCGGGCAGATTTTCGAGACGCACGGCAAGGTGATTCTCTCCATCGGTGAGATAGGGTGTTACATCGATGTAAAACGGCGTGTATCCATAGGCCCAACGTCCGGCCTCACGGCCGTTGACATAGACACAGGGCCGGCTCATCGCCCCATCGAAAACCAGCAGGGCACGACGCCCCTGCGGCACGGTAAAGGTAGTGCGGTACCAGCCCACGCCTATGTAGGGCAGGGCACCGGTGCGCCCGGTCTTCTCGGTGGGGACAGTCTCGCCGTTCTGCTCGATGGCGACGACCTGCTTGTCAATATCTTTATCGAACGGGCCGTAGATGGCCCAGTCGTGCGGCACTTCGACCGTATCCCAACGGCTGTCGTCGAAATCAGGGGCAGCGGCTCCGGCCACATCGCCCCGGGTAAAGCGCCAGCCTTTTTCCAGATAAATTTCCTGACGGGACTGTGCCACCACAGCCAACGCCAGAAAGAGGAAGGGTAAGAAAATCGTTCGTTTCATGTATGGTAGAGTTTCATTGGTTTGCAACAGTCAAGCCATACCGACCACCGGGCCGGGTGGAGAAGGTATAGAGGTAATAGCGCCCGTCGCGCCGCACCGAAGCCTTTGCCCCCTTGACCGTAAGGGGCTGCGCCGACCGCAAGACACAGGTCTCTCCCGCCGAGGAACAGATAACCCCGCTCACCAGACGACCATCGCGCCATGAAAAAGAGAGGTCGAAACCGCCACGGGCCTTCAAGCCGCGTACCTCGCCGCAAGGCCAGGCTGCGGGGCAGGCCGGCAAGAGGTGTATCTCGCCCATGTGGCTCTGCACAAGCATCTCGGCCAGTCCGGCCGTTGCACCGAAGTTACCGTCGATTTGGAAAGGCGGGTGGGCATCAAAAAGGTTGGGATAGGTACCGCCGCCATTGTTCGATGTGCCCGGTCCTACGGCCGTCATGATGTCGCGCACCATCTTGTAGGCGTGGTCGCCGTCGAGCAGACGGGCCCAGAAGTTTATCTTCCAGGCCTTGCTCCAACCGGTTCCCTCATCGCCACGGATTTCGAGCGTGCGCCGGCAGGCCTCGGCATACCGGGGTGTAAAGAGCGGCGAAATCTGATGGCCCGGGTGCAGGCCGTAAAGATGCGATACATGGCGATGATGGGGGTCGACCTCTTCGTACTCGTCGTACCATTCAAGAAGCTGGCCACGGCTGCCTATGCGCAAAGGGTAAAGACGGTCGCGGGCTGCCAACAGCGTATCGCGGAAAGCGGCATCGATGCCCAGCCGGGCCGATGTCTCGATGAGGTGGGAGAAGAGATCCCAGATGATGGACATATCCATCGTCGCTCCCATCGTCACCGAATAGGTCTTGCCCGAAATACGGTAGTTGTTCTCGGGCGATGTCGAAGGAGCCGTCAGCAGATAGCCGTCTTTCTCGACCAGCCAGTCGAGGCAGAAGCGGGCCGCCTCCTTCATGACCGGGTAGGCCTTCTCACGCAGAAACTTCTCATCGCGCGTAAAGGCATAATGCTCGTAGAGATGGCGGCACAGCCAGTTGCCCCCCATGTACCAGTTGGCCCACTTGGGGTCGCCCCGTCTGTCGCCCACGGCATTGCTCAACCCCCAGATATCGGAGTTCTGATGGGCTACCCAACCGGCACAGCGATAATACTCCCGGGCGGTGGCCGCTCCGGTGTGCGAGAGGTTCTCTATCCAGTCGAGCAGCGGCATGTGCATCTCCGAGAGAGAGGTAACCTCGGCCGGCCAATAATTCATCTCGGTATTGATGTTGATGGTATAGTTGGAGCTCCACGGGGCACGCAAATGATGATTCCATATGCCCTGCAAGTTGGCCGGAGAGCCTCCTTCGCGAGAGGCCGATATAAGCAGATAACGTCCGTACTGGAAATAGAGCGTCTCCAACTCGGTGTCGGGCAGACCCTGAGAGTGGGCAATCAGCCGACGGTCGGTAGGCAGGGCGCGCAACGAGTCGGCCGACCGGCCCAGCGACAGAGCAAAACGGTCGAAATAGGTGCGGTAGTCGGCCACATGACGTGCCTTCAACTTCTTGTAGGAGCGTGCCACCGCCTCTCGCAGCGCGCCGTCGGCAAGTGCTTTTTCATCTTTTCCCTCGGTATCGGGATATTTATCGTAGCCATTGAAACTGGTGGCGGCCGTGAGCAGCAGCACCACCTCGGTGGCGCGGTCGACCGATATGCCGGAGGTATCGGCCCCGACCGTTCCGTCTTTTACCCGCACCTGTATGCCGGCACGGAAACGCATGCCGGTATGGCCATCTTCCTCATAGGCTATCGGCTCACGCCCCTTGACCCGATAATAGCTGGGGTCGAGCCGGGCCGGCGCACACCCCTGCACCACCAGACGGTCGGGTGCGGGAGCCTCGATTTCATGCCGCAACGGCGAGGAGAATGCAATACGCAACGAAAGCGCCCCCTTTTCCGATGCGGTAAGTTTCAAGACCAGGGCCTTGTCGGGGAAAGAGACAAAAGCCTCCCGCCGATAGGTAACGCCGGCCACCGTAAAACGGGTAGAGGCTACCGCCTCGGAAATATCCAGTTCGCGATAATAGTCGACAGCAGCCGAGCGGGGCATCTTGTAGGATATGCGCAAATCGCCCAATGGCAGATAGCTGGCGCTATACGGGCCCTGCATGGCCCTGCACAATCGCGACACGGCCGAAAAGTTGCCCGAAAACAGGGCTTCACGCACAGCCGGCAGGTATTGAGGAGACTCCACATTCAGACTGTCCTTGCGAGGGCCACCCGACCAGAGCGATGACTCATTGAGCTGTATCAGCTCTTCGCTCACACCGCCATAGACCATCGCCCCTATATGTCCGTTACCCAACGGCAAGGCCTCGACCCACTCTCCAGCGGGCTTGTCGTACCATAACTTCAACGGCTCCTGCGCCCCGACCGGCAGGGACAAAGAGAGGAACAGACACCACAACAGCGTACCACGCCATACGACAGGAAGCCACGCTTTCAAAGGAAATGAGCATGTGTGAAAAATGTTTCTTTTCATAGTATCAAATAACGGTTTTATAAGCAAAACAAAGATAATACGAAATATGTAAGCCTCCAATAACAACGGCTTCTCCCGACAAAGATAGCAAAGGATTTGGGCTTCTCGATTTTTTTAGCCAATATTGCAAAAAAATCTATTTAACCGCACGATGACCTTACACATTCTCAACCGGGAAAACTCCCTACTGGAAGTTTTTCTCTCCGAAATCCGCAACATCAAGATACAGCACGACCGCATGCGTTTCCGCCGAAACCTGGAAAGAGTGGGCGAAATCATGGCTTACGAAATAAGCAAGACCTTTGCCTACGCCCCCCACACCATAGAAACCCCCATCAACCCCATCGACGTGCAGTTGCCGGCACAGGATATTGTCATCGCCACCATTTTGCGGGCCGGGTTGCCGTTCCACCAGGGATTCCTCAATTACCTCGACCATGCCGAAAACGCTTTCATATCGGCCCGTCGTGCCTATAACCGTGCCGAAGAGACGATGGAGGTGCGTTTCGACTCCATCTATACCCCCCGGCTCGAAGGGAAGATACTTTTCCTGGTCGACCCCATGCTGGCTACCGGTGCATCGCTGGCCGTCGCCTACCACGAACTGATAACACAAGGGGGCACACCTGCGCACACCCACATAGCCTCGGTGATTGCCAGTCGGCCGGGGGTTGAACACATCGAGAAAGAACTTGCCGGCGAACCGATATCGCTATGGACCGGCGCCCTCGACGAGCGCCTCACTCCCAATCTCTACATCGACCCGGGACTGGGTGATGCCGGAGACCTGGCCTACGGCAAGAAAATCTAAAAAACATTGCTAGTGGGTTTCTTTGAATCGGTGCTTTTTCTCGCAATCGAAGAAAATAAAATGTACAGAACAAAAATTCACAAAAACTTTTGTCAATTCAATAGAAAGTATTACTTTTGTCCCCGCAAATGACTCCGTAGCTCAGCTGGTAGAGCAAATGACTCTTAATCATTGGGTCGAGGGTTCGAGCCCCTCCGGGGTCACATTTGATTTTCAAAGAGTTGCATATTACTGTGCAACTCTTTTTTTATTGTTTTTACCCCCTGTTTCGCCCCAATATACGCAATTTGTGTAAACCAGCGTGTAAACCGTGGGAATTACAGTAAAAACCGTTTGTTACAAGTCCAAAGTGCTTAGTAACAATGAATCACCTATAATGTTGAGGGTGACAAAAGACAGAAAACGGGAAATGCCATTGCAAAGAGAGTCCATACCTTTTTCCCATTCTCTCATCCTTTCACAAGACAGAAAAACCTGCTCTAAATACAGAAAAGCCCACTTATTCAAATGTATGGTGGACTTTTTTCATTACTTTTATAGTCTAAACCAAAGAGTAATGGAATTACCTATAAGATACCTCAATGAAAAAGGGCAACTTGACGACGGCGAAACAAGTCAATTAAGATACGTCTATGACATTATGTATGGTGAAGGAGAACCTTACCATAATGAAGATTGGTCTGTCGTTATTTATCCCAGTAAAGTGAAATTAGTTGATATTCCAACTGCGGCAGAGATATTTACTGAACGATACAATACAGGTCAAATAATATGCCCTTATAAGTACGAGAACTATATAAGCGATAAAGAATTACAAAACACTATAAACGGATTGGGACTTGATGCTGACGCTTTTTGGCTGTTGGTAATGTTCTGTTTTGATTATGCTTGTAGTATATGCTTTGACTGTTTCATGGCACGACCTACACGTAGAGAAAACATTGAGAGCCTTATAAATTTATTGCCTGACACAAATAACTTTAAGGCAAAATTAAGTTTGAAAACCAATAAAGGAAAAATAGAAATAGAAAGTGGTAGAACTATATCTCTTATATTAGAATGGGTAAAACGAGGCTATGAACAGGATAAGGATTCAATACATGTGAACAGGATAGACGTAAACAAAGGAGTATCTCCATTCATTGATAGAAAAAATGAATCTGATTCTGTTTTGATATGGTATTTTGCACACCTACTAAAATACTTTTTTGACTTGAACCCTCAATTTAAAGGCAAACGAAAGAAAGGAGAAACTTCTTCTCTTAATAAAACCCTGCTCATATCCAAATTAATTTACTATACGCAACTTTCTAGAAATACAAACTTCCTAGAAGATACCGATACTCTTAAGAGTTTCTTCAAGCAATATAAAAACAAAGAAATAAAGGGACTCTCTAATATATATCCAACCCCTTGATACAATATAATTTACAGCAAATTATAAGCCTTGCTTCTTAAATGCGAGAAGCAGGGCTTTTCTCTTTTCAAACCTCTTCATTTTAAAGGGGAATAAAAATGAGCAGCATTTTTATTCCCTATATACACTTTCAAGCCACCATACCTTTGCAACGTAATCAGAAAGCCAAGAGGATATAAGTAGACAATTACAAATTTAACCCACAAAACAACAAGCAAAGTTCTTGCAGCGTTAAACTCTTTTGAGTAAATTTGTGGCAATTTCAGTAGAACTAATGCGTTAGGAAACTGAAAGGACATATAAACGAAAAGGGCGTTTAGCTAAATTATCCCTTGTTGGAATCTGGACAATTCTCGTCATGTGGATAATGAGCAGGAACGCCCACACCGTAGTTATATACTTACCCCTAATAGGGTGAACTATATACTATTTTGGTGTGGGCTTTGCTTATTATACATGACGGGCAGTCCAGAACTCTTAGCAATAGGAGAGCCTCAACAAGATAATAAGCCAAAGTACCCACACCTTTTTCTTTTATATATAGGCTGATTCAAAAAAAGGGAAAACCGCTTCTTCTGGGTACTAAGGGGCATAATGCTTTATTATTATGGTTCAAAACAATTTAACACCCACCCAGAAAGCTCTTGTTGTAGGATTTGCAGGAGCACTTATTGGAGAAGAATCGTACAATTTTGATTCTCTCTTAAGCAACATTATGAACGAGATTGGCATAAGCCACACAGATTTCCAGAAACATATTGAAGATGCAAATGCAATAATAAATTTTTATGGCATTAATGCTTTTAGTCAATTAAAAAATTTATCTCAATCAGATAAAAATGCGGTTGAAAAAGCCCTTGCTACTGCTATTCAGAGTGGAGTAAATGCAAACAATCCAAATGTCGTTATGCTATATAAAAATGCAATATCTCAATTTTCGCCAAATACTCCAATTAAAGCCAACATTCGCTTAGACAGTTCAGTCAAATCTATTACACGCACTGCTGCATACCATCTGTCAAGTGCAATACAGAATGGTATGCTTATCTCCGGCAATTATGAGGCAACAATCTATAAAAACCGCATTGAATTTGGAAGATGCAACAATCCAAGTTTCCAGAACAAAACTGGTATGGTTGCTCCTAACTTCTATATTGAATATGGAAATGTCATATATTATTTTGGCAATAATCTTAAATGTGGTTGGCTAAGCAAACAGCTTGATTATTGTGGAACATTTCCTCCCACAAGCCCAGATAATGAAGGTATTTTTAATCTTATTTATCCACGTTTTGCATGATAAAAATAGAAAAATCTTATGGAGTAAGAGGAGTGGCAGATTATGCCACTCTGGTCCGTTTGCAAGAACTAATTTCTTTGGCAAAGCAGCAATATGGATTGGTGGGTAAAGCGGTCATTGACACAGAAAAGATTTGCTATTACAAATTCGGTTTAAAATTAGGCATTCACCGCTTTGCAACAAATGGATTGGTCGTAAATGAGGCGGGTATAATTCGGGATTGCGGATCGTTTATACCTGAAATTATAGATCGGCAGATCCTCACTGATTTGTGTGTGCTATTTAATATGCAGTCAAACTTTTAATACGTAACAATATGAATATTCGATTATCCTTAGTTAAAGAGATTGATAGACGAGCATATTTCCCTCTTGCTGCATTAATTCATTCATATCTGCAAAACCATTCTAATGTTGGGGCTGTAGAAATCTGTACGAATGAGATACGGTTTACAAAAGGCGTATTTTTTACAGTTGGACGCATTGATTATGCCCCTTACCAAATCGTTTGCAGGAACAATGTTATATATTATGAGGGTGAAGGTATTCAATATGCGTCCAGAGATGACCTGTTTTCCTTTTTAGTAAATGCTCTGCACCAATTAAAACCTGGCTATATGTTTAAACTATAAACAGCATTCGATAATTTGGAAATACATTTTTAGAGAGAATACTCTTTTATAGGGCATCATCAAAAAGGTGCCTTGACAGGCATCATAAAAAGGAGTAGAGACTTCTGCTCCTTTTTATGAAAGATCTGCGGCTATGAATAATTATAGGAGGACTTTATTGAAAATATGGGACGGATCAGAGAAAAAAACTCTGAACTCATAAAGAAGAAATAGAAGAATTTTAAGTACTAAAAACAAATTAAAGATATCAATTGATATGGGACCTGGACTTGTAGTATTATGTCTTATCGTAATGGCTATCACGTATATTGTTAGAAAAAAGAGAGCTGCCGACGAAAAAGGCAAGAAAGGAAAGTCTGATTATGAAAAAACAAATGAAGTCTTTAACAATGCCAAAAATAAAGACGAGTATCAGACAAGGAATTTTTTGTTGAAAACATTAACAGACATAGGTTGCCAATATGAGATAGACGATGAGAATTTTATAGTCTTTGCATACCAAGGAGAAACTTTTTCCATAAGCGCAAATAATGACACTCCTTTCATTTGGATTTACAGTTCTCCATGGATAGAAATTGGGATAAATGATCCTGATGCAGATAGTTTAAAACATGCTATTAATAAGGCAAATGAGTGTTATGCCGTTACAAGTTTATATACTATGAGAAAAGAGGAAGGGAGCATTATTGCATTTTGCAAAATAGCAATATATTTTGCTTATGACATCCCTGATTATAAAGTATATCTAAAATCTATGTTAAACAATTTCTTTCCTGCCCTGCAGAAAGTACAGGGTGAATTTAGCAAGTTGAGCAAAGAACTAGAACAAAAGGAAAGAATTGAGATAAAGGGATTCAGACCTGAATAAATATTATGGGCATAAAGGTACTTTTTTCTAAGAATCCTGTTTTATAGGGAGAATTTGAAAAAAGTACTATCGCCTAGATATAAACTAATGTGAAAAATGAAAACCAGACTGTTTATTGCTATATTTCTTCTTATGGGAATATCATCTTATTCCCAAACACTACATTATCGAACTGTAGCATTTTCTACAAATTCATATAATACTTATACATCTTCTTGGTCAGGGTGGAGTGAGTGGGAATCGTCAGATATGTTGCTAACGATAAACTTTGATACAGATATTGCAACTATATATTCTCCTATTGCTCAAGTATATCATCTGCAAGAATTTGTCACCTCATTCTATGATTCAGATGGAGATTACCATATAGTTATTAAATTTATTGACCAAGACAAAGACTCAGGTGTCTTAAGGATATTACAAAGAAATTCTGGAGAATTTGAGATATATGTAGAGTTTCTAAATGTCATGTGGTGTTATTGTGTTGTAGAGTTATAACCATAATCACACATTACACGACACAGCCCCTTTGCCCCGTCATAATCTTCATCTATCCCGCCTGATCGTTTGGTCGCACTGACAAACAAACTTCAAAAAGAGGCCTTTACATTCATGCAGCAGCCTGCAAAATTTCTGTCCTGCTCCCGGGGATATTCGCCACAACTTCTTGCGACATTACACACGGTGGGGTTTGAAACAGAAATGTCATAGACCCGTCATCGTGGTGAAACAGCAAAGCGTGTTCTTTGCGGCAAAAATCATCACGATGAAAAAGATATTGCTGGCCACCGCCATCGGACTGCTTCCGATACTGGCTCCGGCCCAAGAAACAGAAACCTACGACAAAGACGGCACAAGTGTTCCGGCACGGGTCTACTTCAAAGACGGGAAACTGCATTTTGCGTCGAAAAACGAAAAGTTCCACCTCTGGTTCGACAATCGCATATATATCGACGCCTCCTATTACTCTCCCACAAGCGACATCGCGGGGCTGTCGTCCAAGCCCAATAAAGACCTGGAAGAAGACGACGGCATTTTCCGTTTCAACAACGGTGTGAGTATTCGCCGGGCCCGCTTTGCGCTGAAAGCCGAACTGTATAACTGGTTTGCCGAGTTTGACCTCGACTTTGCCTACAACGAAGTCGAAATCAAAGACATGTTCCTGGGATACCGATTCAACGACCACATCTCGATACAGGCGGGACACTTCAAGGAGCCCATGAGCATGGAACGTCTCACCAGCTCGAAATATCTCTCTTCTAACGAACGCCCCATGCCGGTGGAGATGTTTGCCGGAGGCCGACGCCTGGGTGTCGCCGCTACGGCGTGGGACAAACACTGGTGGGTGAGTGGTGGTGTCTTCGGACAGCAGGTCGACATCATTCAGAAAGAGAAAAACCGTGGCAGCGACGGTTACGGATTTACCGGACGTGTAGCGGTATCACCCATCGTCAATGACGTGCTGACACTGCACCTCGGCGGATATGCCACCTACCGTACCCCTGATGCCGCCGGAGAGGAAGACCGACTCGTCGAGTTCCGCACCTTTCCCGAAAGCCGCACCGACCGCCGCCGCTTCGTCCGTGCCGAGATACCCAACGTAAACCATTACGCCACCTATGGCATCGAAGCCGCCGTCCGCTGGGACAAACTGCTTGTCTACGGAGAATATATCTTCACCGACCTCTCCCGATACAAACGCAACGCCGACGGTACCAAACAGTCGCTGAAAAACGCTACGTTCAACGGATGGTATGCCACCGCTTCTTACATGATACTGGGAAAACAACGCCGCTACTCTCCCGAAGATGCCGAATTTGGCCCGATGGAAGTGCGCCGCAAAGGGGGCAATCTTGAAATATCGGCCCGGGCCAGCCATGTCAATCTCAACGATTTCCACGACGCCTCGTCGGTCATCACCGGAGGCAAAGCCTACGCCTACAACGCCACGCTCAACTGGTATCCCATACGCAACGTCCTGCTGGGTCTGAACTATACGTTTGTCGACAACGACAAATACGCCGACGACAAAGGCCACATTACCCAGAACGGAGTGGCACTCAGCCAGGTTCGCCCCAATGGCATAGACTTCAACATCATACAATTACGACTACTTGTATCTTTCTAAAAACAGAAAACCTATGAAAAAAAGACATCTCATCGGGATGCTCACCGTCCTGACCGCCGTTTCAACCGCCTGCAAAGACGATAGCGAAACCGACCTCATAACCGGGTCTTCCGATATAAAGGGATTATATATCAACGAAGTATGTACCAGCGGTACCGACTGGATCGAACTTTATAACGGCTCCGATTCGGAAATCAGCCTTGGCGGCTTTCTGCTACAAGACAGCAAAGGGGCCGACGAAGAGTACACCTTTGCCTCGGGTGCCAAGATAGGAGCCAAATCGTACCTGGTTCTCTACAAGGAGAGCGACTTCACCTTCGGCCTTAGCGGCAGCGGCGATGCCGTCACCCTCATCGACAACCAGGGACACATCATCGACAACATACTGGTACCCGCTCTGGACGACGGACAGACCTACGCCCGCGAAAGCGACGGTGCCTCTACCTGGGTGGTACTTCCCAGCGGCACACCGGGACGCGACAACACGTCGAAGGGCGACGACACTACCCCCGAAACCAGTTCGCTCAAACTGTACATCAACGAGGTACTCTCTTCACCTGCCGGCGACGACGCCGACTTCATCGAGATTTACAACGGTGAAGGACAGGCCGTAAACATCGGCGGTTTCATACTGCAAGACGACAAAAAGGAGGCCGAGGAGTTTGTCATTCCCGAAGGTACCGTCATTGCCGCCAAAGGATTCGTTGTTTACAGCCAGGTATCGCCGGGCGAGGGCGACTCCTTCACCTTCGGACTCAGTTCGGACGGCGACAAGGTTATCTTCCTCGACAAGGATAGAAAACTCATCGACGAGGTAGAGACCCCCGACTTCAAAAGTGCCGGACAGAAAGGATACTCCTACGGCCGCACCACCGACGGCGGCAACCAGTGGAGCATCATCGAGACTCCTACCAAAGGCATGTCAAACGGAGCCCCGACAGGCAACGGACTCGCAGGCCAACTACTCATCAACGAGGTATACACGTTCAGCGACCAGTCAAGCATCGACGACCTTGACTTTATCGAGCTCTACAATGCCGGCAGCAACACCATCGACCTCTCGGGCCTGAAAATGTGGGAAAGCGGAGGCCAGGAAGAGGCCTGGACTTTCCCCGAAGGGAAAAAGATAGCCGCAGGCGAACGGCTCGTCATCGAATGCGACAAAGAGGGGTACTACAACGACCCGACCAACTATCCGGCCTGGGGGCTGAGCAAAGGTCCCGACGAATACATTGTCCTGGCCGATGCCGACCTGAACATCATCGACGAAGTACACTGCCCCAGCCTGAAACAGCACGAAAGCTACGGACGCCTGAGCGACGGCAGCGACCAGTGGGTAATCTTTGCCCAATATTCGCGGGGAACCGCTAACGGAGGTGAGCAGCGGCAGCCGGTAACCAACACGCTGGGCCTCTGCATCAACGAAGTCTTCACCAACAATCAAGACGTGCAGACCCAACCGTGGAACGACACCAAAGACTTTATCGAGCTCTATAACAGCAGCGACAATGCCATAGACCTGAGCGGGTTCAGCCTGATGGACGACGCTCTCGACCCCGAAAAGCAATACTTCTTCCCCGAAGGCTCGGTCATCGCCGCCAAAAGTTTCCTTACCCTCGACGTTGACAAGAAAAACACCAACGGTCCCGTATTCGGACTCGGGAAAGGGGGCGACTGGGTATTCCTCTACGACGCTTCAGGACGGCTCATTGCCGAAATCGAGGCTCCGGAATTCGACGATACCGAAGTGTACAGCGTAGGACGCCGCACTGATGGCGGCGACGAGATTGTCGTCTTTACCGAAGTTTCCAAGAACAGCAGCAACAACGGTAAGACCACCAAATAATACACACCATGGAAAAATCCTTTTTACGTTATACTCTCCTGTTTTCCATTTTTTCTTTCTTGATTTCTTGTCAAGATTCCAAGACCGTTGCGGGGTTTCCCGCAACGGTCTCCGTTCCGTCAGAACGCATCGATATCAAGGGATACGCCCCTATATACATTGGCGGGTACGGGTCGGACATGGCCTACCACCGGGAAGACTCGACCTTCTGGCTGCTCACCGACCGGGGCCCCAATGTCGACGGAGCCACCACTCACAGTAAGGTATTCCCCTTGGCCGACTACACACCGCACATCGGCGTGTTTAAATGGAAAGACGACTCACTGAGACTCATTCGCAAAATATCATTGAAAGAAAACGACAGCACCTTTTTCTGCGGCCTGCCCCGCTCCACCGGTGAGGGTATTACCGGAGAGAAGGCTTATGCCCCGGGTGGTTGCGAAATCATCACCCCCGAACGTAAGGGCATCGACACCGAAGGGCTTGCATTGTCGCCCGACGGCACCTTCTGGGTGAGCGACGAATACGGTCCATACCTCCTGCATTTCAATGCCGAAGGAATACTCATCGAGGAATATTCTCCGTTCAACGGAAAACTTCCGGCCCACTATGCCCTGCGGCAACCCAACCGAGGCATGGAGGGGCTCTGCATCGGCAACGACGGGAAGAGACTCTACGGCATCATGCAGTCGCCCCTCGACGGAGACTGTCCTGAAATATTCAAGACGAATATTCCTCTCCTAGTCATCGACACCGAAAGTGGCGCCTGCCGCGAATATGCCTATACGCCCGACAGCCGGGAGTGTGGTGTGAGCGCCCTGGTGTACCTCAACGACACGACCCTGCTCGTTCTCGAACGCGACGGAAAATTTCCCGGCGACGGCGAGGTATGCAAACGCATATACCGCGTCACTCTGCCCGACACCAACACCCCATGCCTACTCTCCAAGACTCTGGTTGCCGACCTGTTACAGGTGTGCCCCGGATATGACCACGACAAGCCCGAAGGCATGGCACTCATCAACGACTCAACGCTCGCTGTTGTCAACGACGACGACTTCGGCATCGAGGCCACCGTCCCGGCCGGCTGCCGTTACCGGCAGAAACTGAAAAACAACGGTCGCACCGACCGCAACGAAATCTTCTTCTTCGGCTTTTAAGCAATCTATTTCATAAGACGAGAAACGGGTACTTTCCTTCACCGGAGTACTCGTTTCATTTTTTCCGGCGTTTTCGCCCACGCCACCCCTCGCGCCCGTCGTCACTGCGGCACAGCACAAAAAACTGGGGGCATCTTCTTGATGAAGATGCCCCCAGCATAGCACAAGCAAGAGAACTTACTTTCTCAGGCCCAGATCCTTAACGATGGCACGGTAGCGCTCGATGTCGATCTTTTGCAGATAATCGAGCAGGCGGCGACGTTTACCTACCAGCATTTTCAGGGCTCTTTCAGTCGTATAATCTTTGTGATTTGACTTGAGGTGCTCAGTCAAATGAGAGATACGATAGGAAAATAATGCAATCTGGGACTCGGGAGAACCAGTATCAGTATTGTTCTTTCCGTACTTCTCAAAGATTTCCTTTTTTTTCTCTGACGTTAAATACATCTTTTTAACTGTTTTATATATGAATGAAATGTTTTGAGACCGCAAAGGTAGACAAATATTTCCGACCGGCAAACGTTTTGGCCGGTATTTTTCCTCATTTCTCCCCTGAAAATGAAAAAATTTGCCTCTTTCGGCTTTGAAAAAGAGCAATTAAACCTCTCGGGCGTATAAATTATCGCGTTTTTTGTCGTACCTTTGCGCCGGAAAATTTTTTAAGGTATGCAAAGACAAAACATTCGGAACATCGCCATCATTGCCCACGTCGACCATGGCAAAACCACCCTCGTCGACAAGATGCTGATGGCCGGCCGCCTTTTCCGCGACAACCAAAACACAGGAGAACTCATTCTCGACAACAACGACCTCGAACGGGAACGCGGCATAACGATTCTCTCGAAAAACGTTTCGATACGTTACAAGGATTGTAAGATAAACATTATCGACACCCCGGGCCACGCCGATTTCGGCGGCGAGGTGGAACGCGTACTCAACATGGCCGACGGCTGCCTGCTGCTGGTCGACGCCTTCGAGGGTCCCATGCCTCAAACCCGATTCGTACTGCAAAAAGCCATTCAGATGGGATTGAAACCCATCGTGGTCATCAACAAGGTCGACAAGCAAAACTGTCGCCCCGATGAGGTCCAGGAGATGGTTTTCGAATTGATGTTCAACCTCAACGCCACCGAAGAGCAACTCGACTTCCCTACCATCTACGGCTCGGCCAAGCAGAACTGGATGTCGACCGACTGGCGCAAACCTACCGACAACATATCGGTACTGCTCGACACCATCATCGAACACATACCCGCCCCCAAATACATCGAAGGCCCCTCGCAGATGCTCATCACCTCGCTCGACTTCTCGTCGTATGTAGGCCGTATCGCCATAGGCCGCATACACCGCGGCGAACTGCGCGAAGGCCAGGACATCGTGCTGTGCAAGCGCGACGGCTCGACCGTAAAACAACGCATCAAGGAGCTGCACGTTTTCGAAGGTATGGGCCGCACCCGCGTTGAAAGCGCCGCTTCGGGCGAGATATGTGCCCTGGTAGGTATCGAAGATTTTGAGATAGGCGACACCATTGCCGATGTCAATGCCCCCGAACCTCTGCCCCGTATCGCCATCGATGAGCCCACCATGTCGATGACCTTCACCAACAACGACTCCCCCTTCTTCGGCCGCGACGGAAAATATGTCACCTCACGCCACATTGCCGAACGCCTCGAAAAGGAGTTGGAACGCAACCTTGCCCTGCGCGTAGAGAAAGCCCCCGAAGATGGTGTATGGAATGTCTATGGACGCGGCGTGCTGCACCTCTCCATTCTTATCGAGACGATGCGCCGCGAAGGCTACGAGTTGCAAGTGGGCCAGCCGCAGGTCATCGTCAAGGAAATCGCCGGTGTGAAATGCGAGCCGGTAGAACAACTCACCATCAACGTGCCCGAAGAGTATGCCAGCAAAATGATTGATATGGTAACCCGTCGTAAAGGCGACCTGCTCTCGATGGACACCCAGGGCGACCGCATACACCTCGAATTTTCGATTCCCTCGCGCGGTATCATCGGTCTGCGCAACAACGTACTCACCGCCTCGGCCGGCGAAGCCATCATGGCACACCGATTCCTCGAATACCAGCCGTGGAAAGGCGACATCGAACGCCGCACCAACGGCTCGCTCATTGCCATGGAATCGGGTACCGCCTACGCCTATGCTCTTGATAAACTGCAAGACCGCGGCCGCTTCTTCATCTTCCCGCAAGAAGAGGTTTATGCCGGACAAGTAGTAGGCGAGAATGCCAAGGAGGGCGACATCGTAGTCAACGTTACCAAATCGAAAAAGCTCACCAACATGCGTGCATCGGGTGCCGACGAAAAGGCGCGCATCATTCCGCCCATCGTGATGAGCCTCGAAGAGTCGCTCGAATACATCAAGGAAGACGAGTACCTCGAAGTAACCCCGCACCACCTGCGCATACGTAAAATCATTCTTGACGAGACAGAACGTAAACGCGCCAACCGATAAACGGCAGCGACGGCGCCACAGCGACCGTCCTTCCAGAAACAAAGCGCCGCAGGTCGATTGACCTGCGGCGCTTTGTTTTATCTACCTCCTCACCTGCCGGCCAGGGAAAGAACGTATGCGAGAAACGCGCTGCTCACTTCGCATCGGGAGCCTGCAACTTGAAACGCAGGCGCAGACGGCCGGGCTCATAGTCGTGGCTGATGATTTTGAAAACACCTATCTCCGACGTATTGGCCACATGCGCGCCTATGCAGGCACACACATCGTAGTCGCCCACCCGCACCAGACGCAACGTCTCGCTCACGTCGTCGGGCAACTTCGAGACATCGACCTCGGCAGGAACTTCGGCTCGCGCCACAAACTCCACCGTAACCGGCAGAGCCCGGGCAATAACCTCGTTTACTTTTGCCTCGACGGCGGCCAACTGCTCGGCCGTAGGCTCCTCGGGCAATTCATAGTCGCACTTACTCTTCTTGCGCTCGATGTGTGCGTTGCGTGAACGCGGGCAACCGAACATCTCGACCATCGTGCGGTTCAAGATATGCTCAGCCGTGTGCATGGGGGGATATTCCTGTTTGTTGTGTTCGTTGAGTTGTGGTTCTTCCATAAATCCGATATTGACGGTAGTGATACATTATTCGCACGGGACACAGAGGCCGGCGCCGCAATCATATTACGCTTTGCCGGGCCACTCCCAGTCGAGCCGCACGATGTCTTCTTCGACAAGTTCGCTGCCCATCTGCACCTCGATAATCTGCAAGTCGGTAATAGCGCGCACGGCATGCTTCTGCCCCACCTTGATGTGTATGACATCGCCACGACCCACCTCTACGGCACGGCCGTCGAGTACCAACTCTCCCCGGCCGTCGATAAAGGTCCACACCTCCTCGCGACGGTTGTGATACTGGTAGCTGATGTTGCAGCCGGCCTTGATGCAAAGCAACTTGGTCAATGCCCGGTAGCCGTCGGGCAACACGTTGTTGCCCATCACCTTGTAGGTTCCCCAGCGACGCTCCTCGTACATGGGTCGGGAAGCAAAACGGGAGGCATAGGATTTGAGCTGGGCACAGGAGTTTTTGTCGCTCACCAGAATACCGTCGGGACTGGCTGCCACGACGGCGTTTTTCATGCCCAGACATACAATGGGTATCTCCAACTCATTCACCACATGGGTACCGTCGGAATCTTCTCCCACGACGGCATTGCCGATGGTGCGGTCGGGCATCTCCTCGGTGAGGCTGTTCCAGGTGCCGAGGTCTTTCCATTTTCCACTGAAAGGTACAACCACGACCGACGAGGTCTTCTCTGCCACCTCGTAGTCGAAACTGATTTTGGGCAGTTCGAGGTAACGTGCCCGCAACTCGTCGAAAGTAGAGGCATTGACATAGCGGGCAATATAATCGTCGAGGAAACCAAGTTTGAAGGCAAAGACACCACCGTTCCACAAGGCTCCGTCATGTATCAGTTTCTCGGCATATTGTATCTCGGGCTTCTCCACAAAACGGGCCACGGGGAGGTAAGCAGCCCCCTGACGGGTCGTGTCGGGCACGATATAGCCAAACTTCGATGAGGGCCGCGTGGGACGTATGCCCATGAGCACGAGGTCGGCCACCCCCTTCTCGGCCGCCTCCGCCATCTGTGCGATGACGTCGAAATAGCCGCTCTCGGTATAGGGATCGATGGGCATCACCACCGCCACTTCGTCGCGACGGCACTGCTTCTCCTTCAAAAGATGGGTTACGGCCAGGGCAATGGCCGGAAAAGTGCTGCGGCGTTCGGGCTCGGTAACGACATCGACATGGGCACCGAGCTGCGTGGTGATGGCATCTTTCTGCGACACGCTGGTTGCGACGGTAATGGAGGCATCGAGACCCGAGGCCTTGATTTGCCGCACCACACGCTGCAACATCGACTCGCGGGAGCCGTCGGGGGCTTTCAACAATTTAAGGAACTGCTTGGAGCGGGCGTCGTTTGACAACGGCCAGAGGCGTTTTCCCGAGCCGCCCGACAATAATATGATTCTCATAATGATGGGTTTATACTGTTAGCATACCAGCGATACAGGCGTCCGACGCCCTCCTCGATTTCTATTTTATGACGCCAACCGAGACGGTGCAGACGGGTTACATCGCACAGTTTGCGGGGCGTGCCGTCGGGCTTGGTGGCATCGAATTGCAGACGGCCCCGGTAACCGACCGTGTCGACAATGAGCCGGGCCAGGTCGCCGATGGATATCTCTTTGCCGGTACCGATGTTGATGTGGCAGTTGCGCACCTCCTTTGAGGTACCGACGAGATCCTTGAAATCGACCTGCTCCATCACGAAGACGCTGGCATCGGCCATCTCCTCGGACCAGAGGAACTCTCTCAGCAGACGGCCCGTTCCCCACAGGGTTACCGCTTCGGCAGCAATGCCGTAGCGTCGGAGCGTGGACACGATTGTATCCTTGTCGGCAGCACCGATTACACCCTCGACAGGGCGGCAGTCCATATCGGCCCGCACAGCCTCCCAGTTGTCCTCGCGCAGGCAGTGGGCCAGGAATATCTTGCGTATCATGGCCGGCATGACATGGGAGTTTTCGAGATGGAAATTATCGTTGGGCTCGTACAGGTTGGTGGGCATCACGGCCAGGTAATTGGTGCCGTATTGCAGGTTGAAACTCTCGCACATCTTCAAGCCGACAATTTTCGACAGGGCATACGGCTCGTTGGTATATTCGAGCGGCCCGGTCAGCAGATACTCTTCCTTGATGGGCTGCGGACAGTCGCGCGGATAGATACAGGTCGACCCCAGCACAAGCATCTTCTTGATCTGATGGCGGAAGGCCTCGCCGATGACATTCTGCTGTATCTGCAAGTTTTCGTATATGAAATCGGCCCGGCAGGTGTTGTTGGCCCAAATACCCCCCACATGGGCGGCGGCCAAGATTACGTAATCGGGCTGTTCCTCGTCGAAGAAACGTTTCACGGCGACACCGTCGAGCAGGTCGAGCTCGGCATGCGTGCGGCCCACCAGTGAGGTATAGCCCTTGGCACGCAGGTTGTTCCAGATGGCAGAGCCCACCAGCCCCCGATGGCCGGCGACATAGATTTTTGCGTTCTTTTCCATACTACTGCCCGATTTGTGAACGAAGATAGAGTTTTTTTACAAATTTCATGTCATGTTCCACCATAATTTTCACCAGTTCATGAAAGGTCGTCTTGCGCGGATTCCACCCCAGAAGGGTCTTGGCCTTGGTGGGGTCGCCCAGCAGCTGCTCGACCTCGGCGGGACGGAAGAAGCGCGGGTCGACAGCCACAAGTACACGGCCCGCAGCTGTGTCGATACCTATCTCGTCGACACCCTCACCTTCCCAGCGGAGTTCGATGCCCACCTCGCGGAAGGCCAGTGTCGTAAACTCCCGCACGGTATGGTATTCGCCGGTGGCGATGACAAAATCTTCGGGTGTGTCGTGTTGGAGTATGAGTCACATGCACTCGACATAGTCCTTGGCATATCCCCAGTCGCGCAAGGCATTGAGATTGCCCAGGTAGAGCTTGTCCTGGTAGCCTTGGGCAATGCGGGCGGCAGCCAGGGTAATCTTGCGGGTAACGAAGTTCTCACCGCGCCGTTCCGACTCATGATTGAAAAGTATGCCGTTCACGGCAAACATACCGTAAGACTCGCGGTAGTTCTTGGTAATCCAGAAACCATACTGCTTGGCCACACCGTAGGGCGAACGGGGATAGAACGGGGTTGTCTCGCGCTGAGGCACCTCCTGTACCAGACCGAAAAGCTCGGAAGTCGAGGCCTGGTAGATGCGGCACCGCTTTTCAAGACCGAGAATACGCACGGCTTCGAGCAGACGCAACGTGCCCACGGCATCGGCTTCGGCCGTATATTCGGGCACATCGAAGGAGACCTTGACATGCGACTGGGCTGCCAGATTGTAGATTTCGTCGGGCTGCACGGCCTGAATGATACGCACCAGCGACGACGAGTCGGTCATGTCGCCATAGTGCAGGTTGATCAGCCGTTTCTGGTGCATGTCGCGCACCCATTCATCGAGATAGAGGTGCTCGATGCGCCCCGTGTTGAACGACGACGAACGACGGATAATACCGTGTACTTCATACCCTTTTTCCAAGAGGAACTCGGCCAAGAACGAACCGTCCTAACCGGTAATGCCTGTAATCAATGCTGTTTTCATAAGCAATTCTATTAGTAAAACAATCGTTTTTGCGGTACATACCCAGGCCCGGCAGACTCCGCCACACAAAAGATTAATTCATCGACAAACACTGATTTTCCTTTCAAGGAAATTCAGTGCCTTTTTCCATTACAGATATCCATTCTCAAAAATCCCAAATCTCATGCGGCGCGGCTGCATCGGAGCCGACTTTTTCTTTTCATGAAAACCCCGCTGATGTGCAAATATAACTCAAAAATTTTTCAAATCAAAAAACGGGAAGCAATTCTGCCTCCCGTTTTTTGTATTACACAGTGCAATAACTCTTTACATACCGAGCAACTTCTTGGCATCGACATACTGGGCTATGCCCACGGCTACGCGCTTGGCCTCTTTCATGGCCAGCACGACGGTCTGGGGTGTATGCACTACATCTCCACCGGCAAAGACCCCTTTGCGGGTGGTCATGCCATAAGGGCGTTCACAGGTGATGACGTAGCCCGACTCGTCGACATCTATGCCGGTCGTCGTTGATACGATGCGGTTGGCCGGACGGGAACCAATGGCCAACAGCACACGATTGAACGAGAATATCTTCTCACCTTCCGGCGTGTCGGCTTTCAAGCCGGTAATCCAGCCCGACTGGTTGTCGCACACAAATTCCCGGGTCGATGTACACCACAGAAATTTCACTCCCTCGGCCACGGCATCTTCATATTCCGACCGTAAAGCCGACATCTCGGCCTCGGTCTTGTGGTAGATGACGTATACCTCCCTGGCCCCCATGCGCAAGGCCGTGCGGGCTGCATCCATACCCACGTTACCACAACCTATCACGCCGACAACCTCGCCTTCATGCACGGGCACCTCGCGACGATCGATTTCACCCAGATTGTAGAGACTTACCATACGCAGGAAATACGACGACTGCACGATACCCTTCAACTCGCAACCGGGTACCTGAAGCGACTTGGGCAGAGCGGTTCCCGACCCGATAAAGACGGCATCGTACCCCTGCTCGAAGATGCGGTCGACGTCGATGTCCTTGCCCACGACACAGTTGGTAATGAAGGTCACGCCGAGTGCCTCGATTTTCTTTATCTCCTTGCGCACCACCTCTTTGGGCAGGCGATATTCGGGAATGCCGAACATGAGCACGCCACCCGGCTCGGGCTGGCTCTCGAAGATGGTCACATTGAATCCCTGACGGGCCAAATCGCCGGCTACCGTCAGACCGGCCGGTCCCGAACCGATAATGGCCACCTTTCCGCGGGTCTTTTGCGGCAGACGTTCCCTGATAAGGCTCATCTCCACGTCGAAGTCGGCAATGAAACGTTCGAGCATGCCGATGCGTATGCCTTTTCCCTTGGGGTAGAGTATGCAATGCCCCTCGCACTGCTTCTCGTGCGGGCATACCCGCCCGCAAATGGCCGGCAGGTTGCTGCGCTCGTTGATGACCGCCATGGCATCACCCATGTTTCCCATCGACAACTGATGGATAAACGAGGGTATGTCGTTCTCGATGGGACACCCCTTGCGACAGGAAGGATTCTTGCAGTTCAAGCAACGCTTGGCCTCGTCGATGGCCTCCTTGATGGTGTATCCGCTCACTTCATAAAATTTCAGGCTCTTGTTTATTTCCATGCACTCTATCTTGTTTATAGCCTATTTTGACAATTAGACTTTGCAAATATCTATCTTATTTTGCAAAGCGCGTATTGCAAAATAAGAGTTTTTAGAAAATTTAATATTTCGACTGCCATCAATCGGGAAGAAATAGTGACTCCCCGACATAAAAAAGGTGCAAACCTTTTCGTAAAAGCATTTGCACCTCAACAGGGACTCGCCACGCTCCTTGTCTATCTGAAAAATCCGGTTTTCTCGATATACTCTTCAACTGGCCACAAACCCTTGCACTTTACCAACACGCGATGCGACTTATCGGTAAGGAAACAAGTGGGCATGGCTTGACAACCGTAAACGATTTTCACCGGAGTTGCATCGCCCATGAAATCGGAAACGTAAATATATTTCCCGCCATAACGTTCTTGGGTTTTCTTCAATTCTTTCAAAGACTCGTCAAGGCAATAAACCACAATAAAAAAGTCATCGCGGGAGGTCGCGGAACAGAGGCTGTCGAGATAAGCCCGCCCGGACGCTCCCATGCAACCCAACCCTTCATAAATGAACAGCAACCGCTTGTCGTCGAGCAACGACCGGTCTAACGGCGTACCATCGGACTGCATACAAGGGAACAACGGCAAGGTATCGCCCTCGACTATCTGATGGCTCGAAATGTGTGCCTGGATATTCTTTCCGTAAAAAGAGTCCCGCATATCGGGCGTAAGGGTATTCAGGATGTGCTGCAATGTATCCTTACAAACATCATCTCGAACCATATAAAGCCTTTGCAATCCACTCGGCACAGAAGCAAAACGACAAGCCAGCCGAGCATTCTCCCGGAGTGCCTTATCGTACACTTCTTGAAAAGCCGACCGCAAGCTGTCGTGTTTCTCTTCGGGAAGTTCTTTCCATAAACGACCAAACTCCGCTTCGCTTTGATAATAGGCATCCCATAAAATACTATCCTGTCGCAAATAATTGGCCTCGGTAATTTCGTCCTGCGCCCATGAACCGGGAAGACATACCCCCATCACAAGGAGGATAATAAAAAATCTTTTCATATCTCTCTTTTTATTTTATTAGACGTTTTTCCTCAAATAAGGTTACAATCCCGACAAATTATCTCGCTCCTGGGCCAAAAGGGAATAGACATTCAGGTCGTAATACCGGCCATCTCCGGCATATTCACCGGCTCGCTCCACGCCTTCGAGCCGAAAGCCCAGCCGGCAAGGTATGGCATTGGAAGGGGCATTACCCACGGCACACCTTATCTGCACACGATTCATCGCCCTGACGTCGAATGCCCACAAGCACAAGGCCGCGACACAGCGCGACATGATGCCACGCCCCCGCCACGGAGGCAACAACCAGTAGCCCACCTCGGTCTTGCGGTTTACGGGGTCGGTCGAGACAAACCCCACCAAACCGCAGAACGCCCCGTCGGAGAGAATCTTGAACGTATAATTGCGCAAGTCGGGAGAGACGGCGCAAAGCGCCGAAAGAAAGGCCGCCTCGTCGGCCTCGGTATGGAGATTGTCGACAAACGGCAGCCACCGGCGCAAATCGTCACGCCAGGCATCGATGGCACGAAACAGCACCCCAGCATCGGCCTCGGTCGCCTCAATGAGCGTCAATGTATCATCGACAGGAAGTATCAAAAGAGGCCTTTCCATCAATCATTGCTTATTTTGTAGGTTACCTTGAAGCCATGCTGCCGGAGCGACCTTTCTATATCACTCATTCGCTTCTTGTTGGCATTGGCGTCGGGATACAAGACTATATAGGGAGGCATATCCACCAACATCTCTTCATACTCGTTGCAATCGTAATGATGGCCCACACTCCTGTCGGTTCCTTCGGGCACCCATATAAAGCCATCGGCCTGAATAATGATTTTGCTGTCCAAGTCGATAAGAAGAGTGGTCCCCTCGCTGTCTTTCGTAACAACCGCCTCGGGATCGAGATAAGTGATGTTCTGCCGCCACATCTTGCTGCCGTCGGTAAGCGAGTCGGCCGCACAGAATCCACGTTTTGAAGCATCAAAGGTCAAGGTGTATTTTCCTTCAACATCTTCGCCGAGTTCTATCTGCCCGTTGGGTGCCGAATAGGGGGCATAGCTTACGCTGGGATAGGTAAAATAGGCCTCTCCCGGACGGGAGACGGCCGAGAGGATATAGTCGGCCGAGGCCAAGGGTGTTCCCACATATCCGCCACCCACATATACCATATCCATGCCTTTATCCCAGCGCGACTGTATAAATTCCTTGGGAGAGTCGGAGGTAAATGTCTGGAAACTCTGTGCCACGTCGGCCGATACATGCTTGCTTTTCGATGCCACCATAAAGTATTCGCCGTCACCATATTCCAGCAAAGAGAGGTTATATCCTTCTTTCCAGGCTTCATCGGCACACCGGCTGAGCAACTCGCGTGTGGGAACGAAAAAATACTGTTGTTCGGTAATACCCGTTCCCCCGCTCAGCACAAACACCCACTCATCGCCATCGTAAGTAGCCTGCGTGATAAACTGGTCTTTCGCCCAATAAGGCTGCACCGACTCGTACAATTCGTTGCTTGCACAAGTCATATACGACTGCGACGTGTAACCTGTATTCTGGGAGACGACAAGTAACCAATCGTTATGATTCGACGCTACATGGGTAATACGATAACCGGCTTCGTACTTCTCGGCCAACCAATCTTTAGGCCATTCCGCACCGTAAGAATACGACTGCCCCGTATAGCCGCTGTTGAGACACATGGCTATAAACCAACCCCGATGGGTATGCGCTGCCGAGACGATGCAGTAATCTTTGTCCCAATTCTCCTTTATCTCTTCTTGTTGCAGGGGCTGACCACTGCCGCTGAACGACCATGACGTTCCTTGATAAGGCAGATCGCCCTGCATGAGCAGCAGCGCCATATCCTGCGCCCGAAGAGGAAGTAATACAGCTATCTCGAATAGCAGCACAACAAAAAGATGTTTTTTCGGCATATCTTTCTCAATTTGTTTTTGGTAAAGATAACATATATTCCACAAGAAAGCGAGGGGGAAGAAAAATTTTTCTTCCCCCTCGCTTTCTATAACAAGGTCGACACTCTACCGCACAATGCGGGTTCCACCCGACAAGATGGCATCGGCCCTGGTAATGACAACCTCTTTCACGCCGGCCGATATGGCTTCAAAGGCATTTTCGAGTTTGGGTATCATACCTCCCTGCACCACACCGTCGGCCACAAGGGCATCGAACATCGGTCGGTCGATAGAAGGTATCACGCTCTCGTCGTTGTTCTCGTCGCGCAACACGCCCTTTTTCTCAAAACAATATACGAGCGTTACATCGAAGTAGGGTGCCAAAGCCTTGGCAGCCTCACCGGCAATGGTGTCGGCATTGGTATTGAACAGTTGCCCATGGCCATCATGGGTAAGAGGTGCCAGTACGGGTACTACTCCATCTTTAATGAGTCGAGCCAATTTATCGCCGTGAGCGGCCTTGACATCGCCCACAAAACCGTAATCGACCTCCTTGACGGGACGTTTTTCCGAACGGAGAATGTCCAAGTCGGCACCGGTCATGCCGAGGGCGTCAACGCCAAGGGCTTGCAGGCCGGCGACGATGTTCTTATTGACCAGACCTCCGTAGACCATGGTTACAACGCGCAACATATCGGCATCGGTGATGCGGCGCCCACCAACCATACGGCTGGGTATGCCCAACTGCTCGGCTACCTTGGTAGCCGAACGGCCACCGCCATGCACCAACAGTTTATGTCCTTCGATGGCGGAGAAGTCGTGCAACAGACGTTGCAGGGTATCGGGCTCTTCGACGATTTTCCCGCCCACCTTGACAAGTATGAGTTTTTCCATGATGTTTCTGTTTTTATTGATCACCAAATTCCATAAGATAGGCCTTGATGAAATCGTCGATGCCGCCATCCATCACCCCTTGTACGTCGGAGGTTTGGTAGTTGGTACGGTGGTCTTTGACCCGACGATCGTCGAATACATAGCTGCGTATCTGCGAGCCCCATTCGATTTTCTTCTTTCCAGCTTCAACCTTGGCCTGCTCGGCCATACGGTGCTGCAACTCCTTCTCGTAAAGAATCGAGCGCAACTGGCGCATGGCATTCTCGCGGTTCTTGGGCTGGTCGCGGGTCTCGGTATTCTCAATGAGGATTTCCTCCTCTTCGCCGGTATAGGGGTCTTTGAAGTGGTATCGCAGGCGCACACCCGACTCTACCTTGTTTACATTCTGCCCACCGGCACCACCCGAACGGAAGGTATCCCACGAAATATCGGCGGGGTTGACGTTAATCTCGATGCTGTCATCGACCAGCGGCGTAACGAATACCGAAGCAAACGAGGTCATGCGCTTGCCCTGGGCATTGTAGGGCGAGACACGCACCAGACGGTGCACCCCGTTCTCGCTTTTAAGATAGCCGTAGGCGTAATCGCCTTCTATCTGTATGGTAACCGACTTGATGCCGGCCTCGTCGCCTTCCAGAATATTGGCGATGGCCGTCTTGTAACCGTGAGCCTCACACCAGCGCAGATACATGCGCATGAGCATCTCGGCCCAGTCCTGGCTCTCGGTACCACCGGCACCGGAGTTGATTTTGAGTACGGCGCCCAACTTGTCTTCTTCCTTGCGCAACATGTTGCGCAATTCGAGTTCCTCGATGAGGCTCATCGTGCGGTGATAAATCGCATCGAGTTCCTCTTCGGTGATGACCTCTTCCTTGACAAAGTCAAAGGCAAGTTTTAATTCTTCGACCGATTTCTCGACCTCACGGTATTTGTCAATCCAGAAATGGAGCTCCTTTACTTTCTTCATCTGCGCCTCGGCCCGCTTACGGTCTTCCCAGAAATCGGGTACATGAGTGCGCAACTCTTCTTCTTCGACTTGAATTACTTTCGAGTCGATGTCAAAGATACCTCCTCAACGCCAACTTGCGTTCTTCTGTCTCTTTAAGTTGTTCTGTAGTAATCATATAATGGATATTTGTATTTACATTCCCGGCAAAGATAGCAAATCGAGCGTACATAGCCTCCATCTCGGCAGGGAAAATGCGGCATGATTCTTACGGAAACTTCTCTCAGTCTCATTTTTCAATTTTCAGTCCACCATCGGAAAACTACAGGTAATTCTACACCTTCCGTCCTTTCCAATGAATCGATTTTTCAGAAACAAATAAAATCAGGTCGTGGCTCTCATTTGTTCAATATTGACATGCAGAGATGACAAAACTGGCTGTTTGTTCAAACAATTCGGTCGTACTGTCCGGTTAGGAACAACGGGTTTTATGCTTTTCAAGAGTTATTCTTTCAAATTATCCTTACTTTTGCAACACAGAAATTTTTCTCACTCATGATTGACCAGAACGAACTTTTCTACCCGGCCATCGACTTGTTGTGCCAGCTGATTGCCACACCATCGCCAAGCCGGGAAGAGGGCGCCACCGCCGACCTCATCGCCACCTACCTGCAAGAACACGGCTTTACCCCGCACCGAGCCGCCAACAATGTGTGGGCCATTGCACCCGATTTCGTCGCCGGACGCCCTACCTTGTTGCTCAACTCTCACCACGACACCGTAAAACCGGTCGAAGGCTGGAACGGCGAAGCGTTTGTGCCGCGCGAAGAGGACGACCGCATCTACGGATTGGGCAGCAACGATGCCGGGGCATCGCTCGTATCGCTGTTGCAGACCTTTCTGGTGCTGGCCGACAAGCCCCAACCCTACAATCTCATTTTCCTGGCATCGGCCGAGGAGGAGGTGTCGGGTAAAAACGGCGTCGCTCTCGCCCTGAAAGAGTTACCACCCATAACCTTCGGCGTGGTGGGCGAGCCCACCGGCATGCGGCCGGCCATGGGAGAGAAAGGACTCATGGTACTCGACTGCACCGTCATGGGACGGTCGGGACACGCCGCACGCAATGAAGGAATCAACGCCATTTACGAGGCTTTGCCCATTATTGAACGATTCAAGAATTTTTCCTTTCCGAAAGTCTCCCGTATGTTGGGTCCGGTAAAACTCACCGTCACCCAGATTAAGGCCGGAACGCAACACAATGTCATTCCCGACCGCTGCGAATTTGTCGTCGACGTGCGCACCAACGAACTGTACAGCAACGAAGAGGCATTTGAACTGCTGCGCGATGCGATTCCCTGCTCCATCGTGCCCCGCTCGTTCCGTCTCAACTCATCACGCATCGACCGTGAACACCCCTTCATGCAACGCGCCGCCCTGCTGCAACTCGAACCGTTCGGCTCCCCCACCCTGTCGGATCAGGCGCAAATGCCTTTTACCTCCGTGAAGATAGGCCCGGGAGCCTCAGAACGCTCGCATACGGCCGGCGAATACATCGAAAAAGAAGAGATAAGAGACGCTATTGCCCTCTACACCCGCTTGCTCGACGGGCTGAAATTCTAATCTCTGACATAACACAAGCGTCGCTACCCCTGCACGGATAGCGACGCTTGTCTGTTTTTCTTTGATTCTTTTATCAGAAACGGAACGAGATATAGAGTCGCAAATCTTTCAACTTGTACTTTGTCTTTTCAGTCGAAGAGAATATCTCGCCCAAAACATCTCCTATGCCTCCTATACCGGAGACATCTTCGATATTATCTAATTGCATATCGTCAGGATCGATAGAGAGAACATTCATTTTAGTGCTACCAAAACGGTATTCACAACCTATCGATATGGCTTTATACGAAACCGCTGCTCCGGTAACAAACAACGAAGCATAACCATATCCCATATCCCAACTGCCGTTATTTTTTGTCATGCTCATGGCAAAGGTGGGAGCATAACGGAAGTAGGCATTCACACAGAGCGCACTCACCGGATTGACCGTTACCGACGGGCCCAGATGCATACCATAATCCATGCGATACATGTTTGCCTCTTGATGAGTGTAACCCGTAAAGGTCATTCCCATATAATCGGTTGTCTCTTCCACCAGTTGATCTACCTCATACTTAGCAAAATTTATATCGGTCCATGTAAAGTCGAGCCCGATTTTCAACATGTTGGCAATAGGTTTCTTATGAAGATAGAACGTTTTACCCCAAACAAGGTATGCGGCCCATTCGCTCTCTTCTTCGGAGGGAAAATCCACAGCTTCCAGTTTTTCCCACGCATAACCTATATTAAAATACTTGTGGCGGCCCTTAAACTCTTTGGGCTCCTTGGCCGGCTGCTCGGGTTCTACCTCCGGCTGAACGGCTTCAACAGCCTGCGCCGGCACACTTTTTACCTCTTCGGACGATGCTGTCTCTTGTGCCTGCAAGACAGCTACCGAGCAACAAAGTCCGAACAATGCGAAAACAAGTTTTTTCATAGCAAATATATTTTATGGAACTTTCCTGTTGATAAACAGGTTGGGTACAAGATTGTTTGTATCGGCAAAGATACAAACTTTTCAAGCTTATTATCCGAAAAACCGAGCTTTTTTCTTCTTCAAAAGAAGCTTCTGCTTTACCTGCCTACACCAGTCGTAGGTGCAGAAAACGACCGGCCCACCAGCGCCACAACGACGATGTCCGTCGCCACTTCCAGCGCAACACCTGTCGTGGGGTGCGGGTAGCTCGTCTCAACCGGTTATAGGCACAACCATAATCGCCTTGCGGGACAGGATAAAGTGAGAGATTCGAAAGAATAGCAAGAGCGGCTGTTATCTGCTCTTCGTTGTAAGGTTTGTTGATAAGTATGCGTATCGTGTCGACCGCCAGGTCGCACAACTTGCGGTCGAGACCCTCTTCGAGTTGCGGGTCGCACATAGCCTCGCGCATACGCTTCAAGCCGGTAATGACAGCCAGACGGTCGTTCATGAGGTGTTTCTGATGCTCGGCATCGGGTATGTTGCTCAACCCCGACTTGTTGTCGGCATAGTAGTAATAGAGCCGCACGGGCAGGAATGTTACCGCATCGGCCCGGGCAAAGACCCTCGTTACGAAGTCTTCGTCTTCAAGTACGCACTTTTCGAGGAAACGCACGTTGAGTTTCAACAGAAAAGAGCGGTTGAAAAGGTAACTCCACAGCACACCGCACAAGGGATATCGAGCCATGTAATCGGTGCCCGACAGGTCGCGACAATAGGGAAGCACGAAGTTTTGGTAGGGAGTCTCCACCCCCTTGCCGTCGACCCTGACGCAATCGAAGCCTATAATCTGGTGGGTATACAGCTCGACAAGATTCTTTATCAGCCGGGCAAAAGAGTCAGAGTCGACCCGGTCGTCGATATCGACAAACATGATGTAGCGGCCCTTTGCATAGTTCAACCCCAGGTTACGGGCACCACCTGGACCGGCTTTGCGGCGGTGATATACACGCATATTCCCGACCTTCTCGCCCCACGCCTGCAACTTTTCGAGCGAGGCGTCGGTCGAATTGTCGTCGACGGCAATGATTTCGTATTTTTCGGCAGGAGCCTGGGAAGAGACTATCGATTCGAGACAACGATCGATATAGGCCTCTCCGTTATATACGGGTATGATGATACTGACTTCGAGCATGAGATGTGTCGTTTAAAAAGGCGAAGATACGGATTTTTTCAATTTTTACGGCAGGGAATTTTCTCTTTCGGCCGGGGAAAAGTAGCGTCAGGCGATTGGGAGCAGAAAGGCTACCAGCCGGGAGGTTCCCCGCACACCCCGCCTTGCCAGGGCATATCCCAAGCGAAAGAGGAAGCGGACGCCTCTTCCCTCGGTGCGAGCCATCACCTCCCTGAACAGCTCTTCTCCGCGAGGAGAACCCTCGCGGGTGCAAGCAGCTGCCAGCACCACCTTCTTGTAGGCCAGGCAGTGCAACAGCCGCAACTCGTCGCTCCGGTGTGCTGCTCGCACGGCCTTCCCGGCTGCAGCAAAGGAAGAGACCAGCGCATCGGTCTTGTCGGAGAAGCCGCTCCCGGTTATCGAGTCGGCATGGGTATGCACCACCACCAGCGGCTCATCGACCGGCACCTTGACCAGTCGCGAAGTGTACAGGAGCAGGCGGAGTCCCAGTTCCCAGTCGTTCCAGCACGGAAGCGCCTCGTTCCACCCTCCGACGGCATCGACCACACGCCGCCGCACCATGTAACGCTGGGTCGACAGATAGGTGTGAAATATGTGGCCGCAGAGAAAACGGGGGGTAAACTTTCGGGGCGACCGCTTGATGCAGGTATTTCCTGCTTCGTCGGTCATCTGTATGTCGGTATAAATCACATCGGCATCGGGATTTGCAGCGGCAGTCGCCATGTAACACTCAACCAGGCGGGGCGCCATCTCGTCGTCGGAATCGAAAAACAGCACCCACTCGCCGGTGGTGCGGGCCGCAGGGGCTCCCCGCCTCGACTCGCCGCATACCGTCACCCAGAAGTCGGGCGCCGACTGCCGCCGGGCAAAATCGTCAAGCAAAGCCGACGAACGGTCGGTCGAGCCATTGTCGACCAGAATCACGTGCAGCGGGCGGTAGGTCTGTGCCGCCACCGAAGCCAGCGTGCGCGGCAGGAGCCGCTCTCTGTTGTACACGGGTATGACAATCGTTGCTTCCATCTCTTTTTCCAACGGTCAGCAGGCCGATTTATTTTCCGGAAAGGCACAGCCCCCACAGCCACGGCCGTTTTCGTCCGAAATATACGCAGATATTCCGATTGAAAAAACTATATTTGCCAGGAATTACTCTCCGGCGATGAAACTCGATATTCTGATATGTACCTATAACGAAAGGATAAGCCGCATTCCCGACATGCTGCTGCCCTTCCGTCCCGACGTGTCGTATATCGTCTCGATACAATACACCGTCCCGGCCTTTCTCGACCACATTCCCGACGTGCTGCGGCAACGGCCCGACGTAAGGGTGATTCTCCTCGAAGGGAAAGGGCTGAGCCGCAACCGCAACCACTGTCTCAACGCCTCGTCGGCCGACATAGCCCTGATTGCCGACGACGACTGCCGGTACCGGGAGGAATATATCGACCGCATCTTCGCCACCTTCAAGGAGTCGCCACACACCGATGTTGCCCTCTTCAGAATAAACGGGGAAGGAAGGGTCTCGACCAAGCGGTATCCCTCCACAGTCTGTCCGTACGAGAAACGCCCCAAGGGCTACTCTCCCAGTTCCATCGAGATAGCTTTCCGGCCCGACCGCCTGCGGGCAATCCGCTTCGACGAACACTTCGGGCTGGGCAGCGATTTCCTGCTTTGCGGTGAGGAAGAGGTGTGGATACACGATGCCATGAAAGCCGGGCTGAGGGTATGTTTTTTCCCCTGTGACATTGTCGATTATCCTTACGAAAGTACCGGCCTCCGCACCTACTCCGACAAGGGGGTGATGCGAGCCAAGGGCGCGGTCAATTACCATATCTACGGAGCCAGCGCCTGGCTGCGCATGCTCAAATTCGCCCTCACGGGAGCCTGCCGCCGCAAAGCCGGCTTTTTCACCCTGCTGTTCCAGAGTTGGAGCGGAATAGTCTATTACCTCAAACACTGCCGCAAAAGATGAAGATACTCCTGCTGGGCGAAGCCAGCAACCTGCACTGGACCCTGGCCGAGGGGTTACGCACCTTGGGGCACGATGTTACCGTGGTCTCAAACGGCAGCGGCTTCATGGACAACTGCCGCGACATCGACCTGCGACGCACCGATTACGGAGTGGCGGGAACAATACGTTATCTCGGCAATCTGCTGCGCCTCCTGCCCCGCCTGCGCGGATACGATGTCGTGCAACTGAGCAATCCCATATTCCTGCAACTGAAACCCGAAAAAAACCGATGGGTCTTTGACTTTCTGCGCCGCCACAACGGCAGCCTGTTTCTCGATGCGCTCGGCACCGACTACTTCTATGTAAAAGCCTGTCAGGAGGGGCGTTTCAGATATTCGGACTTCTATCTCGGCGACCGGCTGCGCGACTATCCCGGCTGCCGCGAAACCGTCGAGGCATGGAACAGCGACCCGATGAAAAAGCTCAACCTCTACATGGCCGACCGTTGCGACGGCATCGCCGCCTGCCTCTATGAATACTACGTCGGCTATGAAAACGACTATCGGGAAAAACTGGCCTACCTGCCCATACCCGTGCGTCTGCCCGACACCGGCAGGACAGCCCCCCGGTGGGAAGAGGGTACGAAAGTGCGTTTCTTCCTCGGCATACAACGCCACCGCAGCGCCTTGAAAGGTACCGATATCTTCGAGGAAGTGTTGCGCGAAATCGAGAGAAAATATCCCGACGAGTGTGAAACCATACGGGTGGTATCGCTGCCGCTCAATGACTATCTGCGGGCCATGCACTCGTCGCACGTCCTCATCGACCAGCTCTACTCCTACACCCCGGCCACCAACGCATTGCAGGCCATGTCGCAAGGTCTTTCGGTGGTAAGTGGTGCCGAACCCGAATTTTACGATTTTATCGGAGAGAAAGCGTGCCGGCCCATCTTCAATGCCCTACCCGACCGACAACAGATATATACGCTCTTCGAAGAGATTCTGAGAGGAAAAGAGAGTCTGCCGCAACGGTGTGCCGACAGCCGCACCTTTGTAGAGAAGCACCACGACTACATACAGGTGGCCCGGCAATATGCCGACTTCTGGTGCCAACGCCTCCAACGCTGAGGGGGGCTTCACGACACAGGGAGACTCACTCACAGAGCCAGCCTCCGTTTCAACTGCCACAACGCCGCTACCGAGACGGCAACGGCACACCCCACGGCCACCGACAGCGAGAGTGTCGTCGCAAGGCGATAACCCGTCGAAACAACCGAACAGCCGGCCACCACCCATACCGCCACACCGAACCACGAACGGCCCAGCCGTATGCCATAATGACGGCGGCACACCCACCACATCATCGCCCCATACAGGACAAAATTGAGCAAATAGGCCACCCCTGCGCCTTCGAGGCCCCACAGATAGTAGCCGCCTACATTGAGCAGGAAGCCGCAAAAGTCCGAAGCCAGTTCGGTGACAAGGTAAAGTTTCCCGTCGCCCTTGGCCAGCAGCACAAAGCCCATGGCCCACGAAAGCGACTTGAACAGCACTCCCACCATAGCCCAAGAAAAGTAGCTCTCCATGCAGAGGAATTCAGCGGTGTAGAGCACCCGTATTATCCACTCCTGCAACAGAAGAAATGCCGACACGACAGGAGCCAGCATCAGCAGGGCCGCCTCGATCTGTCGCGACATCTGGGCACCCAACCTGCCGGGGTCGTCGCCGACGGCCGCCAGCCGCGGATAATAATCGGTGGCCATGGCTGCCAGCACCAGCCCCACATAACGGGTTACTACGGCATATCCGGCTTGATAGTAACCCAGGTCGACGTCGCCCGAGGTGCGATGAATAAATCCGATAAAGAGGTAGTTGAAAAGTGTAGTAAGAAAGCCGCTCACGGTCATGTACACCCCCAGCACCACCATGGAGCGACCTTCGTTCCAGGTCGTGCGCAGCGAAACCGGCTGATGCCGCTCCACACCACGGCGGCTGTATATCCAGACAAACAGGAAGGTTACGACCGACGAGAGTACCAGCGAGGGCACAATACCCTCCATGCGGAAGCAGTAGTAGAGCGGCAGCGAAAGCAGCAAAGCAACCACATTTCCGGCCACACCGGCCTTGGAGAGTTGTTTCAATCGCTGCGTACCCTGCAAAATGGCCTGGTCGCCCGAGGTCAGGGCATTAAAGAGCAGCGCACACGAGAGCCACACATAGCCCCAGATGTGCCGATCGTCGCCAAAGGTGAACCGGCTGAGCAACGGTGCGGTCGAGAGCATGACCACCGCCCCCAGCAGACCGGCCAGCCAGCTCCACCGCCGCAGCACCGTAACGAGGAAAGCGAGAGCCTGCCCGTCGTCCGAAGCATGTGTGCGCGAAATATTCCGCACTGCACTTTGCCGCAACCCCAGTCCCGTAAGGGCTCCTATCATCTCTATCGACGTATTGTACAGACCGATAATTCCCACCCCGGCCGGGCCCAGCCACATGGCGATACACTTGTTGCGCACGATGGAGCAGAGTATCGACAGCACCTGCACACCACCCAGCATGCCGGTCGTCTTCACAATGCGACGATACATCGATGTCGATTCGCCCTGCTGCATGGCCGTCGGGTTAAAAGGTCAACAGATAAGTTTCATATACGATGCCACGACCGCCGAACCCCTCTTTCTGTGCAATGAGCCCCTCGTTGAGATAGTGGCCATCGTCGCCGTTGGAGGTACCGAAATCGAAATAGCGGCGGTCGGCATACCGCTCCTGCAACAGGTAGGCAAAGAGGAGGTCGAGTGCAGCACACTCCTTGCCACACGCCGAAGCCGAGATATACTGCACCCGCACACAGTGGCCGCACTCATAGACGACGGTTCCCCCCACAACCCGACTGTCGAGCGTGGCGGTAAAGAGGCGGATATTCTCGGGGAAGAGGGTATGCAGGTGCAACATCTCGTCGAGTGTATGTACGGGTTGCGCGCCGAAACGCTGGGCGAGATTGTCTTTGAGAATCTCCCAGAAATCGGCCCACGCGTCGCTCTCGCCGACCGACACTCCGGCAGCCTGGGCCCTGCGCACGCCGCGCCGGCGCAACTCACTGAACCGCAAAGGGGCCGACAGATCGACCACCGATGCAATATTGCAGGCGACGAGGCTGACATTGCGACCGAAAAGAGCGTAGCGGTCTTCTTCGGCCGGATAGCGGTGCAGGTGGTGGGGTACACACTTGTAAAGCAACTGCCCGATGCCTTGGGCCGGCAACTGCCCGGCCATCACGTCGAAAATGGCTCTCACCCGCTCGGCCGTTGCCGCAGGAGCCAGCACGAGCCCGCCATAGGTAAGTCCCTGGTGCGAACAGAGCATCGCTTCCCGGCGATGAGCCGGCAACAGGGCCAGCACCTTACCTTTCTGGGTGAAGAGGTAAGAGCAGTCGGGGAAACGGTCGGCATGATATTCGAGATAATCGCGACGGAAGAGAAAAGTTCCGTTGCGCGCATTATCCACGGCAGCGTCCCACACGGCCCGAAGGTCGGGCGTGTAACGGGTCATGATTATCGGGTTCATTTTTTCAGCCACAGTTCCGGGTCTAATTTTGTCGTCTCTTTTCGTATCTGGAAGTGAAGTACCGTGCGGTTGTCTTCCTGCGGATCGGAGTAGATAATGCCAAGCTCCTGGCCGGTCTTCACCCGGTCGCCGGTCTTCACATAAATGGTACTGAGGTTGGAGTAAATCGTCAGGTACTCGCCGTGCCGCACAATGATGGAGGTATTGTAACCCGGCATGACAAAGATACTCGTAACGACACCGTCGAATACCGAACGGGCGCGGGTTCCGGGCTGGGTCTGCAAGTCGATACCCTGATTGTTGATTTTCACATACTTCAAGTCGGGGTGCTGCTGCGTACCGAAATGAGCGATGATACGGTAGCGACCCGAGAGCGGAGTGGGCAACTTGCCCCGGTTCTGGGCAAAGTTGCGGGAGAGTTGCTCTTCGTCTTTCGACATCTGGTAACCCGCCGACGAGGCTGCCGACTTCTGCGTCGAATTTTTCTTCCGGGCGGCAGCCGCTGCCGCTGCCTTACGGGCCTCCTCTTCGATGAGTTCCTGTATGCGACGGCCCAATGCATCGGCCTGTTGCTGCTGCTTCTTCAACTCCTGTTTCAGGGCCCGCTCCTTCTTTTTAAGACCAGCCACCAGGGTATGCTGTTCCCGCTGCTGGCGAATAAGTTTCTGCGAGGCGGCCGTGCGCAGAGCCAGTGCTTCATCCTGGGCTTTCTTGACCCGCAGCAACTCGGTGCGCCGCTGGTTGAGCACGTCGCGCTGTTGCACAATCTCCTTGGCCTCCTGCTTGCGCCAGGCCGAGAACTCCTGCAAATAGCGGAAACGGCGGTAGGCCTGTTCGAGTGATGCGGCCGATAACACAAACATCAAGGCATCGTAACGGTCGTCGCGCCGCACAGTCATGGAACGGACGGCTTTGGCGTAACTCTCCTTTTTCTCCGCCAGGGTGCGTTCGAGAGCGGCAATGTCGGCCGACAGTTTCCGTTGCTGCTCCACCGTGCGGCTTATCTCGGCGTTCAAGCTCTTGATGCTGTCATTGATATGGGCAATCTCGGTTGAGATCGATTCGAGCCGGTGAAGCGCCTGTAACTGGGTCTTCTGAGTCTTGTCTATCTGCTGGTTGGTGCTCTTGATATTCTGCAATGCCGTCGACTGCTGCTTTTTGAGCGACTGCACCTTCGAGGAACTTTGGGCCCGAAGCCCTTGCACCCCGCACAAGAGTACCACCAGAAAAAGCAGCAGCCCGCGTGTCATTGCGTGATAGTTTCTATCCATGTTTTCAAATCGGTTCTTTTGTATGAGGCCGGCACGACGGCCGATATATGTTGTGGAGTATTCCAGTCGTACTCCATTTTTTCAAAAGAGAAAGAGAGGGGGAATCTTCCTGCGCCCGATAGAGCGAATGTCATCTCGCCGGGAGCCGTCCGCCCCTTCACCACCCGATACCCGTCATAGCGGCAAAGCCACGAAACGGGCGGTTGCGGCTTCTGCCACAAGATCGAGGTGAGGCATACCCGGCCGTCGACCGTCCAGCCGATGTGTCCCGGAGCCTGGTCAGTGACTAGGGTGTAGCGATAAACGCCGCTACTGTCGGCTCTGGCCTCGAAAAGCGAGGCATCGTCGGGACGGAGCATCTGTCCCGGCAGGAAAGGTCGGGCCAGGAAGAGCGACTGCACGACCTCGAACGTCAATCCGGCAGCCGCGACTTCGGGCCACTCTCCGACGGAGGCCGCTGCATATTGTTTGTGATAACGGTCAATGAGGTGTATCGTATCGGGAGTCAATACCAGCCGGCATATCTCAACCCCCATCAGCGGGAGTATCGATACCTGCAAAGCTTGGTCTCTCAGCCAACGCATCTGCACCCGGCTACGGAGAGCCTGCCCGTCGACAAAGAGGGTGGCCGCAGCCTTCATCTGTGCCGAGGTATCGCCGGCGTCACGGGTCAAAAGTTCGGCCAGCAGCCGGGCCGGTGGAAGGTCGCGACGAGGCGGTTCGGTCGGCTCGCCCGTTCCTGCCAGACGGCTGCGGCACCCCGCAACGCTTGTTGCCAACAACACGAGTAGCACCCACACCCATTTATTCATTCTCGACATATTTTTTCAACGAGATTTTCCGGCGCAGCAACTCCGAGTCGCCACCGGCTTCGAGAGCTTTTTTCCACCATTCCACGGCCTCGGCTTCCTGACCAGTAACGGCCAGCACATCGCCATAATGTTCATACATCTCGGCACTGGCCTCATCAGAGAGGTCGATGGCCTTTTTGAGATAGAGCCGCGCCAGCGCGTACCGTCCCTGCTTGAAATAGACCCAGGCATAGGTATCGAGATACGTGGCATTCTCGGGATTGGCCTTTATCACTTCGCCACTCATGCGCTCGGCCTTGTCGAGGTCGCGACCCAACAGAGCCAGATAGTAGCTGTAATTGTTGAGCGCACCGTAGTTTTTCGGATTGTTTTCCAGCGCCTTGTCGTAGTAAGCAAAGGCTTCGTCGGTCATGTCGCGGCGGAAGGCAATATCGCCATAGAGCGTGTAAAACTCCGAACGCATGAGGGGATCGGAACCTATTTTCGGCACATCAAGGCCAGCCTGCAAGGTAGCTTCGGCCTCATCGTAGCGCCCGGCCACCAATTGGGACGAGGCGATAATCAGATAATAACGTCCCACGTCGGGCGACTGGGCAATCGCCCGTCGAGCCGCCTCGATAAGAGCCTCGTTGTCGTTCTTCTCGGCCAGTATAGAAAAGAGGCGCTGCCACAAGTCCTCATCAGGAGCTATATCGATAGCCACTTCGAGCTGTTCCTGAGCCCGGGTATAGTCGCCGGCATGAATCAATATTTCACTGTATAGTTTCCGCAAGTCGGCATCGTTGGGATAAAGGTCGCACAAGCGGGTCATGAGGGTATCGAGCCGAGCACTGTCTTCGGCAAGAATCTGCACGACATAGGGCAACACCGACAAACGGGTATCTACCGGAAGGTCGCTGTGGAAAAGTACCGTGTCGGTCTGTTGCAGATAGGCATCCCAGTCATCTTGCTTCCGGTAATAATTCAGCAGGGAAAGATGCAAGGCCTCATTCTCCGGGTCGATAGCACGCACCTGCATATAGGTGCGGTAGGCGTCGTCGTAACGTTCGCCATCGAGATAAAGGTCACCCAGCAAAATGACATAGGCCACATTTCGCGGATTCTCGGCAATGAGGCGTTCCATCTCTTCATAACTTTGCTCTCGAGCCTGCATCAGGTGATAGATACGGGCCTTTTGCAAGATAGTGCTTTCGCTGGCACCGTACTGTTCTTCAAAGCGGTTGTAAGCATCGAGCGCCCGCTGCGGCTGCCCGCGGAGCAGACACACCTCGGCACGTCGCATGAGTACCTCAAAGTCCGACGGTCGCAGCGACAGATACATGCCGTAAAGCGAATCGGCCCGGCTGTAATCGCGCACCTGCCGGGCACACTCGGCCGCCGACAGAATATACCAGCGGTTGTCCGGGGCAAAATCGACTGCGCGCAGCAGGCTGCGATATCCGGTCTCGGCATCGCGCAGGGAAAAATAGTAACCGGCCACTTCGGAGTAAGCCGCCGCCAGCGTCGTGTCGAGCGACAGGGCATAACGCAACAGATCGAACGCCTCGGCGTGCTCTCCCGACCCTTTGCATCGCATCGCCTCATAATAGGCATAGCGGGCCTTGTTTTCGTCGCGGGGCGTTTGCCCGGCACCGCTTTCGGCCGCCGGCAAGAGTGTGGGGGCAAGAAGCGCCCACGCCATAAGAACGCACCAGACAAATCGTTTCATATTCATCATTACAATCGCTTTCATCATTACAATCGCTGCTTGTCGTTATACACCGGTGTGACCGAAACCTCCGGCACCCCGTTCGCTCTCGGCCAGGACATCGACCTCGTTCCAGTCGACACGGCTATGGGGAGCCACCACCATCTGGCAGATGCGTTCACCGTCGGCTATCGTAAAGTCCTGCTCGGAGAGGTTGATGAGTATCACTCCTATCTCGCCCCGGTAGTCGGCATCTATCGTACCGGGTGTATTCAGCAGGGTGATGCCTTTTTTCAAAGCCAGCCCGCTGCGGGGACGCAACTGGGCCTCGTATCCGACGGGAAGCTCGATGAAAAGGCCCGTCGGTACCAGCACGCGCTGCATGGGTTTGAGTACGATGGGGGCGTCGAGATTGGCCCGGATATCCATGCCGGCCGACTGTGGCGTTTCATATGCGGGAAGAGGGTGTTTGGAACGGTTTATGATTTTTACGGTTGTCTTCATAAAAAAATCGAGTCGAAACATAATATCGGCGAAAATAACGAAAAGCGACGAGATTAGCCGCCTATTTTTTTATTTTTTACCTGCGCAAAGCAACTTTCTCACAAAATTAGGGCGATACGGCAACTTTTTTTATCTTTGCCTTCCATCTCACGAAGGAGAATATTTATGAACGAACATATCATGAGCTGGGAGCGGCTGTTGTCGTCGAAACGGTTCGGACTGGAACGCTACCACGACGCCCACCAGCACACGCGCACCGATTTCCAGCGCGACTACGACCGACTGGTCTTTTCATCACCGTTCCGACGGTTGCAGAACAAGACGCAGGTATTCCCGCTCCCGGGCAGCATATTTGTACACAACCGCCTCACCCACAGCCTCGAAGTATCGTGCGTGGGCCGCTCGCTGGGCAATAACATATCGGCAGCTCTCGCCGAGAAATACCACGGCGAACCGTGGGTCGACAAGTTCAACGGCATCGGGGCCATCGTTGCCGCGGCCTGCCTGGCCCATGACCTGGGCAATCCGCCGTTCGGCCACTCGGGCGAGAAAGCCATTGCCACCTACTTCTCGGAAGGGAACGGACTGGGCTTGAAAACGGCGCTCGCCCTCGAAGACGACCAGTGGAAAGACCTCACCCATTTCGAGGGGAATGCCAACGCCTTCCGCCTGCTGACCCACCAGTTCAAAGGGCGCCGCGAAGGCGGGTTTGTCATGACCTACTCGACGCTGGCTTCGATTGTGAAATATCCCTACGAGTCGACCTTGGCCGGCGAAAAAGGGAAGTTGGGATTCTTTACTTCGGAACGCAACGACTTCGTACGCATTGCCGACGAACTGGGCATGCTGCGTATTCCCGACAGCGGAGTGCGCTACTGCCGCCACCCACTGGTCTACCTGGTCGAGGCGGCCGACGACATCTGCTACCAGATTATGGACATAGAAGATGCCCACAAACTGAAAATCCTTACCACCGATGTTGTTGAAAAACTCTTCCTTAACTTTTTCACCGGCGAGCGTCGTCAAAAAATTGAAAATACCCTGAACATCGTCTCCGACCTCAACGAGCAAATCGCCTACCTGCGCTCCTGCGTCATCGGCAAGCTGGTCGACGAATGTTCGCGTGTTTTTGTCGCCCTCGACGATGAGTTGTTGCGCGGCGAACTCAAAGGCTGCCTCATCGAACAGATAAGTGAAGTACCTCGTAACGCCTATAAAGCATGCTCGGAAGTGGCCTACCGATACATTTACAAAGCCTCCGACGTACTCGACATCGAGCTGGCCGGTAATCGCATTATCACCATGCTGCTCGACAAGCTCATCGACGCCGTGCTTCACCCCGAGAAAGCCTACTCGCAACTACTGCTCAACAAAGTGCCCGAACAATATGAGATGCAGAGCGACAACACCTTCACCCGTGTACAGGCCGTCATCGACTACATTTCGGGCATGACCGACGTCTACGCACTCGACCTCTATCGAAAAATCAACGGCATGAGCCTTCCGGCCCTGTAAAAAAACTCCTGAATATGACTATCCGAAAAATATCCCTGCTGCTGTTTACGCTGCTCCTCACGCTATCGTTCGGCACGGCACAAGCCGCCGAATACACCGTAGAGAGTGTCCCCCATGTGCAAAAGGCCGACGCCCGGCGGTTCGTATCCAACCCCGACGGCATACTCGGCCCGCAAGCCGAAAGCCTCATCAACCTGCGACTCGACTCGCTGCGACACCGCACCACCGCCGAGGTGGCCGTCGTCGTACTCGAATCGATAGGAGAACAAGATGTCGAATCGTTCTCCAACGAGTTGTTCAGCCATTGGGGCATAGGCCAGAAAGAGAACAACAACGGACTGCTGGTACTCTTCGTGCTTGACCAGCGGAAGATACGCTTCGAAGTGGGCTACGGACTCGAAGGTATACTGCCCGATGCCATATGCAAGCGCATACAGGCCCGATACATGTTGCCGGCCTTCAAGCAGAACGACTACGACTGCGGTATGCTCCAAGGCATCGAGAGTGTTTGCGCCATCATTGAAAATCCCGACAACCGGGGCGAAGTCTACGCCGCCAACGGCACCGCCGGCAAGGACGACTGGTTTTTCCTCATCGAGATGTACCTCGGCCTGTCGATACTCTTCTCCATCGTCATGCTGCTCATGATGCGCACGCCAAAGGCCTCCAACAATCCGGCATATCTCTACAAGACACTGGGAGCCCAACTTCCCACGTTGAAAATCATGGCTACCATCTTCCCCCTCTTCAATCTGCTCACCTACCTGCTCACACGCCGGCGCATGCATCGGTTGCGTAATGCCAAACGCAACTGCGAAAACTGCGGACACCCCATGCACAAGCTCAACGAAGAAGAAGATAACCGCTTTCTCACCTCAAAGGAGAATGCCGAGGAGATAGCCCGCTCGGTCGACTACGACGTGTGGTTGTGCGACCAATGCGGCACCACCGAAATATTTGCTTTCCCCAACAAAGATTCACAATACACCGAATGCCCCCGCTGTCACGCTCACACCTACGCACTTGAAAGCGACCGGGTCATATCGCCCGCTACACCGTTCCAAAGCGGTCTCGGCGAAAAACGATACTATTGCCGACACTGCCACTTCGAACAGGTAATACCTTATACCCTGCCTATCATCATAGCCCCCATCATAGGAGGAGGTGGTCGCGGAGGCGGATTTGGCGGTGGAAGTTTCGGTGGTGGATTCGGAGGCGGTCTATCGGGTGGTGGTGGCTCTACGTCGGGTTGGTAAACCCTCCGACGCATCTCTTTTTATTTCTATTTTTTGTTGTTTTTTACCACAAAAAAAATTATAACTTTGTGCAAAATACGATTCATCACAAAAAATATGGAATAAAATATGAACAGTGTAGGAAATAAAATACAACGCTTCCGCAACGAGAAAAAGATAACTCTGGAGGAGCTTGCCCAACAAACGGGTATCAGTATCGAGCAACTCCGCCACATCGAAGACAACACCGACCTGCCGGCCCTGTCGATACTGGTGAAGTTAGCCCGGGCCCTGGGTACAAGACTGGGTACCTTCCTCGACGACATGGACGACCTGGGCCCGGCTCTGTCGCACGTCGACAATGCCGAAATCAGCTTCTCGACCAACTCGGCCCGCACCCCCTCGCACATGCTTTACCACTCCCTGGCCCGCAACAAAGCCAACCGGCACATGGAGCCTTTCTCCATTGAAATATCGCCGGTCGGGAAAGACGAATATGAGTTGTCGAGCCACGAAGGCGAAGAATTCATTGTCGTTACCGCAGGCAGCGTCGAAATCACCTACGGCGACAAGAACTACCTGCTCAACACGGGCGAGAGCATCTATTACGACTCCATCGTCCCTCACCATGTACACGCCCACGGAGACAGCCCCGCCCGCATACTGGCCGTCGTTTACGTCCCGGCCTAACCCCTAAAAACAAGGACTGTCATGCAACTGTTTGAAAAGACTCTGGGCGAATGGCTCGAATACTGGGCCGAGAAAACACCCGACAAAGAATTTATCGTCTATTCCGACCGGGATTTACGATTCACCTACAAGCAATTCGACAAGCGCGTCAACGACCTGGCCAAAGGGCTCCTCGCCATCGGCGTAACAACCGGCTCACACATAGGTATCTGGGCCACCAACGTACCCGACTGGCTCACCTTTCTCTTTGCCTCGGCCAAGATAGGCGCCGTGCTGGTTACCGTCAACACCAACTACAAACAGCACGAGCTGGAATACCTCACCGACAACGCCGACCTGCACACGCTGTGCATCTCCGACGGCACGTTCGACAGCGACTACGTGGAGATGACCTACACCATGCTGCCCGAGTTGCGCACCTCGCAGAGAGGACATCTGCACAGCGAACGTTTTCCCTATATCAAGAACGTCGTCTACATAGGTCAGGAGAAACACCGCGGCATGTACAACACCGCCGAACTGCTCCTGCTGGGACAGACCCAAAGCAACGCTTCGCTCGAAGCCTGCCGCAGCCGTTTCAACTGCTACGACGTGGTGAACATGCAATATACCTCGGGCACAACCGGATTTCCCAAAGGGGTGATGCTCACCCACCACAACATCACCAACAACGGATATTGCATCGGGCAATGCATGAAGTTCACCGAGAACGACCGCGTGTGCCTGCCCGTACCGCTCTTCCACTGCTTCGGCATCGTGCTGGGTATCATGGCCATCATCACCAACGGCGCCTGTGCCGTAATGCTCGAACGCTTCGACCCGCTCGTCGTACTCGCCTCGGTACACAAAGAGCGATGCACGGCACTCTACGGCGTGCCCACCATGTTCATCGCCGAGCTGAACCACCCCATGTTCAGCATGTTCGATCTCTCGTCGTTACGCACCGGCATCATGGCCGGTTCGCTCTGCCCCGAATGGCTTATGCGCGAAGTGATGGACAAGATGTACATGACCGAAATCACCAGCGTTTACGGCCTTACCGAGACCTCGCCCGGCATGACACAGAGCAAGGTCGACGACCCGCTCGAAGTGCGCGCCACCACCGTCGGCGGCCCCCTGCCCGAAATCGACGTGAAGGTACTCGACTCCGAAACCCTCGAAGAGTGCCCCGTAGGCGTGCAGGGCGAGATGTGCTGCAAAGGCTACAACATCATGAAGGGCTACTACAAAATGCCCGAAGCCACCGCCGAAATCATCGACAAGAACGGATACCTGCACTCGGGCGACCTCGGCGTGAAGACCCCCGAAGGCAACTTCAAAATTACCGGGCGCATCAAAGACATGATAATCCGCGGTGGAGAAAACATCTATCCCCGCGAAATCGAAGAGTTCCTCTATCAGATGCCTCAAATCAAAGACGTGCAGGTAGCGGCTGTTCCCTCCCGCAAATATGGCGAAGAGGTAGGCGCCTTCATCATACTCAAAGAGGGCGAGACCCTCGAAGAGGCCGATGTGAAAGATTTCTGCAAAGGAAAAATCTCCCGCCACAAAATTCCGAAATATGTATTCTTCATTCAGGAATTCCCCTTGACCGGAAGTGGCAAAATACAGAAATACAAGCTCAAAGACCTGGGGCTCGAACTGCTCCGCCAGCAGGGAATCACCCCGGCATAAGAGTCGTTGTAGCCCCGAAAAGAACAAGACGGAGGTGGGTCGTATAAACTTTCGACCCACCTCCGTCATTTATTGTAATAAACTATCCGCCACTTGGTGAAGCCGGCATCTGACACAGACGACTGCTCGGTAAGAGCGATGACGGCTCAGGCAGCGACCGGAGATTCGTTTCCGTCCTCTGCCTCACCATTCGCCATCTTTTCAGAAGACAGGAGGCGGCTCGGCATAGTCAACGAGTGAAAACTTCGTTTTCTCTTTGCCTCTGCTCTCGCCTTTCACTATCTTTGCCCCATAAATATCTGTTCAATGATACTCCTCTCCTGCGCCAAAACCATGAACAGCAAGCCGGTACAAAACGAAACCGCCGGCACGACGCCCCGATTTGCCCGGGAGGCTCACGAGTTGGCTCTGGCCCTGGCTCGCCGTTCGCCCGACGAACTGCGCCGACTGTTACGCGTCCCGGCTAAAATCGCCGCTGAAAATTTCAACCGCTATCAAGCCTTCCACTCGCCCGACACCCCCTCACGGCCGGCTCTCGACGCCTATACCGGCATCGTATTCAAGACCCTCCTGCGGGGTGGATTCGACGCGGCCGACAGGGCCTACGCTCAGGAACGGCTGCGCATCACCTCGTTTCTCTACGGACTGCTGCGCCCGCTCGACGCTATCAAACCCTATCGCGCCGAGGGCGACATGGCCCTGCCCGACTGGGGCGGCCTCTCTCTCTTCGATTACTGGAAGCCGCGGCTCACCGATCTCTTCGAACAGGAAATCGAGGCCAGCGGCGGTGTACTCTTCAACCTGGCCAGCGACGAGATGCGACGCCTCTTCGACTGGAAACGGCTCGAAGAGCGGACACACATCATCACTCCCCAGTTCCAGATACGCCACAACGACGGCTGGAAGACCGTCGTCGTCTACACCAAGATGGCACGCGGCGCCATGGCGCGCTACCTGCTGAAAGGGCGCATCGAAACACCCCATGCCCTGGAAGCCTTTGAATGGGAAGGGTTCCGGTTCGACGCAGCCCGTTCCGACAACCACAATTACATCTTCACGCACGAATAACCGATATGACCGAAAAAGAAAAAATGCTGGCAGGCGAAGTCTATTCGCCCTTTGACCCCGAGCTTACCGCCCTGCACCAAAAAGCCCTGCGCATGGCCGAACGCTACAATCGCGAATCGTTTGCCGACTGCCTTACCCGCAACAACACCCTGCGGGAACTCCTGCCCAATACACACCCCTCGCTCATCGTGCAGCCGCCGTTTCTGTGCGACTTCGGCTTCCTCGTCGAAGGGGGAGAAAACGGGTTCATCAACTACAACTGCACCATACTCGACACCGCCAGGGTGAAACTGGGTCGCAACATACTCATCGGTCCCAACGTGCAGATATACTGTCCCATGCACCCGCTCGACTATCGCGAACGGGCCACCGGCGTCGAACACGGCGAACCGGTAACCATCGGCGACGACTGCTGGATAGGAGGCGGCACGGTGATATGCCCGGGTGTAACCATAGGCAACCGCTGTGTCATCGGAGCCGGGAGCGTCGTGGTGAAAGACATTCCCGACGACTCGGTCGCCGTAGGCAACCCCGCACGGGTGATTCGCCGCACCTCGGCCGACGACAAAACAGTCTGACGGTAACGATATTCCGAAATATCTTCTTATCTTTGTATGGAACAGCCGGAAGCCCGGCGCCGGAGGGAAGGACAGAGAGAGTACCGCTCGCCATCTTCACCGCCGCCGCTCTGCCGCTCGCCACATATTGTGTAAACAACCCAGCATGAAAGAATTCATACTCACCGAAGAAGTAAACGAACGCGCCGTACTGGTGGGCCTGATTACCCCCACACAGAACGAAGCCAAAGCCAACGAATACCTCGACGAACTGGCATTTCTTGCCGAAACCGCCGGTGCCGAACCGGTCAAGAAATTCCTGCAACGCATCGACCAGCCCAACTCGGTAACCTTTGTGGGCAGCGGCAAGCTGGCCGAGATAAAAGCCTTTGTCGAAGAGAACGAGATAGGGCTGGTCATCTGCGACGACGAACTCTCGCCCAAGCAACTGAAAAACATAGAGCAGGCATTGCAGGTGAAGATTCTCGACCGCACAAGCCTCATTCTCGACATATTTGCCAAACGGGCCCAGACGGCCCACGCCAAGACCCAGGTGGAACTGGCCCAGTACCAATACCTGCTGCCGCGCCTTACCCGGCTGTGGACCCACCTCGAACGGCAACGGGGCGGTATCGGTATGCGCGGTCCCGGTGAGACACAAATCGAGACCGACCGCCGTATCATTCTCGACAAAATCGCCCTGCTCAAACAGGAGTTGAAACACATCGACCGGCAAAAGAGTATCCAGCGAAAAAACCGCGGAAAGATGGTGCGCGTGGCTCTCGTGGGATATACCAACGTGGGAAAATCGACCCTGATGAACCTGTTGAGCAAATCGGAGGTCTTTGCCGAGAACAAACTCTTCGCCACCCTCGACACGACGGTGCGCAAGGTCATCATCGACAACCTGCCGTTCCTGCTCACCGACACGGTAGGGTTCATTCGCAAACTGCCCACCCACCTGGTCGAGTCGTTCAAGTCGACCCTCGACGAGGTGCGCGAGGCCGACCTGCTCCTGCACATTGTCGACATCTCCCACCCCGCTTTCGAGGAGCAAATCGAGATTGTGAACAAGACCTTGTATGAGGTGTGCAACGCCACCGACAAACCCATGATTCTCGTCTTCAACAAAATCGACGCCTACAAGCACGTCGAGAAAGAGCCCGACGACCTGTCGCCGCGCACACGGGAAAACATCACCCTCGATGAACTGAAAGAGACATGGATGTCGCGTATGCACGAAAACTGCATCTTCATCTCGGCCCGCGAACGCAGCAACATCGAAGAGTTGAAACAGCTTCTCTACCAGCGGGTAAAAGAGATACACGTCACCCGCTTCCCCTACAACGACTTTCTCTTTGAGAAATACGACTCGCTCGACGACAACAACGAAACCCTTTAAAAACCCTTCCTCTATGGAAAAGCCACACTACATACACGAAATTGAGTTAAAGGTGCGCGACTACGAATGCGACATGCAAGGCATCGTCAACAATGCCAACTACCAGCACTACATGGAACACGCCCGCCACGAATTTCTCCTAAGTGCAGGCAAGGGATTTACCGACCTGCGCGAGCTGGGCATCGAGTGTGTGGTTCGTCGGGTCGACATCGAATACCGCGTATCCCTACGCAGCAAAGACATAGCCGTGTGCCGGTTGTACCTGCGGCGTGAAGGGCCCAAATATGTCTTTTATCAGGACATCTACCGCAAAAGCGACGACAAGCTCTGCACCCGCGGAAAGGTAGAGAGTGTAGCCACCGTCAACGGCCGCGCCACCCGGGGCGACGAGCTGGCCGAGTATTTCAAGGACTACCTGTCGTAACCACCGTGATACCCACAACCGGCCTCCGATATGCCATAGCCCTTTCGCTGATGAAGGGCATGAACCGGCAAGCCGCCGAGCGGCTGTTGCCGGCCGATGGCGACATGGCGGCCCTGTTCGACGCATCGCCCGAGAGTTGGCGCGAGAAGGTGGGCACCGTTGCGCCGCTGTTCGACCTCGAAAGCCGCCAGAGAGCCCTCGCAGCCGCCGATACCGAGATAAGATTTATCGAGCAGAAAAACATCACCCCGCTTTTCTTTACCGACCCCGACTATCCTGCGCTGCTGCACGAATGTCCCGACGCTCCCCTGATGCTCTATTTCAAGGGCGAGGGCAACCCCAATCCCCATCGGGTACTGAGCATCGTCGGCACCCGCAAGGCGACACGCTACGGACGCGACTTCTGTACCGACCTGCTGGCCGACCTGTCTCGTGCCGTTCCGGGGCTCACCATTGTCAGCGGCATGGCCTACGGCATCGACATCTGCGCCCACCGCGAAGCCCTGAAAAACAGCCTCCCCACCATCGGCGTACTGGCCCACGGACTGCACACGCTCTACCCGTCGGCCCACCGTGCCACGGCACAAGAGGCCGAACGTCACGGAGGGCTGCTCACCGAATACACCTCACAACAGCCCATACTGAAAGTAAACTTCGTGGCACGCAACCGCATCGTGGCCGGCATGAGCGAGGCCACACTGGTCGTGGAGTCGGCCGAGAAGGGCGGCGCCCTCATCACCGCACGACTGGCCCGCGACTACAACCGCGACGTATTTGCCCTGCCGGGCAACATCGGGCAGGAAAGTTCGGCCGGCTGCAACCGTCTCATACACGACAACATTGCCGCTCTTGTAACCTCGGCCGCGGATATTGTAGAGGCCCTGGGCTGGGAAACCACCGTCAGCCCGAAAGAGTGCCGCCAACAGCCCCTGTTTCCCGATATCAGCGAAAAAGAGGCCCTGCTCCTGCGAATACTGCAAGACCAGGGCGAAATGCAAATCAATCCCCTCACCGTGACGGCAGGACTGCCGGCCGGTGAAGTGTTGTCGACACTACTCGAAATGGAATTCAAAGGGCTCGTGCGCACCCTCCCGGGAGGCATTTTCAGAGCCGTCAAATAAGGGTTCCGCCCTGCGACGGAATCTCCTCCACATATTTATGCACCTTGAACTGCCGTGTGGCCAAGGGCTCGAAAATACCCTCTTCGTGCGTAACCAGCACCACCGTCGCCGACCGATTGGCCTCATGCAGGAGGTCTATCATCATAGAACCGAAACGATGGTCGACATACGATGTGGGCTCATCAAGGACGAGCACCTCGGGGTCGGTAATCAACGCCCGTCCGAACAGCACCCGCTGCAACTGTCCGCCCGACAGTTCTCCAATCGAAGCCGACGCATAATCGGCCAGCTCCATACGCTGCAACATATCGTCGACCCGGCGGCGAGCCTCCCGACGCGCCATCTTCCGGCCCAGCAGCCCCATAGCCATCACCTCCGATACCGTAATCGGGAAATGGGAGTCGATGCGGCTCTTTTGCGGGAGATACCCGATGTTAAGCGAAGAGACCGTCGCCCCGTCGCGATAGTACGACACAGTACCCCGGTCGGGCGGCAACAGCCCCAGGACGACCCGCAGCAGCGTCGTCTTACCGCCACCGTTGGGGCCCTTAATCAAGACAAAATCGCCCCGATCTATCTGCAACGAGACGTCGGAGAGCGTCAAACGGTTGTCATACCGCAAATCGACATGACGCAAAACAATCTGTTTCTTATCGCACAAAAGCATCGGCAATACGCTTTATTTCATCACTCCAATCATAGGCCAGCGGATTAATCATCAAGGTACGGCAACCCACCTCGCGGGCAAAGGTCTCGGCCTGGCGGGGGTCAAACTCCCGCTGAACAAAAACCACCTCGACACCGGCACGACGGGCCGAATCGACCATCGCGCGCAGATATTGAGGAGTAGGCGACTTACCATCGGGTTCGAGGGCCAGTTGCCACAGGCCGTAATCGGCCGCCCAGTACGAAAGCGTAGGGTGATAGACGGCAAAAGCCTTCCCGGCCACAGGAGCCAACTCCGCCGTGAGCAGAGAGTCGACACGGGCCAGTTCAGCATCAAGGCGTCGGTAATTGGCCTCATAGACAGTGGCACCGGCCGAATCGACCTCGACCAAAGCCCGGTACATCGATTCTACCATGCGGCGGGCCAGCCGGGGCGAGCACCATATGTGGGGATCGGGATAGTCGGCACCGTGGTGCAGATGCTCCTCCTCACCGTGGTGATGCACGTGGGTGCCATAGAGAAGAGGCAACCCGCGAGAAAGGTCGACCACCTGCAACGAAGGATTGTTTTTCGCCAACGTTTCCAGCCAGGTGCGTTCAAAGCCCAGGTGGCCACAACTGAAATAGAGGCGGCATCGCGACAGCTCGACCATGGCCGACGGGGGCAGGTCATACGACTCGGGATTACCGCCGTCGGGCACGGCACACACCACATCGACACGCCCGCCGGCCAACTGTTCGGCCCAGTTCTGCAACGGAGGTATCGTTACCGCCACAGATATTCTCTCCGGCGCAGGGCCGGAGCAGGCACACACACCCAGCACCCAGCAAAGAGAACATAAAAGGATACCGATTTTTCCACACCTGTTCATCACAACCTATACTTTTTCCTTATCCAACACTATACACCTATACATACTGTCCCGGCTCCACGCCATAGACACAACGATGCAGACGGTCACGCACGCTGTCGAAATAGCCGTCAAACGACACACTGCCCGGCGGCACGGGTGCCCCGTAAAACATCAGATGAAGAGGCAACGGTGCCGCACCGTCGAAATAGGGTGGCTGCACATAACGTCTGGTCGACAAGACAAAACCTGCCCGCTGATAAAAACCGATGCGCCGGCGCGACATCTCGTCGCCGGGACACTCCACTTCAAGCACCATCGGGCGATTTATCTCCCCACACAACACGCGCAGGGCCTCCCCGCCATAACCCTTTCCACGGGTAGACGGGTCGACAGCAAAATGTTCGCCATACACCATGTCGGGCCACTCCCAACAGGAGATAAAACCCACCATTCTGTCGTCGTCGCACAACAGCCGCATCACAAACGGCGAATCCTCACGACGAAGCATCGCCACAATCTGGTCGAAAGGGCGGCGTTCATCGGGAGGGAACGATTGCAGATACAACGATTCTATATAAGAAAGGGCCTCACTGTCGGCCGCGGTTACAATTTTTAAGTTCAACATCACTAAACCGTCAATTCCGTAAATATGCCTCCGAGTCAAAAATATAGCGAAAAGCTCACCTCAATATGAGAACACAAATATACATTTTCGACCTCTTTTATCGGACAAAGATAATATTTTTATTCGTTTTTAATGCAATATGTATTTTTTCATTATCTTTGTAAGGCTAAACATACACATAATATTATGGGTCATCATCAACTGGATAATCTCGATTATAAAATTCTGAGACTTATCGCATCTAATGCACGTATTCCCTTTCTCGAAGTAGCTCGCGAATGTAATGTTTCGGGTGCTGCCATACACCAAAGGGTGCAAAAACTTACCAACCTCGGTATCATAAAAGGTTCGGAATTCACACTTGATTCCAATCGCATCGGCTTTGAAACCTGCGCCTACATCGGAGTTTTCCTGCAAAGCCCGGGTCAGTTCAAGGATGTCATAGAAAAACTGAAAGAAATTCCCGAAGTAGTGGAGTGCCACTATACCACGGGAAAATATGATATGTTCTTGAAAATATATGCCCGCAACAACAGCCATATGTTGCAAATTATTCATACCAAACTGCAACCGTTGGGACTGGCTCGCACAGAGTCTATTATCTCTTTCAAAGAGGCATTCCGCCGCCAACTCCCCATCGAAAACCTCGCAACTTATGAGAAAGAAGAAATCGCTATGGAACCTGGCGAAGACCTGGCCGACCTGCCCGAAGAACCCGTAAAAAAGAAAAGAGGTCGCAAAAGCAACAGTCACAACAGCTAATCGATTCTGAACGTGACCAGACAAACCATATAGAATAGTAGCTGAAAAAAGACCACATAAAATCTCCGGTTTACCGGAGATTTTTTTATTTCTACAAACTGCAACTTCCTCAAAAGAAATGTTGTCGACCTCGGCCCACAATTCTCACAGAAGCGTTTTTGTCGAATATCACAGCCTTCACCCAAGCAGAATAATTAGTCAAAAAATCAAAACGACTGTATCGAAGAGAGATTTTCATTTTGTACCCTATAACGAACAACGTAAATTTGCGGCGCAAAAAAAACGAAAATGACACCCCAGACCAAAGGTACTCTATGCGGCATCATTGCCGCCGTCAGCTACGGGACCAATCCCCTCGGAGCCCTATATCTTTATCAGGCAGGACTGAATACCGACTCGGTACTGTTCTATCGCTATTTTCTGGCGGCTATCGTCCTGATGGGTATTATGAAAGTACAAAGAGTTTCTTTTGCCGTGACTCTTAAAGAGCTCTCCATCTTAGGCGGCTTGGGTGTTCTCTTTGCCATTTCATCACTCACCCTGTTCAGCAGTTTCCACTTCATGGATGCCGGTGTGGCATCGACTCTGCTCTTTGTCTACCCCATCATGGTAGCAGTCATTATGGCACTGTTCTTCAAAGAAAAAATCACCATATCCACGACCGTATCCATTGCACTGGCTTTAGGAGGAATCGCCATGCTGTACAAAGGCGATGGCAACGAAGTGCTCAGTACCATAGGTATTGTACTGGTTATGGCCTCATCTCTATCATACGCACTTTACATCATCATCGTCAACCGTTCGGGTTTACGCATGTCCTCGGTCAAACTCACTTTTTACGTTCTTCTTTTCTGCATTCTGGTTATTATCATACATTCCTGTACCGACAAAAGCTACTATCTGCAACCACTTACCACCCCATTTATGTGGTTCTTTGCCATTATGCTGGCAATCCTTCCCACCGTTATTTCTCTGGTAACCATGTCGATATCGGTACGCAACATAGGCTCTACACCCACAGCCATTCTGGGAGCGTTGGAGCCGCTGACAGCAGTGGCCATCGGCGTGTGCGTATTCGGCGAAGCATTTACGCATCGACTGGCCTTGGGCATCATATTCATATTGGCCGGCGTACTGCTCATCATAGCAGGAAAATCGTTAAGCCTTCGCCAAGTGAGACTACTGATAAGACGAATGCAACAAGTCTTGCTTCCGAGTCGAAAGAAATAGACATACATTACCCGATTTTTCGCAAACAAAGAATCCGTTCGCCGGAGGACAGATTTACGCTCTTTAAGGCCCAAAACTTCACATAAGAAAGAGAGAAAAGCTGCTAATAATACAAACCGATACCGCACTCCGTGGTCAAAAAACATTTCATAGGGCCATTTCTCATTTTCAGGTTTTATCGTTACCTTTGTATCGATAATCTCTTTATAAAACCCATAAAAAACTACCCTATATGAGAGAAATTGTCGTAAGCGGCATACGCTCGACCGGAAACCTGCATTTGGGCAATTACTACGGAGCGCTGCGCAACTTTGTAAAAATGCAATATGAAAATGATTGTTACTTTTTCATTGCCGACCTGCACTCCCTGACCACTCACCCCGATCCCAAAATGTTGCCGGTAAATGTAAAAAACATTTTGGCAGAATACCTGGCAGCAGGACTCGACCCCGAAGCCTGCGCGCTCTTTATACAGAGCGACCTGCCCGAAGTATCGGAACTTTACCTGCTGCTCAACATGCATGCCTATATTGGCGAACTTGCCCGCACTGCTTCATTTAAAGACAAAGTGCGCAAACAGCCCGACAACGTCAATGCCGGACTGCTCACCTATCCTACCCTCATGGCGGCCGACATCATCATACACAAAGCCACAAAAGTACCAGTAGGAAAAGACCAGGAACAACATCTCGAAATGACCCGTCGGTTTGCCCGCCGGTTCAATACCATCTATGGTGTTGAATATTTTCCCGAACCCACCAGCTATAACTTCGGCGAAGAATCCATAAAAATTCCGGGACTCGACGGCAGCGGCAAGATGGGAAAATCAGAAGGAAACTGCATCTACCTCATCGACGACGAGAAAACCTTGAGGAAAAAGGTCATGCGAGCTGTCACCGACGAAGGTCCCCAAACTCCCAACGCACCCAAACCCCTTCCCATAGAAAATCTCTTCACCATCATGAAGGTGGTATCATCGCCCGACACCTACAACTATTTCGAAGAAAAATACAACAACTGCGAAATACGATACGGCGACATGAAGAAACAATTGGCCGAAGATATCTTGAAAGTGACGACCCCCATCAGAGAACGCATTACCGAAATCAAGAGCGATGACGCTTACATGAAAAAGGTAATCACACAAGGGGCCGAAAAGGCAAGAGAGAATGCTGTAAAGACCATAGCCGAGGTCAAACAAATCATGGGAATACATTATTTCTAATCAGTCTCTATTTTCTCATCCATCTATGGCGGGAGGTTTCGGGAAAAACCTGGGGCCTCCCGCTTTGCTAATATACAACTCACCATGACACACGAACATCATCATCACCACCACCAGGCACCCGACCAACTGAACCGAGCCTTCCTTTGGGGAATAGGACTTAACATTGCTTTCGTAATAGCAGAAGCTGCAGCCGGTTTTATCTACGGCTCACTGGGACTCCTCTCCGACGCAGGGCATAACCTGAGCGACGTTGTGAGCCTCGTATTGGCTCTTATTGCATTCAGACTGGCTCTCATCAAACCATCAGACGTATATACCTACGGATATAAAAAAAGTACGATACTTGTATCGCTGCTCAACGCCATCATTCTCCTCGTCGCCGTAGGATTCATTTTGGCCGAATGCATAGAGAAACTCCGCCACCCTCAACCTATTGAAGGAGGGGTCATTGCCTGGATCGCAGGCATCGGCATCATCATCAATGGTGTTACCGCTTGGCTCTTTTTCAAGGACCGCACGCACGACCTCAATGTAAAGGGGGCTTTTCTGCACATGGCTGCCGACACACTGGTAAGCGTTGGGGTACTGCTTTCGGGCATCATCATATCCTTTACCGGCTGGTACATCATCGACCCGATTATAGGCCTTGTCATTGCCATCATCATACTCTACTCAACATGGGATTTACTGCACGACAGCCTGCGCTTATCTCTCGATGGCGTACCCTCCGACATCAACCTTGAAGAGATAGAAAAACTGTTGCTCAGCGACAGCCGTGTAACAGGATTACACCATCTGCACATTTGGGCCATCAGTACCACACAGAACGCTCTTACCGCCCACATCGTCGTCAACAATTTCGACAATGCCGAAGAACTCAAACATCACCTGCGTGAGTTGTTGTTGGAGAAAAACATCCAACATGCCACTTTTGAACTGGAACAGCAGGGCGAACATTGCCAGGCCGACTGCTGCTAAACAAGGAAATAGGCAACAGAGAGAACGATTCCAACGTTGCGGTTTCCAATACAGGCAATAAAAAAGCCCCTCTCCTTTTAAGGAAGAGGGGCTTTATCATTTCAAGTATTTGGCTTGGCTCTTACATGTCGGTTACATTCTTGCGATTGGCAAATGCCCGGTCAAACTCATCTTTGGAACCGACGATGAGACGATCAAACTCTCGTTGTCCGGTACCGGCAGGAATCAGGTGACCACAGATGACATTCTCTTTCATACCTTCAAGTGTATCAACTTTACCATTGATGGCAGCCTCGTTGAGGACCTTGGTAGTTTCCTGGAATGAAGCGGCCGACATGAAGCTCGACGTCTGCAATGCAGCACGGGTGATACCTTGGAGTATTTGCTCCGAGGTAGCCGGGACAGCATCACGCACTTCTACGAGACGCAGGTCACGACGTTTGAGCATGGAGTTCTCGTCGCGCAGCTTACGGGCGGTAACAATCTGTCCCGGTTTCATCACTTGCGAATCACCGGCATCGACAACGACTTTCTTACCCCAAATGCGGTCGTTCTCGTCCATGAACTCGTATTTATCGACGATTTGCTGTTCGAGGAAACGGGTATCACCCGGGTCGAGAATAGTAACCTTACGCATCATCTGACGTACGATAACTTCAAAGTGTTTGTCGTTGATTTTCACACCTTGCAGACGGTAAACGTCTTGTACTTCGTTGACGATATACTCTTGTACTGCTGTGGGGCCCTTGATGGCCAAGATGTCCGACGGGGTGATAGCTCCATCAGAAAGAGGAGTACCGGCACGCACATAATCGTTTTCCTGTACAAGAATCTGTTTCGACAGAGGCACAAGATATTTCTTCACCTCTCCGGTCTTCGACGTTACCGATATTTCTCGATTACCACGTTTAATCTTACCGAAGGTAACCTCACCGTCGATTTCAGAAACAACGGCAGGGTTGGACGGGTTACGGGCCTCAAACAACTCGGTAACACGGGGAAGACCACCGGTAATATCGCCGGCTTTACCCACGGCACGAGGTATCTTGACAAACACCTGACCGCTCTTGATATCCTGGCCTTCATCAATCATCAAGTGGGCACCCATAGGCAGGTTGTAGCTGCGAATTACATCGCCATTCTCATCGAGAATTTGGGCAACAGGTACGCGGGTACGGTCTTTCGACTCGATGATAATCTTTTCGCGGAGACCCGTCTGCTCGTCCGATTCTACCTTATAGGTAACACCTTCTATCACATTTTCAAAGCGTACCTTACCGGTAGCTTCCGATACGATAACGGCATTGAAGGGGTCCCACTCGCAGACGATGTCGCCTTTTTTGAGCATATCGCCGCTGTTGAAGTAAAGTTTGGAACCGTAGGGTATATTGGTATTGGTCAAGACAATCTTGGTATTGGGGTCGATAATACGCATCTCGGCCAAACGACCAACAACGATTTGGACTTTCTTGCCCGACTCATCTTCGCTGTCGACCGTACGCAACTCGTCGATTTCGAGAATACCGTCGTAACGAGAGGTCACATTAGACACGGCAGCAATGTTCGAAGCGATACCACCGACGTGGAAGGTACGCAGGGTAAGCTGTGTACCGGGCTCACCGATAGACTGAGCGGCAATAACACCCACAGCCTCGCCTTTTTGCACCATACGATTGGTAGCCAGGTTACGGCCATAGCATTTGGCGCATACACCGTGTTTCGACTCGCAGGTAAGTACCGAACGTATTTCAACGCGTTCGATAGGCGACTCTTCGATTTTCTTGGCAATCTCTTCGGTAATCTCTTCGCCCGAATGAACCAAGATTTCGCCGGTAAGGGGGTGTTGTACATCGTGTACCGATACACGACCGAGAATACGCTCGGAAAGTGAAGCCACCACCTCTTCGTTGTTTTTGAGTTCGGTGCATACAAGACCGCGCAACGTACCGCAGTCTTCTTCGTGAATAATCACGTCGTGGGCCACATCGACAAGACGACGGGTCAAGTATCCGGCGTCGGCCGTCTTCAAGGCCGTATCGGCAAGACCTTTACGGGCACCGTGGGTAGAGATGAAGTACTCCAACACCGAAAGGCCCTCCTTAAAGTTGGCCAAAATAGGGTTCTCGATGATTTGACCACCTTCGGCTCCAGACTTCTGCGGCTTGGCCATAAGACCACGCATACCGGAGAGCTGACGAATCTGTTCCTTAGAACCACGGGCACCGGAGTCAAGCATCATGAACACAGAGTTGAACCCTTGGTTATCGGCCGACAACTGTTTCATCAGAATATCGGAGAGTTTCGAGTTGACGTGCGTCCAAGTATCGATAATCTGGTTGTAACGTTCGTTGTAGGTAATGAAGCCCATGTTGTAGTTGGCCATGATTTGCTCTACATTGGCATAACCTTCATTGACAAGAGCCTCTTTCTCGGCCGGGATAATCACGTCGGCCAAATTGAACGAAAGGCCGCCCTTGAAGGCCATCTTGTATCCGAGGTTCTTGATGTCGTCGAGGAATTGGGCTGCACGCACAACACCGCATACTTTGATGACATTACCAATGATGGTACGCAACGACTTCTTGGTAAGAATCTCGTTGATATAACCCACCTCTTTGGGAACGAACTCATTGACGAGAATACGACCCACCGAGGTATCGCGCAACACTTCAACATAATTACCGTTCTCATCGAGGTCCTGTACACGCACCTTCACGGGAGCATGCAAAGTCACCTTACCTTCGTTGTAGGCAATCTCAGCCTCCTCAGGTCCGTAGAAAATGAGACCTTCGCCCTTGGAACCGGGGCGCAATTTGGTAATGTAGTACAGACCCAAGACCATATCCTGCGACGGCACTGTGATAGGGGCACCGTTGGCGGGGTTAAGGATATTGTGGGCACCAAGCATCAGCATCTGAGCCTCGAGAATAGCCTCGTTGCCAAGAGGCAAGTGCACGGCCATCTGGTCACCATCAAAGTCGGCATTGAAGGCGGTACAAGCCAGGGGGTGCAACTGAATGGCCTTACCCTCAATCATTTTGGGCTGGAAAGCCTGGATACCGAGACGGTGCAGAGTCGGGGCACGGTTGAGGAGTACGGGGTGTCCTTTCATCACGTACTCGAGAATATCCCATACAACGGGATCTTTGCGATCGACGATTTTCTTTGCCGACTTCACCGTCTTGACGATACCGCGCTCGATGAGTTTGCGGATAACAAACGGTTTATAGAGCTCGGCTGCCATGTTTTTGGGCAGACCGCATTCATACATTTTCAGTTCAGGACCTACCACGATAACCGAACGGGCCGAGTAGTCGACACGCTTACCGAGAAGATTCTGACGGAAACGTCCCTGCTTACCTTTCAAACTGTCGGAGAGCGATTTCAACGGACGATTGGCATCGGTCTTCACAGCACTCGACTTACGAGAGTTGTCGAGCAGAGAGTCGACAGCCTCCTGCAACATACGTTTCTCATTGCGGAGAATCACCTCAGGAGCTTTAATCTCCATCAGACGTTTGAGACGATTGTTGCGAATGATTACGCGGCGATAAAGGTCGTTGAGGTCGGAGGTGGCAAAACGTCCGCCGTCGAGGGGTACCAGAGGACGCAACTCGGGAGGAATGACGGGAATGACTTTGAGAATCATCCACTCGGGACGGTTGCGATTCTTGGAGGCACGGAACGACTCAACGACTTGCAGCCGTTTGAGTGCTTCGTTCTTGCGTTGCTGCGAACCATCTTTATTGGCCGTATCACGCAATTTGTAAGAAAGTTCATCCAGGTCGAGACGCACCAGCAGGTCATAAATAGCCTCGGCACCCATCTTGGCGATGAACTTGTTGGGGTCGGTATCCTCAAGCAACTGATTGTCCTTGGGGAGCGTATCGAGCACATTGAGATACTCCTCTTCCGAGAGAAGATCATACATGGCCAGGTCGTCTTTCACACCGGGTTGTATGACGATATAACGCTCATAATAGATAACTGCGTCGAGTTTCTTCGAGGGAAGTCCGAGCAAATAACCTATTTTATTGGGCAATGAACGGAAGTACCAGATGTGTGCTACGGGGACAACCAGTTGAATGTGTCCCATACGTTCGCGACGCACCTTCTTCTCGGTAACTTCCACACCACAACGGTCGCACACGATGCCTTTGTAACGGATGCGTTTGTACTTTCCGCAGTGGCACTCGTAATCTTTTACGGGGCCGAATATACGTTCGCAGAAAAGGCCGTCGCGCTCGGGCTTGTACGTGCGGTAGTTAATGGTCTCGGGTTTCAGCACTTCACCGCTGGATTGTTCGAGAATCTCCTCGGGAGAAGCCAGTCCTATCGTGATTTTTGAGAAGTTGCTCTTTACTTTATTGTCTTTTTTAAAAGCCATATATGTAAGTTATAACGCGTTAGCAGATAGTGTATCGGAGTCGTCGTTCCACCTCTCTTGCCGAGGTGGAACGACAGAATCCTTTTGATTACTCCAAGGTGATGCTCAATCCGAGACCCCGCAGCTCGTGTAGCAGCACGTTGAGCGACTCGGGTATACCCGGAGTAGGCATAGGCTCTCCTTTGACAATTGCCTCATAGGCTTTGGAGCGACCCACAACATCATCGGACTTGATGGTAAGTATCTCTTGCAGAATGTAAGCTGCACCGAAGGCTTCGAGGGCCCACACCTCCATCTCTCCGAAACGCTGTCCACCAAACTGGGCTTTACCACCAAGAGGCTGTTGGGTAATGAGCGAGTACGGACCGATGGAACGGGCATGCATCTTGTCTTCGACCATGTGTCCCAGTTTCAACATATAGATGACGCCGACCGTAGCAGGTTGGTCAAAACGTTCACCGGTGTGGCCGTCGTAAAGGTAGGTCTTTCCGTAACGAGGCAGACCGGCCTTATCGGTCCATTCGTTCAAGTCGTCGAGCGACGCTCCATCGAAAATAGGAGTGGCAAATTTCTCTCCCAGTTTTACGCCGGCCCAGCCAAGAACCGTCTCGAAAATCTGTCCAAGGTTCATACGCGAAGGCACACCCAGAGGGTTCAACACGATATCGACAGGTGTTCCGTCTTCGAGGAAAGGCATATCTTCTTGACGGACTACACGCGATACAATACCCTTATTTCCGTGACGACCGGCCATCTTGTCACCTACGCTGATCTTACGTTTTTTGGCGATATACACCTTGGCCATTTGCACAATACCCGAAGGCAACTCATCGCCAATGGAGATATCAAATTTCTTACGGCGCAACTCGGCATCATACTCTTTGAATTTCTTCAAGTAGTTCATGATGGTGGCACGAATCAAGTCGTTCTTGGCGGCATCGGTCGTCCACTTGCTCACCTGTATGGCGGTATAGTCGATTTCTGCCAAGCTCTTCTGCGTGAATTTCGCGCCTTTGGGGATAACCTCTATTCCCAGATAATCTTTTACGCCCTGCGATGTCTTACCGTTGGTAAGAGTCATCAACTTGTCGATGAGAATATCTTTCAAGGCATCCATCTTCTCCTTATACTCTTCGTCGAGTTTGGCCAGCAAGGCTGCTTCGGGGCTCTTACCCTTGCGTTTCTTGATGGCTTTGGAGAAGAGGGCTGTACCGATAACCACACCTTTGAGCGAGGGAGTAGCTTTCAAAGAGGCATCTTTTACATCGCCGGCCTTGTCGCCGAAGATGGCACGAAGCAGTTTCTCCTCGGGCGAGGGGTCAGATTCGCCTTTGGGGGTAATCTTACCAATCATGATATCGCCCGGCTCTACGTGAGCACCGACGCGTATAATACCGCGCTCGTCGAGGTCCTTGGTGGCATCTTCGCTCACGTTGGGGATATCAGAGGTAAGCTCTTCCATACCACGCTTGGTCTCGCGCACTTCGAGCGAATATTCATCGACGTGTACCGAAGTAAGGATATCCTCACGCACTACACGTTCGTTGAGCACAATAGCATCCTCGTAGTTGTAACCTTTCCAAGGCATGAATGCCACTTTGAGGTTGCGGCCGAGAGCCAATTCACCATTCTCGGTCGAATAGCCTTCGGTGAGGATCTGTCCCGTAACGACCCGATCGCCCTTACGGCATATAGGCCGCAAATCGACGGTCGTGCTCTGGTTGGTTTTACGGAACTTGGGAATTCTATATTCTTTGACGGCCGATTCGAAGCTGACAAACTCCTCGTCTTCGGTGCGGTCGTAACGAATGCGAATGGTCGTTGCGTCGACAAACTCTACCACACCGGCACCTTCGGCCGTGATTTGCGTACGCGAGTCACGGATAAGCTGACCTTCGAGACCGGTTCCCACAATGGGAGCTTCGGTGCGCAAAAGAGGTACTGCCTGACGCATCATGTTCGAGCCCATCAAAGCACGGTTGGCATCGTCATGCTCCAAGAAAGGAATCAATGAAGCCGCAATTGAGGCAATCTGCGTAGGCGACACGTCCATCAGCGAAACCTCTTCGGGTGAAACGACAGGGAAGTCGGCATTCTGACGAGCCTTAACGCGAGAGTTGACAAAGGTACCATCGTCGTTCAATGGGGCATTTCCTTGTGCTATGATATGACCCTCTTCAACCTCGGCGGTCATATATTCTATGCCATTCTCAGAGAGATCCACCTTTCCGTCTTTAACCTTACGGTAAGGAGTCTCGATAAATCCGAGGTCATTGATTTTGGCATAAACGCAAAGCGACGAAATAAGACCGATGTTAGGACCCTCAGGAGTCTCAATAGGACAAAGACGTCCGTAGTGGGTATAGTGCACGTCGCGCACCTCAAATCCCGCACGCTCGCGAGAAAGTCCACCAGGGCCGAGGGCCGACATACGACGTTTGTGCGTCATCTCGGCCAGAGGGTTGGTCTGGTCCATGAACTGCGAGAGAGCATTTGTTCCGAAGAAGGTGTTGATGACCGAAGATATGGTCTTCGCATTGATCAGGTCAATGGGGGTAAACACCTCGTTGTCGCGCACATTCATGCGCTCACGAATGGTCCGTGACATACGTGCGAGACCTACGCCGAACTGATTGTAGAGTTGCTCTCCCACGGTGCGCACACGACGGTTGCTCAGGTGGTCGATATCGTCGACATCGGTTTTGGAGTTGATAAGCTCAATCAGGTACTTGATAATGGCAATAATGTCTTCTTTGGTAAGTACCTTTATATCGGGAGAAATAGATAAGTTGAGTTTCTTGTTGATACGGTAACGTCCTACTTCGCCGAGGTCGTAACGTTTTTCCGAGAAGAAAAGGTTGGTAATGACCTCTCGGGCACTGGCATCATCGGCCGGCTCGGCATTACGCAACTGACGGTAAATGTATATAACGGCCTCTTTTTCAGAGTTACTCGGGTCTTTTTGCAACGTATTGTAGATAATGGCATAATCGGAGAGATTGTTTTCTTCCTTATGCAGGAGAATCGTGGGGACACCCGTCTCGAGAATCATGTCGATGTGCTGTTCTTCGAGCACGACCTCACGTTCTATAACCACTTCGTTGCGTTCGATAGAAACAACCTCGCCGGTATCCTCGTCGGCATAATCTTCTACCCATGTTCTCAACACGCGGGCGGCCAGACGACGACCGATAGCTTTCTTGAGGTTGGTCTTCGTTACTTTCATCTCTTCGGCCAGACCGAAGATTTCCAGAATGTCTTTATCGCTTTCAAAACCGATGGCACGCAACAGAGTCGTCACGGGCAGTTTCTTCTTGCGATCGATATAGGCATACATCACATTGTTGATGTCGGTGGCAAACTCTATCCAAGAACCTTTGAATGGAATGATTCGCGCCGAATAAAGCTTGGTACCGTTGGCATGAATGCTTTGTCCGAAAAAGACGCCGGGAGAACGGTGCAACTGAGAGACGACAACGCGCTCGGCACCGTTGATAACAAACGTACCCTTCTCGGTCATATAAGGAATGGGGCCGAGATAGACGTCTTGAATGACCGTATCAAAATCTTCGTGATCGGGGTCGGTGCAATAAAGTTTGAGCTTGGCTTTCAGGGGCACACTGTATGTAAGACCGCGCTCCAAACACTCATCAATCGTGTAACGAGGCGGGTCGATATAATAGTCGAGAAATTCGAGGACAAAGTTGTTCCGGGTATCGGCGATAGGGAAATTCTCAGCAAAGACCTTATACAAGCCCTCATTTTTTCGTTTCTCGGGGGGGGTGTCGAGTTGCAAAAAGTCTTTGAACGACTTCAACTGCACTTCGAGGAAATCGGGATAAGGAAGAGGATTCTTTATCGAGGCAAAGTTTACCCGTGGTTTACCTATATTTTGAGACATTTGTCAGTGTTGGTTAATTGAACTTATAAATTATAGACACAAAAAGGTAAAGAGGCCTCTGAAAAGGTCTCTTTACCAAAAGTCCTGAATAACAGGAATTTGTTATTTAAGTTCAACTTCAGCGCCGACTTCTTCGAGTACTTTTTTCAGCGCTTCAGCATCGGCTTTGGCCAAACCTTCTTTGATGGTGTTAGGAGCACCGTCAACGAGATCTTTGGCTTCTTTCAGACCGAGGCCAGTGTGCTCTTTCACAGCTTTAACAACTGCGAGTTTGTTAGCACCAACACCTTTCAATACAACATCAAAAGAGGTTTTTTCTTCCTCAACAGCTGCACCAGCAGCGGCGGGAGCAGCAACAGCAACTGCTGCAGCGGCGGGTTCAATGCCATACTCCTCTTTGAGGATCTGAGCCAACTCGTTTACTTCTTTTACGGTCAGGTTTACCAATTGTTCTGCAAAAGCTTTCAAATCTGCCATTTTCGTATAGTTTAATTGTTATTTTACTTCTGTTATTTGTAAAAAGGGTTATCGTTCTGATAGAGTTTGCAACACTCCGTGGAGGGTAGAACCGCCAGACTGCAAAGCCGAAACAACGTTCTTGACAGGCGATTGCAGCAATGCAATGACGTCGGCGATAAGTTCGTTCTTGCTCTTGATAGCTACCAAAGCATCGAGTTGATCAGCTCCATAGAAGCTTTCTTCTACATAGGCTGCTTTGAAACCCAGTTGACTGTTGTCTTTCATGAAAGACTTAATCAATTTGGCAGGAGCATTACCTGTGTTGGAGAGCATCAATGTTGTAGAGCCTTTCAAGCTACCGAAAAGTGATGAATAATCGGTATCGAGGCTTTCCATAGCTTTTTTCAGCAAGGTATTTTTTACAACCAGCAATTTGATGTCGTTTTTGTAGCATTCACGGCGCAGATTGGAGGTTTTCTCGGCATTCAACGCAGTGGTCTCGGTCAAATATACGTGGGTGTATTCTTTAAGAGTGGCAGTAATCTGCTCGATTACGGTGGCTTTATCTTCCTTTCTCATAATTCGGTCTCCTTTTAAATCTCATCTACAGATTTGGGTTCGATCTTGATACCGGGGCTCATCGTACTCGAAAGATATATACTCTTCATGTAAGTACCTTTGGCGGTAGCAGGTTTCAGCTTGTTCAGCATCGCAATAAACTCTTTTGCATTCTCGCGAATCTGATCGGCGCTGAAAGATATCTTACCGATAGAGGTGTGAACGATACCGTTTTTATCGACTTTGAAATCGATTTTACCCTGTTTTACTTCTTTCACAGCTTTGCCAACTTCGTTGGTCACGGTTCCGCTCTTGGGGTTAGGCATGAGGCCACGGGGACCCAGCACACGACCCAGAGCACCGATTTTACCCATCACTGAGGGTTGGGTAATGATTACATCTACATCGGTCCAACCGCCTTTGATTTTGTCGATATATTCATCGAGACCTACATAGTCGGCTCCGGCAGCCTTGGCATCTGCTTCCTGGTCGGGGGTACACAAGGCAAGTACACGCACTTGTTTACCGGTTCCATGAGGCAACGACACAACGCCGCGTACCATCTGATTGGCTTTACGAGGATCGACACCCAGACGGACATCGATATCTACCGAAGCATCAAACTTGGTAAAGGTGACATCCTTCACCAGCTGAGCAGCTTCTTTCAGTGAATAGGTTTTCCCTGCTTCAATTTTCTCGGAAGCCAACTTTTGATTTTTTGTCAGTTTACTCATTTCAATTGAAGTTTATTAGTTATTGGTCGGGAATTCCCCACTTATGGATATACCCATACTTCTCGCTGTTCCGGCAACCATTTTCATGGCCGATTCCAAAGTGAAGCAGTTCAGGTCGACCATCTTGTCTTGGGCAATGGTCTTTACTTGTTCCCAGGTAATGGTAGCCACTTTCTTACGGTTAGGCTCGGCCGAGCCGCTCTTAATCTTAGAGGCTTCCAGCAACTGGATGGCAACGGGCGGGGTTTTAACAACAAAATCAAACGATTTGTCGCTGTAATAGGTAATGATTACAGGCAACACCTTTCCTGCCTTGTCCTGAGTACGGGCATTGAATTGCTTGCAAAACTCCATGATATTGATACCCTTGGAACCAAGAGCGGGACCTACGGGAGGAGAGGGGTTTGCTGCACCACCTTTGATCTGCAATTTGATTTGTCCAGCAATTTCTTTAGCCATTTGTTTACATTTTTGATTGTTATATCCGAAAGATAAGTCCTATGCGTAACATCACAAGACTATTCTTTCTCTACTTGCATGAATCCCAATTCCAACGGTGTTTTCCGTCCGAATATCTTAACCATGACTTTGAGCTTTTTCTTCTCATTGTTCACCTCTTCGATGACACCGCTAAAACCATTGAAAGGGCCATAAGTAACTTTCACAGTTTCTCCTACAACGTAGGGAATCATTACTTCGTCGGCCTCCTGAATGGCATCGACTGCGCCCAACATACGGTTGACCTCGGATTGTCTCAAAGGATCGGGATTGGTTGTCCCGCCCAAAAATCCGATAACATTTGTCGTGTTGCGCAACCGATGGGCTACTTCACCTACAAGGGTCGCTTCGACCAAGACATAACCGGGATAGAGATTTCTCTCTTTGGTTATCTTCTTGCCGTTGCGCACCGAATAAACCTTCTCGGTGGGAATCAACACCTGATAAACAAAATCGCCGAGGTCGGTATTCTTGATTTCAGCATCAAGATATTCCTTAACTTTCGCTTCTTTACCGCTTATGGCACGCAAAACGTACCAGCCTCTTTTCGTATCAGACATGAAAGACCCTCCGAATTAGAAAATTTTTTCGTAGATAAATTCCATGAGATGCTCAAAGACCTGATCCATCGCAAAAATAACTATGGCAATAACAAGGGAAGCAAACATAACTACCACAGCACTGTTGCTCAGCTCTGCCCGCGTGGGCCAGGATACTTTATGAACGAGTTCGTTGTACGACTCCTTTATATCTGCAAGTATTTTTTTCATTTTTTCCAGAGTTAGCACGGGTCGAGAGACTCGAACTCCCGACACCTGGTTTTGGAGACCAGTGCTCTACCAACTGAGCTAGACCCGTAAACATTGGTAAGCCTCTCGTCCCTGTTTAGAAGAGTAAGAGGCCTACCACTTTTTATCGACAATTATAGATTAGTCGAGGATTTCGGTGATTTGTCCCGAACCTACGGTGCGACCGCCTTCGCGGATAGCGAAACGAAGACCTACGCTGCAAGCTACCGGATAGATAAGTTGCACGGTAATCGTTACGTGGTCACCCGGCATTACCATCTCGGTTCCTTCGGGGAGAGTAATCTCACCGGTTACATCGAGGGTACGGATATAGAATTGGGGACGGTATTTGTTGTGGAACGGAGTGTGACGACCACCTTCTTCTTTCTTCAAGATATACACTTGAGCTTTGAATTTCGAGTGAGGAGTTACCTGACCCGGGTGGCAAATAACCATACCACGTTTGATTTCGTTCTTGTCGATACCACGGAGGAGAAGACCTACGTTATCACCAGCTTGTCCTTGATCGAGGAGTTTGCGGAACATTTCCACACCGGTAACAACCGTTTTCTTTCCATCAGCGCCAAGACCGATGATTTGTACCTCGTCGCCTACTTTTACAACGCCAGTTTCGATACGACCGGTAGCAACAGTACCACGACCGGTAATCGAGAACACGTCTTCAACAGGCATCAAGAAAGGTTTATCGATATCGCGCGGAGGCAGAGGAATCCAAGTATCTACGGCATCCATCAGCTCCATGATTTTTTCTTCCCATTTCGGGTCACCGTTAAGAGCACCCAGAGCAGAACCACGGATGATAGGAGTGTTGTCACCATCGTAGCCATAGGTCGAAAGAAGCTCTCTCATTTCCATTTCTACGAGTTCGAGCATCTCTTCGTCGTCAACCATATCGCATTTGTTCAAGAAAACAACGATACGCGGAACGTTTACTTGGCGAGCCAAAAGAATGTGTTCACGAGTTTGGGGCATGGGACCATCGGTAGCAGCCACTACAATGATAGCACCGTCCATCTGAGCAGCACCGGTAACCATGTTCTTCACATAGTCGGCGTGACCCGGGCAGTCTACGTGAGCATAGTGACGATTAGCGGTTTCGTACTCTACGTGTGAAGTGTTAATAGTGATACCTCTTTCTTTTTCCTCGGGAGCGTTGTCGATAGAATCGAAAGAGCGTTTTTCAGAAAGACCTTTTTTTGCAAGTACAGTGGTGATGGCAGCGGTCAAGGTAGTTTTACCGTGGTCTACGTGGCCAATGGTACCAATGTTTACGTGCGGCTTAGTCCGTTGAAACTGTTCTTTAGCCATAATAATTATTTTTTTGATTAAATGATTAGCGTTCTCTGTTGTGCTTTACACTTGGAGCCGATGACGGGACTTGAACCCGTGACCTCTTCCTTACCAAGGAAGTGCTCTACCGCTGAGCTACATTGGCATTTGTTTTTGAGCGGGAAACGGGACTCAAACCCGCGACCCTCAGCTTGGAAGGCTGATGCTCTATCGACTGAGCTACTCCCGCAATCTTGTGGGCGAAGATGGATTCGAACCACCGAAGTCGTAAGACAGCAGATTTACAGTCTGCCCCATTTGGCCACTCTGGTATTCGCCCTTTTTTATTTCACTCACTGCGCCTTCAACAGAGAAAAGAGACTTGGCGCTTGCTCCTAAAAAACACGGCGGAAAAACTTTTGCACCCGCCTCTTTAACCGGAGGAGCTATCGGTGAGAAACGGGTGCAAATTTAGAGATAAATTTTAATCCGCAAAAATATTTCGGCGTTTTTTTTACTTGGAGCGCATTTTTTCTTTGTTTTTCTGCAACTGACGCACCAAAGCATCCAGCGCCAAATCGACAGCCTCTTCAAACGTATCGGCTACCTTTGAAGAGAAAACTTCCTCTGCCCGAGGCACTAAAAGTTTTATGCCTGCCTCCTTGTTCTGAGAAGTTTCGGGTTTTAGCACTTTGAGGGTAACCTCTGCTGCCAAAATATCATCGGAATAACGATTAAGCTTTTCTATCTTTTTATGTATGAAATTTCCCAATTGTTCCGATGCATCGAAATGAATGGATTGAATTCTAACTTCCATAATGACCTCCTTTTTTTATGGCCCTGGGGTGGGCCTGTTTATAATCACGTTTAAGTTCTTCAAATGATATGTGTGTATAGACTTGCGTCGAAGCTAACGACTGATGCCCCAACAGCTCCTTTACACTGTTCAGCCCGGCACCATCATTGAGCAATGCCGATGCAAAGGAGTGCCGCAACACATGCGGACTTCGATGAGAAAGAGTGGTTACTTCGGCTAGACGTTTATTTACCAGCCGGTAGACATATTGCGGATAGAGCGACTCTCCATCATCTCTGACGAGAAAACTGGGGGAATCGGCCCCTACGAATTTTCGACGAGCTCGACGATACGACTCGATTTCATTCTTCAATTCTTGACCAAAAGGTATGAGGCGTTGCTTATTTCTCTTGCCCAACACCTTAAACTGCATGGCCTGGGTATCGACATCGCTATCGAGCAGACCCACAAGTTCGGCTCGGCGCATACCCGTCATATATAAGATGGAGAGTATAAGATGATCGCGCAAGGCAGGAAAATCATCGTCGGAAACCTTCTCATCGAGAAGAGCATCCATCTCGGCCGGCCGCACAAACGTCGGGAGCGATTTATGAATCTTGGGCAGAGCGATATCTCGCATGGGTGATTTTTCAACGACACCCTGTTTCTGCAAATAACGATAAAAGGTACGCAGTGCCGAAAGCTTACGAGCCACCGTACGGGTAGAATCGTCCTCCTCCATAAGAGAGGCCATCCATCGACGCACATGATCCCGCTCGGCTTTCTCGGGAACAATTCCGCCCTCCAACTGCACAAGATAATCAGCGAACTGCGACAAGTCATGTGTATATGACAGAACGGTATGAAAAGAATAATTCTTCTCATACCGAACGTATCTTAAAAATGACTCTATCCACTTCATCGCAGACTCTTCTATTGGTTGTCGAGCTACGAATATAGAGAATAGTTTTGAATATTCCAACTTTCAGGGCACGTTTTTCGTCTCGGGTACCCCAAAAATATTTTCCGGCGATTATTCCTCGGCTTGCTGCATTTTCTGCACGTAGATGGCGCGCATCATTTTTTTGCGGTTGGTTACAGAGGGTTTTTCATAAGCCTGACGGTTTCTCAATTCTTTGATGACACCGGTTTTCTCAAATTTTCTCTTGAATTTTTTGAGAGCTTTTTCGATGTTTTCGCCTTCTTTTACAGGTACTACTATCATATTATTTGGTCTTTTAATGTTTTCTTCTGCAAATTGCGGGGCAAAATTAAAACATTGTTTCCTGATAAACAAACCTTTTAGCGAATTTTTCTTTCCAAAAAATATTTTACCATCGGCAACAACCTGTTCCTAAAAATATCCATCGAGGCCGAACGGACGACATCTTTTGCTTTTTTAATTAATGGAACGACATTATTTCGTATATTTGCTGCTAAACGAAACAACTTATATCATAATATGAATACAACCGACTATTCTTCCCGCATAGCAGCCCTGCGTCAGTGCATGCGCGAGGCCGGTGTCGACGCCTTCATCGTTCCGAGCGCCGACCCTCACCTGAGTGAATATCCTGCCGACCGATGGAAATCGAGAGCCTGGATTTCGGGCTTTACCGGCTCGGCCGGTACGGCCATTGTTACCGCCTCGTCGGGCGGGGTGTGGACCGATTCACGCTATTTCTTACAAGCCGCCGAGGAGTTGAAGGCCTCGGGTCTGACATTGTTTAAAGAGGGACTTCCCGAGACACCTTCGCTGCAAGAGTGGCTGGCCGAGAGCCTTCCCGCCGGCGCAACGGTGGCCATCGACGGCACTACCTGCTCCTGTGCCGAGGGTAAAAAGATGAACGACTTCTTCACCTCGAAAGGATTGTCATTCAAAAGCGATTTTGCTCCGTTTGACAAAATCTGGATCGACCGGCCCGAGGTTCCCACGGGCGAAGCTTTTGTCTACCCGCTCACATACAGCGGCCGAAGTTTTGCCGAGAAGTGGCAATCGGTATCGGAGGCCATAGCCAAACAAGGCGCCAATGCCATTCTGGTGAGTGCCCTCGACGAACTGGCCTGGCTGCTCAACATCAGAGGCAATGACGTTGCCTATAATCCCGTAGCCGTGGGCTTTGCCTACCTCTCTGCCACACACCGCATACTGTTTATGAACCGATGCAAAATTTCGGACGAGATGGCGGCCTATCTCCAAGCAAACGGCATAGAGACCCGACCTTACGACGACATATACGATTTTCTGCCACAGGTACCTGCCGGCGAGAAGGTGTTCATTGATCCCGTGAGGACCAACTTCCGGCTGGCCAGCCTGCTCCCGGCCAACGCCAAGAGTGAAGGGGCATCGCCCATAACCTGGCTGAAAAGCCTTAAAAACGAAACCGAGATGAAGGGGCGCCGCGAAGCCATGATACGCGACGGAGCCGCCATGGTACAATTTCTATACTGGCTCGACACCCACATCGGCAAAGAGAGCATCACCGAGCTCGACATCGACGAGAAACTGCGTGAGTTCCGCAGCCGCCAGCCGCTCTACAAGGGCGAAAGTTTCGCCACCATTGCCGGCTACCGCGCCCACGGCGCCATCGTTCACTACCGAGCCACACCGGAGAGCAGCAGCCAGTTGCAACCCGAGGGTTTTGTTCTTGTCGACTCGGGTGCCCAGTATCTCGACGGCACGACCGACATTACCCGCACCATCGTACTCGGACCACTCACCGACGAAGAGATACGCGACTACACCCTCGTGCTGAAAGGGCATATCGCCATCGCCACCTGCATCTTCCCGCAAGGTACCCGAGGCGACCAGATTGACATTCTGGCCCGCCGCAACCTGTGGAACGTATTCCGCAACTACCTGCACGGCACCGGACATGGCGTCGGGCACTTCCTCAACGTACACGAGGGTCCGCAAAACATTCGCCTCGAACAGAACAACACACCGCTCACCCCTGGCATGGTTACCTCGAACGAGCCGGGTGTATACCTGGCCGGCCGGTATGGTATTCGCACCGAGAACCTCACACTGGTCACCGAGGCGGGCGAGAGCGAATTCGACCGTTTCTACCGGTTTGAGACGCTCACCCTCTGCCCCATCGACAAGCGGGCCATCGACCGTTCACTGCTCACGGCCGACGAAATAGAATGGCTCAACAACTACCACCAGACCGTGTACGACCGCGTGAGCCCGCTGCTCGACGACACCCACAAAGCCTGGCTGAAAAACACCACCGCACCCCTGTAACAGAAAGGAGAAATAAATCATGGCATTGATAAGAAAAGTGCGGGGATTCACCCCCAAGATAGGGAAAGACTGCTTCCTGGCCGAGACCGCCGTGGTCGTGGGCGACGTTACCATGGGCGACGAATGCAGCATCTGGTACAACACCGTGCTGCGCGGCGACGTAAATACCATCACCATCGGCAACCGGGTGAACATACAGGACGGCTCGGTGCTGCACACGCTCTATGAGAAATCGGTCATCGAAATCGGCGACGACGTGTCGATAGGGCACAACGTCACCATACACGGCGCCAAGATATGCGACGGGGCCCTGGTAGGCATGGGCTCGGTCGTGCTCGACCATGTCGTCGTGGGCGAAGGCGCCATTGTTGCCGCAGGTGCCGTGGTACTGAGCAAGACCGTCATCGGCCCCGGCGAACTGTGGGGCGGCACTCCGGCCAAATTCATCAAGAAGGTCGATGCCGAACAGTCGAAAGAGTTGAACCAGAAGATAGCCCGCAACTACCTGATGTACTCCCGTTGGTACGACGAAGAGTAGACGACCGCTGTCTTATCGACCCGAAACGAGAGGGCGCAGACGGGATTCCGTCTGCGCCCTCTCGTTTTACACCAATAGTAATCATCAAAGCGATACCGCCGTTAGAGCCGACCTTCGTCGGCATAGGAGTAGTAGGCCGTGTCGGTCACAATAAGATGGTCGAGCACCCGGATATCGAAAAGGGCCGCCGCCTCCTTTATTTTCAGGGTCAGCTGGTCATCGGCCCGGCTGGGAAGGCGGTTTCCCGACGGGTGGTTGTGAAAAAGCATCAGCGACGAAGCCTGCTGCAACAGGGCCGGCTTGAACAGCAGCCGCATATCGACCAGAGTCGAAGTCGTGCCGCCCTGACTCACCCGCAACGTGTCGATGATGCGGTTGGCGGTATTGAGCAACACCACCCAGAACTCCTCCTGCGGCAGGTCGGCCAGTTGCGGGTATATCCACTCATAAGCCTCACGGCTCGACGTGATGCGCCGCCGCTGGGCCACCTCCTCGCTCTTGCGCCGTCGCCCCAGCTCGAGAGCCGCAATGATGCTGATGGCCTTGGCCTCGCCGATACCGTCGAACGCGCTTACCAGCTCCTCGACCGTGAGCTTGCTCAGCGTGTTGAGACTGCCCCCGACACTGTTCAGGATACGTTGCGAGAGCTCCACGGCCGTCTCCCGCTTGTTGCCCGAGCCTATGAGTATGGCTATCAACTCGGCCGATGACAGGGCCCGTGTGCCTTTCGCCATGAGTTTCTCCCGCGGGCGGTCTTCGAGGGCCCACTCGGTAATGACCAGCTTCTCTTTTTTCTCCATGACAAACGGAATGTTTTCGGGAAAGATAACCATTTTCATGCCGGGAGAAAAATATCCGGGGAGAAAAATTGACGGTACACGCACAGAAAGAGAGTCGGGCACACGGATTTTCCGTTTTTTATAACGATATTTGCCCGTAACAAAAACTTCAAATCATGAGAAAACGCATTTTGGTTACCGGCGGTGCCGGATTTATCGGCTCACACCTCTGCGAACGATTGCTCAACGAAGGGCACGAGGTTATCTGCCTCGACAACTTCTTTACCGGAAACAAGGACAACATCATTCCGCTGATGAAAAATCCGCACTTCGAGGTTGTGCGACACGACATCACCATGCCCTACTTCGTCGAAATCGACGAGATATACAACCTGGCCTGCCCGGCCTCTCCCATACACTACCAGTACGACCCCATACAGACCATCAAGGCCTCTATCATGGGCTCCATCAACGTACTGGGCATCGCCAAGCGCACCGGCGCCGTGGCCCTGCAAGCCTCGACCAGCGAAGTCTACGGCGACCCGCAGGTACACCCGCAGGTCGAAAGCTACTGGGGCAACGTCAACCCCATAGGCTTGCGCTCCTGCTACGACGAGGGTAAACGCTGTGCCGAGACTCTCTTCATGGACTACCACCGCCGCGAAGGGGTGAAGGTGAAAATCATCCGTATCTTCAACACCTATGGTCCCAACATGCACCCGCAGGACGGCCGTGTGGTCTCGAACTTCATCGTGCAGGCCCTGCAAGGAAAAGACATCACCATCTACGGCACCGGACAACAGACCCGCTCGTTCCAGTATGTAACCGACCTCATCGAGGGTATGGTGCGCATGATGGAACGCACCGGCGACGACTTCACAGGGCCTGTCAATCTGGGTAATCCCGGCGAATTTACCATGCTCGAACTGGCCGAGAAGATACTGCAACTCACCGGGTCGAAGTCGAAAATCGTCTTCATGCCGCTTCCCTCCGACGACCCTACGCAACGCAAGCCCGACATCTCGCTGGCCAAGAAAAAACTCGACTGGCAACCGTGCGTCGCCCTCGACGACGGTCTGCGCGAGACCATCGACTACTTCCGCCGCATCTTGTAAGCCGACGGCTGCCATATACGCACTGCGCCGCCTCTCTCGGTAGGAGAGGCGGCGCAACTGTTATGACGAGGGGGGAACATTCCGTTACCGGAACGGAGAGAGACTATTTCTTCTTATAATGTTTGGCCAACTCGGCCTCCCGGTCGACATCTCTTTTCAGCACGACCTTGGTAATAAAGGCCTTCATAAATCCGAGGCCATAGCCGCCGAGCTGTATCGTACAGGTGAGAAGCGAAAGCAGGGCGATGGGCAGACTCCTGTTCTTGACCAGAGATTCCAGAAACAGCAGTCCGTAATAAAAAGCCAGCGGCAAGAGAGTCCACGGCCAGAAGAAAGCCCCTGCCAGCAAGGCCACCACTCCGCACACGAAACAGGCCGGCAGGAGATGTACCACCTTCAACGACTCGGGGTGCAACCGATACAAATCGACCCGCGCCATACCGAAGACGTAGACCTGCCGGTAGAACGAGCGGAAGCTCACCCGCCGCTTGTGATAGACATAGGCATCGCGGAAAAGCGCCGTCGTAAAGCCGGCATCGCGTATGCGCAGCGACAGGTCGATATCCTCGCCGAACATATCGGCGAAACCACCCACCCGGTCGTACACCTCCTTGGAAAATCCCATATTGAAAGTGCGCGGTGTAAACTTCTCCATCGACCCTTTTCCTCCCCGTATACCACCGGTCGTGAAAAACGAGGTCATGGCATAGTTTATCGCCTTTTGCAGCCGCGAGAAAGAGCTGTGGGCCGCATCGGGGCCTCCGTAACAGTCGACATAATGCTCGTCGAGCCGACGACGCACCGTCTCGAAGTAGGTGGGGGGTATGATGCAGTCGGAATCGAAAAAGACCAGATAACGGCCCGTGGCCCGCTCCATGCCGTAGTTGCGGGTGAGACTGCGGCCCGAGTTTTCCTTATAGAAATAGCGTATGGTCAGGCGGTCGGCATACTCGCGTGCCACCTCGTCGCAACGGCGCGTCGAGCCATCTTCGACCAGCAGCAATTCAAAATCCTTGCAGGTCTGCTCGGCCAGGCTTTCGAGCAGCTCACGCACCTCGTCGGGACGATTGTAGACGGGAATGATGATGGAAAAATAGGGTGTTGTTTGAGACATAATCACAAATTTGTCTCACAAAGATAATCGATGTAAACGGCCCCACCAAATTTCCCGGTGTTTCCCGCACAGAAGTGCCCCTGCCGGGCTTTTCGGGCCTGTCTCAGGGGTACCGTGAAGCGCCTCTCCGCACCGGCTGCCGTCATGAGAAACCGCCGGGCATGACACACACCTCCACAATCCGAAAACTTCGGGCAGAATATACGGGAAAACCCTGTGCTTCTCTGCTCGATTTGCGTATCTTTGCCCCGACACACTTTTATCTCCGCTACGAAAACATGCCCACGCAATCCGCACGCATCGAATATATCGACATGGCCAAAGGATTCTGTATCCTGCTGGTGGTCTTTGCCCATATACACCCCGATCTCACCCGCTATACGTGGGGGGTGTTTTTCGACTCGTTCCGTATGCCGCTCTACTTTTTCTTGTCGGGCATCTTCTTCAAGAGATATAGCGGCATTGGGGAGTTTGGCCTGAAAAAAATCAACAACCTCATCGTTCCGCTCCTTTTTTTCTACGCGCTCACCTACCTGTACGATGCGCTTTCGTGGGGCATCTTCCGGCTGAACGGCACCGATACATCGGCCTATGAGCGGCTATCGTGGTGGCCCTTCTGGGAGATAGTGCGCACCGGGTCGTCGTATCACAACTCACCGCTGTGGTTTCTCACCGCGCTTTTCGAGGTAAACCTTCTCTACTATGCGCTGCAACTCGGCTTCAAATCGTGGCGACTCGACATCGCCGTGTGGGGGCTGGCCGTCGGGGGCTGGCTGCTGGCCAAGGAGGGTATCGTTCTGCCCTATTATGTGGGAACAGCCCTTGTGGCCCTGCCGTTTTTTCACGTCGGCACCTGGCTCAAACGGGGAAACCTCCTTCCCTACTCCCCCCGCGACAAATACCTCTATGCGGCTCTTCTGCCGCTGGGTGCGGCCGTGTGGCTGCTGGCCGAACCCATGCGGCTGCACGAACTGCTGTTGCCCCGCCGTTTCCTGACGTTTTACTTCTGCGGCATCGGCGGGACGCTCGTCATCGTATTCCTGAGCAAAGCCATCAGACATCTGCCGGTCATCTCCTACTTCGGACGCTACTCCATCATGGTATTCGGCACACACTGGCCCATCTTCCACACCTATCGGCATGTGGTGGCACACTGGCTGCCCGACGGCAACCCGGCCTATATACTTGTATTTGTACTGACCATGATTACCGAGGTCGGTGTCATCGAAGGGCTGCGACGTTACTGCCCGCGCTTCACCGCCCAGCAGGAGTGCATCCCCACCACCCGCTTCCATCGCGAAGGGTAACCGGCTGCGGCCGTTACCGGTTGCGACGGCTCAGGTAGCGTTCGAGACCGGCCCGACGCAACTTGCAGGCGGGACATTCGCCGCAGCCGTCGGCCATCACACCATTGTAGCAGGTAAGGGTCTCGTTGCGCACAATATCAAACACGCCCAACTCATCGGCCAGCTCCCACTCCTGCTCCTTGTCGAGCCACATGAGCGGCGTGTGTATCACAAACTGGCTCTCCATGGCCAGGTTGAGCGACACGTTGAGCGAGCGGATAAAGGTGTCGCGGCAATCGGGATAACCGCTGAAATCGGTCTGCGAAACCCCCGTCACCAAATTCCGTATTCCCTTTTCATAAGCCTTTACGGCCGCCAAGGTGAGAAACAACATATTGCGCCCGGGCACAAACGTATTGGGCAGGGCATCGGCCGGTTTCTCCTTGTCCATCACCACCGAAGCATCGGTAAGGGCGTTGTGCGTCATCTGTCCCAGCAGCGACAGGTCGAGCAGCGAAAACGCCACACCGGCTTTCTCGGCAATGCGACGGGCTACCTCCACTTCGAGCGCATGTTTCTGTCCGTAAGAGAAGCACACCGCTTCGACGTGTGTAAAATGTTTCAATGCCCAATAGAGGCAAGTTGTGGAATCCTGTCCGCCCGAAAGGCACACCAAGGCACTCTCATTCTGTTTCATAGTCTTAATCTATTAAAGAGAGGCACACTCTTTCGCAAGCGAACATTCCGCCCGAGAAAAGGGCGGAGAGGCAGGTAAATTCTTGTTTTTTACGTGGTGTTCAAGCACACGGAAGAGGCACGACCTCATTCATTATACCTATGCGACAGGCCACGACAAAATGGTCATCGGCCCGACCGCAACATTTTTTTCGGGGACAAAGATAGCCTTTTCCGGGAAACATTTCAAAACCCGACGGCAAAAAGAGACACTTCACTCCACCACCTGCCGTGCCGCCCCGCCGTCACCGAACGTGCCCGGCGCTCCGTCTCGTGTGAGGGTCTCGGCATTGACGCGAAGGCGCGTTGCGCAGCTGTTGTTGTAGAAGTCGATATAGGCGCGACCGAGAGAGTCGGTGGCCAGCGCCGGGTTCCAATAGAGTGTACGACGGTAGT
>OBAF01000041.1_pt1 | contig 173914 bp, 141 predicted proteins | sample 1517851 | NCBI WGS metagenome assembly OBAF01 (sample SAMN04571706, study PRJEB22368) | human gut metagenome | biome: human gut; material: stool | host: Homo sapiens | place: Luxembourg | collected 2012-10-19 | reverse complement strand
TCGTGTCCATTTTTCTATAAAATTAGGGAATCTTAGTTTCGGCTCAAGACCATTACTTGAGGATACATTTTCGGAAAAAAAAGAAGAATTTTGCGTATCTTGATTTTCGCCATTTGGTATTTTATTTTCGATATTTTCCATGGCTTAATTCTCCTCAGCGAATGGGAAATCCAAACCCAATTCATCAAAGTATGGTTTTAATTGTGCATTGATATCTTTTATTTCTGCTTGAAGGTTTTTGATTTCTCCAGAAACAGCATTTAAATCAATTTCTTCTTCTTTTTCAAATGTATCAACATATCTTGGAATGTTTAAATTGAAGCCATTTTCTGCGATTTCTTCCATTGTTGCAACGTGGGCATACTTTTCAACATCTTCACGTTTTACGTAGGTTTCCACAATTTTATCGATATCGCATTCTCTTAAAATGTTTTGATTTTTACCGGATTCATACTCTTTAGATGCATCAATAAATAAAATGTTATTTGCGTTGGCATTGCGGTTTTTCTTTAACACGAGCACGCATACAGGGATACCTGTTCCAAAGAACAAGTTAGCCGGCAAACCGATAACAGCATCCAAAATGTTCAATTTTTCAATTAAATATTTGCGAATTGTCTCTTCAGATGAGCCACGGAAAAGAACACCATGAGGAAGAAGAACTGCAATACGACCATCTTCATCCATGTGATAAACCATGTGTTGAACGAATGCAAAGTCAGCCTTACTTTTGGGCGCAAGTTTGCCATATTCGTTAAAACGTTCATCTTCTAGAAATTTGTCATCAGCAGACCAATGAGCAGAATATGGTGGGTTTGCTACCTGAATACGATATTTTTTATATTTGGCCTTTTCTTCAAAATAGTCATGTTCTAAAGTATCGCCATTATAAATTTCAAAATTTTGATAGGGAATACCACGCAAAATCATATTCATTCGGGCGAGGTTATAAGTTGTGGATGTCAATTCTTGGCCATAATAGTTGCGGACATTTACATATTTTTTCAAACGTAACAATAATGAACCTGAACCACAAGTGGGATCAGCGGCAGCTTTTACATCCGTCAGACCGTAGCAGGCTAAGCGACACAATAACTCGGCTGGAGCTGCAGGAGTATAAAATTCGCCAGCTTTTTTACCTGCTGTAGCCGCAAATTGTCCGATTAAGTATTCATATGCATTACCTAAAATGTCAATTTTAGTATCCTCAACGCCAAACTCAATTTCATCCAAAGCGGATATGATTTTTGCCATAACAGAGGAGCGGTCTTTTACTGTATGTCCTAGCTTAGTTGAATCGAGTTGCATATCAGAAAACAGTCCGTCAAAATCTTCTTCTGACTCATTACCCTGAGTAGATGCCATAAGATTGTTAATTGCTTTTTGCAGAAATTCGATATCAAAAGAACGGTTTTCGACCATATTAACCATTTTTCGGAACAAATATTGCGGCTCAATAACAAAGCCTAAATCTCGCAAAGATTCTTCAATGACGGCTTCTTTCAATTCTGGATCATTCCATGCCTCTTCATAACTCAGGCCGTCATCATGTAAAATTTTGGCCATGTATTTTTCTGTTCTATCAGAAAGGTAATAGTAGAAAATCATTCCCAAAATGTAGTTTTTAAACTCATAGGCTTCCATGTTGCCACGCAAAGCATTGGCCATACTCCAGAGTTTATTGCATAATTCTTTTTGATGTGTTTGAATATTATCCATCGTTTAGTTCCTTTACTTATTGAAATTTTTCTGCGAGATTTTTGATAAAACTGACGATGCGAGAAACCAGCGATCTCTTTTTGAGAAGAGGCATAGGTGTTTTAATTTTGTCGCGGATATCTCCGGTATTGATAACTCCTGAGAACTCAAATTCGGAAATTACATCAGTCAACATTTTGGCATCTATATTTTCTTTTTGAGCAAACTCTTGAATTTCTTTGTTCTTTTCTGCATTTTCAAAATCATTATAAGCGGCATCGATTTCATCTCCGTTACTTAAGCCTTTGACGACCTGATCTAAGAAAGAGCGCAGGAGCTCAACTTTGCGCAACAATAATGGGTTATCTGTTCTATCCAATTCATCTTCAATTTGTTTTATATCATAGCTTTTTTGCTTTGGATCCTCAAAATGAATATTACGGATAAGATTCATAATGTAAGCTACATTAATGCGGTTGCTTTCCATTAATTCGATACAAAAATCGACATCATTTAGAACGGATACGACCTCTTTTTCTGTTATAGTTTTGTGATAAAGCATTAAATACTTGCTTTTATAATCTTGATATTCCTGATCTCTCATTAATAGTGCTTCACTATCGATGCTAAATTCGATAAATGTACGCAGGGAGTTTAAATATTTGGTCAGTTCACGGAATAATTCTACAAATTTTCGTTGTTCATTCTCATCCTGCAATGTATCAATTGCTGATGGTTCTAAGGCAATATCTCTGATTTTTAAGACAACTTCGTTATATTTGTTCACAAAGTATTCATAGCCCGGGGTTAATACGCCATCATTTTGTCCTTGAGAAAATAATGCTATAGCATCGTCGGTGTTTTTTTTCAAATTTCGATAGCAAATAATGATTCCAAAAGGTTTTGTTTCTTTTTCTACGCGATTGGTTCTAGAATATGCTTGAAGTAAATCATGATATCTCAAATCTTTATCAACATATAAAACTGATAATGGTTTACTATCAAATCCAGTCAAAAACATATTTACAACAAGCAAGATATCTAAAGATTTGGTCTTTTTTCCTTTAACACGGTCAGAAATATCTTTGTGGTATGCGTGGAATGTGTCTGTGGAGAAATTAGTAGAAAATGTTTGGTTATAATCATTAATAATTCGTTCCAAAGCGTCACGACTATGTTCGTCTTTGCCTTCAGCATCCTCATTTTGACCATATGAAAAGATACCACTAATCGTTAATTTATGATCTATTTTTTTGAAAATATTATAATATTTAATGAGCATCGGAATTGATGATACTGCAAAAATAGCAGTGTATTGCCCATTTCTTGTCTTGGCCATATGGTTGGAGATAATGTGATTGGCAATCATTGTCATACGTTCGGCAGCCATATAAAGTTCATTAATATCAATCGCTTCTGCTTTTGTTGGGTCATTTTCATCAAATTTACCCTCAATTGTTTTGATGTATTCAACATGAAACCCAAGAACATTATTATCAAAAATGGCATCTTTTATAAGATAATTATGCAAACAGGAGCCAAACAACTTTCCGGTTGTTTGTAGGATTTTTCCTTCAATTTTTCCATTTTCTTCAAAACGTGGTGTTCCAGTAAAACCAAAAAATTGTGCTTTATGAAAATGTCTTACAATGTCTTTATGCATTTCGCCAAATTGACTACGATGGCATTCATCAATAATAAACACAACCTTTTCATCTTTATACAATTCCATTATTTTTGTATGTTGCGGACGCTTAATAGCATTAGACATCTTTTGAATGGTTGTGACAATAAGTTGTTTGTTTTTGTCTTTTATCTGTTTTACAAGTATATTTGTTTTATCTGTAGCGTCCACAGAGCCTGTTTCGAATTTGTTAAATTCTTCTGTTGTTTGAGAATCTAGATCTTTACGGTCGACAAGGAATATTACTTTTTTGATATTTGGATTAGAGGCAAGAATTTGTGCTGTTTTGAACGATGTTAAAGTCTTACCAGCTCCAGTAGTGTGCCAAATATAGGCATTTTTATCAGTTAATGTTGCCTGTCTCACTAGAGCTTCAACGGCATACACTTGATATGGACGCATGATCATCATTAATTTATCAGTATCATTCAAAATTGTAAATTTTGTAAGCATTTTGATAATATGATCACGGGCCAAAAAACTAACGGAAAATTCTTTTAAATTAGTAATCCGAATATTGTTTTCATCTGTCCAGAAAAATGCGAGGCTGTATAATAGTTCCTTATCAGAATTAGCAAAATATTTTGTATCTACACCATTTGATACCACAAATGTTTGAATAAAATGATAAAGGCCATTATATGAATGCTTTTTGTATCGCATAACTTGGTTAACAGCCTCTTTAATATCTATGCCACGACGTTTTAATTCTATTTGAACTAGAGGGAGACCATTGATTAGAAGCGTCACATCATAACGATTTACATATTTCCCAACAACAGTTGTTTGATGTGTAACTTGAAAAATATTCTTTGTATGATCTTCATCAAGAAGCGATAGATAAACTTTTTTACCATCATCTCGTTCCAATATAAATTTATCACGGAGAATTTTAGCACTTTGAAATACGCTCTTGCCTAAGAGATGATTAAAGACACGTTCCCATTCCTTATCTGTCAATGGCTTATCTAATTTTGCAGCATTAAAGCGAGCAAATTGCTCTTTAAAATTTGCCTCTAGTTCTTCGTAATTTTGGATGTTTGCTGATTCGTATCCCTGATTTTTCAGTTGTTCTATCAACAAATTTTCCAATTCGGCTTCACTCTGATATGCCATAAAACACTCCGTAATATAATAATCCTCAAGTATAATACATAATAATATTTTTTATTGCAAGTGAATGGATAAAAATACTTACAGATTTGATTTTTCATAAAAACTTTTATTTTCAAGTATTAAGTCATAACTTTATTATAAAATTGTATTTAAATTCACTTTTTTCTCCTAAACTTACATAACCTCTAGGATTACAAACCACGCGACAGTTGCCTATATGATAGTCGCAGGCAGTATGAATGTGGCCATGACACCAAAGTTTAATATTGGGGCGGTTCAAAATAAATTGTTCCAGATCGCTGGCAAAGGCCGGAGTTGTTTTGTCAGAAAGATAGACATCTGGAATGGACTTTATGCTTGGAGCATGGTGCGTAACCACAACAATTTTTTTGTCAGGAAATTTTTGGCATGCATGATCTATGCTTTTCAGAGTGGAGTTAAACATTTTTTCAGTATCGCTGGGACGAAGTTGGCGAATCCATTCTTTGGTCATCAATTCCTGAAAGTTTTTCCCGTTTTCTTCTTTGATATGCTTGGTGTTGGTGTAGTTATAGCGGAAATCATTCATCAACTGAGAAGCATATAATTTATGCAGTGTCTGAAATGCTTTGCCATATAAGTTAAAATCCGTCCATAAAATTCCACCGACAAAAACAATGTCGTTTACCATTTTGAAACCATTTTTGAGGTATGTCACCGTGGCGGTGGTTGGATACTCGGCGGACAAGAGGTTCTCTATATACTGGATTGAATGTTGTGAATCGTAGCCAATGTGGTTGCCTTCAACAAAAACGCCTTGTTTTATGTTTTGATTTATCCATTCTATTGTTTGTTCGGGATTTCCTGAAATATCACCGCATAATACTGTAAAAATTTCCTTGTCTTCCAATAAAAAGGGAATTTTCTGGTTTATATCCAGATGCAAATCAGATAAAATGCGTATTTTCATATAATTGTTTCCATCATTCCCCCAAATGGTTAAAATGTCACTCTTTGAATAAGGCTGTCATTATCGGTATTGATGCTGTCAAGCTCCACAATAGAGGCAAACTGCTGATAAATTTCCGGTTCATGCGCTTTGAGGTATCCAACAACCTTGGAATTGGCGAAAATACTTCTAATGTATCCTTTTACCAAAGTTAGATTGAGGACATCAATACCGTATTTGTCTTCCATAATTTTGTATTCTCCTTGGATTTTAGACACTTCATTTTCGAGCCGTCCAAGCTTTTCCATGTCTAACGTGCAAGAACGTTTAATAGGATTTACCAATTGTTTGTCAGAACTTGCCAACCAAATGGAACGAGCGAATTTTGCGCTGAAATTTCCCATGTCCGTCATAAGGTACGCGGCTTCGACCTGGCGTTGCGGCTTCATTTTCTTTAAATATGTGAAGACACTGCCGGAGATGATTTTATCGTTGAGTATTTCCGCTGCTTCGGTACAGATACCATCTAACAGGTTCTTTTTTCTGATAATGTTTGCAACGTCAAAATCCAAGGCTTTTGCGAGCCGCTCAGGCGTGACTCCGCGTTCTATGGCTTTGACGATCATTTTGTGCTCTTGGACATTGGAAAGACGATTGACATGTTTATTGTAGGTAAAGGCTTCATCATCTTTGGACATTAGACAACTGACCGTTGAAAAACCAAGTTGTTTGAGCGCTGAAACTCTCAGATGTCCATCCAGCAAGAGATATTTTCCATTTTTCACCGTAACAACGGGAGGTTCGATAATTCCTACTTCCTTTATTGAGGCGAGAATAACCTGAAATTTTCTACCCATTAATAATTGAGGAGGAACGTCCTTAGAAAAATGCAATTCTTCAATATTAATCTCGAGAATTTCGTTTTCAAAGGCGGGAAGCAATAGTTGTTCAGACATCTTGATTGACCTTTTCCGATATAAATTGCGGCAATTTTTCTAAATTTTCAGCTTTTAGCAGGTTGGCAAAATTACTGTCTGCCAAAAGTTTCTTAAAACTTTCAATCAAGAATATAAGCGTACTTTCCACTTTATCCGCTTTCCTGATCAGCAAACGCTTTTTGCTTATTTCCTGTTCATATATCTTGTTTAAATCTGCCGGAGACAAAGGTTTGTGCTGATGCGCTCTTGAGCGCAGGCCTTTTCCGCTTTTTTTACGCTGTTCTATGATTTTTTTTATTTGTCCGATTTTATTTCCGCGGATTAGATTTTGTTCATAGGCATCCTGCAACAGTGATTGCATTTCGCTGTCCGGCGTTTCTATGATTTGAATTGCAACGTTCAGCGGCACTTTGTTTGTTTCAACGGCATTAATTAATCTTTCTTCGCCACGATCCTGCAATTTTAACATTTGGTTGATGTAATCCTTTCCCAATCCTGTTTTCTCCGCTATTTCATTGGCATTGTAACCATTGTCTCTCAACTGTTTCACATTTTTAAACAGTTCATACGGCTGGTAATTTTTGCGGGCGATGTTTTCAACCAGACTCATGATAAGAGAATCTTCCTCATTGGCATCAACAATGATAGCAGGAATAGTTGTTTGATTTTTTGCCATATAGGCTTCAAGCCTGCCTTGTCCACAAACTAAATCATATTCATATCCATCTTGTGGAACAGCTTTTTTGGAAATCGTAATCGGGCGCTTTAATCCAACATCTTCAATATTTTGACGGATTTCTTTGGCTATTTGTTTGTTACGTTCTCTGGGATTCAGCACGAAAATTTTATTGATTTCCACGTTGCGCAATTCTCTGTTCATTGTTTTACCTCTCGGATAGATATGCATTTCGCCATTTCATAAAGATAGTCCATGTTCTCAAAACGGTAAGAATCGATAAATCCCGCATTGTGTTCATCCAATTTTATATTTGGAAGTCTAAAATCCAGTGAAGGAAGCAGGTAATAGTCTAACACGCTGGCATTATCCGCCTTCATCCTGACGGCGATGGTTACATCCGGATTGAGAATCGTGTCGAAGCGTACTTTCCAGCGGTATTTTCCGTTGTTTAGGCTGTTGCATCGGCAAATGACCAAAGATGCGGAAAACATATCGTTAACATTAAGCAAATTTCCACTTTCATTTAGTTTAACCTTCGCTCCGCAATTCATAAGCTTTTGTATGGTGTCTTGGATATTTTCCTGATGCAATTCCCGCAGATATCTGTTAATCTCGACATATCTGAAATCCCGTCCCGGATCAAAACCAATCAGCCGGTAGGCGCGCACCAATCCGCCAAACCGTCCCGAATAAGCTGCGCTGGAAGGCATGTCTTCAGCCTCATCTATGACTATGGCTGATAAATATCCTTTTTTATCCTGCAATTCTTTAAGTTTTTGCAACATTTCTTCATCGGAGAGTTTCCTGCATCGGGCGGCAAATATTCCTTTAGCCATAAAAAATAGACTGGGATCGACGATACCCTGAAAAGCCTGATCTTTCCTGATCCACATGTCTTCTGGATTGCGTACCCTTTTTATTTTTAACTTAAATGATATGCGGTTGAATATATTGTTCCCTATATATTTTTCATTGCTGAGAACTTCCCGAACCGTTGCTTTGGTCCACTCTTTGTTTAGATCCGTTCTAACACCCCTGCGGTTCAGTTCATCAGCTATCCATCCTTCATTTCTGCCTTCGCAGACAAACGCCCTGTACATCCAACGGACGTTTTCCTGTTCTTCTTCAGATCCCGGCACCAAGATTACCCGATCTGTTGCAATGCTCTTATGTTCACCCCGCGCCAAAATTCCCTTATGATTTCCATGTTCATCAATCAACATTCTTCTCAAGCCGTATCCGGCGGGGCCGCCCTGTCTGTATCCCAGTGTTATAAGTCTTGACTGTCCCGTAAATACTTTGCCCGACAGTTCTCGGCTGTATTCTGCGGCCATTGTTCTTTTCACGCCTTTGACAATAGTGGATATCGGACTGTCGTCATTTTCAAATTGCTCGGCACAGTACTGCACGCGAACCCCGGAACGCTTGCATATATATTCGTAGTAGGCGCTTTCGTCCGCATCTTGGAATCTTCCCCAACGCGTGACATCCAGAACCAATATGGCCTTGTATTTGACGTTTTTGTTTTGAACATCATCAATCATCCGTTGCAAAGATGCTCTACCGGCAATATTTAAGCCGCTTTTCCCCTCATCAGAATATATTTGTATTATTTCGTAGCCGTGCTTATCTGCATAGTCTCGTATTGCTGCCATTTGATTTGCCGGGGAATATTTCTGGTGTTCCGTCGACATACGCACATATGCGGCCGCTTTTGTTTTCTCCTCCATTTTTGTATAGTTTAACAGCATATTTTTCTCTTCTTAACATTAAAAATTTTCAATGGCATTGTACCATTTCTTTTTAATTGTTAATGAAAGGATATAAAATGTCTAATACTAAAAAGCACCAGAAGTGGTGCAAAAAAACACTTGACGTCATTGTTTTTACAAACAACGGGGATTTATCTGAAGCGCTGAAAAAAATGCTCGCAGAGCATTATCGGCGCAATGTATCAAAACATGTCGCTCATGATCTTTCTCTAAATTTGTATACAGTGCGCAACTGGTACAACAAAGGTACTGGATTGAAGGCCTATGATTTGCTCAAGTTGTTGGAAAACTACGACTTTATTCGTGATTTTCTCGGTTTTAGAAAAATCATCCCCAATAATCGGATAACAGGAAAGAAAAACAGGGAAGAAATACGTAAGAAAATCCTTGATTTACTTTCAAATAATCCGAAAATGACAATGAATGAGCTGGCACTGGCTCTTGAAATTACGCCAAAATCGGTGGAATGGAGGCTGTATCAGCTTGTTAAAGAGAAGAAAGTCGCCCGAATAGGCGCTGCAAAAAACGGCATGTGGCTGGTTCGGAGATAAAATTTCTTTATTGATTTTTTACATTATTATTGTAGTGTATGCATAGGCATGGGTTTACTGTCTGTGCTTAGCGCCGGAAAAATGGCGCGGAGGTCGTAAGAAACCTTTCCTTATGCGGCGTGGGATATTCGCCGTTAGATTTGTCGCCTGCATTTTGCGGGCGGTGATGAATATATCCCCGATTGAAACTGTGTTTTGGTCGGGGAGCTTTTAGCGTATGCAACAGGAGTCCCCGGACTTCAAAAGGCTAAAAGGATCAACTCATAAGGATGATTTCTTAACTCTCCAGCCGCCTTAATTCCAAGGTGGTCTTTTTTATATGTGGGTTGATGCTAAAAATATTTTTTTATGCACTTTTATATTACTGCTTAACGGTTCAGACCGCCCATCCCGTGGTGGAAATAGCTTTTACTCCGTCAAAAGTGTGTGAAGAAAAAATTATCGAACTTATTAATAACAGCCAGAGCTCTATTGATGTTGCTGTGTATTCCATAAACAATCAACAAATTATAGATGCCCTGTACAGAGCCAGACAAAGGGATGTTTCCATTCGTATCTTGACAGATAAGTTGCAAGCTTCCGGAAAGTACTCAAAAGTTGAGGAAATGCATAGCAATGGCCTGAATATCCGAGTGCATACAAAAAATAAGATTGAACATAACAAATTTGCTGTCTTTGACGGAAAATCCGCATCAACCGGTTCGTTCAACTGGACGAATGCCGCTACCAGCAAAAACAGCGAAAACTGCTTGTTTTTGATAAATGAACCTGATTATGCAAAAATTTATCAACAGCGTTTTGAGGAATTATGGGAGATGAATACGGAAACCAAATCTGAGCAATGGTTTGAAAAACGGAGAATAAGAAATGAACTTAACAATTAAGTCTCTTGAAACAGGCATTCTGAATGCCTAAGGAAGCGCGCATGCAGATGGATAAACCGAGAGATAGAAAGGTAAATTAAATGAGTAGAACAAAAAGAATATTCGGATTGGGAAGTTTTTTCCTATCAGATGAAGAAAGAAAAGAAGTCCATAGATATTTAATGATGCAGTTGCAAGGCAAACTTCCACGGCCTATCGAAAATTTAACCTTAAACAAATATTTTGAACTGGTTAAAGAAATAGAATTGGCTTTTTGCGATGAGAATGGTTTTTCAAAACGTTTTGGATATGAAGACAGACTGGTTAATTTCAAAGACATGGAGCCGGAAGAAGTTGCACGAAGGACAATGGATGGAAGGCAAATGTTTTATTCTGACTACGGACATCCGGAAGGTGTTTTGGCCGACCGAGATCACGATAGTCCAGAAGAGTTTAAGTGGTGGCTGTTTAACTATGTCCATCTGGGACATCCCTGGGAAACATCTGTAGGTAACTTTAATCCAGGCTTTTTATGGAAGCAAGGCTATAATCACAAAAATGTAGGTTATGATAAAAAGAATTATCAGCAGTATGCCTCCAACAAATGGGTTTTCTATTTTTCCCGCTGTCACCGCAATACTGTTTATGCCATGCGTGCATTTATACGGCTTAGAAAATTAGGCTATCCTGTCATTTGGGACCAAGGAGAGTATGATTTGCGAGAACTGACAAAAAAATACTTCGTTGATCTGTCTGAACAGCCGAATTGGTATGATATGGACGAAACAACGTATGATATGCTAATAAATAAGTTTATCCGCTGAAATTGCTTGTAATTTGTCTTGTTAACTTGATTTTTACCGTCTTTTTGGTTATACTTAGCCAGTTATTGCCGGAGGTATTATGGAACATTTTGAAGAGTATAAAAAGCAGGGGGAACCGGAAAAATCACAAAAGGCTGAAAACTGGGGTGTTGCCATTGGTTTACAGCAGGTTGATAATCTGACCCCGTCCAAATATCTGATTGAAGTTGCAAAGAATAATATTGAAGGAAAGATCTCTATTGATGAGGCCGGCGAGCAGGTCAGTCAGTATTATAAAAAAAATCCGGCTAAGACTCTCAAGGAGCATAATGAAAAAGAAGCAGATGAGGTTTCTGCTCGAATTGCAAAACTTTTAAGCACACATACTTTTTCTTTCAGTCCCGCTGAATTAATTTCTATTCATAAGGCGTTATTTAGCGGAATATTTGACGATGAAATTGCCGGCAAAATCCGCACATATGATATTACCAAAAAAGAGCCGATATTAAACGGTGATACGGTTATTTACGGTCGGGCTGACAGTATTATGGAAACGCTTGATTATGATTTTGAGCAGGAAAAAAAGTTTAATTATAAAGGGCTGTCTAAACGTGAAAAAGTGGAACGACTGGCTAAATTTACGTCAGGAATATGGCAAATTCATCCCTTTGGCGAGGGAAATACCCGTGCAACCGCGGTTTTTATCATTAAATATCTTTATACTTTGGGATTTGTAACCAATAACGATCTTTTTGAACAAAATTCCAAGTATTTTCGTAATGCCCTGGTACGGGCAAATTATCAAAATCTGAATCAAGATATTTATTATACAATGGAATATCTAAATAAATTTTTCGGGAATCTGTTGCTGGGTGAAAAGAATCTGTTAGATAATCGCGAAATGCAGATAAAGGACAGTACGATGTCCGGGAAAGAAAGTTCACAGAAAAGTTCACAGAAAAGTTCACACAAAATTTTGGAACTGATGAAGCAAAATCCGGCAATAACCACCACGGAATTAGCCCAACTTTTAAATATTTCCCGCCGGGCTATTGCAAAACAAACTGCCTTATTGAAAGAAAAAGGGCTTATTCGTCGTATTGGCCCGGATAAAGGGGGCCGTTGGGAAGTCTTAAATGATCAGAAATAAGGTGCAATGATTAAAGTTTTATTTGTTTGTCTTGGAAATATTTGCCGATCGCCGATGGCGGAGTTTGTACTGAAACAAATGGTCGCGGAAAAAGGACTGGCAGATAATTTTGAAATAGATTCCGCGGCCACGGAAGGATACAACGAGATGTGCCATGCCGGTATTCATCATGGAACGCGCCAAATGCTGAAATCCATGCATATACCGTTTGAAGAGCATTATTCCCGTCGTATACGCCCACATGATTATGCGTATTTTGATTATATCCTGGCAATGGATGACAGCAATATTGAAGATATTCAATCATTGGTCGGCATGGATACCGAACACAAAATCTATCGTCTGCTGGATTTTACAGACCATCCGCGTAATATTAAAGATCCGTGGTACACCGGGAATTTTGACGAGACTTACAGGGATATCGTTGAGGGTTGCCAGGCTTTTTTAGAGTATTTAAAAGGAAATTTGAACAATGACCTCTGAAAAAAATTTTGTTCCCCTGATTAAACAGGCCTTAACTAATATTATAGGAACTATAGAATTTAAGAAAACTAATAGTACAGCGCTTTTATCTCTGAGAATTTTATCTAGTGCAATTTTGGCTCTTTGCCGAGATGCTTTTTCTTTATTGGAAAACAATCGTATATTTACTGCTTGTTCTTTAGTCTGTCAGGCAACTGAAGCCCAAATACAACTACTGTGCATTGATAAACTATATGATACCAAAGGTCGTGATTACTATGAATTTGCTTTTATAGAACAACTGAAAAGTTTACCTATAAATCCACACTGGCAAGAAAAAACTCTACAACGTATGCACTATTATAATTGTGAACGATTTTATAATGGAAAAGGTAAAAATACAGCAGATTTCAATAGTTATAATAAAAATTGGTATAAAAGCTTTGCAAATAGCATCAAAGATTTAAGCAAGATTGCTTTTCCTCATTTTAAAGAATTATTTCATAATCAAGGTATTAGTTTTTTTGAAGAAAACTTAGATATTGATCTACTCTATGAAAATTATCAAACTTTGTGCTCTTTTAAGCACTTATCCCCCTTTATTGTCGGCAATACATTTTCAGTACAGGACAAATTATTTGAAGAACAAATGATGAACCATCGAAATGTCGCATTAACAGGTATATATACAGCATTAATATCTGTAATATTCGTTCTTAATAGACATAATGAACAAATACCTACAAAAGGATGCTTGTTTTAGGTACTGGCAAGTTCAAAAAATATTTTTGTTTTCTGTTTAAGACAATTTTATGCAATAATTTAACTTGAAATTTACTTGTCTTATAATATAGTATGCTTGTTGCTTTTATCAAAATATATATTGTAATGAAAAATTGGTTTAAATTGTTAAGAATTAGTATCTACAAATGTTCTGCTCGTCTTTGTGGGGTACTTTGTGTTATCTTTATTTTTATGATAGGTGCATGTTGTTTTTTGCAATGGACTAAACCTCAATATGAGAAATTTTATTTTAATAATTTTGTTGTTATGGAACCAAATAACTTAAATAAGAGAGAAAAAATATACATCGATAAATTAATAGCTAAAAATAGAATCATACCAATTGATGAAATTTATGGAAAAACACTAAGTTATTATGATTCCTTAATATCTGTTCTCACTATTTTTATTGCTGTTTTAACAACTCTTTTAGGGCTTTTGGCATTTACATCGTGGTTTTCATTAAAAGCCAAAGTAAGGAATGACGTTCAAGAAATAAAACACGGTTTAAAAGGAGAAATTGATACAGAAATACAAAAGGTTGTATCTTCTGAATTTTATAAAACCTGGTTAACAACGGAAGTATTTGGAAAATATATTGCTGAGAATAAAGATAAGTTATTCCCCGATGCATCTAATGTTAATATTGATCAATTGATTAATGATATAATTGAAAGAATAAAACAAGATATAAAAGATAACAAAAAAGAAATTAAGCTCCCTGAAAATTTGGAAGAAGGAGATTAATATGGCAACAAACTTAGAAAACATTGAGACTTTTTTTAATGAAAATCAGCCAACAAAACAAAAAACATCTATAAATACTCCTTCAATGGAAGTATTATCAATTAATGATATATTAAAAAAAGCACATGATCTTAATATTGAGACCGATCCGTTAGATATTAAATCAGTTGTTAAGAACATTTTTAATATTGAAATTAAAGAAGATAAATTTGATAAAGGGGTATCTGGATTTTTGGAAAGAATTGGGGGCAAATGGTGTATTTTTGTAAATAAATATGAAAGTGAATTGAGAAAACGCTTTACTATTGCTCACGAGCTTGGTCACTTTATAAAACATCGTGATCGCTATATGATTTCGGGAAGCTCTATTCCTGATTTGATTTTCTTCAGAGATAATACTGTTGATCTTACAGAGAAAGAAGCAAACGATTTTGCTGCAGAATTATTAATGCCTAAGGATGTTTTTATAGAAAAAATAAAATCTGGCTGTAATACATTAGATAAACTATCAGAGGCGTTTCAATTATCTACGTCTGCAGTAAAATATAGAGCTTATAAACTAGGGTTAATATCGGAGTATATCTAATGATAGAGTATCTATACTGTCCAATATTGAAAACTCGTCAATCAGAAATTGATGCTTATGATATGTTAGCTCCAGCAGTTAAAGATGCAATATTACCAATAATCGAAATGACTGGAGCTCTAGGCTATACATATCCCAAAAATTATAAAATTGAAAAATTACGGCATACTCATAGAAGTGGCGATATATATAAAAAAATAAATAAAATATTAGACCTTGTACAAAATAGGCATTTTATTTTAGACATTACAGATGATGAAAGCCTTATGTATGATGGATTAAAAGAAGATGGGGGATTACTAGATCCTAATAATGGATATGAAAAATGGATTTCATTTTTAAATAAGGATGATAAATTTAAAAAATTAGTAATACCAACAATACAATTCGACACTAATTATAAAGAAGATTTAATTGAACAGATAAAAAAGTTAGATAATTCTTTTAAATATCTTGCTGTTAAATTACCTGCATTTACTTCATCGAAAAATGTATTTTCTTCTGATATTGTTTTCAATGAATCAATTCAGCGTATTATATCTTGGATTGCTCAATTTATCAAAAGCAGAAAACTGATATTGATTATTGATTTTGGTTATATTAAGAATTTTGATATATATGAGACTATAATAGATAAAGGAATGCAACAATTTAACAGTCTTGATATAATAAAGGCTATTGTTCCTGTATCATCAAGTTTTCCTAATTTTGTTGTTTCTGTATCAAAGCCAATTAGATCTTTTGAAAATACTATAAGTAGTGTTGTAAAAAAATATGTTCAGCATTTTGATATTCCTGTTGTACATGGAGACTATGCTGCTATACATCCTACAAAATATGAAATGGGAGGAGGAGGATGGATTCCTCGTATAGATTATGTTGTTAGAGATGAAATAGGGCAACCAATTTGTTATGATTATGCTCGAGGAAACAAAAAGAATACAAGTTCAGAATACCCTATTTTAGCACGTCTGGTTATTGATAGTTATAATTATAAACCTATAACTGAAATTATCACAGAAGGGGACATAAGGATAAGAAATAGAGCAAATAATGGCGAAGAAGGAAAAGCGCCCTCATATTGGATTGCAGTAAGGTCAAATTTATATGTTACAGCACAATATCTCTATATTAAAAAAGTAACATTTGGGAGTTTATTCTTGTAATTGTTCTTAAATCTTCTATAGTTGTGTAATTTCCTCTATCAAGAAGAAAATATTTATATTTTGCTCCATAACGATTATTTAATGAGGTAAGTATCTGGGCTTTTATTTTATCTACGGTAAGGATATTTTGTGCATTTTTTTGCAACTGATCTAAGTCTAATTTTTTACTATTTAATAGCATTTCTAAATCTTTTCTCCACAAGAGTAAAATAAGATCATTTTTTTTAAATTTTTTAATTTTTTTAGCCTCTCTTTTTATCATTATTTCCTTGTCATATACTAATATTCCAATTTGGGACGGTAACTCTGCTAATTCTTTTGAAAATTTAAATTTTTTATCAATAACAACATAAACGAAATCAAAAATTTTTTTATAATCTAAAATTTGAGATTTTAAATTTTTTAATGAATCAAGCTCACTTTTAATTTCAAAGCCTAATAAATTATTATTGCTTATCATTATTAAATCGGCTCTACGATTTCCTTTAAAGAACGGTACTTCATTTGCAATTAAATCAGCTGTATAATTTTTAAGCCAAAAATCAATTAAAGATGTTTTCACAAATGAAGCATCATTTTTTGTAATATAATCCATCAAAATATTCCTTACAAACTTTTCTCAATTTTTCTTTAACCTGCGTTTTCTTCAAAGTTTTAACCTATTCAATAAACTTACTGAAAACTTCACGATTATAATTTAATATATATACACGTTAGAGTTTTGGGCATATTTTATTCCTTTTGATAATAATACGTTTGGGAAGCTTTTCACTACTTAACGCCTGTCCGACAAAGTCAAAAGCAATATCCGCAATATCTTTTAGCCGGTCTAACATTCCCAAAACATAAAGAGCTGTAGCATAAATTCCCATTGACACAGTCGGCCGTCCATCTTCAACGGATTTTAGCGTAACACGAGAAATACCGACACGTTCTGCCATCAGGGCTACTGGGATACGGCGGCGGATACGTGCTTCTCTTATATCTTTTCCAAGCTTTTTCAAAGCCTTTTTAACAGGTATCGGCGTAGTCAATTTTTGTTTCATGTTTCACCATTATGTAAAATATATTTTACTTTATTTGCTTTAATGTATAATATATTTTGTTTTATGTCAATGAGTTTTATTTATTAAAAAAATTTCCACCGAGAGATAACTAATTGTGATTTAAAGGAGTTATATATAATGATTCTGATAGATTCGAGATTTTGAAGATCTGAGGTGATGGATTTGGGATAAAGGTTTGATATTTTTTAATATTATGCAGAATCAAGGCATTATTTCTTATATTTTTCCTCACTTTGGCTTGAAAGCACAACCATTAATGAAAAGCCGGTTCTTGTGACCGGCTTTTTTTTGAATTGTGCGGCTGGAGTTTAACCCGCAAAGAAGCGGGTTTACGGCAGGCGGCAGCAAGATGCGGGTATGACGATCGGCGAAGCTGATAAGCGGTGCGGAGCGACGGAGAGGGCGAATGAAGAACCGATCCTGCCCATGCGGCCGGTAAGATTTATGAGTCTGATGATTTCCGGCTCATTTTTTTATGCCTGAAAGTCTTTCTGTTCAGTCAGGCTTCAACTGCAAGGTGAATTAACTTTCTGCTTCAAATCCGTATAATTGATTATAAACGTCAAAATTAGTTTTGCCGAATTTTTGATCTTCGGCTATACTCTCCGGGAGAGAAAGGAAAAACCACTGCCGGTTCGGTTTTGTCGTGCGGTTAAGCTGCGGGGAAGGCGTAAAACGGAATATAGAATTATTCAACGTTTTTCCGAAGGACCGGAAGACAAAGCCGATGCAATGGCCGGACGGGACAGAAGCCGCAGGACGGTGCTGCCGTCCGCGGCCGGAATGAAACGGAGTTGTATTTTTACAGGTTTGCGTGGAGGAAAAGTTTTTAGGTAAAAAACTGACTTTTTATATTTATAGTTTGTGGTTTTGGTATGATAACGACAGAAGAAATAAAAGCAAAATATTGGGCTTTGGAAGTTTTAGCTTCCAATAACCAGGCGGATATGGGGAACATTTCCGGTTCATTGGAAACATCTAAAATTGATATGAATCCGCATCAAATCGAAGCGGCGTTGTTTGCCTTGAAATCCCCGTTGTCGCAAGGTGTTATTCTGGCCGATGAAGTCGGTTTGGGAAAGACGATTGAGGCAGGCATAGTTATTTCCGAATATTTTTCGCGCGGGCGAACTTCCGTTCTGGTTGTTGCGCCGGCAAGTCTTTGCCAGCAATGGCAGGCTGAAATGCAGGAGAAATTTAATTTGCCGACCCGGGTTATTGAGGCCGGGATTTATGGCAAGGCTTTGAAGTCGGAAAAGGAAAATCCGCTGTTGTTTAAAGGCGTGACGGTTTGTTCGTATAATTGTGCGGTGCAGCTGAAAGATTGCATGAAACAATATGATTGGGATCTGGTCGTTTTGGACGAAGCGCATAAGCTCCGTAATTTTTATAAAGGCAAGACCAAAACGGCTGACGGGATTAATGAGGCTTTTTACGGCAAGAAAAAGCTTTTGTTGACGGCAACACCCATTCAAAATTCTCTGATGGACATTTTTTCGCTGGTAACGATTATTGATCCGCATATTTTGGGCAATGAATATTCTTTTATGGAAAATTACCTGTATTCCGAACGGCATCATATTGAGCTGAAAGAACGTTTAAAGTGCGTTTTGCACCGCACTTTGCGCAAAGATGTTTCGGAGTATATTAAATATACCAATCGCGAGGCAATGACTGTTGCGTTTAATCCGACTCCTGCGGAAGAAGAACTTTACCGGGAAGTTTCGGCTTATATTCAGGATGTTTCAAAAATTGCCGTTACCACCCGTTATCGTACGCTGATTGTTCTGATGATACGCAAATTGATGAGTTCTTCCACCGCGGCGGTCAAAGGAACATTGGAAAAGTTGATGGAAAGGCTGTGCCGTATTGAGAAACTTGGCGGAAACACCGGTGATCTTATTGTGTTTGATGAAGATTTGCTGGAAGAATATCAGGATTCCCTGTCGGATTTTGACGATCGCTGCCGCAACGCTTATGCTAAGAATTATCCGACGGATGCTGACCTTAAAGCCGAAAAGGAATTTTTGCAGTCGTTGATTGACAAGGCGGGTAAAATCGAAGTTGACGGCAAGACGGAAAAGCTTGTCGGCGCGATCAACCGGGGATTTGAAAAAATCAGGGAAAAGGGAGGTTTGCGCAAGGTAATTATTTTTACGGAAAGCAACCGGACTTTGAATTATCTTTTCGACTATCTTTCGGCTCACGGTTTTAAGGATAAAATCATTACCTTTAACGGTCAGAACAATTCCCCGCTTTGCAATCGGATTTACAACGATTTTGTCGAAAATCACTCGGCGGAGCTGACCGGTTCGCGAGCCAACGATATGAAAAAAGCTCTGGTTGCGGCTTTCAGGGAAGAGGCGGAGATCATGATTGCCACCGAGGCGGCGGCCGAGGGGCTGAATTTGCAGTTTTGTTCGCTGCTGGTCAATTACGATTTGCCGTGGAATCCGCAAAGAATAGAACAGAGAATCGGGCGTATTCATCGTTATAAGCAAAAATGCGATGTTGTAATCATCAATTTTATCAACAAACAGAATCTTGCCGATGTGCGCCTTTATGATATTTTGCAATATAAATTTAAATTGTTTGACGATGTATTCGGTGCCAGCGACGAAATTTTGGGCACATTGTCCGACGGCGTGGATTTTGAGCGTGCGGTGGCCTCCATATTTGAATTGTGCCGGACAACCGAGGAAATTAACCGTGCTTTTGACGAATTACAGGCAAGCCTTGGCGTGAAGCGTGATGCCAAAATGGAAGAAACGCGCCAGTTGGTTCTGGAAAACCTGAACCCGACCACACAGGAAAAACTGCAGGTCATCAAGCGGCGGGTTGAAGATTATTTGGAACGCCGCAAGCAAATTTTCTGGGATTTGTCGGTTATCATGCTGGAAAAAAATCATCCTGATATGTTTATCAATCCGGCGCGGCAGGTGTTCGGCCCTTTTGAAGAACAGGTTTTTGACCGGCCGTCGGACATTGTTTTCAATAAGAATTTCAATTTCTGTCTGGATTTTTCAAGCCGCGACAATAATCGTTTTCTTTCTCCGCAGGATCGCAAAGCCGTTTGGCGGGGAGCTACGCCGTATAATCCGGACAGTGAGTTCGGGCGGATTATTTTACGGGAGGCGCTGGCGCAGCCGGTTGAGGCGTGCCATTTGCTGTTGAAGGCGGGAGACAAGTTAAAACCCGGACAACGCGGGCGGCTGATTTTGTCTTTGTTCAGGCAAAATGCGCCGGAAAAGTCTTTTCGTCTGTTGTCGGCAGTTATTGACGATCACGGCGAAGCGTTAAATTTAAAACCGGAAGACATTTTTGATAATGTGCGGAAAACGGCTGCGCCGGTTGAGATGGGGTATCAGGATTTGATTCGGCGGCTGCACGAAAGGAATATTGCCGAATATGAGAAATCCGAAAAGCACCGGGTCGATGTTTTGTTAAAAATTGAGGTAGACAAGCTTACTCGTTGGTTGGCGGATGAAAAACAGGCCATTCATCTAAAAGGCGAAAAGATGAAAAACAAGATCGGCAATCTGAAACGCCAGTTTAAGTTGGAGAAAGATTTTGCAAAAAAACTGGCTTTGGATGAAGAAATCAAACGTCTGCAAAAAGAAATGAACGATAACGAGTTCAATACTTTTGACATTGAGCGTGAGCTGGAAAAGAAATGCAACCGCCTCATCGGCGGCAAAAAGCGCAATCTGAAATTGAATTACACCATTGAACAGGTGTTTGATGTTACCTGGGAAGTAAAAAGCTGATAATTTGATGTTGGAAAATTATTGGGAAAATATTAGAATTTGCCAGATAAAACTATTGGAAAATTTAAGAGGAAAGTTTTTTTATACCTTCTTCAATATATCCTGTAAAATCCTTAGCATCTGCAAAATAGTTCCTATATGCTTCTAATATACTTTTCCTGTCGGAGCTTTTTACCAATACAATATCATCGGTTGGATATTTTTTTTCTAATATAAAGTAATGGATACCAGCAACAGGCAAACTATTAAAGCCATAAATATCAAATTTTGGTTGATCATCTTTTATTGTAAAATGTATAACTAAATTTTGTTTAAAAATTTCTGGTATTTTTGAAATGCTTTTTAACTGTTTTAGTCTTTGTAATAGATTGGTTTTTTGTTCTAATTTTTTAAAATTAGCTATAAGATCTTGGTTTGATAATGTATTTTTGCAAGATACTCTATTTTCATAAGCTCTTGCAATGATTTCACTTGCATATCTGAAAAATTCTTGCTGGTCACTATTCCCTTGACTGAATTTAGCCCTGCAATTTGTTAGATAATCTGCTACCTCAACAGCTGTTGCCCATGCGTGTTGGTATATAGTACGATATTGAATTTCAACTAATAATCCATTCCATTTATCAGAGCGGTCATAACCTTTTTTACTTTGATAAGCATAAACATCATGAATGCCTCTATATCCACTTTCTTTAGGATTTGTTATATAGTCTTTGTATTGTCCTTCTTTTCTTATATGATGAAATCCAGTAGCCTTATGCAGCTTGCTTATATATTCCAACATATCCGCTTCATTTTTAAAAATTAAGCGACAGCCTGCAATATCATGCATTCTGGCTAATTGCATATCGGGAAAGCGTTCCAATTTATCGTAAATTGTATTCTTTCTTTTTAGTCTTTGTGCAAAAATAACACTATTCCCTTTTATTCTATTTCTCAAAACAACTTGCCAGGTGTTTAGGATATGAGTATGAGATGCTCTCCAATTTTCAACAATGTCTTCATCTGATGCAGAAATAAATCCATTTTCTTTTAGAGTTCGTCCGAGATTAGAGGCTGCTTTATTAATTTCTTTTTTAGAAAACTTAGGATAAATTTGTCGTCTATCTTGTTTGGGCATGGTTACTCCTCTTCTTCTTCGAACTCAAATTCTTCGTCGGTTGGGTGGTAGTTGCGAAGGTTTAGGGGGTAGCCTTCGCGGCCCCATTCGCATTTTTTGAGAATAGCGGCGGGAATTTTTTTGACCGAGATGTTAGGATATATCCTGCTGTTGCCGACGAAGGCGCTGCAACAAATCAGCAGGTTGTTGTCGCCGATTTCTTCGGCAAGGCGGTCAAGCGAACTTTCCTGCAAGCTCATGGTGGTGGTATAAATAAAGTTCTTTTCGGAAGAAAAGCCCTGCTTCCAGTAAATTTCCTTATCCGGTTTATAGCGATAACCCAAGATTTTGCACATGGCTTCGGCCAGCATGTCGGCGTTGTATTCTTTGGAAATGATCTGTTGTCCGTATTTGTCGGTAACGATCAGGGAAGAAGCCAGTTCATAGAATCGGAAACCGCCGCCGCCCTGCCAATTAACCGCTTTGGTAATACCGCCCTGATCTTCACCGTCGATTACTTTTTTCAGGCGGGGAATGCAATGTGTGTAAACATGATCGCCCATTTCCACCCCGATCCAGCGACGTCCCATTTTTTGTGCTACGGCAGCGGTGGTGCCGGAACCTAAAAAGCTGTCTAAAACAAGGTCGCCGGGGTTGGACGCTATAGAAAGAATTCTTGCAATCAATGCTTCTGGTTTAGGAGTATCAAATAAATTTTGGTTACCGAAAAGTTTTTTTAACTCATCTTTGGCGTTAGCATTATTAGAAACTCCGATCCATATTGTTTCAGGGATACTTCCTTTATTTTCATACAAAAATAATTTACGATATAAATTATTTCCTTTTACGACGATACGCTTTTCTTCTTCTAATCGCTGCATTGTTTCTTTATTAACTAGCCAAAGTCTTTTAGAAAAAAATTTACCGTCTTTCATGGTGTATTCATATTCTGAGCCACCTTGTTGCCGTGCCCATAGACCAAGTATTCGGTAATCCCCCCGGGGATCCTGATCTGGATTAGAATAAGCTTTTTTTGTACTTTCATCCAATTCTATACGATTTATGTAATATTTTGTTGCATCTTTAGCGTAGACAAGAATATGGTCGTGGGTAGTGCTAAAATAACGAGAAGAGTTATCTTTTCCTCGTTTTTTATGCCAGATTAAATTTGTAATAAAATTATTTCTTCCAAATATTTCATCGCATAAAACTTTACAATAATGTATTTCGTTATCATCTAACTGAATGAATATTGATCCATCTTCCGCAAGCAGTCTCTTCAAAATCTCCAATCTGTCTCTCATCAGCGAAAGCCAGATGGAATGTTCCAGACCGTCGTCATAATGTTCAAAAGCGTTGCCGGTGTTATACGGCGGATCAATATAAATGCACTTGATTTTGCCGCTATAGTCCTGCTCCAGAGCTTTCAAGGCCAGCAGGTTGTCACCGTGGATCAGCATGTTGTCGAAAGTCGGCCTGACCGCAGAGTCCAGCAAATCCGTCTGTTCGGCCGATCGGGAATAGGACTTTTTCTTGTCTTCCAGCAATATCCGCGGTTCCGGGTTAAATCTGTCTTCCTTCCCCGGCCATGTCAGTTCCAGTCTCTGCAATTTTTCAGTCATTTATTTGGTTCCTTTGTATTTTGAATATATTTCTCAATTTCTAATTTTATATTTTTAAATTGTTGTAAAGAGTTTTCATCAAATGTTACTTCTTCTAAGTTTAGGCCTTTTATTTTTGTTTTTAAAATATTTATTTTATCAACCAGTTCTTTTATTTCCAGTATTAGTTTGTTCGTTCTCATCAGATTAGAAATATTATTTTCAGAATCTTCGGCAATAAAATCAAAAATTCTGAGTTTTTTCATGTGCTCATCCTCACAGGAACCGATTGATTTTAACACTTCATTTCTGTGCAAAATCATTTCGTTTAATATGCGACAACCTTGTTTAATATTCACTAAGTCGATAACAAAATTACCATATGCATTTATACAAGGGGAGTATTTAGAAATATCAATATTATTCAGTATTGGAAAATCAATGAATAAACATTTGTCAATTTTATTTATTTTATCATAAGGAGTAATTTTTAACGGATATATTTTTTGACAGTTTTCAAAATTTTCTTTTAATGACAGCAGAGATTGAAAGGTTGATAGTAGTATAGATGAAAGCAAATTAAGATTATTTCTCAAATCTCTCAATTCCTTTTGTTGTTCAGCACGGCTTGCTCCAAAAAGCCAACTTAACCACCAAACCAGTAATGGAATTGCTATTGCACCGGCCGCCGGCAACCAGATATCTTTCCACCAGTTGTAAATTGAATGAGATGTTTGTGTCGGAGTATAGAACTCATAGAACAAGTAACAATACATATTGAATTATCCTATCCGAAATTTTCTTTTATAAATTTTTGCAGGCGTTCTTTGTTTTCGTTGGCTTGATCTGCTTTAAAATAGATTTCGATAAAAGTTATTTTTCGCGTTTCTTCTTCCCAGATGAAAATAACCCTGATACCCGATGCCGAACCTCTGCCTTTTAACGACTGGCAGGAAAACTTGCGCATTTTGTTGGAAGTATAGTTTTCTCCGCAAAAACCTTCAATGGGGACAAACGCCGTTGTCGGGACACCTTTTTCGTAAAACGTTTCTATCGTGTATTTTTTCATATGTCCGAAATCTTTTTCCAAAGTTCGGAATTTTTTTGACAAGGTTTTGAAATCCTTGTCAAACTCGGGAACAGTTACGTAGTTAATCATCTGCTTCGTCATACTCCCGAACAGAAGTTTCCGGGGTTCTGTAAAAAACGGCCTCGTACTCCAAAACCTCGTTCATTTCCGCGCCGATCCACGGAATGTCCTTATGTGAGAATTCCGACAGTTCTTTTCCCGTCCGGCCGGCAAGGCGTTCCAGTTCTTTGTCAATATGCGCCAGTTCCTGTCCAGAAAGCAGGGACAAGTCAGGTTGAACGCGGGGAAGATATTTGGTTTGATCATGGTTGAAATATTTGGTTTTTATTTCTTCCAAAGAACCGTCGTCTTCCATCTGTTTTATTAATTTGGCAAAATCAACCGGCGTCGGACCGTATGTGTTTTTGATATATTTCAGCCCCATCAGCTGTTCTTCATATATTTCGTAATAATCAAAATCTATGAAGTAAAGAAGCTTGTAAATTACCGTTTGCCCGACATTCGGTTTAGCGCCGACTTTGTTAAGGATATAAAGCAGAACCTGTTTGAATTTGTTGATATTTTCCTGCGGAATGTTGATGCGGATATCGGTTTTGTTTTCTTTGGGCGTGTTTCCTATAATGTTATAGGTTGTTTCCGGCGGCATTTTGTTGTCGATGAAGCATGAGTAATCGACATCAAAAAATCTGGCCAATTTTTTTATGATGTCTAAAGAAAATTTAGTTTCTTCGTTTTCGTATTTGCTTAGGGTCTGACGGCTTATTTTTAATTCAGACGCCAACTCGTCCTGAGAGATGCCTTTTTGTTCTCTCAGGCTTCTTAAAACATTTGTCATTGTCGTGCTCCTCGATATAATGTAAATATACGATATTTTATGCACAATGTCAATGTTGTTTGACACCGTTGTGTATGAAATATTTTACATTAATCTTCCTTAAAATCGCTGACGAGTTTGTCAAAACCGCGGTCGGCGACAATGGTCGTGTCGGGGATCAACAGGTAGTGCCAAGGTTTGCCGTGATGCTCCCGCTCAAACCCGGTGGCAATTTTGCACCAGTCGACGGCTGCTTCTTTTTTGGCCTGCACAACCTTGTCGCTCATCTGATTTGCCGCTTTGGTTTCGATCATGTATTTGGCGTCGACGGTTTCGACGATGAAATCCGGCAAGTAACGGTGCATTTGTCGATCGTCGTCCGAATATTTGATGTCAAAGATTTCTCCGGCGCGGTCGTTGTTGATTTTGAACCATTTTTGCACGGCCGGCGTGCGTTCCAGAATTTCCGCCAGTTCCTTTTCGGTATTGGAATCGAATTTTTGTTTAGCGAACAGGCATTTATTGAAACCGGTAAAGACCAAATTGCGGATTTTTTCCTTGTCGCGGACGAAGGCGCGGATATTTACAGGCTCCTGTCCTTCCGTTGTGCTGATTTTGTAAGAGGCGGAAGTGACCGCGGCATATCCGCTGTCTATTTTGACTCGTTTGGTCATCGGCGCTTCCCGCAGATGGGCCTTTATCTGCGTGCAGATTTTTTGCGCCAGTTTTTCACCGTGGAAGTACAGAATCTTCCGGGTGTTCAGTTCGCTGCCGGAGTAGGAAGTGATGTAATCAATCACCTGATGAATCAGCTTGTACAGCAAGTCGGCGTTTTTCTGGTATGAGATGGCCGGGTCTTCAATCAGCGGCACCAGCAGATAGTGCGTGATGTCCGAATGGCAGTCGACAAATGCGGCCTTCATTTCATCCTGTTTGCTTTTATCCATCAGTTCACCGATGATAACTGTCGGTCGCAAAGGTTGATAACCGGCAAAATCCGCGGTATCAATATCAAAATCGTCAAAAGTAAAATCACCTTCCTGTTCATACAGAATTTTTATCCGCGGGACGGAAATGTTCAGTTTGATGAAGCTTTCCGTATAGCGCTTGGCCGTTTCTTTGATGTCAACCAGCGGTTCAAGCGATAATTCGGAATTTTCCAGCCGGATTTCCTTGATTTTTTCGGTTGCGATTTCGACAATTTTGTTTTGATTGTCCGGCGTCAGCAGGTTTTCGGCGGTCAGGGCGTAGCGGCTGGTTTCGTTAATTGCCTCGCGCACGATGTTACCGATCCGTTTATTGACATCATTGTCAAAAACCGGCAGAGTACCCTGTTTGTCCGGTGCCGGCCGGGTGACGACGATGTGACCTTTTTTCACTTCTTCGTCCAGTTTACTGGTGTTGTCTTCCGCCTTTTTTCCCGTCAGGCCGCTGTCCGTGTTGTCGATATATTCCTGCTGAAACTCAAATTGCTCCGCCTGAGCGGCATTAATGATGTCCGAGAATTTGTCGTGCGCAATCACATGCAGGCGGTCGATGCCGTCAATGCCGGTTCGTTTTCCGAACGGCAGACGCAGACCGCGGCCGATCGTCTGTTCGACCAGAATTTTGGAATCGGCGGTGCGAAGCGGCACAATAGTATAAAGGTTGTTGACGTCCCAGCCTTCGCCCAGCATATTGACATGGATAACGATTTCGGTCGGTTCATCGGCGTTTTCGATTGCCAGCAGCCGTTGCAGAACTTCGTCTTTCAGTTCGCCGTTTTGTTTGGAGTTGACGACGATAACCTTGTCTTTATAGCGGCCGCCTTCAAAATCGTCGCTTTTTATTTTTGCCTCGATGCTTTCCGCATGGTCGATGTTCTGGGCAACAATCATCATAAAAGGTTTGACCAGTTTGGCCTTCTTGTTGTCGGCATAAACCTGCAATTCCGCCTTGATGCTTTCGTGTACTTTGATGCCGTCTTTGATTTTCAGATTTTCCAACGCTTCGGAATTGCTGCTTCCGTACAGGTCGCGGTTAAAATCCAGGCGGCCGACGACTGCCGGTTTTTTGACGTAACCGTCGCAAATGGCGTGTGCCAGATTGTATTCATAGGCAATGTTGCGGAAGGGTTTGCCCTTGGCACCGACGGATTTTGCGGTGGCCGTCAGTTCAATCCCCAAAACCGGGTGCAGTTCATTGATGGCGGCCATGCCGGCGTTGGCCCGGTAGCGGTGCGCTTCATCCATAATCAAAACCAAATCCTTTAAACCGGAAAGATAGTCGAAATAAGACTGTCCCAGATATTCGGCCATTCGGCGGACGCGCGGCATGCCGCGTGCGTCTTTGTCGGAATCAATCTTGGAAATATTGAAGATGTTGATGCGGACACGGTTGTCATTCGGGTTGTCAAACAAACCGCCGACCTGATGATAGTCGTCGCCGGTGATGATCTGCGGAACGTCAACCAGCGCTTTCAACCCGGGAAAAACATATTTTTCGGTATTGGGCGTGAAGTCGGTTTTGAGCTTGTTGTAGATTGTCAGGTTGGGGGCCAGAACCATGAAGTTTTTTATGCCTTTTTCCGCGTGCAGATAGGCGATCATCGCTCCCATCAGCCGGGTTTTGCCCACGCCGGTGGCAATGGCGAAGCAAATGCAGGGAAAGGCATGTTCGAAGTCTTTGACGGAAGGGCAGACTTCCCGAATCAGGCGCAGCGCTTCGTCGGCGGACATCTCTTTGCTTAAGACGATTTTGTTTAAAATTTGTACCAGAATGTCGAGGCTTTCCTTTTGCGGGGCGCGCAAGGAAAGCGCCTGTTCAATCGTTCGTTGCGTATCGTTCATGTTTGCATCTCTTAAGTTAATTCTTTTAGCCCGAGCTTATTAAAGATTGCTTTGACTTTCAAGGAATAACTTCGGATTTTAACACGAAAATCGATTTACCTTCCGGTTAGACGGCATGTTCTCCCTTTGTTTCAGAAGCTGACCCGCAGGCCGGCGTTCAACTGGTATGAGGTATAGGCTTCGCCGGCTTCCAGGGTGACGGCGCCGTAGCAATAGGCGTTTTCGGCAACGGCGGCGTTGAAGCCGAGTGACGCTTCAAAGCCCAGGCCGCTCAAGTCGGAAGTGGTGAGGCGCGTGTCGGCAAATTTGACTTTGGTGCGGCCGATCCATTCGTTATACAGTCCCAGTTCCAGAAACAGTTTCCAGTTTGAGGTTCGCCCTTCCGGCAGGTAGGAAGTTTGCAGGTTAAATCTGCTGACGAGCGAACTGGTGGAATCGATGGAGCCGATTTCGCCGTTGTCGGCAGTAAAGTCTTTTGCTTCTCCGTGAACATAACGCAGTTCAATTTTAGGCTCGAAGGTTATGAGCGAGCTGCCGGCGTTGAGCGCCCGCGGCGCGTCGAAGTCGAACAGGCGGCCGGTTTCGGCGGTAAAGGCCCAAAAGCCCCTTTTGATGTCGTAGCCGTTGGTTCGGTTGCCGCCGGAAAGGTTGTCAAGGTCGGTATGCACCCAGAAATGACGGGCGGTCAGGTCGACAAACCACGGACTGTTGTGCGGCAGCCAGGTGGCGTAAAGGCCGGCGACCGGGGTTTTGGTATGTCCTTTGGCGTCCGGCGCGCCGGATTGAAAGACACGAATGTCGTTGGCGGAAAGGTAACCGCCCATAACGCCCAGATAGGTTCGGCCGCCGAAAAGTTCGGCGGCGGCGTCAATACCGCCTTCCATGCCCAGCATGTTCAGTCTTGCGCCGGTTCTTTCATGCACCCGGAGACGTTTGCCGTAGCCGCGGACCCAGACGCCGGCGGGTGCGTCCGGGTTGCCGCTGCGCAGATCGCCCAGACGTTTGCGCAGTTCGTTCATGCCGGCGTTGACGATTGACAGATGAAGCGCCGGCATGGTTTCGACCGATTTTGCGGTTTTGGTCAGCTCTCCTTCGGTTTTGAGGTACCAGTTGGCGTCTTCTCCGTGCGTCAGGCCGTACTCGTGCGCGCCGATATCCACTTTGCCGCCGGCCAGCTTAAATTCGGCGTTGCCGGAAGCCTCTTCGGTGTTGACCACTTCTATTTCCTTTTTGGTCGGGTTGGAACCGGCTGCCCGGACGTCAATGGTTATCATGCCGTCGGCGGAACCGGTTATTTTCAACAGGTCAGCGTCGGTGCCGTCCGTCTGCAGGACGACGACGGCGGAACCGTCCGAAATCAGGTCGGTTATCGTTACAGTGTTGGCGGCAAAAGGTCCCGGCCGGCGCAGATCCAGCCGGCCGCCGGTTTGCAGCCGCAGGTTGTTGACGGCGGCATTGCCGGCAAAATGCAGAACCGAGCCTTCGGCAACGGTGTTCTTGCCGCCGAAAAAGTTGTCGGCATAAACCAAAGTTGTTCCCGCCGTCTGTGTAAAGTCTCCGACAAACAGGCGGTTGTCGGCATTTTGATCGAAAATAAGAGTGTTGGCGCCGTTTTTGTCGATTGATCCGACGCCGGCAAAGCCGCCGTCCATTGACAAGGTGTTGGCATCGCCTTCAATGACGACGGCGGTTTCTTTGTTGTTGAGGTAAACGTCTGCGCCGCCTTCATTTATATTGGTTGCCGTGTTGCCGCTGAAAAGAATGTCGCCTTCCGAAGTGTCGAGCGTCAGTTTTCCCTCTGCGAACAGAGCGCCGCCGGCTTCGGCTTTGTTGCCGATGAAAGAGGAGTTGCCGCCGATGGTGAGGTTGTCTGAGCTGATGACGGCGCCGCCGTAAGTTGCCGTATTGCCGTCAAAAACGACGTTTTGCAGCACGGTTTCGCCCGATGCGTATAAGGCGCCGCCGTAGCCGTTATCGGTACGGTTTCGGGAAAATGAAGCGTTATCAATGAAAGTTGTGCCCGATGCGTAGATCGCGCCGCCATGGCCTTTGCCGGTATAATTTTGAACAAAAGAAGCGTTGCTGACACTCAGCGGAGTGACGGAAGAAGCGTTAACGGCGCCGCCGTTGCCACTTTGGGTGCCGTTGTTGTCAAAAGAAGCGCCGTCGACGGTGACGTTCGCGCCGTAGATGGCCTGGATGGCGCCGCCGCCGCGGGCCGCCGTATTTCCTGAAAAATGGCTGTTGCCGGTAATGTTGAGGGTAGATTCCGTCAAAATCGCGCCGCCGCTGCCGGCCAAAGATTTGTTGCCGGTAAATGAGGTTTGTCCGACGGTCAGTTTGCCGCCGCTGTGGACAATGGCGCCGCCGTCGCGGATTTCCGCATAATTGTCCTTAAATTCGCTGCCGGTAAAAACGCTTTCGCTGCCGGTGCGGCCGATTTTTACGGCGCCGGCTTCGGTTGCGTGGTTGCCTTCAAACAGCGTCTGACTGACGTTTATTTTTCCGTTGCCGTAAATTGCGCCGCCGTAGTTTGACGTTCCCTGTTGGTTGACGGAGGTGTAATTGCCGATGAAACGGCTGTCGGCAACCGTCAGGTCGGCTTTGCCGTCATAAGCGTAAACGGCGCCTCCTTCGGCTGCCGTATTAGCGGAAAAGACGGTGTCCGTTATTGTGGTTTTGCCTTTGGTATAGACGGCGCCGCCGTAGCTTCCGCCCGAGCGGTTGCGCTCAAAAGACGAGCCGGAAATGCTCAGCGTACCCCAGTTGTTGACGGCGCCGCCGTTGTCGGAAGCGCTGTTGTCGGAAAAAGAGGTGTTGTTGACGGTCAGCGTTTTGCTCGTAGTGTAAACGGCGCCGCCGAGATTGCCGCGGTTGCCGGTGAACGAGCTGCCGTTGATCTCGGTGTTGCCGAGGTTGGCAAAGGCGCCGCCGTAGTAGCCGCCGGTTCTTTGGCTGAAGCTGACGTTGTTGACGGTCAGGTCCTGCGCTTCTCCGAAGCCGAGCGTTCCGTTGGTGACGGCCGTACCGCTGCCGGCGGTAAACGACAAATTGTCAAGCGCGGATTTGACGCCGGTGCCGGTAAATGTCAGCGAACCGGAAAGCCGGGCGGTCGAATCGCCGGTAATTGAGGCGCTTTTGCGGACGGTTCCGGAATCGGCGGAACTGCCGGCTATTTCGATTTCGTAGGTGTCGCCGTCCGTGTTGGCGTTGGCGGCGGCGATGGCTTTGGCCAATGTGCCGGAAACGGGAACTTCGTAGTCTGCGGCCCATGCCGGGGGACACCCCAAAACCGCTGTCAGAACAAAAACAACGCCTGTACGCACCGAATTTACTCCTTTTGTCTGTTTGTTTTCGCAATAATGGTGGTATATGGTGTTTGTTTGCGACAATCCAACGGCTGCGGCGTCCGTTTTATCCTTTGGTTTAGCTAAGCTTTCGGCCGGAAAGCCCATGGCCGCGCATAAAATGAAACGCCCCGGAAAGTTCCGGGGCGTTTGCAGCAATGCCGAAGTTAAAATTTGTATTTGGCATTAAGCAGACCGGTGTGGTCGTGGTATTTTTCACGGAATTTGCCTTCGTAGCCGAGCGAAACTTCAATGTTGTCGTCGACTTCCGCAGTTACGCCTACGCCGAGTTCCATGCCGAAACGATCGAGTGCTTCGCCGTCAACCGCATAGGCGCTGCCGTTGGCCAGGGTTACGACCGAACCGCCGGCGTCGTTGACCAGATCATAAGTCAGGGCAAATCTGGCTTCCGGTTTCAGGCTGATGCCGTTCTCAAATTCCCAGGAGCGGTTGATTCTGGCACCGAGAACGCCGGTTAACAGATCGCTGTCGTTGGCGGAAACGCGCTGATCGGCGGAATCTTTATAGGCATCCTGACTGATGTGAACGTAGCGCAATCCTGTTTCCGGTACAAAAACGAAGCTCTCTGATTGCAGTTCGTATCCGGTCATGGCCTGCAGGCCGAACGTTTCGACGTCATAATCGGCGTCAACGCCGATGCCGGCGACGTTTTTGCCTTCCGAATAATCGGACCAGCCGTAAGTCGCAATGCCGTTTACATACCATTGGGAGGGTTTGTATTCGCCGTACAAAATCGCACTGTGGGTATCAACGTCGGTTGAACGCATGAAACCGTCGATGTCGGTGTTGGCATAAGCGTATCCCAAACCGATTTTGAAATTGTCGGTTACGAATTTTTCAGCGCCCACGGCAACGCCCGAGCTGTCGGCGTCAAAGCCTTCGGTTCTTGCCGTATCATGCCTTTTCGATTTGTTGAACAGGCCCTGAATCCATACCGCGGCACGTTCAAAAACGCTGTCGCCGGAGGAAGTTCCTTCGGCCGCGGCAATCGTGCCTCCTGCAAATCTGGTGCCGACGGCGCCGAAGATCTGGTTTGCGGTCTGCGACTGCGTGTGCTGTACCATCGGCGAGACCTCGGGAGCAAGAGCGGTAACGGCGTCCAACGCGGCCTTGACCTGTGTGCGGTCAGTCGACTGGGCCATTGCGGAAACGGCGTCGGCGACGGCGTTAAATACGGCGTTGTCTGCCTTGCCCGCGGTGAGAGCGGTGAGGGCGGCCGCCTGGTTTCCGGTGGCGCCGGTAGCGGTGCTGACTTCGGCCGCGGATTTTTTGTTTACGTTATAGATGCCGTTTTCAATGCCGGTGATGTTGTACAGATTGTTTCCGGCAATGGAAAATTCGCGGTCAAGCGAACCGTCGTCGGTGATCAGTTCGTATCGTCCGCTGAAACCGTTGTCAAAAATGAGGTTTAAGGTTGCGCCGTTGTTGACGACCCGGTTGGAAATGGTCGTGGTCCCGGTTTTTACGGTAAGCTGCGCTCCCCGGGCAAAAGTGGTCGTGCCGTTGCCGGAAATGCCGCCGTCAAGCGTAAGATTGCCGGAAACATTGAGCGCGCCCAGATTATGAATGTCGTTCAGGCGGCCGTTTGCTTTGTTGCCGCTGAAAACGGCGTTGCTTATTTTCAGCGTGGCGTCCGCAGTATTATAAATCGCGCCGCCGAAAGCTTTGCCTGTTGTCGAAGTTGCGCTGTTGCCGCTGAAAACGGTGTTGTTGCCGAGGGTGATCATGCCTTCGCTGTAAAGCGCGCCGCCCAGTGCTTCGGTCGCGTTGGTTTCGACACGGTTGTTGGTAAAGCTGCCGTTTAATGTGAGATCGACGGTTTTACCGTCTTTTCTTTTTACCGAGATTGCGCCGCCGGTCGAGGCTTTGGCTGCGGCGTTAGCTGTGATTGCCTTGACGAAGTTGTCGGCAAAATTGCCGTTAATCGTGGTTGTAACGAGGCCGGTTCCCGTTTGTCCGTCACGATCGGCGCCCGCTTTGAAGTAAATCGCGCCGCCGTTGGCATAAGCCGCTCCTTCGGCGCCGTTGCCGGTGAAATTGCCGTTGATTTCCCTGATGCCGGTTTTTTCGTCCGTGCCGTACTGGCCTTCAACGTGTATTGCGCCGCCGCCGGCCGAGCTTCCCGTGCCGTTGTATTCGCCTTCTCCCGTGTATCGGGAAGAAGCTTTGTTGCCGGTGAAGTTTGCGGTAAGATTATCGATATATCCGCCTTTATAGATCGCAAAAGCGCCGCCGTTGGCGGTTGCTTTGGCATTGTTGTTGTTTTCCGTCGTCACGTTCAGACCGTTGTTTGAAATTTCTCCGGCGTTGACGGAGGAAAGTTTTTTGCCGAGCCATAATACGGCTCCCTGAGCATATACTTCGCCGGAGTGGCCGGAAGTCTGACGCGCCGTTATTCGGTTGCCGCCGATTTTGCCTGCGGTAAGGTCTTTTTCGTCTGCCGCCGGGCGAAGCACACCGCCGCCCCGTGACGTGTTTTCTTCCAGTTCATATATGTTGTCGTTCCAATTTTTTACATCGCTGACGGCGCTTTGGGCCGGTTCGACGGCATAAGCGTTGGCGACGGTAAACGCGGCGGCCAGCGCTGTCGAAATTAAGAGTTTGTTTTTCATACGATTTAACATCCTTTTAAAACCAGTTAAAACAGAACCCGCACTTTTGGCAAAAGGCGGGCGGATGTTCGAAAACCGTATACGTTCAGACGGCTCGGCTTATTTGGCTGAGCCTTATTCGCCGACATCCGTCCGAAAAAAACAGACAAGATAAGTCGGCACAATATTTAAAGTCGTGTGCACACGACTAAACGTATCAAGGGTTTTCGAAGCCCTAGACGGATGGCGATAACCATTTCGTCCATAAGCAGAATATAAAACAAACGTCGGAGAAGCAAGCTAAATTGTCGAAAACCCTCCGTTTTTTTAAATAAACCTTTTTCCGGCTGTTTTCAGGGGGAGAAAATCCGGCTTTGTTTTTTCCTCTGAAGAGGGACATGCTTAATTTATTCGTTGACTATCGTAATTGTTAATTCTAAAATTTTAAAAATTCAACTTATAGGGTGACATGATGGACAAACGGGAAATCATCGAACAAATCAGGCAAAAATCGGACACCGATGTCGACTATACTCAATTTGAGAAAAAAGCCGTTGAACTGTATGAAAAATTTGCTAAAGAGTATTCTCCTCCGAAATTGGCGGAACTAAAAGGGGAGGCGTTGTTAGACACGATATTTCTCAATCCGCGTCAATTTCGTAAAAATCTGTGTTATGAATTAGAGTTCGGAGAATGTAAAATTTTAGGGGGAATCGGCGGCGGCAGTGCGGCCAAGTACGGGCTTTATTTTTCTGAAAAGGAAAAATCCTGGGCCGAAGGACACGGCAGGAGATTTCGTCCCCTTTCTCCCGACGAGGCCGTTCTCAGGGGAACGGAAATCCGGGACGCCCTGTTGAAGTATTGCCGTTTGGCGGAACAATGCAAGCCGCTGGTGACATTGGAAGATTATCGGAAACTGGGAGATTTGGCCGGGGATGTTTCTCTTAATCAGTGGATGAGGAAATATCTGAACATGGTTTTTCCTGACGAGTTTCCCGCTTTCTTTGCCGACAACATGCAGTTGAAAATATTAAAACTGTTTGGCGTCGTTCCGGAAAAAAATGTTTTTTCAAGGATGGGGCAACTTGTTCTTATGGCGAGAGAAGCGGGAATTTCCAACGCCCTTTTTGCCCGTGTCGTTGAGGATATGCTGTTAAAAGAAAACGTTGTAAACGCAAATGGAGAAAACGAGAAAATGAAAGACGAATTTAATGCTGCCGAAGCGGGGAATGTTCCGTTGAATCAGATTTTGTATGGTCCGCCGGGAACGGGAAAGACCTATCATGCCGTTTTGAAAGCAATGGAAATCGTTACTTTTAAACAAATGTTTTCGGATTATTTGCGCTCCCGGAAGGAAAAATATTCGGAAGAGGTTTTGAACGAATACGTTAAGCATATGGAAAAAATAAACACGGAATGTTTGAAAAGCGACAACATTTTCAGATATTACGATTTGCAGAAATATAAAAGGCTGGAAGAGGAAATTCTTGCCGGTGATTACATCAACGGCGACGAGGTTAGGAAAAATGAAAATTCATATTATCGTCATGCTCTTAAGAGATATGAAGAATTTTTGTCCGATTTGCGTTATGAAGACGTTTTGGCCGAATTTAACCGGTTGAAGCAGGCCGGACAGATAGAATTCGTTACCTTTCACCAGTCATATTCCTATGAGGAGTTTGTTGAGGGGATCAGACCCTGCGTTTCCTGGGAAGGTAAGGCGAACGAAGTTCGATATGAGGGGAAAAAAGGAATTTTCCGGGAAATTTGCGAGAATGCCGGAAAGGCAAGCGGCGCCGGAAAAACAAATATGGGGAAGAATATCGCCGACGTGGATTTTTCCCGCACGCGCGTATTTAAAATGTCGCTGGTAGACAAGGCCGCATCGGGCGACAATCTGTACGACTATTGCATAGGGCATAACGTTGTCGCCCTGGGGTACAGTAACGATAAGGATTTTTCAAATTGCAACTGTGCGGACGATTTTTCGATGATTGAGGACAAATGGGGCAAAAGCGCTCTTGAAATATTCAAAGATCGAATGAGAATCGGGGACGTCGTGATTATTGCCAACGGCAACCGGAAGTTCCGGGCAGTGGGCAGAATTACCGGCGAATACAGGTATGACAAGAACAGCGAAGTCCGCTACTGCCATTTTCGCAGCGTGGAGTGGCTGTATGCGGGGCAGGATATTGAAGTTTCGGAAATATACGACAGGAATTTTTCTCAGCAGGCCATTTATGGTTTTTACCGAACCAGGAACGAAGGCCGGGAAAATTACAACGTGATTGATACGAAAAAGCTGGTTTCCGTCGTTTTGGAGCATTCGGGCGAAGAAGTTTGCCGCAAGCCGTATATTTTGATTATTGACGAGATTAACCGCGGCAATATTTCTAAAATTTTCGGTGAACTGATAACCTTGATCGAAGATGACAAAAGGGAAGCTTTTTCGGTTTGTCTGCCATATTCCCGCAATCGTTTTTCCGTTCCCAAAAATCTTTACATCATCGGAACAATGAATACATCGGACCGGTCGATCGCAAGCGTTGACATTGCTTTGCGCCGTCGTTTCGTCTTCGTTCCGGTAATGCCGGACGTTCGTCTTGTCGCCGATAATGTCGAAGGAGTCGATTTGCGGCGCATTTTACGCAATATCAACGGCAAAATATCCGTTTTGCTGGATGAAGACCATCAGATCGGCCATAGCTATTTTATGAACGTGCGGACGCTTAAGGAGTTGCGGAAGGTGCTTCAATTCGAAGTTTTGCCGTTGCTGAACGAGTACTTTTACGGCGACTGGAAAAAACTGGTGTTGCTGGTTCCGGGGTTTGTCGTTTCCGAAGAAATCCGGGATCAGGAATTGCGCGAAGAAGCGGGGGAAAGCGTTTTTTGTAAGTTTTGTGACGTTGAAAACATGGCGGACGACGAATTTCTGAAGGCGCTGAAAGCGTTGGAGGCTTAGCGTGAAGGTATTTCGGCTGAAAGAATATTCCGTTTCCGGCGAAAATAGCCTGAGCCGCTGCGAGGCGGAAAGGCTTTCGGCCTATTTGAGGAAAAAGAAGCTGCAGAACGTTGTGTCCCTGACGCCGCAGGGGATTGTTTCAAAATCTTTTGTCGGAGTCATAAGATGCGGAAACGTCCAAATCGAAATATTGCCGAAGATACTGTCCGCCAATGACGACAGGCGCGAGATTATGGAAAATCTGGTGTATATGCTGTCGTATACCCGCCGGTTGGACATCAGGACCGAAAGCGGTGCCAGGCTGGCGGCGTGCAAAAACCCTTTTCTTGAAATTCTGATTTATGAATATGCTTCTTCGTTGTTTGACTGTCTGAAAAAGCAGCCGCTTAGGAACTATGTAACGGAAGAAACGGAGGTCAATTTTATCAAAGGCAAACTGATGCTGCCGGAGCAGATAAGAAAAAGCTGCGTCAACAGGGCAAAGTTTTATTGTCAATATGACGAGTTTTCCGAAAACAATATGTTGAACAGGCTCTTTTTGTATGTTGCCGTTTGTCTTTACAAGTTAAGCGAAAACAGCGGCAATAAAAGGATTTTGCGGCGGATCGTCAATTATTACGCCGATGTTGAGCCGTTGCCCGTTTCGGCGGCCGAGGCAAACCGGATTGCGCTGCCGCGCAACCAGATTTTGTTTAAAAAGCCTCTTTCTTTGGCTAAAATGTTTGTTAATCAGTGTTCCGTCGACCTTTCGAGGAATAAGATAGAAAACGTTGCGCTGGTCTGGGACATGAATGTTTTGTTTGAGGAGTTTATAGGAGAGGTTTTCAAAAGAAAGTGTCCGACGCTGGACATTGAGCTGCAAAAGGGAAAAAGACTGTTGTCGGAAGCGGGGACGGGGCGGAAGAAATGCGATACTTTTGTGGATATTTTTGAAAAAAACAACAAAATCGTGATTGATACGAAATATAAAGAGTTTCATTCGTTAAAAGACGTGTCGAATGCCGATGTTTTTCAGGTTATGACATACTGTATGCTGCATGGTGCCAAAAGGGCGATTTTGATTTATCCGCAATACGGCGATGTTGCGCCGGATGTGCCGGTTCATCGTTTGAACGCGGCGTCGGAAGATTTGGGGTATGCCGTACAATTTAAAACCGTTGATTTGCGGCGAAACCTGAAAAAAGCCCGTATTGAACGGGAGCTTTTGGAGGTTGTCGAAAACCTTTCCTGAATGTTTCGCGTAAAAGTTGAAAATCGGAAAGTGAAAGCTTTTGCCGCGCCGGCGGAAACAGGGGCGTTTGTCTGGCAAAAGGTATGAGAGTTTTCCGTTTGCCGTTGCGGAAAAAGCCGGTGTTGTCCGTTTGACAACCGCCGACATGTTCAAGCGCAAAAATCCGGCCAAAGCGCCGGCGGCTGCCGGCAGTGTCAACGAAGCGGCGCCGATGACCGGCGGCGCCGGCGCGGAAATTGCTGTCTGATGTCGTTGGAGAAATCCGTATTTGTAACGTTAGCGGTATTTGTAAACCCGGTAAGTAAAGAGATTATCCGGGAGTTTGAAGGTCCAAAGAGGGGTGCCGTCTTTGTCCAGTTCTTCCGCCGCTTTTCCCTTGTTGCTGCCATAGCCGACAATGTATGTCTTGTCTTCCGTTTCAAATACGTTGCCCATAAATTCGGAATATACGGACAATGGAATTTCTTGCCAGTTCAGTATCTTTTTGTTTTTTTCATCCAGTTTGAATTTTAAAATCCGTGAAGTTTTTCGGGGCAAAAAGGAAAAATTTCCGGCACATTCGGTGTTGATTTCGGCGGTGTGGTTGTCATAAAGCATCAGATATCCGTCGTTGGTCAGAGAAGCCGTGTGTTGAAAGTTGAAACGTTGTTCCGGCGTCAGGCCGAAGTCGTCGTTTTTGCCGCCTAAACGCCAAATGATTTCTCCGGTTTTCCGATCTATTTTGTAAATTGCGGAAGTATGTCTGAAAGACAATATCAGGTTGTTGTCGGAGGGATCGATGATCATGCTGTTAAAATGCACGTAATCCAGGTCTTTTTTGTAATTGCAGGCTGTCAGCGATTCTTTGATCAGTTCGGGATGGTCACCGCTGTTCCATTCAAAGATGACCCGGTTGTTTTTTATTTCCTGCAAAAGCAGGGTAACAACGGAGCTTTCCCTGCCGTTTATTCTTTCTTTCCGTTGTCGGTAACCGGTTAGTATATAATGGTTGTCCGTCAATAACAAAGAGTCGTGATTTTCAATTAAGCCCTCGTCTGCCGTCGGCGCGATCAGTGAAAGCTCGTTGATTTTTTGAAAGTTTTCGTCGAGTACAATCAGCTTTCCGTACCACCAGGCATAAGGGGGCATGGGTTTGGTTTGCTGCATAAATGTATAGCGGATGCTGCCGTCGGTAAGCTTTTGCCGCTTGAAGTCTGAAATTCCATAATTTTTTATCGGATTTGTATGGTAAAATTCTATCGTTCCGTCTGTTGTCATGATTGTTGCAAACGATTGGGCATCACCTTTCGGACTGAAAAAAGAGGTTGCTATGTACCCCCCCCCCCCGTATATTCCGCGATATCGGGAACCGGCAGTTTTCGAGGAAACAGATTCAGTTGATAAATTTCGCCGTTAACGGAAAATTTTAAAATGTCACCGGGCTTGATGCGAAACAGGCGGAACCGTTTTTGAACACCGTCGACTTCGATTGTGTTAAAGCCGCGCGTGTTCAGCGTTACCGCTTCAAAAACTTTCCGCTGCGGTTCAATCGGCAACAGAGGATAGCCGTTTACGGTGACGACGTGATTGTCGGCTGAAGAAAAATCCAGCAATGTTTCCGCTGCCTGACCGGCGGAAATTTGCAGAAGAACAATGAAAAAGAGAAGAATGCTTTTCATGACGGCTGCCTTTACTTTTAGTCTTTTATGGCGAATATATATTGGCGGCGCAAAATTGTCATCAAAATTTTGCGTTTGTTAAAATGCCGGTTCGGAACGGAATCATTCATAAGGCCGGTTGTTGAACATTGATTGAATTTTGAGGCCGCCGGTTACTGTCGGTCCGGCTGTCCTTTGGGGGCCTTTAGGGCTGTTTTCTTTGTTATGAAACGTATGAGGAATATGAAAGTTTTTTTACGGCGGGGTAATGAAATGCGGATCTCCGGATGTAAAAAAAGCGTTTGAAATTTAAAAAAATCCGCATTAAAAAACACCGGTTGGAAAAAGTTTTTTTTAAGGAACGGAAAATGACGGTCAAAGGAAAATCCGCAGGCAATTCGGCGCGGTTTGATTTGGTGTTTGCGGGGTTTCTGACGGCGTTCGGTCCGTTTGCAACCGATGTGAAGCTGCCGGCAACGGCGACATGTTGTAACGACGGCGCGCCGGCGGAACCGGCATTTGCCGCGGCGGGAGAAGCGGTCGATGAATAAAAATGCCAGACTTTTTCTTTCTTATGTGCTGCCGTCGATGGTCGGCATGCTCATCGTCGGTTCCTACAGTATCGTGGATACCATTTTTATCGGCTGGAGTGCAGGAGAACTCGGGCTTGCTTCGGTGGCCGTTACCTGGCCGCTGGTGATGATGTTCGGTGCGGTCGGCGACATGCTGGGAACCGGTGCGGCAATTATTATCGCCCAGTCGAGAGGCAGCGGCAACCTGCGGCTGGCACGGCTCAGCCTCGGCAACATGCTGGTCTGGCAGGTATTGTTCAGCCTGCTGATGATGACTGTCGTCAAATGTTTTCTGACCGATATACTCCGTCTGTTCGGCGCTACCGACGAACTGATGCCCGGCGCCGTGCGTTATTCGCGGATTTTGATATACGGCAATCTGGCTTATATGCTGGTAACCGGCGTGCTGGCGGTAATCCGTAACGACGGCCGGCCGGTGCTGTCGATGTGGCTGATGGTCGGCGGACTGCTGCTGAACATCGTAATGGACTATGTTTTCATTTTTCCGCTCGGCGGCGGCGTGGCCGGCGCGGCCTATGCCACGGTTACCGCGCAGATGCTGATTGCTGTTGCCGGGTTGGCCTATTTCTTTACCCGGAAAACGGCTCTTCGTTTCGACCTGCAGATGTTTAAGCTGAAGCCGAAGTATTTGAAAAACATTGTCGTAAGCGGCTTCCCTTCGCTCGGCAACCAGTTGTCGATTATCGCGATGTTGTTTTTCCATAATTATCAGGCGTTGAAATACGGACGGGTGGACGGGCTGGCCGCCTATACCTTTATCGGCGCGGTCGAATCGCTCGGTTCGCTTTTGATGACCGGGCTGGCACTCGGGGTGCAGCCGCTGGTCGCCTATCTTTACGGCGGCGGCCGTCACCGCCGGCAGAACATTATCGGCAACATGGGCTATTATACCGCTTTCGGATTGGGAATTGTGCTGATGTGCGTATCGGTTGTCGGACACGACGTTTTTCCCGCCTGGTTCAATTTGCACGGCAATGCGGCGGTTCTTGCCGCACACGGACTGGTTATCAGTTCGACGGCGTTCGTGCTGCTGGGAGTGATCCGGGTGGCCGGTTATTATTATCAGGCGACCGGCAAAATCACGGATTCTTCACTGTTGATTTACGGTGACGCTTTTGTCGCGCTGCCCCTGTGTCTGTTTGCGCTGCCGTTGTGGTTCGGTCTGGACGGCGTATGGCTGGCAATGCCGGTTTCCCGCGTGCTGCTGTTTTTGTTCGTCTGTTACCTGTGGTTCGGCAGGAAAAAACGCCGGCCGTACAAAATGCAGCATTTTTCTGCCCGCCGGTAAAATTGTTTGTTTATGAAAAATTAAGATGACGGGTGTAAAAAAACAGTTTATCGTATGAGAAAATTTTGTCGGGTTTTTAAAACGAAAGGTGAAAAAATGTGGAAAAGTAGCAAATTGTTGGCGGGATTGGCGGTGGTACTGTCTTTGTGCGCCTGCAAGGAAGACAAAAGCGAGGTTCAGAATGCGGCGGCCAAAACCGCGGCGCTGCCGGTAAACGTGCTTGAGGTGGCGGCGGAAGACGTGCCTCTCAGTTTTGAATTTTCCGCCCGGGCGCAGGGATACAAGGAAACGGAAGTGCGGGCGCGGGTGAGCGGCATTTTGCTGAAGAAAAATTATATCGAAGGCAGCGAAGTCAGAGAGGGAGACGTTTTGTTTGAAATCGATCCCAAGGAATACAAGGCCAGGCTCAACAATGCCAAGGCCAACCTGGCCAAGGCCAAGGCACAGCTGCGGCGGGCCGAAACCGAATGGGCGCGAATCGAAAAGCTGTTCAAACAGCGGGTGGTAAGCGAAAAGTCGCGCGATGACGCTCAGGCCGAACTGGAAGCGCAGAAAGCGGCGGTGCTGATGGCGGAATCGGAAGTGGAAACCGCACAGCTGAATTTTGACTATACCAAAGTCACCGCGCCGATCAGCGGCGTTACCGGCATGGAAGTGCAGTCGGAAGGAAGCCTGATTTCGGCAACCGGCCTTTTGACCAACATTACCCAGCTTGATCCGATTTATGTTATCTTTTCGGCTTCCGAAAGCGAGATGATGTCGCTTTCCAACATGGTGGACAACGGTTTGATCCGCAACCCGGAAAACAAAAGCGAAGTCGTTGCCAAGGTCAAGTTCAGCAATGACAGCGTTTATCCGTTGCCCGGAGAGATTAATTTCATCAATTCGGGCATTGACGAGGGAACCGGTACCATCAAATTGCGCGCGGTTTTCCCCAATCCTAAAAAACGTCTGAAACCGGGACAGTTTCTGCGGCTGGTGATGGAAGGGCTGACCCGGGTCAACGCCCTGATCGTGCCGCAGGAAGCGATCATGCAGGGTGCCAACGGCTCTTACGTTTATATCGTCAACGACAAAAATATGGTCGAATCGGTCAATATCCAGACCGGACTGATGACCAAGGAGGGCGGCTGGATCGTCGACAGCGGTCTGAAAGCCGGCGACCGGGTGATCGTCAGCAACCTGATGAAGATCCGTCCCGGCATGACGGTTGATCCCAAAAACGTGGAGCAGCCGGCTGAACGGGAAACCGTCGAGGAATAATCCGGGAGAAAAAAGCAATGTTTTCCAAGTTTTTTATTGACCGCCCGATTTTTGCGACCGTCGTGTCGCTGGTTTTTGTGCTGGCGGGGTTGGTTTCGATGAAGGTGCTGCCGATTGAGCAGTACCCCAACATCGTGCCGACGGAAATTCAGATCAGCGCCACCTATCCGGGGGCGACGGCGGAAGTGCTGGCCGATACGGTGGCGGCGCCGATCGAACAGGAAGTCAACGGCGTTAAGAACATGATCTACATGTATTCCAACGCCACTTCGCAGGGGTATCTGACCATCGGCGTGGTATTTGACATCGGCACCGATCCGGATCAGGCGACGATCGACGTCAACAACAAGGTGCAGGCGGCGACTTCCAAACTGCCGAGCGAAGTGACCAAGCAGGGCGTGACGGTCGAACAGAAATCAAACTCGATCTTGCAGGTCGTGATGATGAAGTCTTCTTCCGAACGCTATGATACGATTTACGTTTCCAACTATGCGCTGTTGAACGTGCTGGACGAAATCCGCCGTATCAAGGGCGTGGGCAGCGCTTCGCTGTTTGCCTCGCAGGACTATTCGATGCGGATTATGCTGTCACCTGACAAGCTGGCAGATTTTGACATGACGCCGCAGGACGTGATTGCCGCCGTGCAGGAACAGAATTCGCAGTTTGCGGCCGGCCAGTTCGGTCAGGAACCGCTGGACGAATATCTGCCCTATACCTATTCGGTCAACACCAAAGGACGTTTGGTCGACGAAAAGGAATTCGGCGACATTATTCTTAAAAGCGATGACAAGGGCGGCATTCTCCGTTTGAAAGACGTGGCGCGGATCGAACTCGGTGCGCAGGACTACAGCGTCAATTCCTATTTCAACGGCGAACCGGCGGTGGCCTTTGCTGTTTATCTGCAGCCGGGCGCCAACGCGCTGGAAACGGCCAACCTGGTCAAAGCCAAAATGGCCGAACTGTCGAAGAGTTTCCCCGATGGCATCAGTTACGAAATTCCGTATGATACGACTTTGTTCGTAAACGTGTCGATCAACGAGGTTATCCATACCTTCTTTGAGGCGGTGCTGCTGGTTATCGTCGTCGTCTATTTGTTCTTGCAGAATATGCGGGCGACCCTGATCCCGATTTTGGCGGTGCCGGTGTCGATTATCGGCGCGTTTGCCGGTATGTATCTGCTCGGTTTTTCAATCAACCTGCTGACGCTGTTCGGGCTGATTCTGGCAATCGGTATCGTGGTTGACGACGCAATTATCGTGTTGGAAAACGTCGAACGTCTGATGAGCGAGGAAAAGCTGACTCCGAAAGAAGCGGCGATCAAAGCGATGCAGGAAGTGTCTGGACCGGTGGTCGCGGTGGCTCTGGTGTTGTCGTCGGTGTTTTTGCCGATTGCCTTTCTTGGCGGTATGACCGGCGTTATGTACAAACAGTTCTCGGTGACGATTGCGGTTTCGGTGCTTATTTCGGCGTTTGTCGCGTTGACGCTGACGCCGGCTCTGTGCGCCCTGATTATCAAGCCCAACCGTCAGCATCAGGAACCGAAAGGTTTCTTCAAATGGTTTGACAACTTTTTCGAATGGGTGACGGAGGCTTATCTTTCCGGCGTGCGTTTCTTCCTTAACCACCGGAAAACGGCAACGGTCAGTTTCGTCGCCGTTCTGGCAGCGATCGCCTTTTTGTTCAAGATCGTGCCGGGCGGGCTGGTGCCGGGTGAAGACCAGGGTAACCTGCTGATGGCCTACAGCATGCCGGAGGCCTCGTCGCTGAGGCGGACGACGAATTTCAGCGACTCCGTGGTCAAACTGTTGAGGGAAGACGAGAACGTGGAAGACGTGCTGACGGTTAACGGTTACAACATGCTGTCGTCGAGCCAGAACACCTATTCGAGCATCAGCTTCATCATCTTAAAAGACTGGGGACTGCGGGAAAACGCCGACCAGTCGGCGGACGCTTTGGCTCAGCTTTATACCAAATTCGGCATGAGCCGGCCCGAGGGCATCGGCTATGCCTTCTCCATGCCGCCGATTATGGGCATGAGCATGTCCGGCGGTTTTGAAGGTTATATCCAAAACCGCGGCGGCAAGAGTTCAAACGAGCTGATGGATAAGGTGACCGAATTTGTCAATGCCGCCAACGAACGGCCGGAGCTGAAAAACGTGCGTACCACGTTTTCGGTCAGCACGCCGCAGTACCGGGTTGATCTCGATCGCGAAAAGGCAAGGATCCTCAATGTGTCGATCGATGCCATCTATGCGGTTATGCAGTCAACCTTCGGCAGTCTTTATGTCAATGACTTTACTTACAAAGGCCGCAATTTCCGGGTGATTTTGCAGTCGGAAGGACGCTTCCGCCGCACTCCGGACGACCTGCGTTACGTTTATGTCAAATCCAACAGCGGGCAGCTGGTACCGTTGTCGACTCTGCTGAAAGTCGAGCGCGTTACCGGACCGGAGCTGGTTAACCGCTTTAACATTTTCCCGGCCGCCAAGGTGCTGGGCGATCCGGGCGACGGTTATTCGTCCGGTCAGGCGATTGCGGCGATGGAGGAAGTGGCCGGTCAGGTTCTGGGCGACGACTATTCGCTGTCGTGGATCGGTTCAGCCTATCAGGAAAAGCTGACCGGCGGCGCATCGACCCAGGCCTTTGTTTTCGGTCTGATCATGATCTTCCTGATTCTGGCCGCCCAATATGAAAAATGGTCGCTGCCGTTCGTGGTTATCCTGTCGGTGCCGTTTGCGGTACTGGGCGCTTTGCTGGCAATTTATCTGCGCGGCATTCAAAACGATCTGTATTTTCAGGTCGGTCTGGTTACCCTGATCGGTCTGGCGGCGAAAAACGCCATTCTGATCGTTGAGTTTGCGGTAATGGAAGTGCAGCGCGGGCTGACTTATGCGGAAGCGGCGGTCAGCGCGGCCAAACTGCGTTTCCGTCCGATCGTGATGACTTCGCTGGCATTTACCTTCGGTGTTTTGCCGCTGGCCATTTCCACCGGTGCCGGCGCCGGCAGCCGCCATGCCATCGGTACCGGCATGATCGGCGGCATGATTTTGTCGACCTTTGTTGCCACCTTGTTTGTGCCGATGATGTTTGCGATTATCGGCGAAACTTTCGACGAGGAAAACATACTCCGTCGCAAGATCAGCAAACGGGCGAAAAAGCTCGGCCGTCCGCAGTTGAAGGGAAAACTGCGGTAAGTTGCGGAAAATGTGCCGGAAGCTATGTTTCGGAGGCAAGAGAAAAGGGACGGTTAAGCCGTCCCTTTTCCTGTATCAAAAAACAAGCGCCGGGTGTGTGGCCGGATTGCATCCGTTAACGAAGGAGGGCATGTTCAATGCGGGCTGAGGCAGAGGATTGGCGGAATATCCGGCGGAGAGGGCGAATCCTGTTGGTGCGGAACCGGCGCCGGGACGCCGCCGGCGCTCAGTTGACGTCGCCGAGGACAATCGTCTGTGTCACTTTGTCAATGTTTTTAAGCCAGGGAACGATTGCCTGGGGAAAAAAATCGGAATCGGCCAGCCGGTCGATTTCAATCCAGCGGATTTGCTGTTTTTCGCCGTCGGGGATGCTGCCGTTGCAAAGCGGCGAGAAGTCTTCGACCGTACAGAGGAACATCAGTTCCGCCTGATGAAAACAGGGGTCGTCAAAAGGCGAATCGTGGTTTTTGGCGATATAGTCGCGGACAAAAAGCAGCCGTTCCGGACGGACGGTAAGGTTGAGTTCTTCCCGGCATTCGCGTATCAGAGCCTGTTCCATGGTTTCGCCCCACTGGTGGCCGCCGCCGGGCAGTTTGCAGAAACGGCCGCGGCCGTAGTCGCAGCTTTCGACCAGCAGTTTGCCGTCGCGGATGATGACGGCTTTGATTGAATAGCGGAAAATCTTTTCCATTGTTTTTCTCCGGGTTGTGAAAAAACAAGAATAAAGTTTTTGCCGCCGGCGTTCAATCTTTTTTGGGGGGAAAAAAATTCCGGGCGGAAAAGCGGCGCGGTCGGCTGGGGAAGGTTCGGCCTTTTGTTGCGTCGGGTTGTGAAAAAAACAAGAATAAAGTTTTTGCCGCCGGCGTTCAATCTTTTTTGGGGGGAGAAAAATTCCGGGCGGGAAAGCGGCGCGGCCGGCCGGGGAGGGTTCAGTCTTTTGTTGCGTCGGGTTTGAAGTTCATGGCGCCCGAGTTGATGCAATAGCGCATGCCGGTGTTGGTCGGTCCGTCTTCAAATACGTGCCCGAGGTGGGAACCGCAGCGCGCACAGGTAACTTCAACCCTTACCATGCCGTGGCTGAAGTCTGCATTTTGTCTGATGCTGCCGGGAATGGCGCGGTCAAAGCTCGGCCAGCCGCTGCCGGAATCGAATTTGTCGCCGGAGCGGAAAACCGGGTTGCCGCAGGCGCCGCAGACGAAGGTGCCGTCGTCTTTCATATTCAGGTATTGTCCGGAAAACGGCTTTTCGGTGCCTTTTTCGCGGAGAATTTTATATTGTTCCGGCGACAGTCGTTTTTTCCATTCTTCTTCGCTTAAGTTCAGCGGCGGCGTTTTTCTGCCGCAACAGCCTTTTCCCTGTTTGGCCAGGTATTTCTGATGATATTCTTCGGCCGGATAGAATTCGGCAGCCGGCGCCACTTCGGTTACCACCGGCGCGGGATATGTTCCCGAGTTGTTCAGTTCTTCTATTTTGGCCAGGGCCTCTTTCTTTTGTTCCGGTGTGAACCAGAAAACGGCCGACCGGTACTGGGTGCCGACGTCCGGTCCCTGGCGGTTGAGCGTGGTCGGGTCGTGGTTGGCAAAAAAAATGTCCAGCAGCTGGTCGTAGGTGACCATTTTGTCGTCAAAGACGACTTTGACCGCTTCGGCGTGGCCGGTGCCGCCGGTACAGACCTGCCGGTAGTCCGGGTTTTCCGTTTGTCCGCCGGTGTAGCCGACGGTAGTGGACACAACTCCCGGCACGGTGTCGAACACCGCCTGAATTCCCCAGAAGCAGCCGGCGGCGAAAACGGCCTGCGATATGCTCATTTTTTTCTCCCGTTTGATTTGTTTTTTTTCAAATATAAGTACGAACCGAAGGTTTTTCAATCAGGCAACGTTTTTTCTTCGCGGTCAGCGCCGGAGAGCAGCCAAAACCATCGGCGCGGCATTTTGCGTCGTCGGTTCCTTTTCGTCAATCCATGAAGCGCCGTCGGAATCAAGGTCGGAAATGTCCCGGTCGGGAACGCCGTCGACGGTGCAGTCGAATAAAATGCCGGTGTGGAACAGCCCGCCGGGGCGGCCGTCGTCTTCGATAAAACCGCGGAAAAAGACATTTTCTTCCCGCCGTTCGCCAATACTTTGCAAACGGCAGCCGGTTTCTTCCTCCAGTTCGCGGGCAAGCGTCCGTTCTTCGCTTTCGCCTTTTTCCGGCGAACCGCCGGGCAGGTCGAAAAGGCCGGTGTAAGGTCCCCGTTTTTTGCGGATCAGCAGAATCTTTCCTTCCCGGCGGATAATGCCGTAGATGCCGCGGTGAATGCGGGTGACGGAAAAGGCGTCGCGTTCCCGTTCAACGGCTTCCGCCGCCAGGGCGCTTTCGTCGCGGATCCAGCGAGGCAGGCCGGCATCGGCCGTGCGGCTGAAAGGAAACCATTGCCAGCTTCCGTGCTCGGCGGAAAGTCTGACCGTGCCGGAGAGGTATTCGGCAAGGAAAGTGACGCCGTAAAGCGTTTCCCCCGCCCGGGGAGAAAAACTCCAGGTTCTGAGCGGGCGTTTGATTCGTACCGTTAATCCGGTTTCTTCAAATATCTCTCTTGTCAGCGCCTGCGTGTGGCTTTCGCCTGTTTCGACGCCGCCGCCGGGCAGGTCATATATTCCTTCTTCGCCGTTTTGCCGGCGTTCAAGCAGCAGAAAACAACCGTTGCAAACAATGACGGCCTTGACGGCCACGCGCGTTTTGTTCATTTCTTTTTTCCTTTCCCGGCAACCATTATAACGGCAGGAAGATAAAAAGGCAAACCGTTTTCCGAAGCATAATTCCCGGGCCTGCCGGGGCTGCAACAAAAAAACACCGCCGTTTTCAAACGGCGGTGTCGGCGGGAACTGTCGTTTCCTTATTTGATTTCTTCAATCAGCAGTTCGCTCGGAGCAGTGGTCTGAGTGTTTTCAATGGTGTAGGACACTTTCCGGGGCGCCGGTTTGGTTGTGGTGGTGACCACGGTTTTTACCTGCGGCTGGGTGGTGACTACGGTTTTTACTTCCGGCTGGGAAGTAACGACCGTTTTGACTTCCGGCTGAGCGACAACCTGAGTGTTGGAAATGATTTTTTGATTGATGACAGGTTCTTTTTCATAGCTGACGGTCGATGTGGTTTTCGGTTCGTAAACCGTGGTGTAAGTGGTTTTCTTATAGATGACTTCAACCGGTTCACGGGTCTGTCTGACAACCGGTGCGCAACCGTTGCAGCCGTTGGTGCTGACAACGACGGGAGCCGGGACGGGCGCGGGAGCCGGGGCCTGAATGTTAACGGTGGTTACGGGAACCGGAGCGGGAGCCGGCATCGGCGCCGGACGCGGGGCAACATAGGCCGGACGCTGGGCTACCAGCGTAATGCGTCGCGGCTCGGGTCTTGCTTCCCGGTAGACGTATACTTTTTCGGGCGCTTTGGCCTTTTCTTCTTTGGCCGGGCAGTCTTTGCGGGAATAGAAGTGGTCGTTGCAGTCCTGATCGTACTTTTTGTAGATGGATCCTTCGGCGCAGGCGCCAAGCAGGAAAAGGAGGGAGAATACAAATAACTTTTTCATGACTTTTCTCTTTCGTTGATTGATAGTTGCAATATAGCGGATTAGCAAAAAAATTAAATATACTATAATCTTTTTTTCTAATTTGTCAATTTCTGTTTAAAAAAATCTGCTTTTTATATAATCACGTAAATCTTAATTTAAACCTTATGTGATATGGCGGAAAGAAATTATTTTGACATTTTTGCCAATGTCATCTACGATTGAAAAAAATTTATTTGTTGACCGGGGGAAAACTTATGAATATCCGTAAAGTGTTGTGTTTGCTGACGATGCTGGCCTGCGCGGCGGAAAACTGTTTGGCGGCGGAAGGCGACAATCTGGCGGCGTCAATTTACAATCACGCGCATTTTCGCAACCGAGAGGCGCTGGCGCGGCTGAAGAGAAACGGCTATTCCCTGGACGCAACGGATTCACGCGGCAATACGGCGCTTTGCACCGCCATTATGCGCAAAGACGAAAATGCTTATAAACTGCTGCGGCAGATGGGAGCGAACACCGCCCATCCCTGCGTTAAGAGACTGGAAGCCGCAGTGCGGCCGGTTAAAAACGACAAGTTCGTATGGAACGTGGGGCCGACGACCTATCTCGGCGCCGCCGCCCTGATCGGGGGTACCGTGGCCATTGCCGCCGGCGGCAGCAGCGGCGGATCAAAATCGGACGGCGCGGCGGGGACCGGTGACGAACCCGGCGGCAGCGACAATCCGGGCGGCGGCGAAGGGGAAGTCGTGAATGAAGTCGATCCTTCGTATTTCCAGACCGACGAATACAAACAGGGCAATTTCCTGTCGCAGATCGGCGCGGCGGAAGCTTATGCGCGTTTTTACGGAGAAACGGAAAGCGGCGATCTGGCCTCGCAGCTGGAACGAGTGGCCGTCGGCGTGGTTGACAGCGGCGTTTACGGTGCTCACGCGGAGTTTGGCGCCACCGACGTCAGCGGCGTCAATTACGACTACGGTCCCTGTTCCAAAAGCGGAAACTCTACCAACTGCTGGCAGTGGGCGGCTGAATATACGGTCGGCGGACAGAGTTATCAAAACGTTACTTATCTGAAACTTGATGATGGCCGCGTTTATATTACCCGCGTAGGCAAAACGGGAAGCAAAGAAGAGTATGACGAGTGGGCGTCGTCTTATGATGACGGTTATGACTGGAATGTAGAAAAAGACAGTGCGACCGGTTTTTATCCGAACAAGTCGGATGATGCCGCGCACGGCACCCATGTGGCCGGCATTATCGCTGCCGACAGAAACGGCGCCGGCATGCACGGCGTGGCTTTTGAAAATGCCGAGATTATCGCCGCCCGGTGGGATCTGATGTCGCCGATTTCGGCGCCGGTAAAAGACGTGATCGACATGGGCGCGAAAGTGGTCAATTTCAGTCTGGGCGTAGATTCGACGGCTGATATAAACGCTTCCACCATTGATCGTTATGCGGATCAGTTGGACGATTATCTGGACAGCGTGCGCTATCAGATTGAAAACAACGTTGTTTTCGTTTTTTCCGCCGGCAATGAAAGTCAGGCGCAGCCGGGCGTTACAAACGGGATTCCGCTGCTCGACGAGTTTAAGGAAAGTCTGGACGGTTTGTTCGTGACGGTAGTCGCTTTGGACAAGGACAACAAGCTGGCCGATTATTCCAACGCCTGCGGAGTTGCGCAGAACTATTGTATTGCCGCGCCGGGAAACGATGTCTGGTCGCCCATTAACCAGGATGATATGATCGGGCAGATGAGCGGCACCTCAATGGCGGCGCCGGTGGTTACCGGCAGCATTGCCTTCCTGATGGGCGCTTATCCTTACATGACGCCGCAGGAAGTGGTCAGTCTGGTGTTTGAAACCGCCGACGATCTGGGGGACGCCGGCGTGGACGCCGTTTACGGACACGGTCTGATCAATCTGAACAATGCGACCCAGCCGCAGGGCGAACTGATGATCGCTACCGGCTCGAACGTGAAAGGGGAAAGCATTGCGGCCCGTTCGACGACAATGTCGGTGCCGGCCGTTTTCAAGAGCGCGCTGGCGGCAAAGATGCCGCGTTCCGTTACCGCGTTTGACAAGTACAAACGCCCTTATGCAATGCCGATTTCTTCTTTTGTAAAAATGACCCACAGCGGAGAGCGCAATTTTAAAAACGATTTGTATGCCTTTTCCCGTTATCAGCCGAAGCGGAGGATAGCGGCCGGCGGCAATCTGGCCTTCTCCTATGCGCCGGCGGCTTTGGCCGATTCTCCGAGCGGACTCGGCACCGTGGAAGCCGAATATGCCGGGGGGGGGTATGTGGCCGGCTTCTATTATACGGAAAATACGCTTTATAATCATGACGCTTATTTTGAAAAGGCGCTGGCCAATCCGTTTATGGCGATGAATTCGGCTTACGGCGTGTACAGCCGTTACCGGCCGTCTTCGGACTGGAAGGTGACGATGGGCTTTGCTACCGGCGAAAACGGTCTTTACGACGGCAGCCGGGACGACAACGATCGCGATTTTGACAACCGGGTTTACGGTTTTGATTCCGCAGCCGCTTACAGCCTGACGGACAATCTGACGGTGACGGCGATGAGCGGTGTTTTGTACGAAGACGGCGCAATGCTCGGTTTGAACGGCACCGGCGGTTTTGACGTCGGCGATTCCAGCACCTATTATGCCGGGCTTTCGGTCAGCTGGTCGCCGCTGAAGAACCTGTTTTTAAGCGGTGCTTATTATCAGGGCTGGACCGATGCCGGCGGGCTTGCCTCCAACCTGATGCAGACCAGTCGTCTGGTCAGCGACAGTTTTGCTCTGGACGGCCATTACCGCTATAACAAAACCGACGTTGTCGGCTTGCAGATTTCTTCGCCGCTCAGAATATACAAGGGCACGGCCGCCTTTGACCTGCCGGTCGGGCGCGACAATTATTCCGACGAAGTTTACCGCGAGCGCTTCAATGCCGGTTTGAAGCCGGATGCCCGGGAATACAAGTTTTCGTTTTATCATGACCGGGAGATTAACGAGGACATGAATTTTAAGGCGCAGTTTGACATGCGGCTCAATCCCGATCATCAGAAAGATGCCGAGACCGATTATCGGGTGATGTTCGGTTTCAACTGGACTTTCAACTGATTTTGCAAAGGAGCGGTTTTGAACCGCTCCTTTTTCGGTTATGCTTTTTGCGGAAAGGTCCCGAACTTATTCGGGGCCGAACGTAAAGCCGTCGGAACAATGCCGCCTCATGCCTCATACCGCAGGCTTTGCGGCCGATACGGAATTCTTTGCCGGGGTATCTTTATTTGCCGGGAAAAAGCGCCTGGCGTACCCGGCGGATGCGGTATTCCCGATAGAGCTGTCCGAAACGTTCGTCTTTGGGCAGATTTTCCCAGCCGGGCATATCGGCCGCGCGGACGGTTTGCAGAATTTTCACTGCCTGCCGGAGGCGGTCGGCGTTTTGTTCAAAACGTGCGTCTTCTTCGGCGGAAATAGGACGTTTGCAGCCATGCATGTCGGCGCGGCAGACAGCGATGTAGTTTTCAAAGTCTTTTTCCCCGGAACGGATGAGATCTTCGCAAAAGTCGACCAGCGTGCCGATCCTCATTTCCGGAATTTTGCAAAACTTCATATGGTAACGGCAGGCAGTGAGGGCAAAATCGCGGTAATGGTTGGGGATTTTCAGCCGGCGGCAGATCGTGCGGATAATTTCCAGACCGTTTTGTTCGTGATTATGATGAGAGGGGAGAATTTCCGCCGGGGTAACGGTTTTGCCGATGTCGTGCAGGAGAATGCCGAAGCGGATGAGGGCATTGCCGCCGGCAGCCTGTTCTAACGCCGACAGAGTGTGGTCGCCGCTGTTGCCTTCGGGGTGATAGTCGGTGCGCTCGGGCGTATTCCACAACCGGTTGACTTCCGGCAGGACGGCTTCAAGCGCTCCGCAGGCGCGGGCAGTCTGTACAAAACGGGGAAAATCGGGAAAGCGCAGGGCTTTTTCCAGTTCTTTCCATATCCGTTCGGCGGAAAGGTGGGCAAGCTGTCCTTCCGCCGTCATCCGGGCAACCAGTTCAAGCGTTTCCGGCGCCGGAGTAAAATTAAGCTGGGCGGCAAACCGGCAAAGGCGGAGAACCCTTAAGGGGTCTTCCTGAAAATGTTCGGCGTTGATGTGTCTTAAAACGCGGTTTTCAATGTCTTTCCGCCCGTTGAAAGGGTCAAAGTATTCTCCCGTTTGCGGGTCAAAGGCGATGGCGTTGCAGGTGAAGTCTCTCCGTTCAAGGTCTTCTTCCAAAGTAACCGAGGGGTCGAAAATAAAGCTGAAATCGGCATGGCCGCAGCCGGTTTTAATCTCTTTGCGGGCAAGCGCGTATTCTTCTTTGCTTTCGGGGTGGAGAAACACCGGAAAGTCTTTGCCGACACGGACAAAGCCGCGGGCAAGCATTTCTTCGGGCGAGGCGCCGGTGACGACATAGTCGTAGTCCTGCGGCTGCCGGCCGCGCAGCCTGTCGCGTACGCTGCCGCCGACCTGATAGATTTTCATGCCTTTTCTCCCAACAGCAGTTTTTGCAGATAAGCGTTTAAACAACGTTCTTTTTCTTCCCCGGCGTTTTGTGCGCGGGCGTCGGTTTCGGTAAGCGAAAGGAGTTTGCCGAGTGCTTCGTCAAGCAGCGGCTGCCGGCCGAGGTCTTCTGTTTCTCTGCCGTATTTTTTGCTTTCGATCAAACGGGAAAGGGCGGCGTACGTTTCTTCGCCGAGCGTCTGCCGGCAGGTTTCCAGCGTGCGGGTGAAATCGGTTTCCGGCAGGCGGCGGAATGCGGCGACGCAAAAGGCGTTGAGCAGGCCGCGGAAAGCGTAGAGGTATTTTTTGCCGGTGAAGGTCCGGCGTTTTTCCATTTCCCGGAGATTATTGGCGGCCATGGAACGGTAATGGCGGATCAGAGTGCCGTCGTCAAAACTTTTTTCGGCAAAAGCGCGCAGTTCCGGCGGCACCGGTCCGAGGTAGACGACGTTTGAGATCAGCCATTCAATGGTCGAAGGGTTGGATTTTGCCAAAAGACGCAGGAATTTGAAAATGTCAAATCCGCAAAGGTCGTACAAGGCGTCGTGCGCGGTACAGGGGGCAAGCTTTTGGTCAAACGCCGCATTGATGACGTCGTCCGGCCGGGCCAGGCTGACATAGTCTTTCAGCGGGCGGCAATAGACAAAGCGGACGTCGTAGTCGCTGTCGGCGCTTTCGATCCGCCAGGCGCGGCTGCCGCTTTCAACGGCAAAAAGAATTTTTATCTGCCGTCGTTCTTCCAGATCGTGCAGAAGGCTGCGGACGGTTTGCGCTGCCGGTTCAGACATGTTTTTTGGCCTCCCTGACCATGTGTTTCCAGTTTTTGGGTTTGATGACTTTGACATGCGGTCCCCAGCCGTAAAGGCAGCGGTCCAGTTCCAACACGCCGCCCGCCCTGAAACTGACGGTCAGGCTGCCGTTGGGGTTTTCGCGGACCTGCTGGCGGGGGTGAAAAATGTAGTTTTTGGCGGCGGTGGCCGAGCGGGCGTCAAAAAGCCATTCGTTTTCAAATGCCGGTTCGCGGAACAGTCCGAAATTTTCACAGCAATGGTTTTCCAGGCAAAAGTCACCGTTGCGGATAAAATAGCTGTCGGTTTCTTTAATGTCAATGATGTCGCTCAGACAGACGTAGAGAAACTCCCGTTTTTTTTCCGAATAAGCGATAAGGTGATGTTTGGGGCCGTAAATGAAGGCGTACGGACATAACGTCTGCCATTTTCTGAGAGTGTTCGTTTCTGCCCAGCACAGACGGATTTTGCGGCAGGCGGTAACGGCATGTCGGAGCAGCGCCAGATGGCGCGGATTGATCTCGATTTTTTGCACCGGCCGGAAGAGGTAGCCTTCGGAAGCCTGCATGATTTCGGTGTCGGTTTCTATCCGGCAGCAGACTTCCGGCCGCATCATGGCCTTGAGTTTGGTCAGCAGGCCGGCCAGCGTGCGCGACTGTTCGCAAAGCTGAACGTGTTTTAACAGCCGCAGGGCGTTTTGCAGGGTGGATATTTCTTCGGCCGAGAAACTGATATAGTTTTTGAGCGCCCCGTACGGCAGGTGCCAGCGTTTGACGCCGTGCTCGCCGATGGTTTCGGTCAACTGGGGAAACCTTTCGCGGATAAAATTGCGCATTCTTTCCGCCGTGCGGCGAGAAACGTCAAACTGCTGCATGACGTCGGTGATGGAAATTCCTTCGGCGCTTGACTGCATACGGATGGCAAGGTCAAATATGTTATGCATTTTTTCGTATGCCATCGGGTAGAAATCCTTTGCCGTTTCAGGGAATCAGTTTTTCGTCCAGGCTGCAGGCCGCAGCTTTTCCCGAAGCCAGCGCTTCGACAATGGTGGAGCCGCCGTGTTTGCAGTCGCCGGCGTAGATGACGCGGTCGGTGTCCGGCTGACGGGGAGCGGTGCTGCCGATGGCTTTGATGACCAGGGAAAAGCCGGGCCGGGCGATGGTGGTGTCGGGAATTTCTTCCAGTTTGCCGCGATTAAAACGGTTTTTGGCGGTATATAAGGTGAGGTAATCTCCGTCGGCGCCGATTTTTTTGATTTTGGTCATGGTGGTCAGGTCCACGCCGGCATCAAGCAGCGATTTTCTTTCCTCACCGGTGACCCGCATGTCGGAAACCCGGCGGCGGACAAACATTTCGACATTTTCGGCGCCGTTGTTGACGGCTGTCAGTGCGCAGTCGGTTGCGACGGCACCGCCGCCGATGACGGCAATGTTGCCTCTTGCCGCATAGTGCTCTGGGTGACGCAGATAGTCAAGATAGGAAACGGCATGTTCCTCGCCGTCAATGCCGAGGTTGATGCCTTCGGGTTCGCCGGTGGCGACGATAACACCGTCAAAATCCTGCTCCAGAAGCGCGGCAGGGTTGTTGACGGGAGTGTTCAGCCGCAGTTCGATCATGTCGGGATCGTCAATGAAGCTCCAGTCTTTGGCGATAACTTCAAACGGCAGCCGTTTGTCGGGGATGAGATTGAGGGCGCCGCCGATTTTTTCAAAGCTTTCAAACAAGGTAATGCGGTAACCGAGCCGTGAAAGTTCCGCCGTTGCGGCAATGCCCGCCGGCCCGGCGCCGATGACGGCGACTTTTTTGCCGTTGGCCGGCAGTTTGGGATGGGCGGCGGTTTCCGCGGTACGGTATTTTTCCAAAATGGTGGCCTGAACCCGCGGAATGTTGATCGGAAAGTCGATGCCGGCGCGGGTACAGGCCTGCATGCAGAACTTGTCGGGGCAGATCAGGCCGCAGGTCTGTCCCATCGGGTTGTTGCGGGTAATGGTTTCGACCGCGCCGGCAAAATCGTTTGCCTTTGCTTTGGCGATAAACTCCTGCGGATTGCAGTTGACGGGGCAGGCGTTCATGCAGGGTTTGCTTTTGCAGCCCAGACAGCGTCCCAGTTCGGAAATCAGCTGGGCGCGTGTCAGGTACAGTTTTTTGTCAGTCATTTTAACTTATCCGAAATTAATTGCTGTTTATAATTTACGCCATCAGAGAAGGGAGAAGTCAAGTTTTTTCTGGCGGAGGTTGAAAATGTTGAAAAAAATATTGCGGGCGGCGGCCGCAGGAGCGGCGTTCGTCGTCGTTTACCTGGTCTGCCTGTATGCGGTGCAGGATTATCTCATCTTTTATCCGGACAGGTTTTATGCCGGTCCGAGCAGCGCCGGCGCACCGGCGTTTGAAGAACGGCCGCTGGTGACGGCCGACGGGCACCTGATTATGGCCTGGTATGCAAAAGGCGATGCCGACAAACCGGCAATTTTGTTTTTCCACGGCAATGCCGGACAATTGGCAACTTTTGCGCCGCACCTGAAAGCGTATATTGATGCCGGGTATCCGGTGTTTATGCCCGAATATCGCGGTTTCGGCTTAAGCGGCGGCAGGCTTTCGGAAGAAACGATGTATGCCGACGCCGTCGTTGCCTTCAATTATCTGAAAGACAGACTCGGGCATGACAAAATCGTCGTTTTCGGTTATTCGATGGGGACTGCGGCGGCCTCGGCGGCGGCAGGCATGTGCTCCGCCGACGCGCTGATCCTGGCCGCGCCGTTTTATTCCCTGGAACGCGAGGTCGGCGACAAGCCGGTTCCCCTGGCTCGGCTGGTATTGAAAAACCGTTTGCAATCAAACCGTTTTATTGCCGCTTATCCGGGGCCGCTGCTGGTTGTTCACGGCAGTGAAGACAAGCTGATTCTGCCTTACCACGGCCGGGAACTTTTTGAGTTGTCGCCGGCTGCGGACAAGGAATTCTTTTTGGCGGAGGGGGTTGATCACAACCGTTTGTTTTTTGACGATGGCAACCATCGGACGATGCTCGACTGGCTGAACCGGCGTTTTGGCGCCGGCCGCTGACGGCGGTGCCGACAAGTGTCCGCCGGCCGCCGCAGGCTTGATTTTAGCCCCTTAAATACGCGGCTTGAAAGCTTCGTAATCCTTGCCGGGCCGGAATGTCCGCATCTGTCCGCTTGCGCCGACGTTTGAACCATAAAAAAAACTCCCCGGGCAGGGGAGTTTTTTTTATAGGTTTGCAATTTAGAAAACGTAGCGGACGCCGCCGTAGATTTCCTGGTTGTGGACTTTGCCGTCGCCGATTTTGCCCATGTCGTAGTAACGGTAACCGACGTCGATGTTCAGGCGGTTGGTCATCTTTGCGGAGATACCGCCGCCCAATACCCAGGTGAAATTGTGTTTCTTGTAACTGTCGCGGCCGTCGTCGTACGAGAACTTGTATTCGAGGTTGGTTACGCCGATACCGGCCTGCAGATAAGGCGTAAACCAGGTATACGGAGAGAAGTCGTAATAGACGTTGAACATATAGGAATCGTATTCAAACGTGCCGGTGCTGGTGGAAACGATCGGATCGCGTCCTTCCATCGGAATGACGAGCGTTTCGGAATCTTCGCTCTTGTCACGCCAGATATATTCGACTTCGGCGCGGAAGTACTGATAACGGTAACCGATGGCGCCGGAAAGCATGAACAGGTTGTCGTCGATGTCCAGACGGTCACCCGAGGTGTGTCTGTCGCCGATGTCAGGTTCGGCAACGCCGCCGCGCAAACCGAGGTAAATACCGTCGCATTCGGCCATGGCGTCTGCGGCCGCGACCATCCCCAAAACTACTGCCGATGCTCCGGCCAACATTTTTTTCAACATTCTAAAGATTCCTCTCGTTAAAGCAAAATGAAAATTCTGGACAAAGAGTACATTAATTTTTTAATTGAATCAAGTTTTTTGTGCGGCGGCGGCAGAATTTGTCGTGAGCGGCCGGATTTGTCCGGAGTCCGTTTTCCGCCGCCGGTATAATTTAAGCAGTCCGCTTGCTTTTTCAACGGTTTTGTGTTAGTCGTAACGATTATGACAAAAGAAAAAACGGCAAATGAGGAAAAAAGAACGGCTTCGGGGCTGAATACGCTGGCTTCCGAAACGATGCCGCTTTTGCGCCGAATCCTCGGCCGAAAGGGCATGATGGCGGCCGACGTGCTGGCTTTTTGGGAACAGATTGCGGGGGAGGAACTGGCCGCTTTCACTTTTCCGGAAAAAATCGGTTTTCGCGGCAAGGAACGGCAGAACGGCGTTTTGCAGGTGGCGGCGGTCAACGGCGCTTTTGCTCTGGAACTGCAGCACCGGGAAAAGTTTGTGCTGGAAAAGGTTAACGCCTTTTTCGGCTACAAGGCGGTTTCCGAACTCCGAATCCGTCAGAGCGGCGGGGTTTCCTTTCGCCGGGGGCGGCAAATTAATCAACCGGAATTTAAGAAAATACTTGTAAGCGGCGAGGAACAAAATTATATTGAACAACTGACCGGGGGACTGAACGACGGCGATCTCAAAGACAGCCTGATCCGTCTGGGAAAGTGTGTATTATCGCAAAACCGCAAATAAACAGGAGTAGCAATGACTTTTGAAAATATCATAAAGAGGGTGAGCCAGGTGTTGGCCGCGGCGTTTATGTTCTTGATGGCCGACGGTTTCTATCTGTCGCAGAAGGGATTTAACTGGGTGGACGGCAGTCTGGTGCTGGTCAAACCGGCGGAAGCGTCGGTGCCGGCGGCCGCCGGCGGCGTGGTGCCCAACCGTTTTGAAATGAATGCCGCGCATGTGCTCGGCAGCGCGGACGCGCCGGTGACGATTTACGAGTTTTCGTCGCTCGGCTGTTCCCATTGCGCCGATTTTCATCTGAACATGCTGCCCGAGCTGAAGAAGGATTATATCGACAGCGGCAAGGTCAAGCTGGTGTTTGCCGATTTCCCGATCGACGCCAAGTCGATGAAAGGGGCGATGTTGGCCCGTTGCATGCCTGCCGACAAATATTTTGATTTTTTGAGCCTGCTGTTTAAAAAACAGCTGACCTGGGGGCTTTCCTTTAAAACCGAAAAGCTGCTGACCAGTTATGCCGAACTGGAGGGACTTTCCGCCGAAAAGGCGAAAGCCTGCATGGAAGACGACGACGCGGCCAAGGAAATCATGTCGGTACGTCAGGACGCGATGGAAAAGCTGCAAATTCAGGGAACGCCGTCCTTCCTGATCAGGAGTGACCTCGGCGAAGAAGTTTTGCCCGGGGTTCCCGATTATGAAAAACTGAAAGAAGTGCTGAATAAATATCTCGGCGTTAACAAGTAAGTAACCTTTAGGGAATATGCTGGCCGATGAAAAAAATTCCTGAAGACATCAGGGAACTGGAGGAAAAAATCGCCCGCCAGCGGGAAAAGGAAAACCGTTTGCGGGAGCCGGCCGGAGCTTCGGAATATGCCGGAGCGGCGGGTGTCGGCCTCAGGATTGCGGCGGAATTTCTGTCGGCGGTTCTGGTCGGCGGCGCGGTCGGTTACGTGATTGACCGCATGGCAGGCAGCCGTCCGTTTTTTCTGACAGCGTTTCTGTTTTTGGGCGGTGCGGCCGGCATTTTGAACGTTTACCGTCTGGCCAAAGCGGAAGACGAACGGAAAACGAATAAGGAGTAGGTTAAGTTGTCAAATCCGTTGGAACAGTTTGTTATTAAGCCGATTATTCCGCTTAAGGCCGGCGACGTCGACATTTCTTTTACCAACTCCTCGCTGTTTATGCTGCTGGCGGTGGCGGCGGCGGCGCTTTTGTTTTCGCTTTGTCTGCGGCGGCGCACCATCGTTCCCGGACTGGCGCAGTCGCTGCCCGAATGCGCTTACGGTTTTATCGCCAATCTGATGAAGGAAAATATCGGTCCCGAGGGGCTGAAATATTTCAGTTTCATCTTTTCGGTCTTTTTGTTTGTCGCCTTCGGCAACATTTTGGGACTGTTTCCTTATGCCTTTACCTTTACTTCGCATGCAACGGCGGTGGGCACGCTGTCGATCGCGGCGCTGCTGTTTAACGTTGCGGTCGGCATCCGCAAGCGGAAATGGGGGTATTTGCGCACGTTTATGCCCAGAGGCATTCCGCTGGTGCTGGCGCCGCTGGTCGTGCCGATAGAGGCCATTTCCCTGCTTTCCAAACCCTTCAGCCTGACGGTGCGACTGGTGGCCAACATGACGGTGGGGCACATCATGCTCAAGATCATTGCCGGTTTTATCGTCAGTCTGGGCGTGTTCGGTGCGGTGCCGATGCTGTTCAGCGCCTGTATCGTCGTTTTCGAACTGTTCATTGCCGCCCTTCAGGCTTTCATTTATACGGTGCTGAGCTGCATCTATCTGGGGGACGCCTTGCGCAGCCACTAGCGGAAAAGATTATTTTGTAGGATATGTTCAATGTTAAAATCTGAAAGGAAAATTAAATGGAACCTTTAGCTTATATCGGCGCTTCTATCTGCGCCTTGTCGATGACGGTTGCCGCCTGGGGCGTGGCCAAATTGTGGATGACGATCATTACCACCGTCGGCCGCAATCCGCAGGTGAAAAAAGACGTTGATATCTATGGCTGGGCCGGTTTTGCCGCGATTGAAGCGATTGCGCTTTATGCGCTGGTTATTGCCCTGATCATGCTGACGGGCGGCGAATAATTTTTGGGTGCCGGCGGGACAAACATGGGGAGAAGGTCTTTTTCCCCGTTGTTCCGCCGGATGCGGACGGCAACTTATCGGTAAGGAAGAGGCGTTATGCCACAGCTTGATTTTTCCACATTTCCTTCGCAGGCTTTCTGGCTGGTCGTCAGCTTTGCGCTGATGTGGCTGGTTATGGCCAAAATGATCGTGCCGAAGATTACCGATATTCTGAATCAGCGGCAGCGTAAGATCGACGATTATCTGACGGCGGCCGGCGAGTTTAAGCAGACGGCGGAAGAGGCGTTGGAAAAATACGAGCGGGTTTTGCGCGAGGCGAATGCCGAAGCGGCGGAGAATCTGCGAAAGGCCGGCGAAGAGCTGGAAAAGAAAATTGCCGCGCGGGAAGCCGAAAAAAGCCGCCGGCTGGCGGAAGCGACGGCGGAAAACGAACGTCGGACGGAAGAAAACCGGCGGCAGACGATGGAGCAGATCGAAAACATTGCGGCAGAGTTGGCGGTGCGGATTGCCGGCCGGCTGGAACTGGACGGTTTGTTTTCGGCCGAAGACGTGGCCAAAACGGCCGGAAGGAGGCGGGAGCATGAATGAACAGGCGGCAAATTCCGGCAGCCGGGAGCTGCTTGACGCAACCCAGCAGGCGGTGGTTGGTGCGGCCGGCAACGTGGAAACGATTATACAGGATACGGCGGAAGAGCTGCACGGGAACGGGGAAGCCTTTTACCTGACGGCCGAATTCTGGGTCGGCATGACTTTCGTGCTGGTGGTTGCGGTTTTGTTCGTGCCGTTGAAAAAGGCGCTGCTGGCTTATCTCGGCAAATATGCGGAGAAAGAGGCCGGGCGCATCAGCGAGGCCGAAAATCTGAAAACGGAAGCGCGCAAACTGCTGGCTGCCTATGAACAGAAGCTTGAAAATCTTGAGGACGAAAAAGCGGGGATTCTCGAAAAGGCCAAAAAAGAGGCCGGCGTTTTGAAAAAAAGGGCGCTGGCGGAACTGGATCGGAAAATGCAGGCGCAGGAGAAAAGCGTCAATGAGAGAATCAGGGGCGAGCAAAGCCGTGCCGAAAGCGAATTGACTTCGCTGGTGACCGAGCGGACGATTGAGCTGCTGAAAGACACGCTGGCGGCAAAATTTGACGATGGTGCCCGCGCAAAGCTGATTGACGAATCGATAAAAAGAATAGAATCCTTGTAACCGGAAGTTTTTTATGCGGGAGGCACGAACAATGTTCGTGCCTTTTTTGTATCCTGAAAACCCAGCGCCCGATGCGTGGTTGAGGAGAACTTATGTTTTTTTCATTTCGCTCTTTGTCCGTTTTTCGTTTTCTTTTCTTCCTTTCCCTTTTTTCCGCTTTTTCGTTTCCTGTTTTCTTTTTCTCTCTTTTCCTTTTTCCTCTTTTTTTCCTTTTTCCTCTTTTTTTCCTTTTTCCCGTTTTTCTTTTCTCCCTTTTTTCTTTTTTCTTCTTTCTTCTTTTTCGTTTCCTGTTTCCCTTGTTTCCTTCGTATTTTTACGCCTTGTCCTTTATGTATAAAAACTCCTTTGCCATTGTAAGAAAGACGGTCTGATTACGGTTTCAGATATAAGCAAAGAAGTTTTTTTTATGAATACATATACAACAGCATATACGACGTGGAATTGTAAGTATCATGTTGTCTTCGTAACGAAGTGTCGCGGAAAGGGAGGGAGGGCGGATGTTCAGAAACAGGTCAGATTTTAAGAGTTATGTAAGTGGAAAGGTTAAGTATTTTAGAAGCCGAAGTTTGTCCGGATCCTATTCATATGTTATCGGAGATACCGCTCAGATATTCCGCAAGCTTGATTAAGGGATGACTCGAAGACAGGGGCTGTTTGTCGATATGCAAACGACAGGGAAATGCGAAGTTTTGATATTGAAACCGGGAATTTTGGTGTAAAGGGTATTATGTAGATATTACGGGGAAGAACGTTCAAAAGATAACTGAATATGTCCGGAATCAACTAAAAGAAGATGCGGAGCAAAGTCGGTGTTGACAATGGATTTAGACCTGTTTACGGGTGGCACTTAAAATAGTTGCTTTATCAGGCCGTCTTGTACCCTTTAGGCGTTTGGCGGTACCGTGAGGGAGGATATCCGCATACGAATAACCCCGGTTTTGCGTGAGGGTTCCTTTTTGCGATCGGAAATTCCCGGCCGGCGCCGGGACGTTTTGAACAGTGTTTTTGGGGAGGAGAAGGCTGGCAAAAGACGGTGGCCTGTGTCGAAAGAAAAATCGGCGGAAGAGGGCATAGGTATAAACGCGGAAACGGAAAAAACGGCAAGGGCGGGAGATACGGCGAACGACGGAATGTGCTCATGGAAAACTCCTTTATAAAAACAGTTTATGTCAAATTGCGAATGATAAGATGTTGTAAAGGGAATATTTTGTGGTTTAGCCTCCTTTCCGGTTTGTTTCTTTGTTTTCCTCCGGTTTCGGAATTTTGATTTCGTAGACTTTGGAACCGGCGTTAATATAGATTTTTGACGGATTTTTCCGCTTGTCCAAGCTGATGGCGAAATTGTCGGCTATGGATTGAATGTCCTCGTTCCTGATATCCCAGATTGTAAAGGTGGAATCGGGGAAAAAATGTTTAAAAGCAGAAGCTTTATTTAAGTATTCTGTTCTAACTCCCGGTATTTCTCTTTCATAAAGATTGCCGGTGAGGAAAAATCCGTCTTTAACGGGATCAAAGGAATGGAGTTTAAGAATTCTTATGCCTATTAATTTTTTTCCGTCGGAAAGGCGAACAATTTCTAAGGTAGCGATATAAACGTTTAATTTGCCATTTTCAAAAAGGATGACATCTTTATCATGGTTTCTGTAACTGCGAGAAAAATGACGATGAACGACGTCCATTTGAGAAAAATAGGTATAACGGTAGACGGGAGGAGTTTTGCATTTGTTCTCGTCACATTTTGGGGTCCATACACCGATGCCTTTAATGCTATCAACGGCGATTGTTCGTTTGTAGTTATCATATTTTCCAAGTTGTTCTTGACGATAATTGTCTTCATACACAATACATCCGTCTTTTTTGTAACAGTCTTTGATGCTGTCGAACTGAGGGACGGTTTTATAGGGGACGTTTTGGTAAGTGTCGGGAAAATAAAAGTCTTTGCTGTTTTGGTATTTTTCCTGGGAATAAATCTTTGCCCATTTGCGGTCGACTTTCTGATGAGGATCCATATATATTTTATCCATCAGTTCGTATTGATCTTTGATGCACAGGATCAACTCGTCGGTCGGCAGGTCGGAATCGCAGTTGACGACGGGTCCGTAGGGATTATCGCTATAAGCCCCGACAAGGGCCGAACATCCGGCCAGCAGGGCGGTGCCGAGAACAATAAACAGATTGAGGAAATATTTTTTTTGCATCAACAACCTCCGTTGCAAGATGTTTGATTTTGTAAAATTTATTTTCGCAAATAATGGTTGTATCTTTTCATCTTTTGTGACGTTTGGCAAGTATCTTTTGTCTGTGTACGGCATGTAAAAACATATGCCCCTGTGTGGCAAAGGGGCATTGCATAAAAATCCGTGCAAAGGAATTTTTTAATGTCGGAAAAGTTTAAATTGTTTCAGCAAAACCAAGATGACGCAGGCCGGCGAGAATCGAGTGGACGTCGTAGAATGCGTTGTGTTCGTCCAACCCGAGCGCACGGATTTCGTCTTCAAGTCCGAGCAGTTTGGCAATTTGCCCGGAAGACTGTTTTTCGACGAATATGCCGTTTTTGCGATAAGCCTGTTTGAACCAGCCGGCGATGTTGCGGCAGTCGAGCGGAGAATCGTCTTTAATGCCGAACATGTCCAGGTTGCAGCCGATGACTTTGCCGTCGGCAATGCGGTCGTCGTCAGGCTGCCAGGCGTGAGAATAGCAGGGCAGTCCGCCGGCAAATCGTTTGAAACGGGCATAAGCTTCGGGAAAGGGGATGCCTTCTTGCGCCAGCAGTTCGTCGGTGATGCCGGTCAGGTTGATAAAATAATCGGTCAGCTTGGGCGCAAACCGCGGTTTAACGTAGAGGTTGAGTTTTTCCGCCACGCTTAAATCGCGGGAATTGATTTTGAGCGCCGCGATCTGGACGATTTCGGCTTTTTTCTTTTCTTCCTCCGGGGCATCGAGAAAACCCTGCCAGGAGGCGTATTCGGTGTCAAAAACGATAAATTGTTCAGTCATATTTTTTCTCCCTGAAAGGACTGGCGGCGTAGGTGCCGAGCATGTGCAGTTCGTCGGCGAAAAAGCGCAGTTCGTCAAAAGCGTTTTGAAAAGCGGAACGGGCGGGGTGGGATTCTATTTCCATGTAAAAACGGGCGGAAACGAACCTGCCGTCAACCTGATAGCTTTCCAGTTTGGTAAGGTTGATGCCATTGGTGGCAAAGCCGCCGAGCGCTTTGTACAGCGCGGCGGGAATCGATTTGACCCGGAACACGCAGGAGGTGATGAAGCGGCCGCCGTCGTCTTCGGGAATTTGGCTTTCGCGGCTCATGACGAGAAAACGGGTGGTATTGTTGTTGTCGTTTTCGATGTTGGATTTCAGTATTTCCAGCCCGTAGATTTCGGCCGCCAGTCTTGAGGCGATGGCCGCTTTGCTTTTGTCCTGAAAATTGATGATGTCCTGGCAGGACTTGGCGGTATCAATGCGGGCAATTGCACTGATTTTGTGCTTTTTCAGAAATTCCGAACATTGGGCGAGCGCCTGCGGGTGCGAAGAGGCGGAAACGATTTCTTCCGGTTTTGCGCCTTTTAACCCAAGCAGCTGATGCTCAACCCGCAGGAAGTATTCGCCGTTGATGAACAGACCGGTGCGCGGCAGCAGAAAATGAACGTCCGCCACCCGCCCGGCGTTGGAGTTTTCGACCGGAATGACGGCGACGTCGGCCAGGTTTTTCTGCACCATGTCCATCGCCTGTTCAAAGGTTTCGCACGGCAGATAATCCTGCCCGGGATAAATATTCTGCGCGGCGATGTGCGAGTAGGCACCGGCCACGCCCTGATAAACGATTTTAAGCATTAACAGTTCTCCGAAAATTTCCGCCAAGGCTAACATACGCCAAAGGTGCTGTCAAGCGCGCGCCGCCTTGCGCCGGCTGTTGATAAACGGATCTGGCGCAAAGATTTTGCTTGAAGAATCGCCGGAAGTGTTATAACTTCTTGAACTGAATTTGTTTAAAATCATATTTTGCATGAATTTTTTTGGGAAGTGTGATTTTTGTGTCAACCTCAATAGCTATAGGAGCTAAGAATTACCATGAGTAAATGGGTATATACATTTGGAAACGGCCAAGCCGAAGGCGATGCCTCCATGCGAAACCTCCTGGGCGGTAAGGGTGCCAACCTGGCGGAAATGAACGTCGTCGGTTTGCCCGTTCCTCCCGGATTTACAGTTACGACTGAAGTCTGCACCTACTACTATGCCAACAACAAAACCTATCCGGCCGACCTGAAAGACCAGGTTAAGGCTGCCGTTGCCGGCGTTGAAAAAATCATGGGCAAAAAATTTGCCGATGCCGAAAACCCGCTGTTGTTCTCGGTTCGTTCCGGCGCCCGCGTTTCCATGCCGGGCATGATGGACACCGTTTTGAACCTCGGTTTGAACGACGAAACGGTTAAGGCTCTGGCCAAAGCTTCCGGTTCCGAAAGATTTGCCTACGACTCTTACCGTCGTTTCCTGCAGATGTTCTCCGACGTTGTTCTCGGCGCCGATCTGGACGAATACGAAGGCGCTCTCGAAGCGATGAAGAAAGCTAAAGGTTACAAGTCCGACACCGACCTGACCGCCGAAGACCTGAAAGAACTGGTTAAGGAATATAAGGAAATCGGTCAGAAACTGGGCAAAGTCGTTCCGCAGGATCCGTGGGATCAGCTGTGGGCCGGCATCGGCGCCGTATTCGGTTCCTGGATGGCTGCCCGCGCGATCACCTATCGCAAACTCAACAACATTCCCGGCGACTGGGGTACGGCCGTTAACGTTCAGACCATGGTCTTCGGCAATGCCGGTGACGACTGCGCTACCGGCGTATGCTTCTCGCGCGACCCGGCAACCGGCGAAAACGTTTACTACGGCGAATATCTGGTAAATGCTCAGGGTGAAGACGTTGTGGCCGGTATCCGTACGCCGCAGCCGATGGCCTCGAAAGGCGACGGCACTTCTCTGGAAGAAAAATGGCCGCACCTTTATCAGGAACTGGTTGACGTTCGCAACAACCTCGAAAAACACTACAAAGACATGCAGGATATGGAATTCACCATTGAACACGGCAAACTGTGGATGCTGCAGTGCCGCAACGGCAAACGTACCGCCGCCGCCGCTGTCCGTATGGCCGTAGAAATGGTTGAAGAAGGCCTGATCAACAAGGAAGAAGCCATTATGCGCGTCGGCGCCGACCAGCTTGACCAGCTGCTGCACCCGATGCTTGACCCGAAGGCCGAAAAGAAAGTTATCGCTACCGGTCTGCCGGCTTCTCCGGGAGCTGCCGTCGGCCGCGCCGTATTTAATGCGGAAGATGCCGAATCCTGGGCTGCCAAGGGTGAAAAAGTTATCCTTATCCGTAACGAAACCTCGCCGGAAGACATCGGCGGCATGCACGCCTCGCAGGGTGTTATCACTGCCCGCGGCGGTATGACCTCTCACGCGGCGGTTGTTGCCCGCGGTATGGGTACCCCGTGCGTTTCCGGTTCTCATGAAATTCACATCGACTATGCCAAAAAGACCATGACCACTGATGGCGGCGTTGTCATTCACGAAGGCGATTGGGTATCTTTGGACGGTGCCAAAGGCCAGATCATTGAAGGTCAGGTTCCGACCGTCAAGGCCGACACCAACAGCGGCAACTTCGGCAAACTGATGAGCTGGGTTGACGAAATCCGCACGCTGGAAGTCCGTGCCAACGCCGAAACGCCGAAAGACGCTCAGACTGCCCGTGACTTCGGTGCCCAGGGTATCGGTCTGGCCCGTACCGAACACATGTTCTTTGACGCCGAACGTATTCCGGACATGCGCGCCATGATTCTGGCCGACAACGAAGAAGGCCGCCGTGCCGCTCTGGATCGTCTGCTGCCTTATCAGAAGCAGGACTTCAAAGACCTGTTTAAGATCATGGAAGGCCTGCCGGTCGTTATCCGTCTGCTGGATCCGCCGTTGCACGAGTTCCTGCCGAACACCGATGCGGAAATGCAGGAATTGGCCAACAAGATGGGCATGACTCTGGAAAAGGTTAAACAGCGCGCCAACTCCCTGCACGAAGCCAACCCGATGCTGGGTCACCGCGGCTGCCGTCTGCCGATTACCTATCCGGAAATCTGCGAAATGCAGACCCGCGCTATCTTGGAAGCCGCTTTGGAATGTGACGCCGAAGGCATCAAGGTGCTGCCGGAAATCGAAGTTCCGCTGACCGGTTCCAAGAAAGAGCTGGATATCGTTAAGAACATCATCGACACCACGGCCGAAAAGATCTTCGCCGAAAAAGGCAAGAAGATCAAATACGAAGTCGGTTCGATGATTGAACTGCCGCGTGCGGCTCTGAAAGCCGACGAACTGGCTCAGTCCGCCGAGTTCTTCGGTTTCGGTACCAACGACCTGACTCAGACCACTCTGGGTATGAGCCGTGACGATACCGGCGCCATTTTGGACGAATACCGCGCCCGCGGCGTTTACGTAGCCGATCCGTTTGCTTCGATCGACGTTGAAGGCGTCGGCTGCCTGGTTAAGCTGGCCTGTGAAAAGGCACGTTGCGCCAACCCGAGCATCTGGCTCGGCGTCTGCGGCGAACACGGCGGCGATCCGGCGTCCATCGACTTCTTCCAGACCTGCGGCATGAACTATGTTTCCTGCTCGCCGTACCGCGTTCCGGTTGCGCGTCTGGCCGCCGCTCAGGCTGCCGTTCGCCACAAGAACGACAAGAAGGAAGAATGCAAGGATTCCTGCTGCTGCAAGAAAGCCTGCTAAAAAAAGCGCATAACCGGCTCGTTTAGAGCAAAAAGCGCAAAAAAGGGAAAATCCGCCGTACGGAAAAGTACGGCGGATTTTCTTTTTTCTTATCGGTTGCCTGACGGAACCCCTTGGGTTTACCCGGGGCTGAATGCTTTAGTGTCGGAACAATACCGCTTTATGCCTTTGATTGTTGCTAACAAATTGATTTTATTGTACTTTGTCCGCTTTGTCTGCCGGGAAATATCCGTTTCTTCAGGGGAGATAGTTTAAATGTCCGTGTAGGCAGGCAGATACGGACTTTTCAGTCCGGCTGTCGGCTTTTGGAGCGTTTGTGGCGGTATTTGCGGTTTGGAACGGGTAATGCTTTTGTCCTGGCCGGGAAGGCTTTATTTTTTGTTGTTTTGCGTATTTCCCGGGGTGAAGACAAAATTTGTTCTGCGGGTGTTTTGAGGTCCGGAATTTTGGTCGGTCGGGTTGAGTGTTTTTTATACATACGTTGTTACGGGGAGATTTTTTATAATCTGCCGCACACGACACTTTGGGCGGCAAAACGAAGAATCGGTATGTTTCGGTTTATGTTCAGAGATGTTATGTTCGGGCGGGGAGGCGCCGGGGGAGAAAAAAGCGTCCGGAAGCAAAGGTGCAGAAACGGATTGAAGGAAAAGGGAGAAAAAAGGAGCGGGGTGTCGGAAAGACAGAAATAAGAAAAACTGGCGGGAGGGGAAAAGGCCGGAAAAAAGGGGGAAGGAAAAAAGAGGCGGCAGGAAAAAAAGAATGCGGGGTAACTCCGAAAGACGGGGAAAAAAAGGAAAACGGTCGAGAGGGGAAGAAGGGCCGGAACGGCAGGAAGAAGGAGAACGGGAAACGAAACGGGATGAAACAGAACAGAAAATATTTGACAAAAAATAAAATTTTGCATATGGTGGCAACGTATTTAACAATTATTAATTTTGCTTATGAATTTAACTTTATTTCGGCAGTTGTACGAGAGTACGTTTAAAGCCGAGCCTTTGCTTGCCGGTTTTTGGTCTGTGGCAATGTACGATTTGGAAGAGGAATCTTTCAGCAGTTGGGCAACAATGAGGGAAAAGCTGGAGGAAAATGCCAGAAATCAGCGGAAAATGCTGAAGACGCTGTTTGACGGCCTGTTTCCGGCGACAATAGCGGATACGGAAAAAATCGACGACTTTTCGCCGGAAGCTCTGGCCCGTCTGCTGACCGCCTATCCCGGGCTGCTGACGGGAAACGAAGAAAAGCTGCGCGGTCTGCTTGCGGAACTGCCCGCCGGCGAAGCGACGCACCTTTTGGCGTCAATCATGGAATAAAAACGTATTCTTGAGAAAAAAGCACGGTTTGAACCGTGCTTTTTGTTTTTTTATGCCTGACGGTTTTCCCCGAGTTTACGGGTGGCTGAATGAGTACGACGACGATGCGGTAAGAAAGTTCGGAAGTCATACAAAGCAGACACAGTGTTTATCGCTCATAGTGTTTATCGTTTAAGTTGCCACGTAGTCCGGGTGTGTAAATATCGTCGTATCCTGAATAAAGTCCGGCGTTGTCGATTACATCAAAAAACTGTTGCCTGAGCTGTCAGAAAGTATCTCCGGCCGTAAGGCAGAGAAAGTTGGCTTTGGTAAAGGCCGCGTTCATTTTATAATGACAATCCCCGGGATGTGCAGACGTAACGGCTCAATTAAAAAGCCCGATTTTAAGGCGGACGGAAGGTTTCAAAACGTGCTTTGGGCGTTTCAGAGCGGACGGAAACGTTTTTAAAAAAGGTTTGCAAACGGGGACGATAAGGCTGTCGGTACATATTTTTGTTGACAGTTTTGTCTAAAATTGTTAATTTAATGGGCAGTTAAGAATTATTAATAAATTGTTGAACCAAATAAGAAACGTTATGATGAAATTTCAGAATTTCGAGGCTTTGTATGGCGCGGCATGTGAAATCTTCGCCGCTGCCGGTGAAAATCCCGCAGTCGCTGCTGCCGTTGCCAAACAAAAAAAGGTTTTGCTGGCTCAGTTTGCCGCCAATTTTCCTTCGTCGTTGGCCAATGCCGAAGCTCATCCGCAATTTGACGTTATGCAGTTTATGAACATGCTGCTCAAATTTCCGGAAACGCTCGGCGGAAAAGGCGAAAAGCTGTTTTCGCTGCTGAACAGTTTCGAGGATCACGGAATCGATGTTCCCGCGGAGTTAAAACAGATTTGTGAAAATCTGCGCGAAAAGCCGAAGGCCATGTCCGAGGAAGAGAAAAAACTGCTGGCAGCGCTGAAAGAAGCATTTCCCGACAGCTTGCGCAAGTTGCGTGAACTGCCGTTCAAAGAGGAAAAAGTGATCGCTTTTCTGGTTGCCTGGCCCGATGCCGTCGACGGCAAACGGCGGGAGTTCATCAATCTGATGGGCGATTTGTGCCAAAACAACGTTAATCTGCCGCTTGAGTTGAAAAATCAGTGGCGGGGAATGGTCATGCAGCCGTAACGGCCGTATCAGACCGGTTTAAAAGAGCAGGGAACCTGCTCTTTTTTTCGTTTTAAACGGCTGTCGTGCCGCTTGGGGTCTTAAAATTCGCTGACGTCCCGATCTGAGCCGTCCGTCGGCGGGGTTTATGTCCGAAAGCCGAAATTAAAACCGCCGTTATAGGCGGAGTTTGAAAAAAAGTTTTATTTTTTTTGATTTTTTGCGTTTTTGTTATTGAAATATAAACTATTATTGCTTAAGTTAGCTTTTGTATTAGTTATTTAATAAATGAAACCCATATGGAGAAAAAAAATGAAAAAGCTTTTAGGTTTGTTCTGCGTGGTAGCTTTGTTGTCCGCTTGTTCGTCGACCGGTTCCAACGGCGGTCTGTTCGGCGGCAGCGAATGCGATTCGAGAGATGCCCGCAACTTTATGGCCAATGCCGAAGACAGAGTATTCTTCGCGTTTGACAGCTCTTCTCTGAGCGACAATGCCAAAGAAATTCTGGGTACTCAGGTTAACTGGCTGAAAAAACACGAAAATGTTAATGTCGTTGTTCAAGGTTACTGCGACGAAAGAGGTACCAGAGAATACAACCTGGCTTTGGGTGAACGTCGTGCCAGCGCCGTCAGAGACTATCTGATTTCTCAGGGTATTGCCGCCGACAGAATTTCCACCATTTCTTATGGTAAGGAAAGACCGGCCGTTCTCGGCAACAATGAAGCTGCCTGGGCTCAGAACCGTCGTGCCGTAACCGTTGTCAAGGCCGGCAATTAAGCCGAAGTCTGTTTTATTCAAGTAAGCTTACAACTGTAAAAGGAGACGCTCTTAAAAAGGAGCGTCTCCTTTTCGTTAAAAAGACGGTTTCAGGCGGCCGACGGAAACGGGACTTTCGGATTTTGAGGGCGGAAAGAATCAAAAACGGTTTCGGGCGGTTGGCGGAAGCCGGTTTGTTTTGAGCTCCAGTGATGAAGAGAAGAATAAACGGCCGGTCCGGATGTCCGGCGGAAACGGGACTTTCGGGATACCTCCTTTTTTAACTTGTGATTTGACGCAAATTGCCCTATATCTTATAGAAAATCAACTTGGGAGAGGTTAGCAGATGAAAAAACAATATCGGATTTTGACGGCCGTTTTGGCGCTGACGCTTGTCAACGCGATGCCTGCGGCGGCACAGGACGTTACCGTGCTTATGCAGGAAATGAACGACATCAGGGAAGATTTGAAAATTTTACAGCGTCAGATGTATAATGACGGCGGGTCCGAATTGGTTGTTACCGTCGGGCGTTTGGACGAACTGGTTCGTTCGACCGCCGGCCGGCTGGACGAACTGGATTATAAAATCAAACAGCTGGATGAGAAAATCAATTTGATCAACAAGGATATTGACGTGCGGATGAAACTGCTGGAAGGTAAGAAAATCACCGGCAGCGGCGGCAGTGTTGCCGACAACTCGCCCAAGTTTTCCGCACCGGTGGCCAAAGAGGCGCCGCAGTCCATCGTCGGCGGCAGCATCAGCAACGACGAACTGAAACCGATCAGAAAGCCGACCGCGGCAGAAGTTTATCAGAAGGGACTGGAGGCTTTGAAGGCTTCCGACTTTGCCGCGGCGGAGGAAAACTTTAATACGGTTTTGAACAAATATCCCAAAGACAAACTGGCCGGCAATGCCCAATACTGGCTGGGCGAAACTTATTATGCGCGGAAAGATTACGGCCGGGCAGCGGTGGCTTTTGCCAAAGGCTATCAGGGATATAAAAACAATCCCAAGGGAGCCGACAGTCTGCTCAAACTGGGTATGTCAATGCAGGAACTGGGAAAGAAAGGCGAAGCCTGCGCCGCTTTTCTCAGCCTGAAAGAAGAGTTCCCGAAAGCAGAAAAAGGGCTTAAGGAAAAAGCCGCGGAAAGAGCCAAAAAACTGGATTGCGAATAGCATGGAGGCGACGGCCGAAAGTTTTGCCGCCAAAATGCGGGAACTGGCGGCAGGATACAATGCCGATTTCCGTTTGACCGCGGCTGCCGTTTCCGGCGGCGCGGACTCGCTGGCGCTGGCGTTTCTGCTGAAAGATTTTCAAAAACAAAACGGCGGCCGGGCGGCAGTGCTGACAGTTAATCATCACCTGCGGCCGGAAGCGGATGCGGAAGCGGCAATGGTGGCCGCGTTGATGAAGAAATGGGGTATTGAGCATCATGTTCTGAACTGGTTTCCCGAAGAAGGAAACGGCGGTATTGAAGAAAAAGCAAGAGAAGCCCGTTACCGACTGATGGAAGACTGGTGTGTCAAAAACGGTTTTTACTATCTCCTGACGGCACATCATCAGCAGGATCAGGCGGAAACTTTTTTAATGCGTTTGCAACGCGGCAGCGGGGTTGACGGATTGTCGGCGATGGCGGAAATGACGCCCCGCGGAAAAATCTGCGTCGTGCGGCCGCTGCTTGAAGCCGAACCTGCGGCGCTGCGGCAGCTTTTGCGGGAAAGCGGCATTGCCTGGGCGGAAGACGCATCAAACGGCTGCGATGATTTCCTGCGGGTGAGAATCCGTAAATTCCTGCCCGAACTGGAAAAGAAAACCGGCATCAGCATCCGTCGGCTGGCGGAAACGGCTCGGGCTTTGCGCATGACCAGAGAATATTTGGAAGCGGAAACGGATGCTTTTGTCCGAGTCCGCGTCCGCCGTTTTGAAGGGCCGGCTTTCAGCATTTCTCCGTCGGCGTTTGCCCGGCTGCATCCCGAGATCGGCCGGCGGGTTCTGGCGCGGTTGATCAAGGAGGCCGGCGGCCGCGGCTATCCGCCGGAATACCGGGAGCTGCGGCGGCTTGCCGAACGGCTGCAAAATCCGTTGTTTGCCGGCTGCACGCTCGGCGGCTGCGAAATTCTGCCGTTTATGAAACGCTGGTGGGTTATTCCCGAAGCCGGTGCGAAGCGGGTGTCCGGCGGGAGAAAAGCCGATCTGCCGGCGTTGTCCGGCGGCCGGACGGCGGTTTTGCCGCATAAGTTGAAACGTCTGCTGACGGCAGCGGAAGACGATTGTTGAAAGTCTATTGTGTTTTGCGAAGAAAAAAACTATATATAGACAAGATTGATTATTAAATTAAGGAAATGTGATGAAAATAGGGAAAAGTTTAATCTTCTGGCTGGCGGCGATCGTTTTGCTGACCGCGATTGCCAACATGACCGGACAGGGAACGCCGGCCAGGTCCGCCGGCAGCGAACTGCCGTTTTCCGAGTTTATGAATCAGGCGGAAAACAACAGGATTGCCGAAGTGACGGTTTCCGGCCCGGACGTATACGGAACTTATACCGACGGCGGCAAGTTTTACACTTATACGCCGTATGATCCGACCATGATCGAAACCCTGCGCAAAAACAACGTGGTGGTCAATGCCAAGCCGGAAGACACTTCCGCCAACACTTTCTGGGGAATCGTCATTTCCTGGTTCCCGATGATTTTGCTGATCGGGGTTTGGATCTTTTTTATGCGTCAAGCCAATGCCGGCAACAGCAAAGCAATGAGTTTCGGCAAGTCGCGCGCGCGGCTTTTGGAAAACAGCAAGAAGGTGACGTTTGCCGATGTGGCCGGCTGTGACGAATCCAAACAGGAGCTGGAAGAAGTGATCGACTTTTTGAAAGATCCCGGCAAATTTCAGCGTTTGGGCGGCAAGATACCGAAGGGCGTTTTGCTGGTCGGTCCTCCGGGAACCGGCAAGACGCTCTTGGCCAAAGCGGTGGCCGGCGAAGCCGACGTTCCGTTCTTTTCGATTTCCGGTTCGGATTTCGTCGAGATGTTTGTCGGCGTGGGTGCTTCGCGGGTGCGCGACATGTTTGCCCAGGCCAAAAAGAACTCGCCCTGTCTGCTGTTTATCGACGAAATTGATGCGGTCGGACGTCATCGCGGCGCGGGACTCGGCGGCGGCAACGACGAACGCGAGCAGACCTTAAACCAGCTGCTGGTGGAAATGGACGGTTTTGACGAGAACGAAAACGTTATTCTGATCGCCGCGACCAACCGGCCGGACGTTTTGGATCCGGCGCTTCTGCGGCCGGGACGTTTTGACCGGCAGGTGGTGGTGCCCAATCCCGACGTGAAAGGCCGCGAGGAAATTTTGAAGGTGCATGTGCGCAAAGTGCCGCTTGCCAAAGACGTCAATCTGGCCGTGGTGGCCCGCGGAACGCCCGGTTTTTCCGGCGCCGACCTGGCCAACCTGGTAAACGAGGCGGCGCTTCTGGCTGCACGCCGCAACAAGCGCAAAGTTACTTCCAAGGACTTTGACGATGCCAAAGATAAAGTGCTGATGGGCAACGAGCGCAAGTCGATGGCAATGGACGAACAGGAAAAGAAGCTGACCGCCTATCACGAGGCCGGACATGCAATTTGTTCATTGAACGTTGAAGAAACCGATCCCATCCACAAGGCGACGATCGTGCCGCGGGGACGGGCTCTCGGCATGGTGCAGCAATTGCCGGAAAAAGACCAGTATTCCTATTCCCGGGCCAAAATGCTTTCGCGTCTGATTATCTGTATGGGCGGCCGCGCGGCGGAAGAATTGAAATTCGGCCGTGACAAAGTAACGAGCGGCGCTTCTTCCGACATTGCCGCGGCGACCAAGCTGGCGCGTTCGATGGTTACCGAATGGGGTATGAGCGATCTGCTCGGACCGGTGCTGTATGCCGAGAATTCGGAAGAGGTTTTCCTCGGCAAATCGGTAACCCAGAACAAGAACATGAGCGAGGAAACCGCGCGGGTGGTGGATGCCGAAATCAAGCGTCTGGTTTGCGAAGCGCATGAAGGGGCTCTGAATATTCTGAAAGAGAAAAAGGAAGACTGGGAGCGTCTTTCCGAAGCCCTGATTGAATATGAAACCCTGACCGGGGAGGAAATCAGGCAGGTGATCAACGGCGAAAAGATTAACAAGTCGGCGGAAACGCCGGTCGATCCCGCCAGACAGACCCATGCTTCCGTCCCCGAACTGTAGTATTTGCCGGGGATGGCAGAGGCCGGGGCGGGCAATAAAATGCTGATGCCGGGGCAGAAGCAGCAAAAAAGGCACCTGCGGGTGCCTTTTTTTTGAGATTCGGAAATGACTTCTGTTTACTGTAGTATTTTTGTCAGGGATGGCAGAGGCCGGGGCGGGCAATAAAATGCTGATGCCGGGGCAGAAGCAGCAAAAAAGGCACCTGCGGGTGCCTTTTTTTTGAGATTCGGAAATGACTTCTGTTTACTGTAGTATTTTTGTCAGGGATGGCAGAGGCCGGGGCGGGCGATAAAATGCTGACGCCGGGGCAGAAACAGCAAAAAAGGCACCTGCGGGTGCCTTTTTTGTGAGATGCGGGAATGAGTTCCGCTTTTTGATCCGGAAGTATTTCCCCTTTTTAAATTCGGAAACAATTTCCTCATTTTTAATCCGCAAGCAGCCGAATTGTGCCGGCGGTTTTTCTTTATCGGCCGCAAGTCTGCCGCTGCCAGAAGGCAATTTCGTCGTTGATGTTTTTGCGGGCGTTTTCTTCGAAAAGCCGGCGGAACAACGGCAGCGCGAATATGTGTTCCCGCGCAAGCAGCTTTTGCAGGAACGCGATGCGCATGACGGCGATTTCTTCTAACGGGAAGGAAATGTATTCCTGTCTTAAATTGGCGACATATTGCCAGTAAAGGAAGGAATCGTCTCCCAGAATTGCCAGATCGAGGTCGCGGATCAGTTTTTCTTCCGTGCTTTGCGGCGTGTTTGGAGCATTTTCATGGTCAGTTGCGGCAACGATTTTTTTAACCGTTTTCAACCGGTTGAGTTGACCGAAAAACTCGTCGACTTTTTGGGCTGAGCGGGCAACGTCGTCCGCGGTGCCTTCATTAACCAGATCATGGGCGAAAACGGCTAAAATCAGATGGTGTCTGTCAAAATCCGTCTTTTCCCGCTTTTCATACACTTCCAGCAGGTCCAACATATAAGCCAGATGAGCCATAGTGTGGTAACAGCGTCGCGGATCGTTGTATAATTGCGCCAGTTTGTAATACCGGCTGTTGCTTTGGTCGCTGTACCATACTTTTTCTCTCAGCCAGACGCTTTGCAGGTAGAAGGTCGCCAACGCGTCCATGACTGAAGGCATAACTCCGCGGGCGGCCAAAACAAACAAATTGTTGCGGCAAAGCCGTTTTACTTGCAAAGCGGACATGTAAAGAAATGTTTCTTCGCATATGTCTGCCGGAACGGTAAACAGTTGCGGGGAATGTCCACAGTATCTGCCGATCTGTTCGAGGAAATACGAATTTTCCGGAGACGGAGCGTAGTTTTCCGAAGGGTCCGCAATAAATACGTCAGCCCCTGCGGCAGCAGCCGCTTTGAAGGGATCACCGCTGAACGTGACGACTTCGATGCAGTCTGTCCAGTTTTCCGGCAACGGGCGTCGGTCTGCTTCGTTTCGGAAAAGGTCGCAATTCGGCATTTCCCGGAACAGTTGTCCGATGCGGACGAAATCGCTTAACGACGATTTTACCAGTTGCACTCTCCGCTCGGCGGAAAATGTCATTTCCTTTTCTGGCGCGGCGTCGACGGCAATGATAATACGCTTTAAAGACGCGGCGGCAGCCTTAACGATTGTCAGATGTCTGATGGTGAAAGGATCGAAAGATCCGGCGTAAAAACCTGTTTTTTCCATACGATATTGTTTTATAATTTGACATAAAAATTAATTTTATGCGTGACAGATAGCACAATATTGGGAAAAAATCAAGCGGAAGAAAAGGCGTCCCGGTCACGGGAGATCAGACTCGGCGGCCGGCGGCAAGGGCGGAGAAGGGCAGACGATGAGGACAGGAAAGGGGAAGGCGGACGGTCGGATGAAGCGGGAAAGGGCGGCCGGCGGCAAGGGCGGAGAAAGTTAACGACAGGGGCGGCCGTTGTGTGTGCAGGCGCGGAAGTCAAAAGCCGGCAGCTTAACCGCGGATGACGGGGCGGCCGGTGGCAGAAGCTTAGTCGCCGTATCCGCGGGCGGCGGGTCGGACGGCCGTATTCTGACCGGCCGTGGTTTGCAAAAGCTGCCGGCAGTATTTTTGCAGGTTTTGTCTGGCCGGAGCCGGCGTATTTTGATCCGAAGAAGCGAACGAATCGGCAGTCAAACCGGAAAATTGCAGGTCATCCGGCAGACGGGAGATATCGGGATGCAGTTCTCGATAGATTAACTGCATGGTACGCATATCAGATAAAATATTGCGTTTTAAATTTGAGTTGCTTTGGCTGATTTGTTCCAACATATCGCCGATGGCTTCAAGTTTGCCGTCTTCAGGGTCGTTTTTGTCTGCACGTTCCAATTTGCGCTTATACAGTTTTTCTGCGCTTTCCAAAATTCCTTTAGTATTTGAATAGGGAGTGCCGATGATTTCTGCCGACAGGCGAAGATCCGGGTTGTCGGTCGTTATATAACCGATGTTGGCTTCCAAATTGCCTATATTTTCCAGCACCGCCTCTGTTCCTGTGCGAATCGTTCCGTTATCCTCTGTTTGCGGCAGACATCGGTTGATGTCAAACGGTTGCGGTTGATAGTCCGGAAAGTAGCGTTCGGCGACTTTTTCGGCAAATGTTAAGGCGTAGACGGTGCGGGTGATGCCGGATTGAAAAAGGGCTCGGTCGAAAGGCATGCCCTCTTTGGCGTCATTTTTCAGATTTTCCATGATGTTTCGGCAGGCATCGGTGCGGAATTTTAGTTCTTCGCGCATTTTTTCGTCCGGCGTTACTTTTATTCGGGCGGCACAGAACTTCTGCGCCCGCGAAAATTCTTCGGCAGCCAGCAGTTCGAGCGGCGTATCGTCGGTGATGTTGTCGCGGGAAACAGTGTCCAGCCCGAGCACGACTTTGGCGGCCAGCGGATTTTTTCTGATTTTTTCAATGTCGCGGAGTTCTGCCTCGATACATTTGATGATTTCTTTTTCGGCAATCAGGTAGGATACGTCTTTGCCGCCAACGATCGAATAACCGCTTCCTTGTAACTGTTTGCAGCTTTCTTTGAATTTGTTTTCCGCTTCTTGCAGTTTTTCCCGTGAGCAGGGGGGCGGTGTGGCTGAGCGGTCATATAAGATGCCGTCAGCCATATTCCGGTAGTGATCCGACAGTATATGCATATGCCGGCAGGCTTTTGCCGCTTCGTCGAATTTGTGATAGCCGAGGCGTCCGGGCAGGCGCAACCGCGCACAGAGTTTGATGCGGTTGAGAACGGCGCTTTCCTGATTGAGCTGAGCGTTGCCATAGGCGGAGAACATTTTATATATTGCTCCCAGCAGTTTGTCTTTTTGGTCAAGAGAAGCGGAAACGCCGGCTTCGGCAACGCGGGCCAGACTCTCTTTTTCGAATTCTGATGCCGGATAATAACGGCGGGTTGCGTTAACGGCTCTGGTGCGGGGAATGCTGTGTTCGGGATGAGCGGCCATCAGAGAGGCGGAAAAAACGTATATGTCGGAGCAGCAGAAGTTGTTGCTTTTGTCGGTGTCATGCGCCAGTTCGTGGAGAAGAAGAGACGTCATAAACATGGGCGCGGTCTGCGAGAGCAGGCAGATGTAGTCGTCGGAAGAATATGCGCTGTATTTGACGCCGGCAAGGGAATTCCCCGAAGCGGTGGGATCGATCCGGTTCTCAACGGAGAAAAAATGTCCGTTTTCGTTGAAGTTTTTGAAAGAAGCCGAAACGACCGGGTCGTTGTCGTGCAGATCCTGATAGGAACGGTCGAAGAAATACAGGAAATGAAAATAATGATCGTTAAACCACAGGTCGGGAAAATGCATTTGCCGGAAAGCTTCTTTGGCCAAATCGTATCGGCCGGGGCGGTAAGGGATTGCCGGCAGATCTTCGGTACGGCAGCAAAGCGGCTGATCGGGCTGCTGGTCTTCGGGGATTTTGGTTAAGCGAAACCGGGGATAAGTTTCCTGCCAGGAACGAAATTCGGCGGCGTTTTTTTCTTCCGGGCTGCCGACGTATCCTTTGATTTCTATTGCGCTGACGCCTTTCGGAGCGATGCCGAGACGGGCGGTCGGCATTTTTTCGTGGGGGTTTTTCAACGGCAGGCTGTTTTGATATTCGTCACGCAGCAGATAATAAAATTCCGCCCGTCTGCGGTCTTTTTTTGAGCGCAGGTCGGGAGGAAAAACGCCGCGTTTTAATTTTTCCTGCTGAAAGACGATTTCGTCGATGTCGGAGCATTTCATTTGTTCAAATTTTGCCTGCTCCTGTTCCCGGGGGGACAGAAAACGGATGAAATGGTGGAAGTCTTTGGGAGTGCCGTTGATACGATGGCTGAGGAGGAAACGGCGTTTCAGGGCGTTGTTTTCTTCCGTGTTTTCGGAAAAGTAAGCCGAAAGTATTTTTTTCAGCATGCCGGTGTTGCCGTCGTCGGCCAGGTTGGCCATGACGTCGTAACCGAATTCGCGGCAATTTTCGGTTTTGGCAACCAGCGTTTCGGCATCGGGAAAAATCTGTTGCAGCAGGTCGATCCGTCCGTTTTTGACAATATGGTAAACGCGCCTTTCTTCTTTTCCCCTCGTCATTAAATATTCTTTGATGTTTATCATTGCTGCCGCTCCGTGTCCGGTACATTGTTTTTCTATCGTACTTTATTGGACAAAAAAAGTCAATTGCCCGGCTGCAAAATGGATTGTTGCCATTTGCGGCGAATGTTTATATATTGATGACAGTTTTAAACAGGAGATTTTGGAATCATGACTAAAAAATTGTTCGGCACCGACGGGGTGCGCGGGGTGGCCAATGTTTATCCGATGACCGCCGAATTTGCGGTAAAACTGGGAATGGCCTGCGGGCAGGAAATCTGCCGCAACAAGCGGCGGGCAGCGATCGGGCGAGATACCCGCATTTCCGGTGAAATGCTTGAAGCCGGGCTGACGGCCGGACTGACGGCGGCCGGGATCGATGTGGTTAAGCTCGGTGTACTGCCGACGCCGGCAGTGACTTCGGTAACCCCCGAACTTGGCGTGGATATGTCGTTTATGATTACGGCTTCGCACAATCCGTATCAGGACAACGGCATCAAACTGATCACCGCGGAAGGCGACAAATTTTCCGACGAGGTGACTTCGCGGCTGGAAGAGCTGATTGCCGCAGACAGTTTTGAACTGGAGGGCTGCCGGCTGGGTACCGTCAGCGAAAACAAGGAAGCTGTCGTGCTTTATCTGGAAAAAGCCAAAAGCTTTATCGAATCGGATCGTCCGCTGAAAGGGCTGCGGGTGGTGCTTGACTGTGCCAACGGCGTATTTGCCGACATTATGCCGCAGGTGTTTAAAGACCTCGGCGCCGGCGTGATCGCGCTCGGCAATCGGCCGGACGGCTGCAACATCAACAAAGACTGCGGATCGCAGCACCCGGAAAAAATGTTTGAGACCGTGCGCGATGCCCATGCCCATTTGGGAATCGCGGTGGACGGCGACGGCGACCGCATTATCGTCTGCAACGAAAAAGGCGAGAAAGTCGCCAGCGAACAGCTGATTGCCTTTTTGGCGGAAACTCTGAAAGCGGAAGGCAAATACAACGGCAACGCGGTGGTTTCGACGGTGCTTTCCAACACCGCTCTGGAGCGTTACGTTCGTTCGCTCGGCATGGAATATTACAGCACCAAAGTCGGCGAACGGGCGGTAATTGCCAAAATGCGGGAAGTCGGCTGCAGCGTCGGCGGCGAAGAGTCCGGTCATGTGGTGGTTGCCGATTACGGCAAAACCGGCGACGGTATGGTGGCCGGGCTTTTGCTCAGTTTGGGGCTGTTGAAGAGCGGCAGGAAAATGAGCGAAATTTTTCCGCGTTTCGCCTTTGATCCGTTTGTTTTCGTCAACCCGCGGGTGGCCAGCCGCGAAGTGGTCCGGCAGGCGGTCGGGGATGAAAGGGTAAAGGCGGCGGTAAAGGCGGCGGAAGAAAAAATCGCCGGCCGCGGGCGGGTGGTTTTGCATCCGTCGGGAACCGAACCGCTGATCCGGGTCTGGGTTTCCGGCAGCGATGAGGCGCTGGTGCGGGAACTGAGCGACTCTATTGTCAACGAGATCAAACGTTTTCAGTAGGGGAGGCGAAAAACATTGCTGAACGGATTGAAGGCCCTGTTTACCAGCGGCATCATTTTCCGGCCGATGGTGTTTTCGGGCATCATCGCCGGTTTCCTGCTGTCGGCGTTTCTGGACATGGAAGAAGCTTTTCCGTTGTTTTCGGATCTGAGCTTTTATTTGCTGTCGGCTGCCTGGTCTGGTCTTTACACTTTGTTTTTCAATCAAATATATAAAGAACACGGGCGCGGGCCGGATTATCCGGCAATGGGCGGAAGGTTCGTCGGCAACCTGCTGCAGCTGATGTTTTCGGGGCTGTTGGCCTTTATCTTTTTTGAAACGCTGATTTTTTAAGGAAGAGTAGATTTGATCGATATCAGGCGCGGACTGGAAATATTGAAGAAAAACATCCGCATCGCTCCCGAAAAGCCCGGTGTTTACCGGATGCTGGGCGAGGGCGGAAAGGTGCTTTACGTCGGCAAGGCGAAAAACATCAAAAAGCGGATTGTGGCCTATTCGCATATCGAAAAGCTGCCGGTCCGGCTGCAGCGGATGGTGTCGGAAATCGAACGGATGGAGTTTATCGTCGTCGAAAACGAGGCGCGGGCGCTGCTGCTGGAAAACGAGCTGATCAAAAAACTGGCGCCGCATTACAACATTCTGCTCAAGGATGACAAGAGCTTCCCCTATCTTTCGCTGGACGTGAAGGCCGAATATCCGGTGCTTTGTAAATACCGCGGCGAAAAAAAGGACGGTTACAAATATTTCGGCCCCTTTGCCAACGCCGGCGCGGTCAACAACGTGCTGGACCTTTTGCAGAAGGCGTTTTTGCTGCGTTCGTGTTCGGACAGCGTGTTTGCCCACCGCGACCGCCCCTGTCTGATGTATCAGATCAAACGCTGTTCGGCGCCGTGCGTCGGCAAAGTTTCCAAAGAGGAATACCGGCAGCTGGTCAATGAGGCCGTGGCCTTTATCGAAAACAAAAGCAGCCGGCTGCGCGACGAAATGACGGCGAAAATGCAGGAAGCAAGCGAACGGCAGGATTTTGAGGAAGCGATGACGTACCGCGACCGGATCCGCGCCTTAACCAGCGTGCAGCAGGGCACCAACGTCGAATACGGTTCAATCAGATCGGCGGATTTCGTTGCTTTGTATCGTCAGAGCGGCCGGGTTTCCATTCAGGTCTTTTTCATCCGTTCGGGGCAGAACTGCGGCAATCTGCCGTTTTTCCCCGCGCAGGCGGAAGAAGCCGAAGACGGCGAGATTATGGAGGCTTTCTTAAGCAGTTTTTACGCTTCGCACGTGCCGCCGGAAGAGATCGTGCTTGCCGATGAAATAGAAGGGCGGGAATTTTTAAGCGAGGCGATCGGCGCAAGGATCAATGTTTATCAACGCGGCGACAAAGCCAAAATTGCCGCCAACGTCAGAAACAATGCCAAAGAATCGCTGGAACGCAAAATGGCGCTGGAAAATTCCGTCCGCAGCAATCTGCTTGAAATGCAGCGGGCGTTCGGACTGCCGAAAATGCCGGAACGGATCGAGGTTTACGACAATTCGCACATCCAGGGCAGTTATGCGGTGGGGGCGATGATCGTGGCCACTCCGGAAGGGTTCGACAAGAAGTCTTACCGCACTTTCAATATCAAGGATCCGGCCATTACCAACGACGATTTTGCGATGATGAAAGAGGTGCTGACCCGGCGGTTTAAGCGGATGACGGCGGAGAATCGGCCGGATGTGATTTTGCTCGACGGCGGCCTCGGCCAGCTGCATGCGGTGCTTGAATGCCTGAAAGATTTCGATCTTTCGGGGATTGCGGTGATCGCCATTTCCAAGGGGCCGGAACGTAACGCCGGCAAGGAGTTCTACCATCAGGCGGGCAAAGAAAGCTTTGCCCTGCCGTTTGCTTCGCCGCTGGCCTTTTACATGCAGAACATCCGCGACGAGGCGCACCGCTTCGCCATCGGCACCCACCGCAAAAAACGCGGCAAATCGATAACCCGGTCGAAGCTTGACGCCATCGAGGGAATCGGCGCCGGCCGCAAGAAGGCGCTGCTCAATTATTTCGGTTCGGCCGAGGCGGTGGCGCAGGCAAGCCTCAAAGATATTGAAAACGTAACGGGAATCAGCAAAAAAACGGCGGAAAAAGTGTTTAAATACTTCCATAAATGAAATTTATGCAATATTATCTTGGCAAATGGATTTTTAATTTTGTTTTTTTGATAGGTGTTGCAGTGTTAAATCTTCCCAATGTTCTGACGATTTCCCGGATTGTCGTGATCCCGGTCATTTTCCTTTCGATTTATATTCATTCCGTCCTGTGGTCGATTTTGGCCGGCGCGTTGTTCGTAACGGCTTCGATTACCGATTATCTTGACGGTTATTTTGCCCGTTCCCGCAATCAGAATTCGGTGCTCGGACGGCTGCTTGACCCGATTGCCGACAAACTGCTGGTGGTGTCGGCGCTGGTTATCGTGGTTGCCAACCAGCTGGTGACGCCGCTGACCTACATTCCGGTCATCATCATCATGTGCCGGGAAGTTCTGGTTTCCGGTCTGCGCGAGTTTCTGGCCGAGTTCCACGTCGGCATGCCGGTAACCCGTCTGGCCAAATGGAAAACCGGTTTTCAGATGACGGCGATCGCCATGATTTTGCTGCAAAACCTGCCGCTGATCGGCAATCCCGTCGGTGTGCTCGGCGAATGGCTGCTGTGGGTGGCCGGCATTCTGACTTTCATTACCGGTTATCAGTATTTCGAAAAATGTCTGGATTATATTTATACGGTTGAAAACAACAAGAAGAATCCGGTCAAACAGGTGGAACAGGAAGTTAAGAAAATTGCCGTCAAGGTTAAGAACAGCGTGGAAAAGGCGGTGGTGAAGAAAGCGGCGGCGAAGCGCGGGCGCAAGGCCAAGACGGCCGATGCCGAAACCCCGGCGCCGAAAAAGACGGCTGCCAAAGCGGCGGTGAAAAACAGCCGCCGACGGAAAAAAGCGGCGGCCAAAACGGGGGTGAAGGAAATTAAGCCGGCGGCAACACAGACGACGGCGGAAGCGTCCCCGGCGGCAGCGGCGGATCGGCCGGCGGCACCTGAGAAAACGGAAAACTGACGTTGGCCGGGACCGCGATGGAAATGCACAAGGCGCATATTCTGGTGGTGGACGACGATACCCGTCTGCGGGCGCTGCTGCAGCGCTTTCTGCAGGAAAACGGTTTTCGCGTGTCGGCTGCCAAAGGCGCGGCGGAAGCCCGGATGATGCTGAAACAGTATAAGTTCGATCTTCTGATCGTCGACATTATGATGCCCGAGGAAAGCGGTCTGGAATTTCTTGCCGGTCTGAGAAAGGAAGACAACGTTCCGGTAATTCTGCTGACGGCGATGGGGGAAACCGGCGACCGTATCGCGGGGCTGGAGAGCGGTGCCGACGATTATCTGCCGAAGCCGTTTGAACCCAAGGAACTGGTTTTGAGGATTAAAAACATTCTCCGCCGCGCGCCGCAGGAAAACGAAAAACAGGAAACCCGGCTTAATCTGGGGCTTTGCCGGTATGATCTGGAAACCCGGGAATTGACCGGCGAAGACGGGGAGATTGTCCATATCACGCCGGTGGAACAGTCCATGCTTTCGCTTTTGGGGCAGAAGCCGGGGCAGATTTTCAGCCGCGACCGGCTGGCGGAACTGCTGGGGGCCGGACAGGGGCCGCGTTCGATTGACGTGCAGGTGACAAGGCTGCGCAAGAAGATTGAAAGGGATTCCAAAAATCCGCGCTATTTGCAGACGGTCCGCGGCAAAGGCTATATGCTGCTGACCGAATAACTTTTTTGATAACTTGAAGGAGCGGAAAAATGCATTTGACATTTCCGAAAAAAGTGGAAGACACGATGCGCTATCTGAAGATCAAGATGCTGCCGCGCACGCTGTTCTTTCGTACGATGCTTCTGATCTTCATTCCGTTGATTGTGGTTCAGGTGGTGTCGATCGTCGCGTTTTTTGACGGCAGCTGGGGGCGGGTCGGCAAACGGCTCTCCACCAATCTGACGTCCAACATGGCCTTTGCCATGCAGCTGTCGGAAAAATCTCCGGCCAATCTGCCCGAAATTCAGGCGCTGACCAAAGAGATTTTTGACATGGAGTTTGAGTATTATCCCAACGACAAAAAACATGAGGTGATCCGCAAGGTCAGAAAACAGAACAAACTGGTGACCGGGTTTTTGGAAGACGCGCTGAGAGTGGAGTTTCCCGAAGCGATCACCAGCATTTACATCGGCAAGAGCAATCCCGACCTGGTGGTTTTCGTCGATACCGAAAAAGGTTTGTATCAGTTTGCGACTTCGTCAAAGAACATTTTCAGCACTTCCATTTTCGGGTTCGTTGCCTGGATGATCGGCACTTCGCTGCTGCTGTTTCTGGTGGCGGTTTTGTTCCTGCGCATTCAGGTTCGTTCTATCGCCGATCTGGCGGAAGCGGCCGAAGAGTTCGGCAAAGGGGTGGACAATAAAAAGTTCAAGCCTTACGGTTCTTCGGAAGTGCGCCGCGCCGGCATTGCCTTTATCAAGATGAAAGAGCGCATTCAGCGTCAGATCAGCGAAAGAACGCAGATGCTGGCCGGCGTTTCCCACGATCTGCGCACGCCGCTGACGCGGATGAAGCTGCAGTTGGCGATGCTGCCCGACAACGGCGATAAAAACGGTCTGGACAAGGAAGAGTTTCTGCAAGACGTTAACGAGATGGAAAAAATGCTTGAAGGCTATTTGTCGTTTGTCAGCGGCGAAGGCGGCGAGCCGTCGACTTTCGTTGACATGAACGAAATGATTTTAAGCATTTTGAACAAATTCCGCAACAGCAAGGCGTTGATCCGTTACAGCACCAACGATCAGGTGAGCGCCATTCAGGGACGCGAACAGTCGCTGAAAAGGGCGCTGACCAACGTTATCGGCAACGCGTTCAACTACGGCAGCACGGTTTCGGTTGCGCTTGAGAGCAACAACAACAAGCTGGAAGTGACGGTCGACGACGACGGGCCGGGAATTCCGCCCGACAAAAGGGAAGACGTGTTTAAGGCCTTTTACCGGATTGAAGGTTCCCGCAACAAGGAAACCGGCGGCGTCGGTCTCGGACTGTCGATTGCCAAGGATGTTATCGTTTCACACGGCGGCAAAATAGAGCTGACCGATTCACCGATAGGAGGCTTGAGGGTACTCATTTCTATTCCCTTATAACTCTCATATCAGGAAATATACTTTCCGATAAAAAAGGTTTTTCAGTTACGCCTGATCCGGGTACGGCTGAAAAACTTTTTTTATTTTCCGCCATTCTGCTTGCAGTCGGGGCTTTTTTTTGTTAAAAACAAATTAACTTATATTGTGTAAGCTGTGTTCAGGTAAAAATTCTGCGATTCAAGGATCAAAACGATGGCTGGTAAAGAAAACGACGATTTTGAATTAAACCTTAAGGACGCGGACGGCGGTGTCGGCAGTATCGACGCTTTGCTTGCCGCCGACGGGAACGATGCGCCGGCCGCCGGCGGAAACGGCAACGCGGACGATGATGACGATTTTATCGATTTTAACGATTTCAGCATTGACGATCTGGATACGGCGCTGAGCAAATACGAAGCTTCAAGAGGCGGCGGAAAATCCAAACCGGCGCAGACGTCCGCGGCAGAACCTGCAATTCCGGCGAAGGAAGTGGCAGTTGACGATGCCGGGATTGAACCGGAAATGCCGAGGTTTGACGCGGCGGAGGAAACATTGTCCGATTTTGACGCGTTGACGGCAGCGATGCCGCAGTCCGGCATTGCCGAAGCCGAGCCGGAAATACCCGAGTTTGCGGAAAAACCGAGATTTGATGCTTCGGCGGCAAACCGTGCGGCGGCTTTCGGTTCTTTGTCGGAGCGGGGGACGGCGCCGGCGGCAACGGTTGCCGAGCTGATGGCTGCCGTCGGCGGGGAAAAACCGGAAAGTCCGGCGGCGGGGGGAAGCCTGCCGGCGGAAGAACTGGTGACGGAAAATCCGGCGACTGAAGAAAACCTGTCGGCGGAGAAACCGGTGACGGAAGTGCCGGGAACGGAAAATGCGGCGTTGTCGGCGGAGGAAAACAAACCGGAAGAGGCATGTTTCTTGTCCGAGGAAGACCGTCGGGCTCTCGGATGCCTGAGATGGTATGACGGCACGCTGGGAGAAAAGGTTTATGAGGTTTCTTTGAACAATATGCCGGAGTTTCTTGATTATGACAAAAGCATTAAAACCATTCATGTCAACATTGATTCGCCTTACGGCTGGAACGTTTTTTTTGAAAACGGCGTATTTATGAATCTGATGGATCTGAAGGAATATCAGGAAAGAAACGGCAGTCTGCCCGGAACCAACGGCAAGATCATTTACGGCAGCCGCATGAGTTCGTTTGAAAAAATCGAACGGATCGTGGTTTATGAAAAGCCGCGTTATTTTTCCTACGGTTTGAAAAAATAAAAAGCTCCCCGCATAAAACGTGGGGATTTTCATGCTCGGGCGTAACCCTCAAGGTATCGGCGAACGCTAAAAGATATATGACACTCTAACGCGGCAGGTTGGCCGCATGCCGGAACTATGACACTCTGACGCGGCAGGTTGATCGCATGCCCGGAACACGGTTTTTCTGATAAGAAGAGAAGTTTCTGCATATAATGCCGGCACTTGGCATACGCCCGGCAATATCTTTGTCTTTAAAGCTGCTGACGTTTCGATGGGGAAAGATTGCCCGGTTTGCCCTAAGCGGGGTAAAATCCACAGGCTGTTGACTTTGTGCCGCGTTTTTTTGGGGGGGGATTTCGGATATATTCTTCCGGCTGTTTTTTCTGTGGTATCAACGTGATGCTCTTTGTACTCAAATTTTCGGTTGTGAGGTCGAAACCGTTCTTATGTTAAAAGGCGGTTTTTGCCTTTGAGGTCGCCCGCCATTAATTTTACGGGATATTCAGGCGGTATCTCCGGCAACATATGAATATGGCGGAACAGTTCCGGCTTTCCGCTTCTTTTCGCGACATGAGGTTTCCGAATCCGCTCACTCCGTTTACTTTATTTTTCTTTCCTTTTTTATCTGTTTTTTTTCTCGGAATCATGCCGTTTTCAACCCCGTTGAGTTTTATTTTCCTTTTCCTTTTTTGTCCTTCCTTTTCCGCAGGATTCCCGAATCCGCTTATCCCTTTCGCTTGCGGGAAACGGACGGAAAGTCTGTCAGGTCGCACTTTGCTCTTGTGCCTCTTTGTGTATTGCTTTTCTTTTGGCTGTTTGTTTTTTCGTAAGTTCTCCAAGCCTTTTCGTTTGCTTGCAGGATGGCGGATACGGCTGTGTTTGTTGCGGGATGACGGTCTTATCCGTCGTGCTTCCGGCAGGAGAATGACGGATAAGGCGTCTTTTTTTCTTTTTTCCCGCAAGATCCGATACCGGGTTCGGGGGAAATATAAGGGGATTCGGAGAGATAAAAAGTGGTGTGAAGCGGAATGCCGACGGATCATATGAAGTAACGTATGGGGGCTGACAGCGGGGCGTATAAAAAGGCATGCAGACTGTTCGGTGTGAAGTGATATAAGGGGATTCGGGGTAACAAAGGAGAGAGAGGACATATGAAAGGTGTCCGGTATGATATGCCGGCGTATCAGGGGCAAATGCCGTCCGTGATGACGCATGGAAATTTAAGCATACAGGGCTGTTCCGACGGTCTTTGCTTCCGGTTTTTCGTAAAACGCGGCAGGTGTTCGGCAGAAAAAACTGCCCGTTTGCGCGGGCAGTCGAAATGCGGGGCAAAATCCCGTCAGTTTTTATAATTGATCGGAAAGACCTGAACGCCGTCGGTACCGGAAGCGTTGTCGCTGCCGTTTGTCGGATCCTTTCCTTCCATGTAGGCTTCAGCCTGAGCCTGTCCCGGCGTCAGTTTGCCTTTTTCCGCAGGCGCTTTCGGCATCGGCAGCAGCGGGTAGCCGGTTTTAGGCATGCGCAGCATCATATAGCCGGTTCCGCCGCCGTAGGAGGGGCCGGACAGACCGATCGAGTAATAGCCGCCGATGAAACCATAGTCAAGATCGATAAAGTCGATCAGAAACATGGTTTTGACCGTGGTGGTGCCGATGGTGGTCATTTTGCAGCGGTAACCCTTGTCTTCCAAAACGATATTATCGGCGTTTTTAACGTAAAGCAGGGTCTTGTCGGGAGAACATTCCGGCGTTTGTCCGTTGTAGGTAACGTTGTAGTTGAGCATCATGTTGATCGAACTTGAGCCCTTGTTCATGGTTACGTCGCTGATTTTGACGGAATCGATGTACATGTAGGCCGGGGTGATGCCGACGGTAATCGGCAGCGAAATGTAGTTCTGATAGCAATTGCGGCTGCCGACGTCGGCCGAGCAGACCAAAGCCTTCTGATGGTTGTTGTTTTTCATCATCTGGGCCAGACTGTTGTATATGTATTCCTTGGACATTGACAGTTTGATCGGCGCGCACTGTTTACTGCGGCAGACGATGATCGAACGCGGGGTTGCCAGCGGCGCCATCTGCGTGTTGCGCACGGGGTAACTTTCCACCTCGTTTGCCTTGTCGAGCGGGTCGTTCATGACGTCTTGCATGCTGCGGTCCCAGAAACGGCAGCCGCCGACGGAAAGCAGGGCGACGGTTAACAGACTCAGAGCTTTTTTCCTAGACACGATTTTTCTTCCTTTTTTAAATCGATTTAAAAAACTGCCTTTATAATAAGACAAAATTATTAAAAGACAAAGATTTTTTTAGCTTATCATGCAATAATTTAGTGTTTGCATAATAAATCGCTTGCCTTTATAATGAAAGAAAGCTTACGAAACCTGCGAGGGAAAGAAAATGAAACTGTTTGTTTGTCTGTTGGCCGGGTGCCTGTATGCCGCCGGCGCCTTTGCCGCCGAGAACGTTTACGTGGTGGACGGCGACAGTTTGGAAATGGGGGAAGTGCGTATCCGTCTGGAAGGAATCGACGCGCCCGAATATTATCAGGACTGCCGTTATCCCAACAATAAGAAGTATGCCTGCGGACTTGAGGCCAGGCAATATTTGCAAAGTCTGGTCGATCAGGGCAAAGTCACCTGCATCGAACGCGATCTGGACCGTTACAACCGCAGTTTGTGCACCTGCTACGTTACCAACAAGATCGGGGAGAAAACCAACCTGAACGAGGCGATGGTGCGGGCCGGCTGGGCGGTGGTTTACAAAAACAAGCATTCCGATTACTCCGCCGCGGAAGCGGAAGCCGAGAGGGAGAAACGCGGAATCTGGCAGGGCAAGTTCATGAAACCGCAGCTGTACCGCATTCTCAACAAATAAGATTTTTTCCCTTTTGTTAAAATATTGTTGACAGCAAAAAAAACTTATGTATATTGCAAACAACGTTTTGTGTTTAAATAATCAAAATAAAAATTAGGTGAGAAAAATGTACGCAGTAATTAAAACAGGCGGAAAACAGTATAAAGTCGCTTCCGGAGACGTTATCAAAGTCGAGAAGCTGGCCGGTGACGAAGGCAGCGAAGTTATCTTCAACGAAGTTCTGGCTTTGGGCGACAATGTCGGTAAACCGCTGGTTGCCGGCGCTTCGGTAAAAGCAACCATTTTGAAACAGGCTAAGGCTGATAAGGTTATTGTTTTCAAGAAGAAAAGAAGACAGAACTATCGCCGCAAAAACGGCCACAGACAGAATATTACTATTGTCAAAATTGCGGAAATCGCGTAAGCAATAGGTTTTTTAGGAGATTTAGTTATGGCACATAAGAAATCAGGTGGCAGCACTTCCAACGGACGCGATACCGAAGGTCGTCGTCTGGGCTTGAAAAAGTCCGGCGGTCAGGCGGTTATTGCCGGAAACATCATCATCCGTCAGCGCGGAACCAAGTATCATCCGGGTGACAATGTCGGCCTCGGCAAGGATCACACCATTTTTGCCCTGACCGAAGGAAAAGTTTCCTTTAAGAAGTCGGGTGACAAAACGATTGTTTCCGTGGTTACCGAATAACTTGTAAAAAGTTAAAATGGCGGAGGGGGTGTTAAAGCCCCCTTCATTTTTTTGAAAGAGAGCGGTTATGAAATTTCTGGATCAGGCTAAGATTTTCGTGAAGTCGGGCGACGGCGGTGCCGGCTGCGTTTCTTTCCGCCGGGAAAAGTATATCGAGTTTGGCGGGCCGAACGGCGGTGACGGCGGCAAGGGCGGCAGCATTTATTTTGAAGCGGTTGCCAATCTGAATACCCTGATTGATTTCCGTTATACTCAGCATTTTAAGGCTAAAAAGGGCCAAAACGGCATGGGATCGGACAAAAACGGCAGCAAGGCGCCGGACATTGTCATCAAAGTGCCGGTCGGAACCGAAATCGTGGCCGAAGACGGGGAAACGGTGCTGGCCGACATGGTAAAACCCGGCCAAACCTATCTGGCAGCCAAAGGCGGTGACGGCGGGAGAGGCAACACCACTTTCAAGAGCTCGACCAATCAGGCGCCGCGTTATGCCGAACCCGGCTGGCCGGGAGAGGAAAAATGGCTGTGGCTGCGGCTTAAGATCATTGCCGACGTCGGTCTGATCGGAATGCCAAATGCCGGAAAGTCCACTTTTCTGACCGCGGTAACCAAAGCGCGGCCGAAAATCGCCGACTATCCGTTTACCACCCTTCACCCTAACCTGGGTGTGGCCTGGGTAGACGGCTATGAAATGGTGCTGGCCGACATTCCGGGGCTGATTGAAGGGGCACATGAGGGAATCGGCCTCGGCGACCGTTTTCTGAAGCATATTGAACGTTGCGAAGTTTTTCTCCATCTGATCGACATTACCTCGGAGGACGTGGTCAAGGCCTATCGCGACATCAGAAAAGAGCTGGAACTTTATGACCGCGGGCTGGTGCAAAAACCGGAAGTGGTGGCTTTAAATAAATGCGATGCGCTGCCGGAAGAGGAAACGGCGGCGAAAGTGCGGGAACTGGAAACGGCAATCGGCAAGAAGGTTTATCCGATTTCGGCAATTGCCAAAAAAGGGGTGTTTGATTGTCTGCTTGACGTCAACCATTATATTAAAAGAGAACGGAGACAGGAAAGCGAAGAAGACGAGCAGGCGGCAATGCCGGAGAAGTCTTCGTGGTCTCCGTTGTAACCGAAATAAGGAGTGAGGAATTTTGTTGAACAAAGAAATGAAACAGGAAGAAAACCCGGTCTTGGATATTGTCACTTCCAGTCTGGAGGACGGCAAGGCCGAGGACGTAGTGGTTATTGATCTGCGCGGCAAAACTTCGATTGCCAACGAAATGGTGGTGGCTTCGGGCACTTCCGACCGGCATGTGATTTCGCTGGCCCAGCGCGTGCAGGAAAATCTGAAAGCCGCCGGCTACAAGTCTGTCAGTGAAGGAGAAGCCAAAGGCGACTGGGTGCTGATCGATGCTTATGACGTGATCGTCCACCTTTTCCGCCCCGAGGTAAGGGAATTTTACAATCTGGAAAAGATGTGGCAGTCTGCCGCCAATCTGCGTAAGGAGTAGGTTGTTCGGCAACGGTTTTTAAGGGCCGGCGTGTGAGCCGGCCTTTTTGTTGCATTGGGAAGCGGCGGGAAAAACTGCCGGAGAAAAACCGGGGTGCGTCCGTTTGATAATCGGCGGAGAGGGCGGAACCGGAAAACGGTCGGTGTTTTTTTGAACGGATGCCGATGGAAAACGAAACGGGAGCGGGCGGTGAAGTATAGGCCGGGGCGATAAACTTTCCCGGTTAGTGCGAACGGCATTAACCGTTTTGAACCTTAACGTTCGGCTTCAAGCTTCACAAGCCTTTGCGGCTGGGGAGGTATGCCGGCATTTGTTTGCCGACGTAGACGTTTGAAGCATAACCTTCCGTCTGTTCGTACGGGGTGTATTTTTCATTCCGAACTGCGTTCTTCCGGCTTCAAGCTTCGCAAGCCTTTGCGGCTGGGGAGATATGCCGGCATTTGTCTGTTGGCGCAGACGTTTGAAGCATAAAAAAACGGCGACGGTTCGTTGGAACGAAACCGCTGCCGCTTTTGACAACTATAAGCCGAATCTGGTCAAAGGTTTGGGAAAAACGTAAACCTTTTTCTTTTTCAGCCGTTCCCCGAAATTTTCTTCATAGAGCAAGGCTCTGGTTTTTACCCATTGCCGTTTGGAATTGTACTCCAGCAGGAAAAATTTTCGCGGGCAGGCCAAACTGTCTTCCAGTTCCAGAAGTATGAATTTTGCCGGGCGAAAGCGGAAGCTTTCTTTGTCCTGGCAAAAACGCATGTCTTTGGTTCCGGGGAGGAAGAAAAAGAAACCTTTTTCGTCTTCGATCAGCCAGGCGGTGCAAATGAAATTTCCCTTTGCATCGAAAATGTCCTTCAACAACACGTCGGAAAGTTTTTTCGCCTTGCCGGAAAATTTGTTGTATTCTTCGAGCAGTTCTTTGTATCCGACTGTTTCGCAGCAGTTTTCCCGGCGGCTTGCAAGCGATGACCTGTCCAGCAGAAAAAGCAGACGGGTGCTTTCCGAGTATTTGGTAAAGAGGCATTCCAGATAGTTGATCATGTTTTTCATAATGAAATATAATTTAGGTTTAATAATTTTTTGTTGCCTTTATTATACAAAAATTTGTCAATAAGTCAAGTTCCCGATCGGCGGAATGAGAGGCGGACGTGGCCGGTCAAACGAGGAGACGGGCGAAAAAAATGGGAAATATACGGGGCGGAAAGCGGCAAACCGGGAAAACGGTGCGCGGGAAAAACCGCCGGCGGGGCAGAGAAGAAACGGAAAAGCGGTAACAGGGCAACCGAAAGTGAAACAAAGAAAGTGACTGAGGGGAAAGTTCGGAGGGAAAAAACGGAAAAGAGGCCGTATGAAAGAAAAATGCGGTATGTGAAAAATGACCGGGAAAGAAAAACAAAGAAGCGGTAAGGGACGGGAGAGAATAAGAAACGGCAGGAAAAGTAAACAAGGGCGGGGCAGCGGGGAAAACCGGAGCAGATTAAAAAAGGTGTGAGAGATTGAAACAAAATATGGAATGCAGAAACAAGTTCGGCGTGGTTCGGTATAACAGATTTCCTTTTTGGGGCGGTTGTGATTTTGCAAAGAACGGCAGGTTGAGGAAGGAGCGGGCGTTATTTTTGTGTGTCGGCGGCGTGTATGGCGGTTTGATCGGTTTGTCATCCTTTTTTGGGCGGTTGTGATTTTGCAAGGGGCGGCAGGTTGAGGAAGGGGCCGGGCGTTATTTTTGTGTGTCGGCGGCGTGTACGGCGGTTTGATCGGTTTGTCATCCTTTTTTGGGCGGTTGTGATTTTGCAAGGGGCGGCAGGTTGAGGAAGGGGCGGGCGTTATTTTTGTGTGTCGGCGCAGCGGCGCCTTGTTCCGGCATCTTGTCGCTTCTCTGCCGTCAGGGTTGTGATTTTCAATGAGGATATAATGAAAAAAACGGCCGTCGTTGATGGCGGCCGTTGGGCTGTTGTATGGCAAAATCAGCGTGCGTGCAGGCAGATTTTGTCCCAGGAAGGCATGCGGCCGGAAGGAAAAGCGTGTATTTCCTTGCCGGCGGCGTCTTCAAGTTTGAGGGTAACAACGTCGGTTCCGTCAAAGTAGAGTATCACGCGATCGTTTACTTCGTTGACGGTAACGGTAAAAATGGCCCCGCAGTTGACGTTTTGAGCCAGGCAAAGCCTTTGATCGACGAACACCAATCGACTGCTTCCGCAAAGGACGGCCAGCCAGCCTCCGGAGCAGGCGAATCCCCAGCCGTAAACCGTTTCACGGATGTCGAACCTGCTGATGAATCTAAGCAGCAGGGGAGGTGATTGCAGACCGGGAACAAGTTCGGCGGCAGAAAGCGCTTCGCGACGGTAAAGGATATTTTCCTCCAATTTCTTCATTGTCGGAAAGCCGGAAACCAGTTCGATCGAACGGGTGAGAGCCCTGCGGCATTGCGTCAGCCTTCTTCGGAAAAGAAAGAGGCGCAGCCGTTCCAATAATTTTTTCATAGTTTTTAAGGTTTAGAATAATTTAACTCCGATTTCAGGTTGACATAAAAAGGAAATGTTGTCAATCGGCAGCAGATGTGTTTTGATGTTGGGGCGGAAATTTTTGGTTGGCAACCAAAGATGAACATGCTATTTTTTGTTTAAAAACGGGGAAAATGATGAAAGCGACAATTATTGCCATCGGCAAATGCAGGAAAAATTCGCCGGAAAAACAGTTGATTGATGAATATATCAAACGTTCCGGCTGGGAAGTGACGATTAAAGAACACGACAACGCTTCTCAGGAAGAGGAGGCCAAGTTTCTGCTTTCTTCCATCCCGGCAGGGGCAAAAGCGGTGGTTCTGGATGAACGCGGCGAAAATATGAAGTCTTTGGAACTGGCCGCCAAAGCGGAAAAATGGATGCTGGACGGCTGTTCGGAAATATGCTTTCTGATCGGCGGCGCCGACGGGCACCTGCCTTCGACGCGGGAAAGGGCGGATCTGCTGCTTTCTTTCGGCCGGCTGACGCTGCCGCACATGCTGATGCGGGCGGTGTTGGCGGAACAGATTTACCGCATTCAGACGATTATCAACCATCATCCCTATCACCGGGAGTAATTTCGCTTTTTTCAAAGAATGCGGCCGGCGGCGTTTCGCCGGCTTTTTTTATATCCGTTCGGGCAGCTTGACATGCTGCGCGGGAAGCGGACCAAAACCGTTTCGGCGGTGGGGAAAAACGCGGCGGGCCTTTGTTGCCGGGCGTTAAAACATAATTGCCGCAAAAAAACGATCCTTTCTTTGCGGCAGATAAATCTGTATATCACCTTTTGTTGAAAAATCATCTAAAATATTCTTGTTAACAACAATTTTTTAGACATTTGTTCCGGGGGCGGGCTTTTTGTCTTGTTGCAAAGAAAGGATCGTTAATATGCAACAATTTATGACAAAAAGGTGAGCCGATGACCGGTGTAGTGCTGACTGTTATCATTCCCGCGTATAATGCGGAAAAGTATCTGCCGCAATGTCTGGACAGCGTTATTGGCCAGACTTTGAAAGATATTGAGGTTATTTGCGTCGACGACGGCTCGACCGACGGAAGCGCTTCCGTTTTGCAGGCGTATGCGCAAAAAGATTCCCGGATTTCCGTTCTGACACAGGGCAATTCGGGGCAAAGCGCGGCCCGCAACCGCGCCCTGGAAAAGGCGAAAGGCGCGTACGTTCAGTTTTTGGACGCAGACGACTGGCTTGATCCGGACTGCTGCCGCGTTCTGAGCGGGCAGGCGGCCGCCGGGAAACTGGACATGCTGTCGATGGCGGCGGTTTCTTACGAGGAAGAAAGCGGCCGTTACGTGAGGGAACCGTTTTATAATTTTTATTATCTGACCGGCGGCGGGGAAACCGCGCTGCTGTCGCGCGACGAATGTCTGCAGCACTGGTGGGAGATGGCGCCGTCGGCGGCGCTGACGATTTACCGGACGGATTTTTTGCGTGCCAACAATCTTCGTTTTGAGGAAGGGCTCAAGTTTGAAGACTGCCTGTTTTTCAAACAGGCCTTGTTTGCCGCCGACAGAGTCGGCGTCAACCGGCAGGCTTTTTATTTTCGCCGCAAGCATGCGGAAAGCACCATCAACAACGGCGGCAGGCATTATCTCGACTGGTTTGACGTCAATGCCAAAATTCATGCTCTGGCGGAGGCGCAGGGCATTGACCGCCGGCAAAAAGACCGCTGGCTTTTTTCCACCGTCAATTATTCGCTTCGCTTGTACCGGGGCATCAGAAAAGAATACCAAAAAGAGTTTTTTTACAAGGCCAAGCGCTTTTTTGCCGAATTTTCCCCGGCCGGCGGCTGGACGGTGCCGAAACCGTGGCGCAATTTCGTTTATTGTCTGCTGCTGGCGCCGAACTACTTTTGCTTCCGCCTGCTTTGTCTGCTGCCGAAAAAAACATATGCGAAGAAAGTGGGCGTCAGGATTTTGGGATTGAAACTGAAATATAAAAACGGGAGGTGCAAATGCTCTTTATAGGCGAGCCGTACATTGCGCAAAACGGCGATCGCAGCCGGCTGGTCTGCGATATTGGAATTAACCGCCGGGAAACGAGGACGGTATGGTTTGAAGTTGACCGGGAATATGAAAAATATCTGTGCACGGAAAGAAGCGACGCCTATGTAATCGGACTGCTCAGCTGGGCAATGCGCGCGGGACACGACATAACCTGCACGGCGCCGGTCAGCGAAGAACTGTTGTATGCTTTGCGCGAATATCTTATTCCCTCACTGGTAAAATATGCGCCGTCCTTCCGCGCCGTTGAAATCAACGCGCCCGCCGCCGGGACGCCGCTGGCCAACGCCGGCGCTGTCGGCACCGGGCTTTCCTGCGGCATTGACTCTTTTCATGTCATTTCGCGGCAGCTGGCGTCCCCGTACAAAACCCTGAATCTGACGCATTTGTGCATCAACAATGTCGGCGCCTTTAACGGCTGTTACGGAGAATACGGCATTGAAAAGGCGCGGCGCGAGCGTTATCAGATTTCGCAACGGGTGGCAAAAGAGCTCGGCCTGCCGCTGATTGCCACGGATTCCAATTTTCAGACCGCGTTCAAACAGAACCATTCGCATACCCATACCTATTCATCCATGTTTGCGGTCTTTTGTCTGCAAAAACTGTGGGGAACCTATTTTTATGCCTCAAGCGGTTATGATTTCAACTTTTTCACTCTGGACAACCATGCCAATGAGGACAGTTCTCATTACGAACTGCTTTCGCTCGGGTGTTTCAGTACCCGCGGATTGAAAATATATTCCGAAGGCGGCGCCTATACCAGACTGGAAAAGACCGCCCATATCGCCGGTTTTGACTATGCCCGCCGCTATCTCCACGTCTGCACCCGCAAAAGCACCAACTGCGGCAGATGCCCGAAATGCATGCGGACGCTGCTGATGCTGGACGCCCTCGGGCGGCTGGACGATTTCAGGGAAGTTTTTGACGTGGATTATTACCGTGCTCACCGCAAAGACTATCTGCTGTGGCTTTACGAGATGCATAAAAAGAAAGACGTGATGAACGAGCCGACGTACCGGCTGCTGAAAAAAGAGATGACGCCGGCGGTCAAAGGGCGTTATCGGCTGAATGTCCTGCTTAGGCGGTTATGGCCTTTTCTGACAATTGACGAACGGTATGTAAAAATCCGTATTTTTTTCATCAAGATTTCTTTCAGACGCAAACACGGAGGAGCTCATGACTGATTGCGTATACGATCCTCAAACCTGTACCGGCTGCGGAGCCTGCGCCGCCCGCTGTCCGCAGCGGGCAATCAGGATGGAAATCGGCGAGGAAGGATTTGTATGGCCCGTGGTCGACACCGATAAGTGCGTCGGCTGCGGTTTGTGCGCGCGGATTTGTCCGGCTGAACATCCGGTCTGCGAAAATGCGGAAAAGCCGGAATGTCTGGCCGCGGTGGCGGCTGACGAACTCAGGCGCGACAGCTCTTCCGGAGCCGTTTTTCCGCTGCTGGCCGAACGTGTTTTGCAGGAAGGCGGTACGGTTTTCGGCGCGGCCCGGGACGAAGACGGAACGGTCAGGCATATCGGCGTCGACGACTTGGACGGTTTGCGGAAGCTGAAAAGTTCCAAATACGTGCAAAGCGAAACCGGAAACTGTTACCGGCAGGCGGAAGAACTGCTGAAGGCGGGACGGGAGGTCTTGTTTTCCGGAACGCCCTGTCAGATTGCCGGTCTCAACGCCTTTCTCGGCAGAAAATATGACAATCTGCTGACGGTTGACGTGGTTTGTCACGGTGTGCCGTCGCCGCTGGCCTTCCGCCGCTATGCGGAAGAACTGACGGAAGAAGGGAAAGAAAAAGTGCTGGCGGTGAATTTTCGCGACAAGGTGCGGGGCTGGTATCCTTATTTTCTGACCGTCAAAACGGAAGAAAACGTTTATTCTTCCGATTGCCGGGAGAATGAGTTCATGCGGGCGTTTCTTGCCAACCTTTGCCTGCGGAAGTCCTGCGCGGCATGTCCGTTCGCGCGGTTCCCGCGGCAGGGAGACCTTACGCTCGGAGACTTTTGGGGAATCGGCAGACATGCGCCGGATTTGGACGACAACCTCGGCACTTCGCTGGTTCTGATCAATACGGAACGCGGCCGCCGGCGGATGGCGGAACTGACCCCGCGGCTGAAATTTCGTCGTTCGCTGCCGCTGGCCCGGGCGATTGAAGGCAATCCTTCGCTGGTACGGCCGCCGGTGCCGCATCCGCAGCGGGATTATTTTTTTGCCCGTCTTGAACAGCTGCCGTTTAAACAGAATGTGTCCCATTGTTTCAACAACCGATATGACTGCGGAATCCTCAATTTCTGGTTTGGCAGCAACTACGGGGCAATGCTGACCTGTTATGCCTTGCAGGAAAGCGTAAAAAGACTCGGGCTAAAGCCGAAAGTGATCAACTATGTGCCGGCCAACGTCAATTTTGCCGGCAGCCTGGCCGAAACGTTTGCCGGCAAATATCTTGACCTTACGGAGTTGTGCACGAATGCTGAGGAACTGCGGCGGCTTAACCGGGAAACAAAGGCGTTTATCGTCGGTTCCGATCAGGTTTGGCGGCATAAGTATTCCCGTTTGTTCGGCAGGGATTTGTTCTGGTTAAGCTTTGCCGCGCCGAATGCGAAAAAGATCGCCTATGCCGCCAGTTTCGGCCGGGATCGCTGGGAAGCTGACTTTGAAAGCACGCTGGCTGCCAAATATTATATTTCGCGTTTCGATCGCGTTTCCGTCCGGGAAGATGACGGCGTCGGCATCTGCCGGGACGTTTTCGGCGTTGAGGCTTCGCATGTGCTGGATCCGGTTTTTCTGGCTGATCCGGCAGGCTGGGACGCGTTGATCGAGAATTCCGGCCGCGATGAGAACGGGTGCATCGTTTCTTATGTTCTGGATTCTTTTCCCGATGCGGAAAAACTTGCGGAACGGGTGCGGCTGGAAACCGGTGCCGGCAAGGTTGTCAACCTGGTCAATGCAGCCAGAAACAGTACCGACGTCAGTCCCGAAGATTGGCTGTGTTATATTAAAAACTGCCGTTTTCTGGTGACTGATTCTTTCCACGGCGTTTGTTTTGCCATAATCTTTAATCGGCCGTTTATCTGTCTGGCCAACACGGCGCGCGGTTACAGTCGTTTTCGTTCGCTGTTTAAGCTGTTCGGGCTGGAAAAGCGCTGCGTTACGGATTGTTCCCGGATCGGGAAAGAACTGTTTGAGGACATTGATTATGCCCGGGTCAACAGGGTTATTGCCGACGAGCGGGAACGTTCGCTCAAATGGCTGGAACAGGCGCTGCTGGCGCCGTCGCCGGCACGGCCGGAGGAACGGCAGCGGCTGCTGGAAACGGCGGAGATGCTGAACGAAAAACTTGAACGGTCGGAACGGGAAAGAAAACGGGATCAAAAACTGCTGTATGAAAGCGTTTATCTGCCGAAAATCAGGCGCAGATATTTCAGGTACAAGCTGAAATCCGTCTTTTCGTGGGGAAAGAAACGAAAAAAGTACAAAAGAATGAAAAAAGCGCTGAAAGAGGAAATCCGCACGATCGGAAAAATGCTCGATGGCGGCCTGGTTTGAGCGGCAAGGCCGCGGCGGTTGCGAAAAACGGCTGTTGATAACATTTTATCGCGTGTTTTTTGCCAAAGGACGTGTTAGGTTCCGTTATGTCAAATTGTTTGAAAACGGTAATCGGGGATAACGATGACTAAGGTATTTGTATCCGGCTGCTTTGATCTGATGCATTCCGGGCACGTCTTTTTCTTTGAGCGGGCTGCCGCTTACGGCGACCTTTATGTCGCGATCGGTTCGGACAAGACAATCAGGGAATTGAAAAAACGGGAACCCGTGTGTCATGAAGATGAGCGTTTGTATCTGGTTTCCTCCGTTCGTTTTGTGCACCGGGCTTTTATCGGTTCCGGTTCGGGGATGTTGGATTTTTTGCCGGAGCTGGACATTGTCCGTCCGGATGTTTTCGTGGTTAACGAAGACGGTGCGACGGAAGAAAAGCGCCGGTTGTGCGAAGAGCGGAACATCCGCTATGTGGTGCTGCCGCGTGAGCCGAAAGAAAAACTGCCGCGCCGTTCAACGACGGATCTGCGAAAACCGGCGGAAAAGCAATAATGCGGAAAGCGGGCGTCCGTCCGGATTTTGCCGGGCGGGCGCGTCGTCAGTCGTAAACCGCCAGATTGAAAACGTTTTCAAGAAAGAAAAGGGAAACAAAACAGATAAGCGCTGCCATCACCGGAGTGGCGATCCAGCCGATGAAAATGCGCCCGATCAAATTCCAGTTGATGCCGTGTCCTCCTTTGAGCAGGCCGATGCCGATGACGGCGCCGATAACCGCCTGCGAACTGGAAACGGGGACCAGCGGCAGAGCCGGGATGCCGTTTTGCTCCAGCCAATCGTGCAGGCCGTCGGAGGCAAACAGAAACAGTACCAGCGACTGGGCAACGACCACTACCCAGGCGGCCAGCGGACTCATCATGCAAATGTTGCGGCCGACGGTCTGCATGATGCGGCCGGAATAGGTGGCGATGCCGACGGCAATGGCGACGGCGCCCAACAAAAACAGCACCTGTTCGGAACTGAGCGTATATCCGCCGGGAAAGGTGAGCGGCTGCAGCCGGTTGGAAGGAATGAACACGCCCATGACGTTGGCAATGTTGTTGGCGCCCAGGGCATAGGCGCCGAAAGCACCGGCCAGAACAAGTCCTGCCCGGGTATAAAGATCCTGTCTCAAAAGCGACACTTTGGCTCTGATGATGATTGAACGCGCAAGCTGGTAAACCGCGACGGCCAGCAGGCCCGAGAGCACCGGACAAAGAACCCAGGTGCCGGCGATAGCCGAGAACAGACTGATATCTGTCGGTTTGCCGCTGTAGACGTTCCAGCCGACGATGGCGCCGACGATGGCCTGCGAGGTGGAAACGGAAATGCGGCTTTTGTTCATCCAGTAAACCGAAAGCGCCGCCGCCAGGCCGACCATAAAAGCGCCGGCAGGTGCGTTGACGCTGCCGAGCTCGTTTAGCGTTTCGGCTGCGCCGCCGCCGGCAAATACCGCGCCGATAATGACGAATACGGAAGAAATGACCGCCGCGGTGCGAAATTTGACCATCCGGGTGCCGACGGCGGTGCCGAAGACGTTGGAACCGTCGTTGGCGCCCAAAGACCAGCCGAGGAAAAGGCCGCTGCTTAAAAAGATCCAGAATTCCGGCATCAGATGTCTCTCTTCAGGGTAAAGATCAGCAGTTCGTCGGCGCAGTCTTCGGCAATGTCGGCGATGTCGGCCACTTCGGTGATCAGGAGATCAAGCTGCAGTTTGTTGGCCAGTTCCATGTCGGAAGCGAAAATCGCCTTTTTGAGGTCGTTGTAGGTCGAATCGGACTCCTGTTCCATGATGTAAACTTTGTGCGAATAGTCGCGGACGGTGCTTAAGTCTTTGAAAAAGGCGCGGGAAGCGATGGCCATGTTTTCGGCGCAGTCGGCCACCTGGTAGCAAAGCTCGATCAGTTTGCGGTGAAAAGGGGCGGGAATTTGCGGCTGTTCGATGTAGAATTTGTAAATGACGTCGTCAAACTGGTTGTTGATCTTGTCCAGCCCTTCAATCAGCTGCAAAATGTCGGCCTGCAGGTTGGGCAGCAGGTTTTGCGAATAGAGGTCGTTTTCGATGTCGCGGCGCAGCTTGTCCGCTTCGTGTTCGATAGTTTTTATCTGCTTGTTGATGCTCTTGTATTCGTCCCGGCTGTTTTCATTTAAAAATATTTTTATCGACCGGTGGAAAACGGCGGCCGCTTCAATCATCTTGTCGTGAAAACAGTCGATTTTGTTTTCAAGCGCACGGGTGCGGGAAATGACGGGAAATTTTATGTGCAGCATTTCTGTTTCCTCTTTCGGCTGTTGTTTTTTCCCGCAGTATAACCGGCAAAGGTTAAAAAAGACTGGATTTTTTTGTAATAAAAAATTTTTTGTTCTTGTAAATCTAATCGTTATTGGTTAAATTATAGCTGATTTGTTATATAACAATTTTTAGAGGAAAATAAATTATGAAAAAATCACTCTTTATTTCGATCTTGGCGTTGCTCTTTTCGGTCGCCGCTCTGGTCAAGGTTTTCTACCCCTGCAAAAAGGCTGCCGAAGCCGAAGCGCCGGCCGCCGTTGCCGCGGTTAACGTAGAAGAAATCCTGAACGAAAAACCGGAAATCATTTTCAACGCCATGCAGAAATATCAGCAGAAAATGCAGGAAGAAGCCATGGCTGCCGCCAAACAGCTGATCAAGGACAATGTTGAAGAAATCAACAACGATCCGAATTCTCCGTTCGTCGGCAATAAAGATGCCGAAATCGTTCTGGTTGAATTTTATGACTATGCCTGCGGTTTCTGCCACAGACTGTTCCCGGAACTGAACGAAGTTATGGCCAACAACAAAGACATCAAAGTCGTCTTCAAGCCGCTGGCTTTCGTTTCCCAGTATTCCGACTATGCGGCGAGAGCTGCTCTGGCTGCCGCCGAACAGGGCAAATTCGTAGAAATGCACAATGCCCTGTTTACGGTTGAAGGTCCGCTTGACGAAGACAAGATCAACGAAGTCGCCGGCAAGATCGGTCTTGACGTTGAAAAACTGAAAGCCGATGCCAAAGGCGAAAAGATCGACGGTATTATGAATGCCAACAACACGCTGGCCGGCAACATTCAGGTTAACGGTGTTCCGACCCTGATCCTGAACGGCGAACTGCTGCAGACCATTGACGGCGGCGTTATTCAGGACAGCATCGACGAGCTGAAGAAATAGTTTTTTTCAACAGATTGTTGCGATTAAAAAACGGGAGGCTGCGGCCTTCCGTTTTTTTGTGCCGTAAAGAAAAGTCCGGCAGGATTGTTTTTGCAGGGAAGGGCAGCGGGAGGCGCGGAAGAAAGGGCGGTGAATGTGAAAAAGGGGGGAAAGAAAAAACGTGAGGAAGGCGAGTACAGGAGAAAGAGGGGGGAGAGGGAGGTGTGAGAGTGTGTGTATGAAAGGAAAGGGATAAACGAGAAAGGGGAACAGAAAAGGCGAGACGAATACAGGGACGAAAAGGAAAAAGAAAGTGTGGAAGGTGCGGAAAGAAGAAAAAACGATGTATGAGGATGAAAGAAAAGAGGATAAACGAGAAAATGGAAAAAGGGGAGAATATGCGTAGGGGGAAGAACGGAGAAGGGCGGAAAAGTGATGATGAAAGAGAAAGAAAAAAAGAGCGGAACGAGAGAATGGAAAAGGGAGGGAAAGGAGAGAGAATGCATGGGCAAAAAGAGTGTGAGCAGACAAGTCGAGAGAGGCGGGAAGATAAGAAGACAAGGCGGAGGGCAGGGAGAGAATAATGAGGACAGGCAAGTCAAGAAAAATGAGAGAACAAGGCGGGGGTGAGGGGGAAAATGACGGCGTAAGAGAGGGAAAGGCAAGAAAACATGGCGGAGAGCAGGGAAGAAAGAAAAGGTTTGCCGGGACGGGTACGGCAGGGAGAAGGTTGATATGTGAGCGGAATTCAAAGCAAGTTTTGACAAATTTATTGACAAATTCCGGTGAATAAGGTATAAAAGAAATACAAAGAGTTATTTGTAAAATTAGTATGTCTAACAATTAAAAATCCAAAGATATGAAAAAAGTAGCATTTTTATTCGTGGCCTTTATGGTAATGTGTGTTTCTTTCGCAGCTAACGCTCAGGAAACCAGCAGAACAGTGATTATTTCCAACTTCTCGTCGCGTGCGGTGAAGGTTGAAATGCCGTTGTTCTATCAAATGGCGGTAGGTGAAGCAAAAGGTTATTCTCTGGTGCAGTCTGACACGGCCGGCAGAATGACTGGTTTTATCACCGTTGTTTCAACTTATGATACGGAAGAAAATGCCCAGTGCATCAAAATCCGTATTGCCAATGGAAAAGACATGATCATCATGTCCTTTTTCAACGGCTGGGCAAGCGAAGTGAACAGCAAGTTCGTTTCCGCCGGTGGTTATACCATTGACGAATCGGATGAAGCAATCACTATTGCCAAGGGCAATGTAAAGCTCGTCTTAAACAAGGCGGACTTTGCAAAATCCGTCCTCACCGCTTTAGAGAGCGAAGGATGGGACGAGATAAAGTAAATTTTTTCTTTGTCTTTAAGAGGGGAGGCGCCGTTTGGCGTCTCTCTTTTTTTATTAGTTGCCTTAGCATTCACCCCCCCCCCATTAAAATGGGGTTGAAAGGTATCGTTAGACACCGCACCACGCTAACGAGTGTGGTCAATCCGTAAGGTTTGTAGCTGTTATAGAACCTCCGGTTTACCGGGGGATATCTATGATATGATCGTTTTTGTAAGCAGACGGATGCGGGTATTTCGGTCCGGCCGCCCGGCTTGCGAAGTTGAGGCGGGCGTTTGAGACTCGGAACCGTTAGCGCCGATTGTATCGGCTTGTTGAAGTTTATGCCAGGAACTCTCTGCCGGAAGCAAGATTTTAACGATTGCCGCGGTTTGGCGGCGCGCCGTGTAAGGATTTTTTGCTTGCGGAAATTTGTCCAAAGGACTATAATCAATTTTACAAAATACGATTTTGTTGTTTTTAGGTCAATTATTATACTTCTCTTTTCTGCGCCAAATGAAATGAATGTATGATGATGCCTGTGAAATTTCGTATTTGTTAAAGGCTGACCGTATGTTCGTTTCAATTTTCTGCGCCATGAAAATTCGACATATGCGTCAGCTTTTTTGTTTTGAAGATAAAAAATTTGAGATATTAAACTGACCGTATGTTCGTTTCAATTTTCTGCGCCACGGAAGATTCGACATATGCGTCAGCTTTTTTGTTCTGAAAATAAAAAATTTGAGATATTAAGCTGACAATATGTATGTTTCAATTTTCTGCGCCACGGAAGATTCTGCATATGTGTCAGCTTTTTTGTTTTGAAAATAAAAAATAAAACATATATGGCGGAAACATTTTTGATGGCGTTGGGAGTGCTGGCGATTGTAATTTTAATCGTGATGGTGGCTCCGATTGTAATTTTCTTAAAAAGGGAGGATTACAAAAATCTGGCGATATATTTTATCGCAGTCTGCGTTTTTATCAACGCTGACGCTTTTATCATAACCCTGATTGCCGCAATCGTCATGCTGATGGTCGGCGGGAAGGCGTTATTTAAAGACCGGTAAAAGAGAAAAGGGAAAAATTAAAGAGGAAAATTGTCGAATCGGCAAATTTCCTCTTTTTTTGTTTTAAATTTTCCGGTTTGGGTAAACAGGGTTTTTGCCGGCGCAGTTACACCTTGTAAGGCAGTTTGGAACAGATGAAACTGCTGACACAGTTCGGCAGAACGGATAAAAACCAGACGGCCAGCCGCATCGGCCAGGGGAAAGCAATCAGGCCGACGTTGTTTTCCAGGCCGCGGCCGATGATGCCCGCCGCTTTTTCCGCCGGCATGAAAAACGGCATCGGGCAGGTATTTTTGTCGGTAATGCGTGATTTTACAAAACCCGGGCAGATGACGCTGATCTGAATGTCTTTCGGCGCCAGATAGACCCTGAGCGCTTCGCCGTAAGCTTTGACGCAGGCCTTGCTGGCGCTGTAGGACGGACAGCCGGCCAGACCGTGATAACCGGCGATTGAGCTCAGCATGGCAATCGCTTTTACGCCTTTGCCGCGGCGTTTGGAGAACAGGGCAACCGCCGGCAGAACCGTGTTTAATACGCCGAAAACATTGGTATTGAAAGTGTTGTAGACGTTTTCGTCGTTTTCTTTGATGGTGGCGACGCCGGCGTTGGCCAACACCAGGTTAAGCGCCGCTTTTTTGTTGCTTTGGTTGATCCAGGCCCGCATTTTTTCGCGGTCGTTGACGTCGATCAGCGAGGCATATACCTTGGCGCCGAATTTTTCGCATTGATGTTTGACTTCGTTCAGGCGTTCTTTGTTACGGCCGCAGATAAAGAGGTTTTCCGAGCCGCTGGCGGCATAGTAGAGAGCCATGGCTTCGCCGATGCCGGAAGATGCGCCGGTAATGAGAACGTTCTTAAATTTTGTTTCCATTTTTTGCTTTCCGTTATATAAGTATTGTTAAGCTTTTCGATATATAATAATCAAAAAATAAATTTTAGGGAGATTTTTTTTGCAAATATCCAGTATGACCGGTTTTGCCCGCCAGAGCGGCAGTTTGGAACGGGAAAATTTTTCGCTTTCCTGGGTATGGGAAATCAAAAGCGTCAACGGTAAAAACCTTGACTTGAAGGTTCGGCTGCCGTTGTGGCTGGACGAAGTCAGCCTTAATCTGAGGAACATTGCCGCTAAATATTTTGAACGCGGCAGCCTCGGCGTGACGCTGGATATTGCCTTGGAGAGAAACGAAGCGGAAGTGAAAGTCAACAGAGCGCTTTTGGACAAGGTGACCGAAGCCGCTTTGACACTTTATCGCACATATCCCGAAGAACTGGCGCGGCCGTCGGCGGCCGAACTGCTGAAAACGGAAGGCGTGCTGGAAGTTGTCAAAAACCGTTTTGACGAGGAGGAGCTGGCGGAAATTTGCCGGAATCTCCGCGCCGGTTTTGAAGAATGCTGTATCAGACTGCAGTCTGACCGCAGGCAGGAAGGACAGAAAATTAAGACGGTGCTGGAAGAAAGGGTTGACCGGATCGAAATTCTGGTGCAGGAAGTTGCCCGTCTGGCCGTGGCTCAGCCGGCGCTGCTGAAGCAGAAACTTTCCGCCCAGCTGGCGGAACTGCTTGAAGGGGCTCCGATCAGCGAAGAGCGTCTGGCGCAGGAAGCCGTGCTGCTGGTCAACCGGGCGGATATCAGAGAGGAAATCGATCGTCTGACGGCGCATGTGAAAACCGCGCGGGAACTGTTGGCCGCCAATCAGACGCTCGGCCGCCGCTTTGATTTCCTGTGTCAGGAATTTAACCGTGAAACCAATACCATCTGTTCAAAAGCTTCGGATATTGAAATCATCAACCGCGGCATGGAGCTGAAAGCGGTGATCGAACAGTTGCGCGAACAAGTACAAAATATGGAGTAAAAAATGGAAGACGTTATCAACTATCTGCGAAAAGTCCGCCGGGGAACCATGTTTATCATCGAGGGGCCGTCGGGTACCGGCAAAGGAACCGTAATTAAGGAGATTCTGGCGCGCGATCCGCACATCAAATTTTCCGTTTCCGTTACCACCCGGCCGCCGCGCAAAGGCGAGGTCAACGGCGTGGACTACTACTTTATCAGCGACGAGGAATATGACAGGCTGAAAACCGAGGACGCTTTTTACGAATATGTGGATTCCCAGTACGGCAGCCGCTACGGTACGCTGCGTTCGGAAGTGGACAGTTTTATCAACGTCGGCGAAGACGTGTTGTTTGATCTGGACTGGATGGGCGCCCGGCAGATGAAGGAAAAGGCCGGCGCCGACGCGGTCACGATTTATCTGCTGCCGCCGTCGATCCGCGAAGTGCGCCGCCGGCTTGAGGGCAGAGGTACCGACAGCCGCGAAGTGATCGAAAAACGGATGGATCTGGTGCTGGAAAAAATCAGTCACTGGAACGAATTTGACTATGTGGTGGTCAATGAAGAACTGGAAGACACGGTGGAAAAAATTCGGCGCATCATTTCCGGCGAAAGAATGAAGCGTGTCCGTCAGTTAAACGGCCTCAAAACCGTGGTGGACGCGCTGGTCAAAGAAGCCGAAGAAATGAAGGCGGAATAAACTTTGCTTGCAAAATAAGCGGAATATGAGTATGCTGAGCCCGGTTTTTTAATTGTGGAAACGTAAAAGATGAAGCCGACTTCTATTTTGGGACGATATCTGATCAAACAGATTCTGATTAATTTCATTGCCGTGCTGCTGATGGTAACCGGTGTGATCCTGATGTTTGAGATCATCGAACTGCTGCGGCGTACCGCCGACCGGCCGGACGTGGATATGATTTTCGTCATGAAGATGGCTTTTTCCAAGATGCCGCGTACGTTTGAAATGGTGTTCCCTTTCATTATGATGATCGCGGCGATGGTCACTTTCTGGAAAGTCAGCCGCAGCAACGAGTTCGTGATTATCCGCGCTGCCGGCGTTTCAATCTGGGGATTTCTGACGCCTCTGCTGGCGGCGGTGTTTATGGTCGGCATCATCAACATTACCGTCATCAATCCGATTTCCGCCTATCTTTACGAGGTTTACGAAACGCTTGATTACCGCTTCAAAACCAAGAATCCGAAAGCGGTTCTGTTTTCCAACAAGGGTCTGTGGATCAGGGAAGCGGTGGACGACAACACTTTTCTGGTGCTGGAAGCCAAATCCGTCCGTCAGGAGGGAGACGTACTGCTGCTCAGAACCGTCAGCGTTTTGGAAATGGACCGGCAGTCACAGCTGATGAAACGGGTGGAAGCCTATGCCGCGGAACTGAAGGGCGACAAGTTTGAGCTGAAAGACGTCAGAATATACGAAGCCGGCCAGCCGGTGGAAAAAATCAACAATATTGACTACAAAACTACGCTGACGATTGACCGGATCAAGGAAAACTTTATTGATCCGGAAGCAATTTCGTTCTGGAATCTGCCCGATACCATTCATTTTTACGAAATGTCCGGGTTCTCGGCGCTGCGGCATCAGATGCGCTATATGTCGCTGTGGAATTCTCCGTTCCTGCTGTGCGCGATGCTGCTGGTGGCGGCGGTGTTTGCGCTGCGTCCCAACAACCGGCGGGGCGGGGTGATGTTTCTCATTGTCGGCGGCATTTCGACCGGTTTTCTGGTTTATTTCCTTTCTCAGGTAATTTATGCTTTCGGCATCAACGGTTATATTCCGCCGATACTGGCGGTGTGGACGCCGACACTGATCGTGATGATGGTGAGCGTTTCGGCGCTGCTGCATCTTGAAGACGGATAATTTGTTTCCCGGCGGAGGGTACCGTGTTTTATGATGATATTTTTAAGAACAAAGTGCCGCTTCGGGATAAGTTTCCGGCTTTCGGCTTTTGTTTGGAAAATGGTGTTTACGTATACAGCTGCGGTATTGTGGAAAATCAGTTTACGCTGACGGTTCGCGTTATGCCGGACGGCAAAGTTGAAAGCAAGGTCACGGATCCGGATACGGGGGACGAATACGTATTGCATCTGGCGGATGAGGCGGTCGGAAGTTTTGTCGGAAAAGTCCGCTCGGATTGCCGCCGGGTTTTGCAGGCAGTTGCCGACAGCTGTTTTGCCGCCCGGATTTTCAAGAGCGAATATGCCGCGCAGATTATAGAATATGTCAGGGAAAAATATCGGAACGATTTTGAATATTTATGGCAGAAATTTCCCAACAATGCCGTTGTCCGCCGCTCGGACAATCGGAAATGGTATGCCGCACTTTTAACCGTCCGGAAGAGTAAAATCGGTTTGCCGGGTGATGACGAAATTGAAATTATAGACTTGCGGATGCGGCCGGAAGAAATTGAAAAGCGGGTTGACGGCAAAAAATATTTTGCAGGCTACCATATGAACAAGAAACACTGGATTACGCTTTGTTTGGACGGATCCGCGGAATTGTCCGAAATACTCGGGCGTATTGATGAAAGTTATGTCCTGGCCGATAAATAAATTGGCAGGGAAAAAGACTTGTCGGTCGGCAGGATATGTTGCAGCTGCAGGCGGACTTTACATAAGACGAAAAAAATCGTCATATTGCCAATGAAGCAATATGACGAATGAAACTCGAAAAAATCAGTGAAATAAAAGGTTCAATTTTTCCAGAATCAGTTCAGGCTCTGTGTTATCGTAAAACTGAGCGTTTCCCACAGAAGGCTGATGAAAACAGTTGTAAAGCCAATTTCTGTATCTGTTGTTCTTACAGAATACGACAACTTTATTCTTTTTGCTGACGGCTATCAGTATTATCTTTCCGTGGTCAATTCCCAGTTTGTCTGATATGTAGGGTCTGAGGCTGTAAACAACCTCTAAGGCAAATTGTTCTGCATTCCGGTAAACTTTGGGAACCCTTGCTATTGTATATTGCCTGCTAAAATCGAAGGCAATATTCATTTTTTCAATTTCTTTTTTGGATATCATAATCTTAAAAGTTTGAGTGATACAATAATTTGTTTTGCCTTATCTCTTTAGGATAAGAGGAGCGTCAAATTTTGCAAATCCGATCCTGTTTTCGAGAAAGATTTGTCCGTCTTGGAGTTTTGAGCATACGGGAAGACCTTCTTCAGAACTGCACCAGAACTGAAATTTGCCCAGCGGTTCGTCTCCGGCCTTCACACGTAAGGCAGAAACGTCCTGCCAGTTATCCAATAATGTTAAAACGTCATCGGGAGTCAGTAATTTTCCGCCCAGTCGCCGAATATACCCGTTGAGAACAGGGGGATTGACATTATATTGTACCCGGCTGTGAATGACTAAATCAGGACTGATGCGATAACCGATAATTCGGCCGTTTTCAGGTAAAAAATCGGTACTTTCAACCAGATTTTCATAAACATAGCGGGGTTGAACATAATCATCTGCTTTTGCAGGTAATTTGCCGTTCCAGCGAGGTTCACCCGCAGACCCTTTGTACACCCCGGGTTGCCCGGACAGTTCCTTTTTTGTCCTGTTGCCATAATATATTGCCATAATAACGGCAAAACAGAACAAAAAGGCAAAGATCCCAACTAAGATAAGAGCTGTAGTGTTTTCTTCCATAATTATACCGGAATATTTTAAGAGGCTTTTTTGACCGGATCCTCTGGATTAAACATAATTATAACTTATCATCGGCAGATTAAGACTCTGTTCGTAAAAAGTCAATAAGCTTTAAGAACGGTAAAATATTTAATAGGAAATCCTGATCGATACCGGCGGAAACAGGTTGTTTTTTATGTGGCAAAACATATAGGTTTTAAGATATTCTCTGGTTTGATTAATTGTTTCCGAAATTTGAGCCCTGTTTTTTTATCGGATTTGAGTTTTTTAGATTTTGCCGTTAGTTTCCGTGGGAGATAATGTTGATAAGGCTATTGATAAGGTATTGAATTTTAGTCAAAAATTCTTTTGCAATTTTCAAAAGTTCGCAAATTGAAGAAAAACGGCGTATTTTAAATATCGTTTTTGCGAACTTTTTTATGGATGGAAAAAATCCTGAAATATCAATGAGAAAAAACTTCAAGCTCCTATCAAAAATAGGAGCTTGTGAAGATTGGTGCCCTGAAGAAGACTCGAACTTCCACGACCAAAACGGTCACAAGTACCTGAAACTTGCGCGTCTACCAATTCCGCCATCAGGGCAACGGATATTTTAATAGCCGGATTTTTTTTATTAGTCAATAGTTTTTGTAATTTTTTTTCAAAGATTATGCAAAAAAAATTATTTTTAACGTAGTTCTTTGAAATTTATTCGAAAATTGTGTGTACGGTACAAGCGAAAAGTTTTGTCCGGTGGTGTCGAAGGAAAATGACGAGGGGAAAGATAGCCCGGGCTTAGCGGCACGGAGAGAGAAGCACGGTGTACGGCTTGTTAAAGGGGAATAGCGGGAGAGTAGGTACGGTGTGTTAAGGGAATGGAAAGAAGGGGCGTGCATTAACGGGGGGAGAGAAAGAAGCTACGGTTAACGCGGAGGAAAAGTGCATATGCCGGGCAGCGGATAAAGGAGGCGGTGTGCGATGCGTGAAAGGAAAATGACGAGGGGAAAGATAGCCCGGGTTTAGCGGCACGGAGAGAGAAGCACGGTGTACGGTGTGTTAAAGGATAGCGGGAAAAAGTGGGCGGTGTGTTAAGCGGGATGGGCGAGGCGTGCGTTAGGGGGGAGGAGGAAGGTGGGGCGGTTAATGTAGAGGAGATGTGCGCATGGCGGCAGTGGATGAGAGAATGGTGTGTGAAAGGAGGATGATGAGGGGGAAAAATAAAACGGGGAAATGAGTGTAGGAATACGGAAAATGCCGGCGGATATTTGCTGCTGTTGCTGGCTTTCGCTTGCGAAAAAGCGGAGAAATAAAAAAAATACGGTGTTTTTGCCGCAATGTTTGTATCAGGGAAGTTCCGCAACGGGTATGTGGTTTTTCGGAAGATTTGTATTTTTTTATTTCCTGTTCCTCCGCTTTTCTTCTTCTCCGCAATGTTTGTGTCAGGGAAGTTCCGCGACGGGTATGTGGTTTTCCGGAAGGTTTGTAATTTTTTTATTTCCTGTTCCTCCGCTTTTCTTCTTCTCCGCAATGTTTGTGTCAGGGAAGTTCCGCGACGGGTATGTGGTTTTCCGGAAGGTTTGTAATTTTTTTATTTCCTGTTCCTCCGCTTTTCTTCTTCTCCGCAATGTTTGTGTCAGGGAAGTTCCGCGACGGGTATGTGGTTTTCCGGAAGGTTTGTAATTTTTTTATTTCCTGTTCCTCCGCTTTTCTTCTTCTCCGCAATGTTTGTGTCAGGGAAATTCCGCGACGGGTATGCGTTTTCTGGAAGGTTTATAATTTTTTCGTTTTCCCTTTCCTCTCCCGTTCCTCCGCTTTCCTGTTCTTCCGTTTTTCAGCCCCCTTTTTTTGTTCTTTTTCCTCTGTTTTTATATTTTTACATTTTTCTCAGCATGTATAAAAAAACTCCTTTGTTGTTGTGCTGAAGACAGTCAGTCGGCTGTTTAATAAAAGGCAAAGGCGTTTTTTTTAGAATATATATAAGTAATACGGTATGAAACCGAAAGATGTCATGGTGTTTTGCCCTCAAAGTATCGAAGATAAACCTTTGTGTGGAAACAGGGCCTATTTTAAGGAGACCGTTTTGGCGGAAAGGAAGCAATATACAGGAAGCAGAGATATATATCGGCCGTATTCAGATGTTAACGGAAATACGGCCAAAATTTGCAGTATCCGGCATCAGTCGGCTTTCCAGAGGGAGAAAATAATTTGTTAATATGCAAAGCGTGATAACGCAGAATTTTGATATTGAAAAAGAGAGTTCCGGTGCAAAAGGCATTATATGGAACCATAGGAAAAAATGCAAACAGGACAGCTGAGTATATCAGGAATCAATTAAAAAAGACGCGGAGGCAGGTTGGCAGATTATGGGCTTTGTCCCGTTTATGGTGAGCCAGGCAGTCTGCGTCTGGTTGGAATTGGATATGCCCTTAAGGCGTGGCCGGCACCGTGAGGGGGTACCCTTAAAGAAGAACCGCCGGCTTAGCCGGCGGGAGCTTTTTGTTGCGGAAGATAAGAGTGTCAGATGTAGCCGTACGAATGGAGCAAAAGGAATATTCCGAGGACGACACGGTAAATGACAAACGGCAGAAAGGTATAGTTTTTCAGCCATTTCATCATAATGAAAATGGCCGCGATTGAAGCGATGAAAGAATAGCCGATACCGCTTAAGGCATAGTGCAGGTTTTCGTAATTGCCGCTCTGCCAGATCTCTGCGGCAACCAGAAGACCGGCGCCGGCGATGGCGGGAACCGAAAGCAGCATGCAGAATCTGGCGGCTTCTCGGCGTTCCAGCCGGAGAAAACGGCTGGCGGTGATGGTGATGCCCGAACGGCTGGTGCCGGGAATCATTGCCAGACACTGGGCCAGACCGATCAGAAACGCGTCTTTGTATGTCATATCGGCAATGCTGCGCTTTGAAGGCTGAAAACGGTCGGCGATCCACAGCAGAATACCGAACAGGAGAATGTTCCAGCCGATGATTTTGGTGCTGCGCAGCCATTCCATGCCGAAGTGGTGCAGCGCCAGACCGAAGACGACTGCCGGGACGGTGCCGACGACAAGCATCAGCAGCAGCCTGAGGTCGGCGGCCGGCAGTTGGTTTAAAATAAAGTCTTTGGCGGCGGCGGAAGCTTTGCGCAGATAAAAATTTTTAACGGACGGAAAGCGGTTGAAAAAGGCGTTGACCAGTCCGTAGAGCATGTCCCTGATGTCGCGCCAAAAATAGATCATTACCGCGAGGATGGAGCCGACATGGACGGCAATGTCGATTTCCAGCCCCTGATCGGGGAAAGAAGTGAATTTGGAAAGCAAAATGAGATGTCCCGACGAGCTGACCGGTAAAAATTCGGTGAAGCCCTGAAGAGCCGAGAGGATGATAATCTGCAGGTTGGTCATGTTTTTAGTCCGTTTTCTTGCCGTCGGTTATGTTGCGGCATGTTTTGTGGTTGAGGTTTAAGAGCGAATGCGGGCGGAAACGCACGTTGTTTAAAGAGGCGCCCCAGTGCAGATGGGGGCCGGTTGCGCGGCCGGTATGTCCGACCAGGCCGATGATTTGTCCCTGTTTTACGATTTCTCCGGCTTTTACTTTAGCTTCTTTCAAATGGGCATAAATCGTTTGCAGCCCCTGACCGTGGTCGATGATGACCATGTTGCCGGTGTAAAAATAGTTTTTGCCGCTCAAAATGACTTTGCCGCTGCCCGAGGCCTTGACCGGCGTTCCTTCCGGCGCGGCAATGTCGGTGCCGCTGTGGGGGCTTTTCGGCGTGCCGTTGAAAATCCGCTGATTGCCGAATTCGCCGCTGATGCGGCCTTTTACCGGCAGGATGAAACCTTCGCGCCAGTAGTCCCCCGGCTGCATGACGGTTAAAGAGCGGCGGACGTCTTTTTGTTCGCGTCGGATTTCCGCGTCGTGTGAGGAATCGGGGGTGACTTTTGATTGCGGGATGCCGTTGATGCGCTGGATGTCCCAGTCGTAAGTTTCAACCGGCAGCCGGTGAAGCCGTTTGCCGCCGTCCGGATAAAGCAGGGATATGTCCGCGTTTGCTTTCTGGTCACGGCCGAAAGCAAGGATAAAATATCCGTCTTCGGTAACCGGATAGTTTTTGCCGTTGAAAATGACCGCTTCGGCATTGTCCTTAACCCGGCCGGCAATGATTTCCCCCTGTTTGAAGTCGCCGCAGAGTTCGACGGCCTTGGCCGCGGACGGCAGGGTTGCCGCCAATATGCTAATCGTCAAACAAATCGCCTTGTAATTCATTTTTCCTCACTATTGGCCGGACTTTGACCGCGCCGTCGGCAAATACGATTTCGAGACTGCCGTTTTTGCGCGCTTCGTCCGCGTTGCAGACGGTTTTCCGCCGTCCGTTTCTGATCCAGGCAAAACCTCTTTTCAAGACCGCTTCGACCGAAACGGACTCGAGCCGAAGGCCAAGGTTTTGCAGGGTTTCGTTTTTCTTGTCAAGTATGTTGGTAATGTAAAAAGGTTTAATTTCATTTAAATTAAGCCGGTTTTGCCGGTTTTCCAGGTAATTTTTAAAACCGATCCGCAGGCGTTCGCTCCGGTCGTCCAGCTTTTGCATGTTTTCAGAAAGAATTTGTTCCAGGTTGGGGATCCCCCGTTTGAGTCCGTCGAGCAGGCTCCGTCGTTCCTGCAGATAGCGGCCGCCGGCGCTGAAAAGGCGGCTTTGCAGGGTGAGCAGGCGGGCTTCGAGTTCGCTTTTGACCGGGACGGCAAATTCGGCGGCGCCGGTCGGCGTCGGCGCGCGCAGGTCGGAAACAAAGTCGATCAGCATGGTGTCGGTTTCGTGTCCGACGGCGGAGATCAGGGGAATTTCGGAATCGTAGACCGCGCGGATGACGATTTCTTCGTTAAAGCACCAGAGGTCTTCCAGCGAGCCGCCGCCGCGGGCGACGATCAGCAGGTCGGGACGGGGAACCGGGCCGTCCGCCGGCAGGCGGTTAAAGCCGTTGACCGCCGCGGCGATTTGTTCGGCCGCGCCTTCGCCCTGAACCAGAGTCGGCCAGACGATGATACGGACGGGAAAACGGTCGGTTACGCGGTGGATGATGTCGCGGATGACGGCGCCGGCCGGGCTGGTAACCACGCCGATAACCCGCGGCAAAAAGGGAATCGGTTTTTTGTGCGCCGGATCAAACAGTCCTTCGGCGGCGAATTTCTGTTTGCGCTCTTCCAGCAGCTTCAGCAGGGCGCCGGCGCCGGCAACTTCCATTTGCTCGATTACCAGCTGGTAGCTGCTTTTGCCGGCAAAAGTGGTGATGCGTCCGGCGGCGACGACTTCGAGGCCGTCTTCGGGTTTGACTTTGAGACCGGCGGCCACGCCTTTCCAGCAGACGGCGGAAAGGTTGGCGTTTTCGTCTTTGAGCGAAAGGTAATAATGTCCGGAATCCGCTCTTTTGCAGCCGAAGATTTCGCCTCTGACGCGTACGCGGGCAAAGGCGTCTTCCATTGTGCGTTTAATGGCGAAAGAAATTTCGCTGACGGTATATTCCGGTATCGTTTCCTGCATGTCCTTCCTTTAACAGCGCACAATTTTAGCGGATTGCGGAAATTCCCGCAAGCTTTATCGTTGCGGCCGGCAAAAAAAATTTTTTTTGCTGGATTTAAAACGAAACTGTTTTAAGATTTTCCCATACGTAAAGACGGAGGACTGACTGATGAGGAATTTGCGCGTTTTGGCCTTGCTGGCCGGTTTGGGATGGTGCTGCCGGGCTCAGGCGGCGGTTGACTGCAACATGCCGGAATTTGAGTTCGTTAACGATGCCTATGTTTGTTTGAGCGGCACTTTCAAGGCACAGAACAATCAGATACAGGACATGGAAGACAAACTGAAGCGCCCTTCGGAAAAAATCAGAAACGAACTGGCGCAGGTGAAGAAGAAACTGGCGCGCGAAACCGGGGATACGCCGAAGGCCTCTGCTGCCCGGAAAAAGCTGGAAAAGTGGGCGGACGAACTCCGTCGGCGCGTGGACGAGGCGGATAGGGACGCCCGGGAAAAGCGCAATTTTATCGGCCAAATAAAAAACGAGGGGCGCGAATGCCGGACGGAAAAATGCATGAAAGAAGTTTATGCAAAAACGCTGGCCGGGCTGATCGGTTTTTCCCGTCAGCCGGCTTGCACGCTGCCGCAAATTGCCGACGAGTGCGAGGTTTATGTTTACAATACGCCGCCGCAGGCCAAAAAGAGCATGGCGCCGCTGCTTTCCGAAAAACTTTACACGTACCGGGAAAAAGTTCGCATTAACCGGCCGGACAAATGCGTTTATTTGTTCCTTGCTTCGGGTTATCCGCAGGTGTGGGACATCCTGACAACGGAGGGGACGGATCTGCGGGGAATCTATGTCGGCGGTGATTTGCCGCAGCTGGTGCGCGGTTATCCCGAGGGAACGGAGGTGAGGGTTCATTACCGCGGCGAACTGCTGAAAGGGGCGGAAAACTGTCTGCGTTCGTCGATTGATCTGGATAAACGGCAGGAAAACAATTTTCTGGATCGGTTGAAAATTGCCCCCGAACGGAGGATTTACGTTTCCGACGGCAAAATCGGCGACAATGCGCCGCTTGACACTTATCGCTATCGGGCCGAAAACGCTGCCGGAGCAACGGCGGCTGCCGTTTTGCCGCCGCGGGAAGACGGCTGGAAAAAACTGGTGGCGGACGGCAAGGTACGGAAGGTTACTTCCGCAGATATCGAGCGTTTTAAGAAAAACGGCGTGATCAATCTCGACAACGGAAAATTTGTGTGGCGCCGTTCCGATTATGACGAATTTTTCCGTTATGAAGACGACATATTGAGAAACGGCTATATTTTGCTGGATGACGTTGAAAAATTGCCGGCCGGCGATCCGCACGTTTTCGTTTTTGTCGGTGCGGGGCAGCGGCAGCCGGAGAATTTGGCACTGGATGCGACTTTCGGCGACACCGTTTCAAAAGTGGGGATGTTTTCCCGTTCGTTTCTGATGCTGCCGGCGGAAAGGGAAGATTTGCCGGAGCCGGCAGACTGCAACCGTCCCGAAGGAATCGTGCAGAAAGTGTTGTGTACCGATGCCTCCCTCCGGCAAAAAAATCTCCGTCTGCGCGAACTGCTGGAGCAGCGGCGGGACGAGATGCCGGAGATGATCAATGCCTATCAGGTTTATACGTTGTTTCATTTGAACGACTGCCGGACCGGAGCCTGCGCGGAAAAAGTTTTGGACGATGCTGTCAGCTGGCTGGAAAACCGCAAGTATCTGGAACAGACGGAAACGGCCCGGCCGTCGTTGTGCCGGCTGAAGGACATTAAACCGGACTGTGAGGTTTATGCATACAGCGCCTATCAGACGGGCAACGAGATGAAAGGCGTTTATATAAGCGAAGAAAACGAAACTTTTAACGCCAAAGTCAAAATCAATCAGCCGGGCAAATGCGTCATTTTGTTTTTGAGCGCTTATGAGCCGGTAGTGTGGGACATTTATGCCACGCCGGCGACGGATTTGCAGGCGGTTGTCGCCGGCGGCCATGAAGAGCAGATGCTCCGCGGCATGAATCCGAAGGTGCAGACCAAAGTGCGCGACGGTAATCACCGGGCAGCGGGGGACGACGTTTGCCTGGGGAGCTATTACGGAAAGGATGAAATCGTTGAGGCCGTGCGGAATCTTAATCTCGGTGTCAAAAACGTGCGGCTGCTGGACAAACCGGTTATCGGCGAGGAAGTCGATGACAAGTTTTATGAATATAACCCGCAGGTTATTGACGGAGAATTCGTTATGCCGGAAATAGCGCCGGCGAATACGGGGTTGGAGCAACTGACAAAAGAGGGAAAGCTCAGAAAAGCCGGGAAGGATGATATTGCCAAAATCAAGGCCGCGGGTTATTCTTTTCTTACCGGGGTTTCGTTAAAAGGGGATCGGAATCCGTTTGAATACGGCGCGTTGAGAATGTATGTCCTGCTGAAGGAATTTGTCAGGCTGCCGCGCGGGCTGGCCGGTTCAAACGGGATTGTACTGATGGTGCCCAAAGACATGCGCGTGCCGGACAACAACGACGGACATAATGATTTTTACAGGGTTGATCTGCCGGCTTCCGAATTTTGGGCGGATAAATAAAATTGACGGAAAATATAACAATTGACTTTTTGTCCAAGTGTCGTATCATACCAAAATACAAATAATTTTTAATTTAATATTTTTATGGTACCATGTATATTTCAACTGAGCGAACTCGGCGAGTTTGGCTTGGTGCTTCAGGAACAGAACAAAGACAGTTTCATGCGTCGTTTTGCAGACTGTGTCAAAGCGCTGCTTTTTGCCAAGGTGACCCAGGGGTATGCCGTGGGCGGTTTTCCTTTTGCCGGAAACGCGGTATGGGAAAGCAATCCGGCCACCGTCATGTCCGTTTGGGCGTTGTCCGATTTTAAGACCGATCTTAAGGCCGACTGGGCGCTGTTAAAGGAAATGATGGTGTTTACGCCGGATTATGGCATGCAAAAGCTTATTGCCGCCAATCTCAGGTTTCTTCAGCGCTGTCGTGCCCGCATGGCAAAACTTGCCGACCGCGGTTTATGGTATCTGTTTTGCCATTGCCGCCGTTACCGCGCCGTACGCCGTTATTTTCATAACGCCGACCGGACGGTGACGTTTCAGGATCTTTTTTCGGCGGCGATTGCCCAGTTTGTTTTGAAAGGCTGGGGAAAAGCCAGTGATTTCAAGTGCCTGCTGAGCGCTCTGTAGTTTTGAAGCGAATGAATGCGAAAGGAAAACGGTTTGACCGTTTTCCTTTTTTTGTTTTAGCCGGCGATTGTGAAGACGGAACGGAAAACAGTCTTTTCCGGAAGAAAAATAAAGTGTTTTCTTTTGCGGCCGGCCGGTGTAACATACCGGAAATTTGTATTGTGGCAAAAGGAGTTCAAATGCGGAAGATCGGTATAATTTGCGCGGGGGACGAAGAACTGGAACCGTTTTTGCGCCGAATGGGAAAGACGGCCGTATCGCAAAAAGCCATGTTGTCGTTTCATGAGGGCCGGGCGGCCGGATTTTCCGCGGCGGCTCTTTTCTGCGGCGTCGGCAAAGTGAATGCGGCGGCGGCGACACAGATTTTGATCGATGATTACGGCGTTGACGCGGTCATTAATGCGGGAACTGCCGGCGGGATGGACGAAAGTGTCGGGCTGTTTGATACGATTGTTGCGGAAACGACGTTTTATCATGATGTTGATGACGGTATTTTGACCGAATTTCATCCTTGGCTGCCGGCTGCCCGTTTTGAGGCCGATCCGCTTTTGCTGGCAGCCGCCGGGAGAGTTTGCCGCCGGAATGCAAAAGTGAGGCGGGGGCTGATCGTGACCGGAGACCGGTTTGTCGACGGCGGTATGCGCAGCCTCCTTAACCGGGAATACGCGCCGCTGGCCGCAGATATGGAAACGGCAGCGGTGGCGCATGTGTGCCACGTCAATGCGATTCCGTTTCTTGCCGTTCGCTGCATTACCGATACGTCGGTTTGTCCGGGGCAGGACGCTTTTGAGAAAAACTGCGCGCGGGCTTCGGAAATTGCCGCCGACATCGTTTTTGAGATTTTGCGGGAATTGACGGTCATCGTTCCGGCGTTGTCGTGACTTTAACGTTTTGTTTTTTTTAACGGCCGGCAGCATTTCTTTGCTCCGGCCGTTTTCAGAAACAGTATGGTCAGGTGTCAGTTTAAGTTGACGATTCCGCGGGAGAAGGCGTAAACCGCCCATACCGCAATTACGACCATCAGGCAGGCGAGGGCTCCTTCGCCGACGGTGAAGGCCTTTTGGTCCGGCGCCGACTGTTTTCTGGCCCAGACGAAAACCGGAATGCCGACGGTCATGAAAATGACGGCCATCAGCAGGTAGTTGAGACCGGCGGCATAAATCAGCCACAAGGCGTAAACCGAGCCGATGACGGAAGAAAACAGGGCGGTTGAGCGTCTGATATAGGCGTTGGTCGGATATTCGCCGTCTTCGCAGATTTTCCACAGATAGGCGCAGCTGGAAAAATAGGCCGGCAGCACCATTACGCTGGTGATGCTGAGCATGGTGTTCCAGGCGTTGTTGGAAAAGTAGACGAGCAAAATCATCGCCTGCATCAGGGCGCTGGTGACCCACAGCGAAACCGAAGGCGCCTGATATTCGTTTTCTTTGGCAAACTCTTTGGGGAAAGTTCCGTTTTCCGCCGCCGCCTGCGGAATCTGGGCGGTGATCATGGTCCAGGCCAGCCAGCTGGTCAAAACCGAAATCAGCAGGCCGATGTTCATCAGCCAGGCGCCCGGACGGCCGATCGCCTTTTCCAAGATGCCGGCGGTGGACGGGTTGGGAACGGCTGCCAGTTCGGTCTGGCTCATGTAGCCGAAAGGCAAAAGCGAAAGCAGAATATAGATGCCGAGACAGCCGATGAAACCGAGCAGGGTGGCTCTGCCGACGGTTTGCGGGCTTTTGGCGTGTTTGGACATGACGACGGCGCCTTCAATGCCGATAAAAGCCCACAAAGTGACCAGCATGGTGCTTTTGATCTGGCTGCTGAGACCACCGAGAGATTTGGTGTTTTCGCCCCAGAAGTTAAAGTCGAAACGGTCAAAATGAAAAATGAACGCGATGATGACGATAAACAAAATCAGCGGCACGATTTTGGCGACGGTGCCGATGGTGTTGACCAGCGTTGCCTGTTTGATGCCGCGCAGTACCAGGAAATTGAAGCCCCAGATCAGAATTGAGCCGCCGATGATGGAAGCGAGGTTGTTGCCGCCGGCAAAATACGGCGGAAAGAAATAGTTGAGCGCATCCATGGTGATGACGGCGTAGCCGACGTTGCCGCAGATCTGGCAGAGCCAGTAGGACCAGCCGATGGTAAAGCCCACATAGGGGCCGAAGCCTTCACGGCTGTACATGTAGATGCCGGCGGTAAGATCCGGTTTGGCAACCGACAGGGTGCGGAAGGTGTTGGCGATGAAATAAACGCCGAATCCGGTAATTGCCCAGGACAGAAGGACGGCGCCGGCCGAAGCGCCGGCGGCCATGTTTTGCGGCAGGGAATAGATGCCGCCGCCGATCATTGAGCTGACGACGATTGCCGCCAGCGCCAGCACGCCGAGACCGCCGTTTGCGGGCGCCGGCGTTTCCGGAGCGGAAGGTTTGCTTTTATCAGTCATTGTTTCATCCTTTGATTAAATTGTTTTTTATTTGCGAAAGGAGGCGAAGCAATCGTTTTCAAAGGATTGTTCCGCCTCGCGTTCGGCATCGGCTTCTCAAAACAACCGAGGTTTGACGTCTCGGCTGTCTTCATCGAAGCCGATTATACCTTGGCCGGATCCGCATGTTCGAAATTGAGGAAGCCAAGGCATGTCAGGCAGTAGCCAAACTGCTGCGTGATGTTGATGTAGTTGTGGAAGAGCTGAAATTCGCTGTGTTTTTGCACGCCGCGGATTTCCAGCTCGTGGTTAAGCGAGCGGTTCAGCCACATTTCGCAATGTGTTTTGGCGATATCGTCGTCGATATAGGTGTCGAAATATTCGACATATTCGGCCGCCCAGCCGCCGATCAGTTCGCCTTTGGCGTCTTTGCCCCAACAGATGCCGACGCCGGTGGCGATGGCCTTGTGCTGGTCGCGGTTGGCGCCGTTGCCGGCCATGATCACTTCCAGTACCGCGCCGTGTTTGAACTGGTTGACCACTTTGTCGACCGGAACGATGTTGCCGAACAGTTCTTTCGGCAAAACGGAAGTGTAAGGAATAACGTTGAAGTTTTCGATTTTCGCCTGCATCAGCGCGGAATCGTAACAGAACGTTTCAAACGGCTGCGGGGGAATGCCCTCGTCGGCCTGTCCGGCACCGCCGGTCTGAAACGCCAATGTCGGGTAACGAACGCCTTCGGTCATAATGTTTCTCCTTTGAAAAAATGTTTTTTGCTTTTTACAGCCTATGAGGTAATCGGCGGCCCGCCGTTTTCAAGCGCGGCTTATACTAAAGATATAAAAACCAAACGGCGTCCTTTACCTTTGATTTTTCGTATATAAATAAAAAGACATCGGTAATTTCGGAGGAGAGGAAAAATTATGAAGATGCGATATTGCTTATTGATCGGGAGCGTGCTCGGCAGCCTGCTGGCGGGGACGGCTGACGTTCGGGCCGACAGCGGAGATCTGCCCCAGGGAGCGCAAAAACGGGTGGACGACGCCTACCGCCGGCGCAATTTTACGTTCAGCGATTTTGGCAGGGATTACGGTGAATTTAAAAACTATCTGAACAGGGAATACGGGTTTGACTATTCCTTTGACGTTTCCTATATGCCGCAGCGAGGGGCGCCGAACGGCCGCAAAACCGCCTATCAGACCTTGATTTCGCCGAGTTTTACCTGGACCGCGTTTAACAACGAGTACGGAACCGGCACGCTCAATTTCGCCTATACGGTTGCCCGTTACGGCGGTTCGCAGGCGGCAAGGATCGGCGGCAATATCGGCGCGGTGACGGAGATCAACGACTATGACGACAAATCCAACGCCTTTAACGAGCTGTATTACAGCTATCAGGCGGGCGGCAGCTGGAAATGGCTGACGGTGGCCGCCGGACAGTTTCCGCTTTCCAACTTTGACGGTACCGCTTACGATTCAAACCAGCAGGTGAACTTTATCAACTACGCCCTGTCGCAGAACGCCAGTTCGACTTATTCCACCGCCGGGGTCGGCGCCTATTTGCAGGCAACGCCCAATTCCGAATGGACGTTTGCCGTCGGTGCACAGGACGCCACCAATGTCGACGGCATCAGCGTGCGGTTCAACAACCTTAATGAAGAACATTACGCCACGTTCGGTTATATTGCCTACAGTCCGACGATCAAAGGGCTGGGGGCCGGGCAGTATTCTGTTTTGCTGTACAATCAGCCCTGGGTAGAGGAACAAAAACAGACCACCAACGGCTGGTCGGTCAATCTCAGCCAGGCGATCGGCGACAAACTGACGGTGTTCGGACGGGTCAACGGCGTTTCGGGCTCAACCGCCGAGATCAACCAGTCGTGGGTGCTCGGCATGGTTTACAATAATCCGCTGGACCGCAATCCGCTGGATCAGATCGGACTAGCTTTCGCCTATAACAAAATTGACGGGAAGGCGGTCGGCGAAGAGCTTTCCCATGACAGCGAGAAAGTGCTGGAAGCCTATTGGGCCTGGGGCATTTCCAAATGGATGACGATTACGCCCGACATTCAGTTTTACATTGATCCGGCGCTTAATCCGAAATCGGATTACGGCACCGTGTTCAGCCTGCGCGCCAGCTTCTTTTTCTGAACGGAAGACGGTATATGCCGAAAAGCCCCGTCGGAAACGGGGCCTTTTTTGTATAGCGAAAGTTCCGGCCGGGCCGGGCGGTATTTTGACGGCGCTTCAGATTTCCCGTACCGCGTTGAAACGGCGGACGACGGTGTTGTCGGCCGGAATGTCCGCCAGCAGCCGGTCGTCCGTTTTTTGCAACAGCATCTGAGCCGTATGGTTGCGCGGATCGCGGCCGTTGTATAAAATCTGCATCATCTTCTGCGCTTTGGGCAGGGGAATAATCTGGCGGCCGTTTTTTTCGGGTGTGATCAACTGTTGTCTTTCCAATTCAAGCTTGATGGCTTTTTCCGTTATTTCCCTGGTTTTGATGACGATGCCGGTCCGCTTTTGCAGGTTCCATTCGCCGTCGTTGTTGAAACTGCGGACTTTGCCGTTGCCGATATAGGTGGTGGCATGGTAGCGGCCGCCGCCGCGCGGAGTCATGACAATGTCGCCGATTTCCAGTTCGCGGACATTAATGCTGCCGGAGCGGATACAGTCGCCGAAGCCTTTTTGTTTCAGATGACTGACGAAGCGCCGGCATTCGACGGCGTTGAAACCTTCGCTGTCGTATTCGGGCAGGACGTTGTTGAGATCGCCGCAGACGTTGGCGTCTATCAAGGCGCGGTTGATGGCGGTGATGCAGTAGTTGTTGCGTCCGGAAAGACGGCCGTCGGGATAAACGATATCGAAAAAGTTGTTTTTGACGTATTTTGTTTTTTGTCCATTTTGGGTCGCTTTTTTCAGCGCTTTAAGGTGCTTTGAGGTCGCTTCGAGAAATTCGTTGACGAACCATTCCGCCCGGCCGGCGATTTCGCCGTCAACGTCGATTTCAATCATCCGGTTGTAGGCCAGAAGCGAAACGTCGCGTTTGCGCTGTGCCAAAGCGCTGCGTCTTTCGGCCACGTTGATTTTTTCTTTTCCGCCGCCGTTTCCTTCCGCTCTCACCTGTCCGCTGAGCGTCGCCGGCGATGAGGCGACGGCCCCCATGACCGAAAGGCCGAACAGGTAGCGGCGGATTTTATAGACGGCTTTGCGCATTCTGATTTTTAAAATTTTTAATGTTTTTTTCTTTTCCGGGGACATCTTTTCGCTTCATTCCGAGTTTGATTCTTATTTTTGTACAAATATAACTTTTTTCAGGACAAAAGTCACGAAAAAAGTGATCACAGCGTCATTTTTTTTGCTTTACATTTTAGCCGATTTAAAGGTAAATAGAGAAAGCTGAAAAACAAGATGTTGAAGATACAAAATGGCTGATAATTTTTTTAAGACAACTCTGGCGCTGGCCGCGCTTTTATCCTGCGCCGCCTGTCAGAGCGGACAAGCCGTCCGGCCGGCGATCGTGCCGGGCGTGGAGGTCAGAATGCCCGAAAACAAAACCGCAAAGCCCGAGCCCCGGCCGGTCAAACAGCCGCTGAAGGTGATCGGGGAAGTGGAGCCCGTTTATTTTTTGCCGATGAAATCTCCTTTTTTGTCGCGGATCGACACCGGAGCGGAAACTTCTTCGGTCGACGCCGATCATGTCGTTTCGTTTGAGCGCGACGGCGAAAAATGGGTGGCGTTTAATCTGGTGAACCGCGAAACCGGCGAAAAACACCGTTTTGAGAAGAAAATCAAACGGCAGCCGACGGTCAAGCGCATCAACGGCAGCGAAGAGCGCGTGGTGGTGATGATGGACGTCAGAATGGGCGAGGAAATCGTCAAGGCGGAATTTTCTCTGGCCGCCCGCGACCGTTTCAACTATCAGGGGCTGATCGGCCGCAATATCCTGACCGGCCGTTTTGTCGTCGACACCTCGCTTGCCAACGCGCTGCGTTAGATAAAATTTACCAACAGAGGCATCCATGCTGAAAAAACTGAAATCCGTAAGAGCCTTTTTAACTCTCGGTTTGCTGCTGTCGCTGGCGTTTGCCGGTTACAGCGCTTATTACAAGACAAAATACTGGGGTTTTAACTTCACCCCGCGCAAAACGACCGACGTATGGACGGTCGAGGAACATGTCAGTTTTGTGCCGAACGGCGAAAACATCCGCATTTCGATGGCGCGGCCGCTGTCTACCGCCGGTTTCAAAATTTTAGACGAAGACATCGTCGCGCCGAAGTACAAGATCGAAAAGAAAACGGATCGGATAGAGCTGACTTCCAAGCCGCGGCACAAGCTGCAGGACATTTATTACCGGGTGCTTTTGTATGACAACGTCGACAGCCGCGGCAAAACGAAGGCGGAAAAACCGGGAAAGCCGCAAAAGCCGATTATGGACGAACAGACGGCCGTTTTGGCCCGCCAGCTGCTGGAAATGTCCGGGCAGCAGTCCGGTGACGGGATTCAGCAGGTGATTGCCCTGTTTAACCAAAACCCGCCGGACGAAACGGTGCAGTCTTTCGTGCCCGCGCCGAGAACCGCCAAGGCCACCGCGCAGGCGGTGATTGACCTTCTGGCGCTAAAGGATGTTCCGGCGCGAATGGCGCGCGGCATCAAACTGTCGGAAGGCAAAAAAACGCTGGTGCCGGACGTGATGCTTGAGGCTTATGTCGACGGAATGTGGAAGATTTATAACCTGGAGAGCGGCAAAAAGGGACTGCCGAGCGACTTTATCGTTTTCCAGCGCGGCAATCAGTCGCTGGTTGACGTGGAAGGCGGCTCTGATTCCACAACCAAGTTTTCGGTGATGAAATCGATCCGTTCGTCGTTCCGCATGGCCGGTCACCGGGCCGAGCTTTCGCACAGCAAAAGCTGGTTTGACTATTCGATTTACAATCTGCCGCTCAATGAACAGAACACGCTGAAGTGGCTGATGATTTTTCCGCTGGCCATTCTGGTGGTGGTGCTGATGCGCAATGTGGTCGGCATTCAGACGATGGGAACCTTTACCCCGATGCTGATTGCCATGTCGCTGGTCAAGACCGGTTTTTGGCCGGGGCTGATCTGCTTTTCGGTTATCCTCGGCGTCGGGCTGCTGATCCGGGCGGGGCTGTCAAAGCTTAATCTGCTTCTGGTGCCGCGGATTTCGGCGGTCGTCATTTTCGTAATTCTGATCATGCAGGCGCTGGCAATCGTCGGTTATCAGTGGAAATGGGAAATCGCCTCGTCGGCACTGTTCTTCCCGATCATCATCATGGCCTGGATTATTGAACGTGCCTCGATTACCTGGGAAGAGGACGGTGCGGCAAATGCGACCAAGGAAATCATATACAGCGTGCTGGTGGCGGTGATTACCTATTTTGTGATCGTCAACGAGGACATTCGGCACATCATGTTTGCCTTTAACGAGTTCAATCTGGTCATTTTGTTTGTGGTTATGCTGCTCGGAACCTATACCGGATACCGCCTGACCGAACTGACCAGGTTTGCCCCGCTGGCGAAAAAGGACGGGAAACATGTTTGATTTTCTGAAACGTTTTGCCACGCCCGCGCAGCTGAGGGAGGCCGGAGTGCTGGGCATGAACCGCCGTAATTATGAGATTATTGCCAAAAGCAACGACCGCCGCCTTTATCCGCTGGTGGACGACAAGGTACAGACCAAAAAGCTGGCGGCCGGCGTCGGCATCAATACGCCGCATCTGATCGGCGTGATCGACGTGCAAAACGAGGTGGACAATTTTTTGTCGCTGGTCGAGGGCTATAACGAATTCGTCATCAAGCCGGCGCACGGCAGCGGCGGCAAAGGCGTGCTGGTGGTTAAAAGCTATGATGCCGAGCGTTTTGTTACCGCTTCGGAAAAGGTTCTGACTTATAACGAAGTGTATCAGCATATTTCCAACATCTTGAGCGGGCTTTATTCCCTCGGCGGCAAGTATGACGTAGCGGTGCTTGAGGAAATGGTGCATTTCTCCAACCAGTTTCAGGATTTCAGCTATCAGGGGATTCCCGACGTGCGGGTGATCGTTTATCAGGGCTTTCCGGCTCTGTCGATGATGAGGCTGGCAACCAAAGAGTCCGGCGGCCGCGCCAATCTGCACCAGGGGGCGGTGGGCGTCGGTATCGACGTCAGAACCGGGCATGCGGTGGCGGCGGTTTCCCATGACCGGCCGATCCGTTATCATCCCGATACCGGCGCCGACCTGATGGAACTGCAGGTGCCGTTTTGGCGTGAACATCTGGAAATTGCCGCCAAAGGATATGAAATGACCGGTCTCGGCTATCTGGGGGCGGACATTGTGTTGGACAAGTACCGGGGGCCGATGATGCTGGAGCTGAATGCGCGGCCGGGGCTGGCAATTCAAATCGCCAACGGACGGGGAATGCGCGATTTGCTGAAAAAAATCCGCAAGCATTATCCCCGCGGGCTGAACTATGCCGAGCGTGTGGATTTTGTTTTAAAACAGCCGCTTGCTATCGAATGATCCGATCCCTATATATGTAACAGATGACAAATTTAAGGAGAATTTAAGATGGCAAAATTGCTGAAGAACGCCGAAACCGCCAGGCTCGGCAAGGCCGAAACCAAAGGGTTGAAATCCGCCGACACCAAAAAGCTGACCAAAAGCCCGGCGAGGGCCAAGAAAGAAAAGGCAAAATATCAGGTTAAAGACGCGGAGAACGCGTTGCTGCTTAAACTGAAAAACGGCGACGTGGTGATTGAGATGTTTTCCGACGATGCGCCGAACCATGTGGCGCGGATCAAGGAACTGGTGCGCGCGGGATTTTACAACGGGTTGAAATTTCATCGCGTGATCGACGGTTTTATGGCGCAGACCGGTTGTCCTTTCGGCACCGGAACCGGCGGCAGCGGCAAAAAACTGAAAGCCGAATTTAACCGTCGGCCTCATCTGCGCGGCACGGTTTCGATGGCTCGCGCGATGGATCCGGATTCCGCCGACAGTCAGTTTTTTATTTGTTTTGCCGAAGCGCCGTGGCTCAACGGACAGTATACGGTTTGGGGAGAAGTGGTTTCCGGCATGGAATATGTGGATATGATCAAGCGCGGAACGGGGGTCAACGGCATGGTGTCGCAGCCTGACGAAATCGTTTCGGTCGCCGTGATTGCGGACCTTTGACCAACTGGGCGCTTAAGTAATAACAAAGGGCGGATTTCTCCGTCCTTTGCTTTTCCTATCGTTTTATTGACAGGAAAAATCGGATTTTCCGAATTATCAGAATAATTTTTATTCTCATAATCTTTCCTTTCGTAAAATGAAAGGGGAAAACCTCGTTTATTTATAACTTGACTTGCAAGTTAAAATAAAGTATTCTTAATTCATAAGGAAGTTAAGCTGAGGTTAACCCCTTAGGTTTGAGAATTTGTCCGTTGTTCCAGCAACGGACTTTTCTTTTATAAGTCAAAAGTAATACTGTGTCAAGCCTTGCGCCCATTGGGGTTCAGGGCTTTTTTTTATGGAGTTTTTTCTCATGGATTTAAGCAGAATGTACAGAATTGCCGAAACCGGAGACGTCAACGATCCGACGCCGGTAGACAATGTTTTGCGGATGGTGGAAGCAGCCGCGCGGCAAAAACAGCAGAACCGTCCGAAAAGCGCAAGGGGGCGTTTCAAAAACTTTGCCGATTCAAATGCAGGGCGTACGCTTTGGGGCGGCTTCGGTGCAGGTTTGGGGGTTGTCCTGACCGGCGGAGATTTCAAAAATGCACTCGGATACGGGGTTATCGGTGCCGGCAATACGGTCGGTATATTAAACCAAAACCGGCAATATGCCAATCGGTTGGCCTTAAAGCAGCAGGAACGTTGCCCGACAATAACCTACGCCCCGCAGGATAAATTTATCGACTTTGTCGATAGTCTGCGTGAAGATTATTCGGAATACCGCCTGCGTTGTATCGACAATCAGGGAACGGATAGAAAAACAGGTAAAAATAGACCGGATTATTTTGGAAAACAATAGACAAAACGCAAAATAAGGACTCGGTATTTATTCTAGTCTTGTTCTGTAATTTCCATTCTGACTAGGTTTGCTAACTGTTTGATTCTGTGTGCGTGTGTTTTGCATAAAAAAGTCAGAATAAAAGGGCTTGCAATTTCTCGCAAACCCTTGGTTTTCCTTGGCAGGGGCAGTAAGACAATCCACGGACTATTTATAATAATCAAATTAAAAGATTATTCTGTTTTTCTGCTATCATCTGCTTAAATGTTTCATAATCTTTTTCTGTTATATAATGAGACAATTGCAAAGATTTCTCTGTGTTTTTTAAATCAAAATATGTTAATTCACTAACAATTTTACTAAAATCTATCCTTTCTAAAACTTTTTTTGTATAAGGCCTTTTGGAATCTAAAAAAGCAATATTTTTCAAAAAGGTTTGCACAGCGTTAGAATTCAACAGTAACATAGCAACATATGCTAAGTTGTAGTTTTCAAAAGAAATAAAATAACAAGTATCATCCAACATTACTGGTTTTTTATCATCAGAATATAATATAGAAAATAAAGGAGATTTATAAAAACCACTTATACCAACTTTAAACTGAGAATACGAATAATCTCCCACTCCAAACATTGAAAATAATGGAGCTCCTTTATATATCGAACTTTTTCTCCGCTCAAATAAATCTATATGCTGATATAAATAATCCCACGTTCTAGGATAATAATTTTTAATACTTTTAGTTTCTTCTCTAACTCTTTTTTGAGTTACAATAACATATTTTGAAAATTTATTAATAACTGGCATTTTAAACATACTACTTTTAATTAACGGAAATACCATATCATCTTCGATATCTACAATTTCTTTTTCTAAATTCAACAAAATATTATTTTGCCGTATTAACTCCATAACTTTTGAACAATCATGTTTTATACCCTGCCTCCATTCCAAACAAGATTTTCCATCAAAAACAGATTGCGTTTTATTGTCATAACAAATATTACCATTTAAATAATACAATCGCGATTTGAATTTTCTTTCCGAATCAATGTGATAGACATTACATATAGGCGCTTTACAACCTAATACTTCAGATAATTGAAGCACCAATATACATGCGCTAGTATTGACATTAAAAACCTCTTTTGCATCAAATTCAATAATATCACAAAAACAAAAATTAATATTTTTTCTATTCAATTCTTTGAATATATTTCTAGCAACAGACATCTTACAAAGCATTGCAATTAATGTATTCGTATTTTTATGATTGTTAATTAAATGTAATATGATATATTCACAAATATCAAAATTGCTCGCTCCTGTAACTGCTTCTAATCCTTTAAAATTCTTTATATTAAATTTAGTTGGTAAATTATTAGACGATAAGGTTGATAAAGTGCTGCTTGTAACCCATGGAGGATTTCCTATTACTAATACCTCAGATTTATTCTGAAATATTTCCTTATACGAATACTCAAAATAGTTAGAATTAATTATCTTCACTCTGCTATCACGAATATTGTCCCTACAATATTGGCAATATACAGGATTAATTTCTATCCCATAATATTTTTCAGCATTGAATAACAAACTGCTTTTTAAAAAATTTCCTTGTCCACATGTTGGTTCCATAACTATTGTAGGGTTGATTTTATAATTGCTCTTTAAATATAAACAAACCTTTTCCGCAAAATTTACGGGGGTTTGATAATCACCAAATTCACGTTTACCACTCATAATTTACGACACCCTGAACTTTATTTTTTAAGGAAATGACTCTACTATATTGTAATCTCCATTGTAATGCATTACTAATAGTCAAATATCCTTGCTGTGGAACATTTCTTATAATCTCATCTGCTAAGTTATTATAGGTAATTTCATCTCCTGGTACATTTCTATCCTGAATAAAAGCGATAATATCTTCCTTGTTAGCACCATCTTTTATCATTTCTCTTAATCTAGTCGTAATTGTAAAATCCGCGGTTCTTGATTTATGAATAAAAGTACAATATACAAAATGAAGCGCACACGAATCTATGCTATCTTTTTTATCATAAACAAAAACCAACAAATTATAACCCAATCCATATATTTTTTGTCGGGCATTGCTAAACGGGCAACTCGATTGAGGCTGAGTTATTGATGTAACCTTTATATCAGTTAATATATTCTCTCCTGGTAAATCGATACCCTTTGCACTACACCCAATATCTATAGTATATTTATTAGATAAATATGTTTGAAATTTATGTTCAACATATGTTCCAACCGCTTTACCATCTGTAATTCCTATTAAACATATATGATTTTCTGTAGACATTTTTTCACAAAATATCTTTGCCTCATAAATCAACTCTTTTATCGTTAATATAGGTTTCATCCAATTATCCTAGAAATATTAATCACAAAAAGTATTTTATATCTAAAAACATAAAGTTAAAGAATAAAATTTACTTGTACCAATCTTATAATTATTAAATAAAAAATTCGTTTATTTTCTTCTCAAGTACATTACTTCAAAATTATTTTAAATGCTTGTAAAATAAAGAATTTTATATGGGATGGTCCGTGTAACAAGCGGAAAACAGCCTCTTTGATAATGCCTTGCACGGACTCAGTTAAGCTATTGATTTATAAAGAAAAAAGACGCTTTTCAGCGCCTTTGCCTTGAGTGGCAGGGGCAGTAAGATTCGAACTCACGACCCTCGGTTTTGGAGACCGATGCTCTACCAACTGAGCTATACCCCTATGTGACAGTCATTTATAACTGCGTTTCCTTTCATACACAACAATCGGAAATAAATCAAGTGTTTTTTTGTATTTTTGTCAGCGATGGGGATTTTGCCGGCGGCGAAGGAGAGCAGGGGCGTTTGGCGTCAGCGATGGGGATTTTGCCGGCAGCGAAGGAGAGCAGGGGCGTTTGGCGTCAGCGATGGGGATTTTGCCGGCGGCGAAGGAGAACAGGGGCGTTTGGCGTCAGCGATGGGGATTTTGCCGGCAGCAAAGGAGAACAGGGGCGTTTGGCGTCAGTATGCTTTTATCTTGTCTTGCGGAGAGTTTGGCAGTATACTAATATTGGTGGATTGAGAAATGATAAAATGTTGATGGGTTGAGAAACGATAAAACAAAATGGCGATTGAAAAAAGAAAAAAGGGAAAACGTACGGCCGATTATGTTTCAACGGTTATCGGCTTGTTTTGGCTGACGCTTGTCTGCGGTGCGGCCGGGTTTGTTTTTTACGTAAATATAAAACGGGCATGGTATTTCGGCGGGTATTGGCACTGGCCGGATTGGGCGTTGGCGGCGTTTTTGGTTATTGCCGCATTGTTTAATGTTGTGCGGATTTGCCGGGAGGAAAAAGGTGACGAAAAAGACTGAACGGCCGCGGATGACGGTGCGGCGGCCGTTGCGGGCGGACGGTTTCGGCGGCAGCGGCGGATGAGCCGGCAAACGGGGAAGCTTTCGTCCGGCCGAAAGCGCGGGGACTTTTTGAAAAAAGGTGTTGCAATCTTTTAAGTAATAGTTTATGTTGCTGAAAAATCAGGCAGTATTCGTCGGTTGCCGGGTTTCCCGGAGGAACGGACCGGAACGGCTCAAGCGGCGTTCTGTCTTCTCATGAGATAAACAACAGTTTTAAATGATTGGATGAAGTTGATGGCAAAAGTTAGTCCGGTTCTGTTTTTCAGACAGGTAAAACAGGAAGTTAAGAAAGTTACGTGGCCGACCAGGAAAGAAGTGGTTCAAACTTCGATCATGGTGTTGATTCTGGTGGCGATCGCCGCTGCCTTTTTCTTCTGCGTCGACCAGGTGTTCGGCTTTATCGTTAAATTGATTTTTGGTTAGGAGAAAGTTGGCAATGGCTGCTCATTGGTACGTTGTACACGTTTATTCCGGTTCGGAAAAAAAGGTTGCCGAATCGCTGCGCGAACAGGCGGTTCTGAAAAACATGGAAGATAAAATTCTGGAAGTGATGGTTCCGACCGAAAATATCGTTGAAATCAAAAAAGGCTCCAGAGTCAATTCCGAACGCAAGTTCTTTCCCGGTTACGTACTGGTGAAAATGGAAATGTCGGACGACAGTTGGCACGTTGTTAAAAACACGCCGCGGGTGACCGGTTTTCTCGGTGCGCGCAACAAGCCGCAGGCGATTTCCGATGCCGAGGCCAATCGTATCATCAGGCAGATTGAAGAAGGCGTTGAGCGGCCGCAAACGGTGGTCAATTTCGAGATCGGCGAGCAGGTTCGCGTCTGCGACGGACCGTTCGCTTCGTTTATCGGCTTGGTTGAAGACGTTGACGCCGAAAAGTCGCGGCTGAAGCTTTCGGTTTCGATTTTCGGGCGTTCAACTCCGGTCGAACTGGAATTTAATCAGGTTGAAAAAGTCAGCTGAAAAGAATATGTTAAGAGCCGCCTGAAAGGCGGCTTTCTTATGCCGCGGAAACCAAAAAAGAGGCCTGCGGCGCCGTCGGCGTATTCCGGCGGAGAGAAAACGAAAGGCGGAATTTGTTTTTGCCGCGGATGAAAGATGAAGGGTAAACAGCGGGAGAATCGTTATGTTGAGGTCTTTTTTTAACGAATTTAAAAAATTTGCCATGCGCGGCAACGTGATAGACATGGCTGTCGGTATCATTATCGGCGCCGCTTTCGGCAAGATTGTCGACTCGCTGGTCAAAGACATTATCATGCCGCCGATCGGGCTTCTGATCGGCAGTATGGATTTTTCCAACCTGTTTTTCGTGTTGAAAGACGTGCCGGGGCATCACGGCGCTTACGCCTCGCTGGCGCAGGCGGCTCAGGCCGGTGCCACTACGCTGAACGTCGGCAATTTTCTGAATGCGGTTATCAGTTTTACCATTATCGCTTTTGCCGTGTTTTTGCTGATTAAAGGCATCAACAAAGTTCAGAGCACGCTGGACAGCAAGGAAGAAGCGGCGTCGCCGACGACCAGGGAATGCCCTTATTGCTGCGAGCAGATTCCGTTGGCGGCGATTCGCTGTCCGCATTGCACTTCGGAACTGGAAGTTGTGCCGTCGGCGAAGAAAAGAGGGCGAAAGCCCCTGTCGGCGGAAGCCCCGGCGCCGGTCGCGGGTGCGCCGGCGGCAAAAAAGAGGGGGAGAAAGCCCAAGACCCGGTCGGAGGCCTGAGCTTATCGGATCAGGGCAAGACGCATAACCGTTGAAAAAGCGCCGCGTCCCGGCCGGTGGTTCTTCGTATGCGGGTGGAAACCTGATGTGCCGGCAAATGTCTTAAAGGCGTATGATGATCTGACAGGGCGAAGATTGCTTGGTTCACCGTAAACGGGTAAAAATCCGTTGTTAATTGACTTTGCCCCGCGTTTTTTTTTCAGTTGATTTCGGATAGGCTTTGTAATTTTTTTGAGTATTTTTTCTGTTGTGTCTGCATGTATCCTCGATGTGCATTTCCCCCACCGTTCATATATGGCTGAACTGCTTTTGCCTTTGAGATAGTCCATGACCGAACTTGCTGAAAATTCAGGCGGTATCTCTGTTAACATATGAACATGGTCAGGACAAAAATCTGTTTCTATTACGCCTATTTCTTTCCATCTGCTAAAGTATGCCCTGTTTCCGGATGACGTCTCCGTAAAAGGCTTGTCTGTGATATTTTGGCGCAAAGATGACATGGTATTTTGGGGTTTTATGTCGTGTGTGCCATTGTATGTGCGTTCATAAAAAACTTCTTTGCTTTTGTTGGACTTTTGCCGGACCGTTTAACTTATTTTGGCAAAGGAGCTTTTTATCCGTAAAGCTTTAAGCATTTTGAAACTGCCGGCTCGGTCGGGGGCTTGTTACAAAAAACGCCGCGGTCGAAAAGACGGCGGCGTTTTTGCTTAAAAGCGGGGCGGTTTACAAATTGCCGGTCAGCTGCATGGCGGCGGCATTGTATTCCGCATGGGCGAAACGGTTCAGTATTTCCGTTTGCGTCGAGCCCGGGGAGATGTACATCACGGTTCCCTGAAATTTTGCGATAATGGTTTTTCCGCGCAGGGAAAGCGCTGCCAGCGAAGAGGCGAAGATGTTGAGGGTTTCCCCTTCGGCAACGCAGTAAGTTATTTTCTCCGTTTTCATACCAAAAAGATTTTAAAGTTAGCAAAAATAATTCAACCGTACGGTCAGAATATGCCGGAAGGCGTTTTTTGTCAACCGTGATTGTAAATTCGTAACGAATGATTTTTTTGTTATAAAAGAAAAATTTTGTTTGCCGCCGGGCGGTCTTTTTTGTATCTTTTCGTTGTATACTAAATGGAGCGACTATGGTTAAACTATCCGTGCTGGTGACGTTCTGCAACCAGCGGCAATACATAAAACGCGCTTTGGACAGTATTCTGGCGCAAAAAACGAATTTTGACTTTGAAGTTCTCATCGGGCTTGACGGCGTTTACGACGGCAGCGAGGAAATCATCCGCGAATATACGGATAAACATGATTTTATCCGGCTTTATAAAATGTCTTTCGCCGGTATGGACACGATCGGCATAGAAAAGGCTTCGCTTAACCGCAAGTCGCTGCTGGAAAAGGCGGAAGGGGAGTTCTTTTCCGTTTTGGACGGCGACGATTTTTACGGCGACGACCGGAAGTTTCAGAAGCAGATGGATGTTTTGTCCGAGCATCCTGAGTGCATCGGCTGCGGGTGCGGGCATGTTTTTTATACCAACGAACGGGTGATGAAAGAAGCCCGTATTTGCGAAGAGACGGAATTTTTTACTCCCGAGAGGTATATACGGTCGGGACGTTATATCCATAACGGTTCGATTATTTTCCGCAATATCTTTTATTTTGGTTTTCCGCATGATTTCCCTCACAATTTTGTCAACGATACGACGCTGACGATGTATATGATGAAATTCGGCCGGCTGGCCTGTCTGCCGGAAACGATGTATATGTACCAGATGAGCGAAGACGGAATTTATCAGGGCGAAAGCCTGCCGGTCAAAGACCTTTACGGTGCGCTCGGCGGGGAAATGAACCTGCGTTATCTGCCGGAATACAGGGAAGCGCTGCTGAAGAAATATGATGCCCTTTTTTACCGGGTTTACCGCAATCGCAAAAAGTATGACGGCCGACAGTTGGCAGCTGTCCGTAATTTTGCCGCCCGTAACGGCTGCCGTTTTGTGCAGGCGATCCTTGAATATACCGGGGGGGGGGTATATTGGAAGGGGCTTTGCGCGTCTGAAATGCAGGTATATGCTGAAGCATAAAAACTTCGGCAAAAAAGTGAAAAAACGCAAAATCGCCTGCTGGACCGGATTTCCCAATTTCGGCGACATGTTTAACCTGTACGTTGCCCGTTATGTTTTCCGCTGGTGCGTTGTACCCGGCTGGAAAGAGGCGGACCTGTGGTGCGTGGGCAGCCTTTTGTCGCGGTTGTTTGAAGTCAGGCACGAGAACGGAAAGACGCTTGACGTTATGGGAACGGGCATGCAAAGAGAAGTCAGAATGCCGGAAGATTTTGCCGCCAGGGTGCGCGTACACGCCTTGAGAGGAAAACTGTCGCTGGAAAAGTTAAAAGACCTGATTCCGGTTAAAAAGAGCGTGGTGCTGGCCGATCCGGCGGTGCTGCTGCGAAAGATGGTTGACAAAAGCCGGGTGCTTCCGGGCGGCCGGGTCGGCGTGATTCCGCATTATTATGACAGGAATTCCGAATATCTGAACAACATTAAAGCGTCCGGGATCAAAATCATCCGGGTGGAAGACACGCCGATACAGGTTGCGCGGGATATGCTGTCGTGCAAATGCATTTTGTCGTCTTCGCTGCACGGGCTGATCTTTGCCGATGCGCTCGGCATTCCCAACCGGCGGATCGTGCTGTCGGACGAAATTATCGGCGGTGATCTGAAATTTGACGACTACTATTCCGTTTATTACGAAAATCCCGAAGAAGCGCCGGAAACGATAGATTTGCGCAAAACGACGGTTACCGATGAAACGATTGACGACATTATCAAAAACTATGTCAACGTCGAACGCAAAATGGATGAACAGTGCCGGGCGCTGCTGAAAATAAAAATAAATTAAAGCAAAGCAAAAAATGCTTGCAAATTGAATCGTTTGTGATATACAGATGACGAACCTGCGGCCGGAAGTTTCGGCGGCAGGGTTCGTTTGTTTATCACAATTTGTGGGAGATTAGCCATAATCTTACCACAAACCCTAAAGTGAGGTATTGAAATGGCTGTAAAATCTAAAAAGAAAATTTTAGGATTGATCAAGCTGCAAATCCCCGCGGGAAAGGCCAACCCTTCTCCTCCGGTCGGTCCGGCTCTGGGCCAGAAAGGCTTGAACATTATGGAATTCTGCAAGGCGTTTAACGCGGCGACCCAGAAGATGGAACCGGGCATTCCGGTGCCGGTCGTCATCACCGCTTACGAAGACAAGTCCTTCACCTTCATCACCAAGCTGCCGCCGGTAGCCTACTACATCAAGCAGGCCGCCAAGATCAAGTCCGCTTCAAAAGAGCCGGGCAAAGTCGTTGCCGGTCAGATTACGATGGCTCAGGTCAAGGAAATTGCCGAAGCCAAAATGCCGGATCTGAACTGTTCGACGGTCGAAGCCGCCATGAACATGGTTAAAGGTCAGGCCGTATCTATGGGCGTAAAGGTTGTGGAGTAAGACAATGGCAGGAAAAAGAATCGAAAATGCATACAAAACCATTGACAAGTCTAAGCTGTATTCGCTGAAAGATGCCGTCAAGCTGGTAAAGGAAAATGCAAATGCCAAATTCGACGAAACCGTTGATCTGGCAATCAATCTTGGCGTTGATCCGAAATATGCCGACCAGATGGTTCGCGGCGTCTGCTCGCTGCCCAACGGTACCGGCAAAACCGTACGCGTCGCCGTTTTGGCTCAGGGCGAAAAAGCCGATGAGGCCAAAGCCGCCGGTGCCGATATCGTCGGTGCCGAAAACCTGATCGACTCGATCCTGGCAGGCAAAATCGAATTTGACCGCTGCATTGCCACTCCCGACATGATGGGTCTGGCCGGCCGCGTAGCCCGCGTGCTCGGTCCGAAAGGCCTGATGCCGAACCCGAAACTGGGTACGGTTACCATGGATGTTGCCGGGGCGGTTAAGAAAGCCAAAGCCGGTGAAGTTCAGTATCGTGCCGAGAAGACCGGTATCGTTCATGCCGGCGTGGGCAAAGTCAGCTTCAGCGAAGAAGCGATTTACGAAAACGCCAAGGCTCTGATCGACGCCGTCATCAAAGCCAAGCCGTCGGGCGCCAAAGGAACTTATCTGAAAAAGATTTCGATCAGTTCCACCATGGGTGCCGGCGTGCATGTAGATCTTGCGAATCTGTAAGGTTTGCCGACAATTGAAAACCTGCGTTGAAAAACGCAGGTTTTTTTATGAAAATAAGCCGTTTCCGCTGTCGGTCTGCCGCAAACGGCGTATCGGCCGGAAAAAGGCCGGCCGACGAAACAAAAGACGTTTTTGCCGATGAAAAAGGAAAATTATGCTTGACATTTAATGCGTAAGAGTTTATCAAGCAGTCCTGAGAAAGGTGCGGAAAGCGCCGTTCTGCCTGTCCAAGACCGTAGGCGGTCCGTAACGGCGGCGTGTTCAATTTGCTGCCGGGCCTTAATTTCCTACGCAGACGGAGTAATAAGATTTTATAATCGTTTTTTTCTCCCGGACAGATTAACCTCGCCGCCGCGGTTTGCCGCGGAAGGGCGAAATTGTAAAATATGACATCTTGAATTTATGAGATGTTTTGTTGGAGATAGAAAAGTGAATCGTGACGAAAAAGCACAATTACTGAATGAACTCAAGCAGTTGTTTGAAGATTCCGAAGTTGTGGTCATTTCCCACTACAAAGGGCTGACCGTAGCCGAAGTTTCCGAACTGAGAAACAACATCCGCAAAGCCGGTGCCGGGTTCAAGGTAACGAAAAACCGCATCACTCGTCTGGCTCTGAAAGACACCAAGTTTGCCGATCTGGCAGATCAGTTTACCGGTCCGACCGCAATTGCTTTTGCGAATGACCCGATCTCTGCCTGCAAGGCTTGTGTCGAATTTGCAAAAGGTAACGAAAAACTGGTTATCGTCGGCGGCGCAATGGGAACGGGCGTTCTCTCCGTTGACGAAATCAAGCGTCTGGCAAGCATTCCGTCGGTCGACGAACTGCGCGCCAAGATCATCGGTCTGCTGCAGGCTCCGGCCGCTCAGCTGGCCCGGGTTACCAAAGCTTACTCGGAAAAAGACATGGCAGCCTAAGCTGTCGCTTGTTTGTGGTTTTTAACTTTAAAAGATTTAATTTTATTTATGGAGAAAAAAAATGGCCGATTTAGCCAAATTAGTCGATGAATTGTCAGCCCTGACCGTTATGGAAGCTGCTGATCTTTCCAAAATGCTGGAAGAAAAATGGGGCGTTTCCGCCGCTGCTGCCGTAGCCGTAGCCGCCGGTGGTGCCGCTGCTGCCGCCGAAGAAGAAAAAGACGAGTTCGAAATCGTTCTGGTAGCTGCCGGTGACAACAAGATCAACGTCATTAAAGAAATCAGAACCATTACCCAGCTCGGTCTGAAAGAAGCCAAGGATCTGGTAGACGGCGCTCCGAAGACGATTAAGGAAAGCGCTCCGAAGGCTGAAGCCGAAGAAATCAAGAAGAAACTTGAAGCTGCCGGCGCCAAGGTTGAATTGAAGTAATTTTTTTAATTCGATTGCCTTTTTGAAGACTCCCCGTTTTGGCGGGGAGTTTTTTGTTTTGCCGGACAAAAGCCGGTTGTCAAAAGCTGTGCAACCGTCAGACAGAAATTAGGAGCCGGCGTTTTGATGATGCGGACAGCCGCCGCCGAAAGTGATCGAACGGGCGCCGCCGGCCGAGTTGGCGGCAGAGCGGAAAGACGGGGGCAGTCTGTTGCCCGATGATATTTTGAACCGGGTATTGCGGCTTTATGCCGATGAAAGGCTGCCGGCGTCGGAAGTTTTACGGTATGTCTGATCATGTTTTTTTCGTTTTTCCGGACCAATTGATATTTCGTAAGCCTCACGGATTCCGGCGAATCTTTTTCTGTAGGCGGCTGTATGTATCCGGTTGTCGTTTCGGCGGCGGGCAAAGATGAAAAGGTCGGTATGCGAAAAGGAGGAAAAACAAAAAAACGGCTTTCCGGCAAACCGAAAAACCGTATTTTTTTTATTTCATCTCAACCTTGCGGGAAGAGAAAAAACAGCTCCCATTATGAAACAAAAAGCGACAAATCCCATTGCTGCGACAAGTCCCAGCAAAATTGAAAGAAATGCCGAGGTTTCTTCCGAAACCCATATTGTCAGGGATATGAAGACACATACCGAAACACTGCCGACAATTCTTTCCAGCAATTTTTTGCCTTTGAAGTTTCTGTCGTATTCCCATTTGTAATGCCAGAGAGCAAAAGTTGCCGTCATGATTATAAACGCGATACCGAGAGCATAAGTGATAATTTCCATAATATGTTTAATTTAATTTTTTAACTTGTTTTATGATAGTCCGAAACCGTTTTTTTGTCAAGATCCGCGTCGGCGCCGGCGGAAAGCGAAGCAGATGCGGCCGGAGGAGGGCTTTTTTGCGAAGCGGCCGGGAAGGACAGAAAAAGTTTGTCCGAAGCTGCATTTTTTGCTTGCCAGAAGCATAAATGTGAGTCATTATCCGCCGTGAATTTAAGCCGCGAATCGCGGCGATTGCATGCAATTATTTTACCGTCTCATCAAGAGGGGCCTGCTCCCCGAGGGTTTGGTGAGGTTTTTCGTTTTTAAAAAAGCATTTTTAACCTTCTGCGGTCGGGATTCAAGCGTAATTGATAGCATTGTCGCAGAATTATAACCATGAGGAATCACGCAAAATGAAAGAATCTTATACGAGCAAAAGACGTGTAAGAAAGAATTTCGGCAGAATCGACTCCGTGTCGGAAATGCCGAGTTTGATTGAAGTGCAGACCGGATCATACCGCGATTTCATCGAAAACAAAAATTGCGAATTCGGTTTGGAAGAAGTTTTCAAATCCATTTTCCCCATTAAAGACTTTTCCGGAACCGGCGAACTTGAGTTTGTCAAATACGAACTCGAAGAGCCGAAGTATGACGTTGACGAATGCATCAAACGCGACATGACCTATGCCGCGCCGGTCAAAGCCACGCTGCGTCTGGTTGTCTGGGATGTTGACGAGGCCACCGGTTCCCGTTCGATCCACGACATCAAGGAACAGGACGTTTATATGGGCGATATTCCGCTGATGACGGACAAAGGTACCTTTATCGTCAACGGTACCGAGCGTGTCGTCGTTTCGCAGATGCACCGTTCGCCGGGCGTTTTCTTTGACAACGACAAAGGCAAAACTGTTGCTTCCGGCAAATATCTGTTTGCTGCCCGGGTTATTCCGTACCGCGGTTCGTGGCTGGATTTTGAATTTGATGCCAAAGATCTGCTTTATGCCCGTATTGACCGCCGCCGCAAACTGCCGGTTACTTCGATCCTTTATTCCCTTTATTCCAAGGAAACCGAAGAAAAACTGAAAGAGCTGGCAAAAGAAGGAAAGAAGATCGACCGTTCCGAAATCAAAGGAATGGACAAGGAAGAAATCCTCAGCTACTTTTACGATGTTGATACCTATGTTGCCGACAAAAAAGGCTGGAAGAGCAAATTCGTGCCCGAACGTTTCCGCGGGGTTAAGTTTGCTTTTGACCTGATTGACGCCGAAAGCGGAAAAACGGTTTGGGAATCCGGCAAGAAGATCCCGGCCCGCGCCGCCCAGAAGCTGGTTGACGAAGGACTGGAATTCTACCGCGTGGCCGAAGACCAGCTGCTCGGAAAATTCCTGGCTACTGCTCTGGTCGAGAAAAAGACCGGCGAAGTCGTCGCCGATGCCGGCGCCGAGATCAACCAGGAACTGCTGGACAAGATCAAAGAAGCCAAAATCAACGAAATCAAGGTTCTTTATATCGACAACGTCAATGTCGGGCCTTATATCCGCAACACTTTGGAAGTGGACAAGAACCACAGCCGGGAAGATGCCCTGCTTGACATCTATCGCGTTATGCGTCCGGGCGAACCGCCTACATACGAAACTGCCGACGCCCTGTTCAAATCGCTGTTCTTCGACAACGAGCGCTATGATCTGTCTTCGGTCGGCCGCGTAAAGATGAACACCGCGCTGGACATTCCGTTTGAAGAAGCACCGGATACTTATCGCACGCTGCGCAAAGACGATATCCTGCGCATTGTCAAACGTCTGGTCGAACTGCGTGACGGCCACGGCGAAGTCGACGATATCGACCACCTGGGCAACCGCCGCGTCCGCTCGGTCGGCGAACTGATGGAAAACCAGTACCGCATGGGCTTGTTGCGTATGGAAAGAGCCATCCGCGAAAGAATGAGTTCGGAAGTTTTGAACAATGTCAAGCCGCAGGATCTGGTCAACGCCAAGCCGATTGCTTCGGTGATCCGCGAGTTCTTCGGTTCTTCGCAATTGTCACAGTTTATGGATCAGAACAACCCGTTGTCGGAAATTACCCACAAGCGCCGTCTGTCGGCTTTGGGTCCCGGCGGTTTGTCCCGTGATCGCGCCGGTTTTGAAGTCCGCGACGTGCACCCGACCCACTACGGACGTATCTGCCCGATTGAAACGCCGGAAGGCCCGAACATCGGTCTGATTAACTCGCTGTCGACTTACGCCCGCATCAACAAATACGGCTTTATCGAATGCCCGTACCGCAAGATCGTTAACGGCAGGGTAACCGACGAAGTGGTTTATCTGTCGGCCGATCAGGAAGGCAAGTACATCATTGCGGAAGCCAACGCCGAAGTCCGCGACGACGGCACTTTCGTCAAAGATACCATTGCCTGCCGCAAAGCCGGCGAATTTGAATTTCATGCGCCGGAAGACATCAATTTCATCGACGTTTCGCCGAAACAGCTGGTGTCGGTTGCGACCGCGCTTATTCCGTTCCTGGAAAACGACGACGCGAACCGTGCTTTGATGGGATCGAACATGCAGCGTCAGGGCGTACCTCTGCTGCGTTCGGAAGCCCCGCTGGTCGGTACCGGTATGGAAGCCACCGTTGCCAAAGATTCCGGTGCAACGGTCGTCTGCAAGTATGACGGTGTGGTTGACGCGGTTGATGCCAATCGTATCGTGGTTCGTTCGATGAACAAAAATTCGGACGGCGTCGGCGTTGAAATTTACAAGCTGTCGAAGTTCCGTCGTTCCAACCAGAACACCTGCATCAACCAGGTACCGCTGGTTAAGGTCGGCGACGTGGTCAAGGCCGGCGACATCATGGCCGACGGTCCGTGTACCGACATGGGCGAACTGGCTCTCGGCAAAAACATGTTGGTTGCCTTTATGCCGTGGAACGGTCTGAACTACGAAGACGCGATTTTGCTTTCCGAGCGTGTTTCCCGCGATGACGTTCTGACCTCGCTGCATATCGAGGAATTTGAAGTAATGGCCCGCGATACCAAGCTCGGCCAGGAAGAAATCACCCGCGACATTCCGAACGTGGGCGAAGAAGCGCTGCGAAACCTTGACGAAGCCGGTATCGTTTACATCGGCGCCGAAGTTAAGGCCGGCGACATTTTGGTCGGCAAGGTTACGCCGAAGGGCGAATCTCCGGTTACGCCGGAAGAAAAACTGCTGCGCGCCATTTTCGGCGAGAAAGCTTCCGACGTGCGCGATACTTCGCTGCGTGTTCAGCCGGGTATTGAAGGTATCGTCGTTGACGTTCATGTCTTCTCCCGCCGCGGCGTCGAAAAAGACGAACGTGCGCTGGCGATCGAACAGCAGGAAATTTCCCAGCTGGCAAAAGACCGCGACGACGAAATCGCGATTATCCGCAAAGTGTTTGACGCCCGCTTAAAGGAAATGCTGATCGGCCAGACGGTTGTCGATGCGCCGAAGGGCATTGCCAAGAAGTCGGTTCTGACGGAAGAATCTTTTGCCGACGTTCCGTCTTCGCAGTGGCGTAAGATCGTGGTCAAAGACGAAGAAGTCATGGCACGGATCGAAGAATTCGCGGCGGCCTTTGACGCCCGTGTTGCCGGTGTGCAGAAGCACTTCGACGACAAGGTGGAAAAAGTTCAGCGCGGCGACGATCTCTTGCCCGGCGTTTTGAAGACGGTCAAAGTCTTTATTGCCACCAAGCGTAAGATGCAGACCGGTGATAAAATGGCCGGCCGCCACGGTAACAAAGGTACGGTTTCCCGCGTACTGCCGCTTGAGGATATGCCTTATACCGAAGACGGCACCCCGGTTGACATCGTGCTGAACCCGTTGGGCGTGCCTTCCCGTATGAACGTCGGACAAATTCTCGAAACGCACCTCGGCTGGGCGGCCAAAGAACTCGGCAAGCAGTTGAACGAGATGTGCGAACAGTACAAACGCGGCGAAAAAACGCTGGAGGAACTGAATAACAAGCTGAAGGAAATCTACGGCGAGAAGCAGTATAAACGCGAGATTGCCGATCTGACGACGGAAGAAAAGGTCGAGATGATCAAAAACGTCAAAAACGGCATTCCGATGGCAACCCCGGTCTTTGACGGCGCGCATGAGGAAGACATCAACCGCATGCTGTCGATGGCGGGTCTGCCGACTTCCGGCCAGATTGATCTTTATGACGGCCGCACCGGCGAGAAATTTGACCGCAAGGTAACGGTCGGCATCATTTACATGATCAAGCTGCACCACATCGTCGACGAGAAGATGCACGCGCGTTCGGTCGGACCGTACTCTCTGGTTACTCAGCAGCCGCTCGGCGGTAAGGCTCAGTTCGGCGGACAACGTTTCGGCGAAATGGAAGTTTGGGCTCTGCAGGCATACGGCGCAGCCTACACTCTGCAGGAAATGATGACCGTCAAGTCCGATGACGTCAACGGCAGAACCAAGGTTTATGAAGCGATTGTCCGCGGCGAAGAAGGTTTTGAAGCCGGTGCGCCGGAATCCTTCAACGTTTTGGTTAAGGAAATCAAATCCCTGTGCCTGAACATCGAATTGCAGAACGAAGCCGTTTAGAATTGGAGATAAAAAATATGAATGAAATTATGAAATTTTTTGGTCAGCAGCCGGCCAACGGAGATTCTTTTGATGAAATCAAAATCTCCATTGCCTCTCCTGAGCAAATCCGTTCCTGGTCTTACGGCGAAGTCAAAAAGCCCGAGACCATCAACTATCGTACTTTCAAACCGGAAAGAGACGGCTTGTTCTGTGCCCGCATTTTCGGACCGGTCAAAGATTACGAATGTTTGTGCGGCAAATACAAGAGAATGAAATACCGCGGCATCGTCTGCGAAAAGTGCGGTGTGGAAGTTACCCTCTCCAGCGTTCGCCGCGAGAGAATGGGACACATTGAACTGGCCGCGCCGGTTGCCCACATCTGGTTTTTGAAGTCGCTGCCGAGCCGTATTTCGATGCTGACCGACATCAGCGTCAAGTCGCTTGAGCGCGTTCTCTACTTTGAAAGCTACATCGTGATCGAACCGGGACTGACCCCGCTTTCCATGTATGAAATGCTGTCGGAAGAGCAGTATCAGGAAGCGATTGACGAATACGGCGAAGATTCTTTCCGTGCCGGCATCGGTGCGGAAGCGATCAAGGAAATCCTTGCTTCGATCGATTTGGAAGCGGAAAGAAAAGCGATCCGCGCCGAACTGAAGGACAACGCTTCGGAAGCCAAACGCAAAAAGCTGGTTAAGCGCTTAAAAATCATTGAGGCGTTCCTGAACTCGAACACCAAGCCGGAATGGATGATCTTAGACGTGCTGCCGGTTATTCCGCCGGAACTGCGTCCGTTGGTTCCGCTTGACGGCGGCCGTTTTGCCACTTCCGACTTAAACGATTTGTACCGCCGCGTGATCAACCGCAACAACCGTTTGAAACGTTTGCTTGAACTGCATGCGCCGGACATTATCATCCGCAACGAAAAACGCATGCTGCAGGAATCGGTTGACGCTCTGTTTGACAACGGCCGCCGTTCGCGTGCCATTACCGGTACCAACAAGCGTCCGCTGAAATCTTTGTCCGACATGCTGAAGGGTAAACAGGGACGTTTCCGTCAGAACCTGCTCGGCAAGCGCGTCGACTATTCCGGCCGTTCGGTTATTACCGTCGGTCCGGAACTGAGACTGCAGCAGTGCGGTCTGCCGAAGAAGATGGCGCTGGAACTGTTCAAGCCGTTCGTTTACGCCAAGCTGGAACTGTACGGACATGCTACGACCATCAAAGCGGCCAAACGCATGGTTGAAAAAGAACGTCCGGAAGTTTGGGACATTCTGGAAGAAGTGATCCGCGAACATCCGGTTCTCTTGAACCGTGCGCCGACCCTGCACCGACTGGGTATTCAGGCTTTTGAGCCGGTTCTGGTCGAAGGTAAGGCCATCCATCTGCATCCGTTGGTATGTACCGCTTTTAACGCCGACTTCGACGGTGACCAAATGGCGGTTCACGTTCCGCTGTCGGTGGAAGCCCAGCTGGAAGCCCGCGTTCTGATGATGTCCACCAACAATATTCTGTCGCCGGCCTCGGGCAAGCCGATTATCGTGCCGACTCAGGATATGGTTCTGGGTATTTATTACCTGACCTATGATGCCGACGGTTTGAAAGGCGAAGGCTCGATTTTTGCCGATTATAACGAAGTGCTGCTGGCGTTGGATGCAAAAGCGGTTGATCTGCACAGCAAGATCAAGTGCCGCATCAGCTACATCGACGACAACGGTGAAGCCAAATACGGTCTGGTTGACACCACTCCGGGACGTTTGATGGTAGCGGAAATTCTGCCGCAGCACAAGGACGTTCCGTTCTCGCTTGTCAACCGACTGGTCAAAAAGAAGGAAATCGGCGAAATTATCGATATCATCTACCGCCACTGCGGACAGAAGGAAACGGTTATGTTCGTTGACCGTCTGATGTCGCTCGGTTTCCAGAACGCCTGCAAGGCCGGCATTTCGTTCGGCAAGGACGACCTTATCGTGCCGGAAGCCAAGAAGGAACTGGTTGCCGAGACCGAAAAACAGGTTAAGGAATTTGAACAGCAGTACCAGAACGGTCTGATCACCAAAGGCGAAAAGTACAACAAGGTTATCGATATCTGGGCAGCCTGTACCGACAAAGTGGCCGACGAAATGATGAAAAACATTTCCAAGACCGAAAACGGCTATATCAACTCGGTTTACATGATGGCTCACTCCGGCGCCCGCGGTTCTGCCGCGCAGATGCGTCAGGTTGCCGGTATGCGCGGTTTGATGGCGAAACCTTCGGGCGAAATTATCGAACAGCCGATTATCTCCAACTTTAAAGAAGGTCTGACGGTGCTTGAGTACTTCAACTCCACCCACGGTGCCCGTAAAGGTCTGGCCGATACCGCTCTGAAGACCGCAAACTCCGGTTATCTGACCCGTCGTCTGGTAGACGTTGCTCAGGATGTGGTTGTTACCGAACAGGATTGCGGTACCGAACGCGGCATTATCGTTCGTCCGGTCGTTGACGGCGGCAATGTCATCGTTTCCATCGGCGAGCGTATTCTCGGCCGTACCATTCAGGAAGATATCGTTCATCCGGAAACCGGTGAAGTGCTGGTTAAGAAGGGCAAGCTGATTACCGAAGACGACGTTGACGTGGTTGAAAAAGCCGGCGTCGAACAGGTTAAGATCCGTTCGGTTCTGACCTGCGAATGCAAAAACGGCGTCTGCGCCGCCTGCTACGGACGCGATCTGGCCCGCGGTACGCCGGTCAATATCGGTGAAGCGGTCGGTGTTATTGCCGCTCAGTCGATCGGTGAACCGGGTACCCAGCTGACGATGAGAACCTTCCACATCGGCGGTGCGGCCTCCAAATCGGCCGAACAGTCGACGGTCGAAGTACCGTTTGCCGGTGTTCTGAAACTTGAAAACAACCATACGGTTACCAACTCCGAAGGCCATATGATCGTATTGTCGCGCAACTGCGAAATTGTGATCGTTGACGGCAGCGAACGGGAAAAATCCCGCCACAAAGTTCCTTACGGCACCAAGATTCTGGTAGCCGAAGGCGCCAAGGTCAAGAAAGGTCAGAAGGTTGCCGAATGGGATCCGTTTACGATTCCGGTCATTACCGAAAAAGCCGGCCGTGTCGAATGGGTTGACCTGATCAACAACATTTCGCTTGAAGAACGCGTCGACGAAACCACCGGCGTGGTTGACAACGTTGTTATCGACTGGCATTCGGGCGCCAATTCCGCCAGCCTTAAACCGGGCATTATGCTGAAGGACGAAAAGGGCAATCCGATCCTGTTCGACAACGGCAAGGAAGTCCGCTATTATCTGTCGGTCGGCGCCATTCTAACGGTGGAAAACGGTGCGGAAGTCAAAGTCGGCGACGTAGTTGCGAGAATTCCGCGGGAAAGCTCCAAGACCAAGGATATTACCGGTGGTCTGCCGCGCGTGGCCGAATTGTTCGAAGCCCGTCATCCGAAGGATCAGGCAATCATTTCCGATATTGACGGTGTGGTCGAATTCGGCAAAGACTATAAGGCCAAACAGCGGATTACCGTGGTTCCGGCCAAAGGCGAGGCGATCGAGTACCTGATTCCGAAGGGCCGTCATCTGGTGGTTCAGGAAGGCGATGTGGTCAAGAAAGGCGACATGCTGGTTGAAGGTACGCCGGCGCCGCACGATATTCTGCGCGTTCTGGGCGTTGAAAAGCTGGCCGAATATCTGGTCAAGGAAGTTCAGGACGTTTACCGTCTGCAAGGCGTGAAGATCAACGACAAGCATATTGAAGTGATCGTTTCGCAGATGCTGCGCAAGGTTGAGATCCGCGTTCCGAACGATACCACGTTCCTCGTCGGCGAGCAGGTTGACCGTGACGTCTTTGAGGCGGAAAACGAGAAGACGATTGCCGAAGGCGGTGTTCCGGCCGAGGCGGATCCGGTTCTGCTCGGTATCACCAAGGCTTCGCTGCAGACCAAGTCGTTCATTTCGGCGGCTTCCTTCCAGGAAACCACCCGTGTTCTGACCGAAGCGGCAGTTGAAGGCAAGGTCGATCATCTGACCGGCCTGAAGGAAAACGTTATCGTCGGCCGTTTGATTCCGGCCGGTACCGGTACCGTGCTGCGTAACTTGAAACGGGTTGCCGCGCAGAACGACAAGGAAATTCTGGCCTTGCGCGAAGCGGCTGCCGAACAGGTTGAAAGTGCTGAAAGCGAAACCCCCGCGGTTGAGCAGCAGCCGGCTGAGTAAGCCTCGTTAGCAAAAAAGCTGAAAGCAAAAAAGCCGTCGGTGAAAACCGGCGGCTTTTTGTTTGTCGAAAAAGAGAAAACGGAGGAGCGGGAAAGGCCGGGGAGGAAGAAAGAAGGAAAGAAACTCTGTTGGCAGAAAGGAAGGGGATTATGGGCAAAAAAAGTTTTCGGAAAGGGAATTTGAGGTGAGAGCGCTTTTTCAGAGGGGGGAACTTTTGGGGAAGAAAAACTTTTTGAAGATGAGAAGTCGGGGGAGATTTTGGGAAAGGAGGAGGTTGGATGAGAGAAGAATGCGGGAGAGAAAAAATTAGGGGTGAGGAAGCGTAAATTATGCAAGACCAGAGACGGGGAAGAAAACTTGGGAGGAGGGAACATTTGAAGAAGAGAAAACTTTCCGTTCACTGTCTTTGACAAAAAGATCAAAATGGGATATAATATAATCATTATCAATTATAAACTTTAAGCATTATGTTAAATTATATGATTTGTGCAGCAGTGGTATGTGTGTTGTTTCTGGGGATCGTTTATTTGTCTTTGCTTTTGCAGCAGCATATGCTTGAAGAGGCTTCGGACGAGGAACTGAAAGAAACGAAAAAACATTTGCTTGAACTGCAGCAGGGGGACAATTTTGTAATGAACGGACAAGACGTTTTGCTTTCATTGGAAATGGTGAATGAGGAACTGAAGAGTCGCGGATTATAAAAAGCGTCCTATATGAAAGACGGAAAAACGGTCAGCAAGCCGCTTTCCGTCTTTTTGTGTTTATGAGGGCGGCCAAGATAATTTCGAGAGGAGAGCGCTTGGAAGTGCGGCAAAAGGGGAGGCGATCAAGAGGGAGAAGACGGCAGGAGAAGAAGGCGGCAAAAAGGGCAGACGGTTGGAAAAGAAGGCGGTAAGAGAAAGTATCAGAAAAGGCAGCAGAAAGAAAAAAGGGCGGTGAAGAAGGGGCAAAAGGGAGAAGATGGGAGGAAAAAAGGGAGATAAAAAAGTATAAAGGGGGTGGGCGGCGGGGGGAAAAAATTGGGAGGATGTTTATGCCGGCATTCGGTAGCAAGCGGAAAAAGCGAGCGGTAAGCATGCGGAAGTACAAAACGTAAGTAATCGGAGCGTTTTCGGGGTAAGGAAAAGCCGGTACGACACAGGAAGGAGGGAAATGACAGGGAAAGTATAAGCGTTGCGGAAGAAAAACGACGGGGAAGTACAAAACGCAAGTAATCGTGGCGTTTTCGGGGCAAGGAAAAGCCGGTACGACACAGGAAGGAGGAAAATGACAGGGAAAGTATAAGCGTTGCGGAAGAAAAACGACGGGGAAGTACAAAACGCAAGTAATCGTGGCGTTTTCGGGGCAAGGAAAAGCCGGTACGACACAGGAAGGAGGAAAATGACAGGGAAAGTATAAGCGTTGCGGAAGAAAAACGACGGGGAAGTACAAAACGCAAGTAATCGTGGCGTTTTCGGGGCAAGGAAAAGCCGGTACGACACAGGAAGGAGGAAAATGACAGGGAAAGTATAAGCGTTGCGGAAGAAAAACGACGGGGAAGTACAAAACACAAGTAATCGGGGAATTTTCGGGGCAAGGAAACGACCCGATAAAAAAAGAAAAATGACAAAGCAAGTGTCAGGGCGCGGCGGCGGGAAGGCTGCGGGAAAAGTGCAAAACCTTGTTGGGAAAAAATGGCGGAGAAAATACAGCGTAAGAGCAGTTGCCGGCGTTAAAAAGGGTTGCCTTTTTTAAGCAGTTTATAGATTTTGTAAACGTACCAGGGAAACAGAAAATAGGCTTTGGCAAAATTCCCGATGGCGGCAAGCGCGCGGCCGCAAGGCGTTTGCGAGGCGGAAGAAATTCCTCGGGATAAACGGTAAAAGAACCAACCGCGGCGGAGAAGCTTTTTGATCTGTCCGTATGTTTCCGGCCGGAGTTTGCCGCGGCCGCGGAAAACGGCTTTGTTTTTTTTCAATTGTCGGCGCAGCCGGGTGAAACAGAAACGGTTTTCAAAAACCGGATAATTTTTAAAAAGGTTGCGGATTTGCAGCAGGTAACGGGCAGCCAAAGCGTTTTTCGCTTTTTCGCTTTTTTGCTCATGATATAGCCGGGCAATGCCGTCCAGCAGGCCGAAAATGCCGGTGATCGTTTCCGGTTCGTGTCCTTTGACGATTGACATGATGGAACCTTCGCGAGGGTAACGGTAATTGTACAGATATTCTTTTAATATACCGTAACTGTCGGCATAAGGCAGGCAAAGCAGATTGAAAAATTCGTCTTCGCCCTGGACCAGGCTTTCGCAAAAAGCAAGTTTGTTTGCGGTCAGAAAGCCGCGCCGATATGCTTTGGTACAAACCTCCTGCGGCAGAGCGGCGAGCAGTTCCGGTTCTTTTTTTCCGCTGTAAAGAGAAAAAGCGGGTATCGCAGAGGGAAAGTCATGATAGGAATCGGTGCGGAAAGTTTGCGTCGACGGATCGTATCTGCGCAGCCGGAAGGCCAATATGTCCAGCTGCCGGTGCTGCATGTGGAGCAGAATTTTTTCCATGGTTTGCGGTTCGACCCAGTCGTCGGAGTCGACAAAAGTCACGTATTTGCCCCGGGCAGCTGCCAAACCGGTATTGCGGGCAGCCGGCAGTCCGCGGTTTTGCTGATTGATAATGCGGATGCGGGAATCGCGGGCGGCATATCGGGAGAGAATTTCCGGGCTTTCGTCGGTTGAACCGTCGTTGATGCAGATGATTTCGAACAAGTCGGTGGATTGTGCCAGCAGGCTGTCGAGACAGCAGGCCAGCCAGGGGGCCGTATTGTACACGGCGATGATGACGGAAAGCGGAATTTCCGCTTCCGCAAGAGCGGATATATTTTCTTTAAATTGTTTTGAAATGCCCGGAATTTGCAAATATCCGGCCATTTTCCGGCGGGCTTCGCCGTAATGTTCGGCGCCGCTTTTAAGCAGGGCGGAAGTCAGGTGCCGGTTAAATATGTTTTCAAGCTGCGGCAGATATTGTTCCAGCCGGTCATAGCGGCGAATTTCTTCCGCCGTCAGCAGGTTGATGTCGATGATGTCGAGCGGACGGGGCGAGTTTTTTTCCGTTCCGGTAATCGAATTCCGGTGAATGCGGTAATGGTAAAGGGGATCAGGCAGATAGGAATAGCTTTGGCAGTGAATGCCGTATGCCCATGCCCAGTACTCGTCTTCATGGATCAGCCGTTCATGGGGAAAAGAGAGGGAGAATTTTTCGATAATGCTTTTTTTGTGCAGTTTTCCGTTAACGACAACGTGAATTTTGAGCGGATTGTCGGAAAGCGGCCGGCATCCTTCCGGCGTTTGTTCGGACTGGTCGAAATAACTTTGTTTGCCGTTTGCCTGCCGTTTATCGTTTTCGGTTTCGGCAAAGGCGCGAAAGTGGACGCAGGTCAGGTCGGCGCCGGTGCTTTCCGCCGTTGCAAACAGTTTTTCCAGGGTGTTTGGTTCAATCCAGTCGTCGGAATCGATAAAGAATATGTATTTTCCCCGTGCGATTTTGAGGCCGGCGTTGCGGGCGGCGGAAAGTCCGCCGTTTGTCCGGCTGATGATGCGGATGCGGGGATCGCGGTCGGCGTATCGGGAGAGAATTTCCGGACTTTTGTCGGTCGAGCCGTCGTCGATGCAGATGATTTCGATGTCGGCAAAGGTTTGTCCGGTGACGCTGTCGAGGCATTGGGGGAGAAATTTTTCCACATTGAAAACGGGAATGATTACGGAAATTTGCGGCGGGTTCATGGCGATGGATCTCCGAAGGCGGTGAAGCAAAAAAACGACCGTTTTTCCGCCGCATCCGCCGCCGCTATTAACAAATTGACAATGCCGGTTTTTTATAATAAGTTTTAGGCGTAAATAAAACGGTCGTTTTATTTCATCATTTGGGCCGGGTTAATCTTTTTTCGGCTATTTCCGTTTACTGACTTGATTTTTCTTTCCTTCCCTTCTTATATTTAAAAGCAGGGAGAGAAGATTATGAATATGGAAAAATTTACCACACGTTCTCAGGAACTTATAAAAAGCGCGGTTGACCTGGCGATTGCCCGCCGGCATCAGTACGTAACGCCGCTTTATCTGCTGCAGGCCATGCTTGAGGCCAAAGACGCGACGGTTGAAAGCCTGATTGAAAAGGCCGGCGGCAACCTGCCGCTGATCCGCCGTGACACGGAAGCCGAACTGAACAAGATTCCGGCGGTTTCGGGCGCCGGCGTGCAAACGGTGATGGCACAAGATTTCAGCGCGGTGCTGCTGGAAGCGGAAAAAATCGCCGACAAGGCCAACGACAAATTTGTTACCGTAGAGCGTTTGCTGCAAACGCTTTCGACCGTTGCCGGCAACAAGGCTTATGACGTTTTGCGCCAAAACGGCGTCGATCCGGTTGCGCTCAACCGGGCAATCGGCGAATATCGTCAGGGGCGGCTGGCCGACAGCGAGTCCGCCGAGGACAATTTTGAGGCGCTGAAGAAGTTTGCCATCGACATTACCGGCAAAGCGAAAGAAGGAAAGCTGGATCCGGTCATCGGCCGCGAACATGAAATTCGCCGCACCATTCAGGTTTTGTCGCGGCGCACCAAAAACAACCCGGTGCTGATCGGCGAACCGGGGGTGGGCAAAACGGCGATTGTTGAAGGGCTGGCAATGCGGATCGTCAACAACGACGTGCCGGAAAGCCTGCGCGGCAAGCGTCTGCTGGCGCTGGACATGGGTGCGCTGATCGCCGGGGCAAAATTCCGCGGCGAGTTTGAAGAACGTTTGAAAGCGGTGCTGAAAGACGTGGAGGCTTCAAACGGCGGAATCATTCTGTTTATTGATGAAATGCATACGATCGTCGGCGCCGGTGCGTCGGAAGGGTCGATGGATGCTTCCAATCTGCTGAAGCCGGCGCTGGCCCGCGGAGAGCTGCATTGTCTGGGGGCGACCACACTTTCCGAATATAAAAAGTACGTGGAAAAAGACGCGGCGCTGGCAAGGCGTTTTCAGCCGGTGTTCGTAACCGAACCGACGGTTGAAGAAACGATTTCCATTTTGCGCGGGATCAAGGAAAAGTTTGAACTGCATCATGGAGTGCGGATTTCCGATTCCGCGCTGATTGCCGCGGCCACGCTTTCCAACCGTTATATTACCGACCGTTTTCTGCCCGACAAAGCGATTGACCTGATGGACGAGGCCGCCAGTTCGCTCCGGATGGCAATCGATTCCAAACCGGAGGAGCTGGACAATCTCGACCGCAAGATCATGCAGCTGAAAATTGAGCGCGAAGCGCTGAAAAAGGAACATGACGAACAGTCGAAAAAACGGCTGGAAGAAATTGAACGGGAAACCGCCGACCTGGAGGAAAAAGCCCGCGGTCTGAACGACAAATGGAAAGCCGAGAAGCAAAGCCTGGCCGATCTGACGGAAGTCAAGGACAAGCTGGACAAGGCAAGGATAGAGGTTGCCATCGCCCAGCGCAACGGGCAGTTTGAAAAGGCCGGCGAGTTGCAATACGGACTGATCCCCGATTTGGAAAAGAAAATGAAAGAGCTTGAAAACCTGGCCAAGGAAAAGAAGGGCCGGGCGGAAAAAGTGGTGACCGACGAATCGATTGCCGAAGTGGTTTCCAAATGGACGGGGATTCCGGTTGACAAAATGCTTGAAGGCGAAAAGGAAAAACTGCTGCATATGGAAGATTACCTCGGCCGCCGGGTGGTCGGGCAGAAGGAGGCGATCCGCGCGGTCGCCAATGCCGTCCGCCGTTCGAGGGCGGGTATCGGCGACCACCGGCAGCCGATCGGTTCGTTTTTGTTCTTAGGTCCGACCGGCGTCGGCAAAACCGAACTGAGCAAGGCGCTGGCAGAGTTTTTGTTTAATGACGAAACGGCGATGCTGAGGATCGACATGTCGGAGTATATGGAAAAGCATGCGGTGGCGCGTCTGATCGGTTCGCCTCCGGGATATGTCGGCTATGAGGAAGGCGGCGTTCTGACAGAGGCCGTCCGCCGCCGCCCGTATCAGGTGATTTTGTTTGACGAAGTAGAGAAAGCGCATCCGGACATCTTTAACGTGCTGCTGCAGGTTTTGGACGACGGGCGTTTAACCGACGGCAAGGGCCGCACCGTCGATTTCAAAAACACGATTGTCATCATGACTTCCAACCTGGGGTCGGACATTTTGGCCCGGGCGGATGAGAAAAGCGACGCCAAAGCGGTGACCGAAGCGGTGATGGAAGTGGTGAAAGCCTCTTTCCGGCCGGAATTTATCAACAGAATCGATGAAATCAGCATTTTCCACAAGCTGAACAAGGAAAATATTAAGCAGATTACCGAAATTCAGCTGAAGAACATTGAAAAACGGCTGGCCGAGCGCAATATCAAACTGCATATCGGCGATGCGGCCGTCAAGTGGATTGCCGACAACGGGTATGATGAAATTTACGGTGCCCGGCCGTTAAAACGCTTGCTTAAAAATCAGGTTGAGAATAAACTGGCATTTGCGATCCTTGACGGGCGAATCGGAGAAAACGACACCGCCGAGATCGTGGTTGACAACAATGAATTAGAGATAGAAAAATCGTGATAGACAGCAAATTGTTCAGAATAGCGGTGGAAACGGCCGGCACCGAAGACGTCAAAAGCGCGCCGGATACGGTGGTGTTGTATTCGGTGAGCTACCAGCCGACCACCGCCAACAAAGACGCCGCGTTGGCGTTTATGCGGGCAAATCCGCAGATGGTGATGATCGACGATACCGTTTGCGGCCGGCGGCTGATTGAACTCGGTTTTGACTGGAGCGTAATCGACAATGACCATGACCGGATCAAAGCGGCCGAAATCTGGCGGCTGGCGTCGCGGCGTTTTATCGACTGCGCATCGGGCAACGTGACGGCGTTTGTTGACAACGCCGATCCGCGGAGCGTTTTTCGCAGCGAGGAATTGCCGGCGATTTTGCGGAATCCGAAAATTTTGACGATTAACGGCGTTGACAAATTTGCATTTGCCTCCCGTTTTGAGGAGTTTGCGGAAAAGGAAGCTTCCGCAACGCTTCGGACGGTGGCCTGTTCCGCTTGAAATTTTCCGCAGTATTAAAAAACCCCGGCGCTTGTCCGGGGTTTTTTGCTTTTCGGCGTTTTTCAGTTGGACTGAATGTTTTTGGCGCTTTGCGCGTCCGCCAGTTTGCCGTCGTCCGCCGGCGTTTCTCTGGCAGCCAGCATTTTCTGATGGGTTTCCTTTATTTGTGCAACCTGACGTTTGAAGCTGGCCAGGTTTTTGCCGCGCAGGTTTTCGGAAGCGGCGGCTTTGATGGTCAGCGGATTGACCCGTTTGCCGTTTTTGACGACCTCATAGTGCAGATGTGGGCCGGTCGAACGGCCGGTTGAACCGACGTAGCCGATAACCTGCCCCTGTTTGACGCGTACGCCGGGGCGGATGCCTTTGGCAAATTTCTGCATATGGCCGTAAGCGGTGGAATATTCCGAATTGTGGCGGATCTTGATGTAGTTGCCGTAACCGCCGTTGTATTTGGCGACCTGGATGACTCCGTCGCCGGCGGCATAAACCAGCGTGTTGCGCGGCGCCGCGTAATCAACTCCCCAGTGGACGCGGTAGTCTTTGTAGATCGGGTGACGCCGGCGGCCGAAAGGCGAAGAAATGCGGGCGTTCTGATAAGACATCGGTTTACGGCTGAGAGTCTTTTTCATGGCGTAACCCTTGGCATCATAGTAATCGACGTTGCCGCTTTTGTCTTTGAAACGATAAAGGTCGATTTTGTTTTTGCCGAGCGTGAGCGACGCAAACAGGATGTTGCCGTTTTTGACCACTTCGCCGTCGGGGGTAATGTAATTCTGGTAAATGATTTCGAATTTGTCGCCTTTTTTAACGTCGCGGCGGAAATCGACGCTGTAGGAAAAAATGTTGATGAAGTTGGCAACGATGCCGGCGGGCACTTTTTCGCCGTTCATGGCGCCGGCCAGGCTGCCGTTGATGGTGCCGCCGGCAGAGTTGATTTCTTCAATCAGTTCGTCCTTTTGCAGTTCGGCGACGTACTTTCCTTCTTCGTTTTTCTCAATAACGAGATGTTCGCCGCTGCGAATCTGGGTGGAAATGCCGTTAACGGCGATCAGTTTGTTTTCCGGCAGGTTCCATTCCATGCTGATTTGCAGTTTTTGCCCGGCTTTCAGATCGCGGGGATCGTAGACTTTTTTGGCGGCCAGGAAAATTTCGTTGGCTTCTCCGTATTCCAGTCCGAGATCCGTCAAAATGTTGAGCAGGGTGTCGCCCTTTTTGACGGAAACGGTGTTTTCCCGGGTTTCTTCCGTCGGTTCAGGTTCGACGGGCTCTTCCGCCGAGGCGAATTCTTCGGCGATGAAATCGTTGTCGGGCTCGCTGAATTCTTCGTTGTAGATTTCGTTTTCGATCGATTCGAGGCTGGAAAACGAGGGAGAAAGGGAGGCGTTGACGTCGGAGTGGCGCAAGATGACGACCATGCCGCACAGGGCGACGACGAAAGTGGTGCAGAAAGTGAACCAGCACCGTTTGTTTTTGACCGCTGCCGCAAGCTGTTTCGTAATATTTTTGTGCAAAATCAAAAATCCTTTATAATATCAGTGATCTGAAATTTCAGTCCGGTACTTTACCATACAAGCGCAAAAATACCAGAAAAAAATTGCCAGAATGTTAATAGCAATATTTTTTTTATAAAATCGAAAAAAAATGCTTGCAATAAAAAAAAATGTTAGGTATAAGGGGAAACGAACCTGAATGGGGGTGTAGCTCAGCTGGTTAGAGCGCCTGCCTGTCACGCAGGAGGTCGCGGGTTCGAGTCCCGTCACTCCCGCCATTAAAAAGCCGTCCGCAAGGACGGTTTTTTTGTGGTTTTGAGAGGGCATCCCTGAAACGGCGCTCTCGGTCGCGGGCTCGAGGATAAAAACAGCCGTTGCTCCGGCTGTTTTTACCGCAAGAGGCGTAGTTTTGTCAGCTTTTTGAGGCGGTGAGGCGCCGATAAAAAGCTTAGAAAACAAGTGCCCGAAACGGAGTTGTCGAACTTATGCCATAAGTGAGGCTTACGCAGTAAGACGAGGATAAAAACAGCCGCTGCTCCGGCTGTTTTTACCGCAAGAGGCGTAGTTTTGTCAGCTTTTTGAGGCGGTGAGGCGCCGATAAAAAGCTTAGAAAACAAGTGCCCGAAACGGAGTTGTCGAACTTATGTCATAAGTGAGACCTACGCAGTAAGACGAGGATAAAAACAGCCGTTGCTCCGGCTGTTTTTACCGCAAGAGGCGTAGTTTTGTCAGCTTTTTGAGGCGGTGAGGCGCCGATAAAAAGCTTAGAAAACAAGTGCCCGAAACGGAGTTGTCGAACTTATGCCATAAGTGAGGCTTACGCAGTAAGACCGAGTTCAGTCGCTTTCATTTTCGGCTTTAAGACATCTTCTTTCGCGCTTTTGGTTCTTTTTTCATGTTGACAACAGGGGCGGTTTGGGGTACCGTTTTCAGGTGAAATTTTAATTATTGATTTTATGGATAAAAAAATTATTTGTTGTGTGTTTGTTTTGTTGGGGAGCGTGTTTTTTTCCTCTTGTGATGAAAGACAGACGGCTTCGAAAGGAAATGACGGTTTGATTACGGCCACGGTAACCGGAAAAGAGCGTGTTGTTAAGCATGATCCGGAAGGCGAGACGTATTCTTATTATCTGGTTTATACCGACAAAGAGGTTTTTAAAATTGAAGATTCTCTGCTTTTCGGACAGTTTAACAGTTCTGACGTTTACGGTATGCTGGCTGAAAATACGACCTATAAGTTTAAAGTTTTCGGCGCGAGAATTCCTTTTTTGTCGATGTACAGAAATATTGTCGGTGTTTATACGACTGAAAACGCATCTCTTAAAGCGCCGCAGAGCGATAATTCTAAACGCACTTTTATCGTTAAAGTAACCGGTAAAGAACGCGTTGACGGGCAGTATCTTGTTTATACGGACGAAGGGACTTTTAAAATTGAAGATTCTTTGATTTTCGGCCGGTTTGACAGTTCTGACGTTTATGGCATGTTAAAGAAAGGCAAGTGCTATCGTATCAAGGTGTTCGGCATTCGCAGCGGCTTTTTGTCTTCCTACCGGAATATCGTTGAGGTTGAGGCCTTAGATTAAATTTTTGAATTTTTTACATCTTAAAAAAGCAGTCTTCGGGCTGCTTTTTTTGTTTTTTTTGCCAGAGCGGTTTGCAGAGGAAGCGGAATTTGCCGGCGAAGCGATATGTTCGTCTGTCCGGATATCGGGCGGAAAAGGGCAAAACGGCAGCAGTTTAAAAAATATCGGCGGCGTATTTTGCGCAAAGTTTCAGGTTGTTTTGTTAATATTTTGTTTTTTCATTGAATTATTAAGCGTGTAAAAGTGTTTATGCATATTAAAAGTAGGGTGTTGACTTTTTGTCTAAAAATGTTTATACTACATGCATTAATCAATATTTTTTTGTATGAAGAATTTTATTATTTTATTTTCATGCTTTGGTCATGAAATTATGGCAGTTGCAATAGCAAAGGCTTTGGGAATGGCAGTTAAAGTTGCTTCAAAAAAAGAGACAAAGGAAGAGTATGAAAAAGATGTGAATAACATTTATGACAAACTCTCTCCTTTTTACAGTAATATTGAAATAGTTTCTTTTGAGGAAAAAGAACGTTTCGTAGAAGCTGGCTGGGATGTCATTCAGGAATTGAAGGAAGGTCGTTTTGATGCTTCTTTGTGGGGCAAAATGGCGGCTTCCAAGCTCACTCCTTCTTTCGAAGGTCTTCGCCGTTATCAGCAGCTTGAAGGCAAAATGAACGTTCTGTTCGTGCCTCAGAAGTTGCAAAGTGACGGTGAGTGCGGCGTTACGGCTGCCCAGCAGTCGCTTAACCCGCAGGTTCTTTCCTTTATGAAGGGAACTGCCAACTTGGTGCTTGGCCAACACTTTCACAAAGTAAACGACCTCGCAACGGTCGAAGCTTTGGCGAAAGAGTTTGACCTGTATGTACCGGGTATGAACGATGAGAATCCGGAAGTGTTCGGAATCCGCGGCGTGGCTCATGCCGAGTATTTCAACATGTACCGCAGTCTTGCCGCTTCGGTAGGTATTGCGGGAACTCATACATGGATTCTTTTGGCGCTCTTTCCGGAGATTCCGCAGATCATTCTGTTTAACAAGAACGGCGTGGAAAACTGGAAAGACATCGAGGCTGCTTATCAGAAGGCGGGTTACCGCATTTTCTGCATCGGTTTCGACGAGTCAACGGACATGGCCGAGCTGAGCAAAGAGATAGAAGAGACTTATAAGAAACTCTTCTGATCTTTAGAAAAAATAAGAGAGAGTGCCGGGTAAAACCGGTACTCTCTTTTTTTTGTTTTAAACAACGGGCAGGAGAACGCTTGCCGGAAAAGCGGTTTTCTGTTATGAACGGAAAAGGTGCCGACGGAAGCTGCGGAGTACTGCGGCCGTGATGTTCGAGGTCCGGGATTTGCAAAGCGGCAGAGGTTTGAATAAAGGCGGCAGGGAATCGGCAAAGGCGGCAGACGGCTTGTTGGCAAAAAGAGGAACGGAAAATGCATGACATTTGGAACCCGTGGCACGGATGCGTCAAAAAAAGCGAAGGCTGTGATAATTGTTACATGTATTTTCTCGACCGGCAGAGAAATGCGGACGGCCGCCGTATTTACAAGGTGAAAAGTAATTTTGACTACCCGCTGCAAAAAGACAGAAGCGGCAGTTACCGGGTGATGAGCGGCGAGCAGCTCAGGGTGTGCATGACGTCTGATTTTTTTCTTGCAGAAGCCGACGGCTGGCGGAATGAGGCCTGGCGAATCATAAAACAGCGGCCGGACGTGGTGTTTTTTCTTCTGACCAAGCGGCCGGAGCGGGCGGCGGACTGTCTGCCGCCCGACTGGGGCGACGGCTGGGAAAACGTTTTTTTCAATGTTACCTGCGAAAATCAAAAGCGGGCGGACGAGCGAATCCCGATTATGTTCAAACTGCCTTTTAAACACAAGGGGATTATGGCGGCGCCTTTTGTCGGTGCGGTCAGCATCAGGGATTATCTGCCGGCGGGGCAGATTGAACAGGTGATTGCCGGCGGCGAAAATTATGACGGTTCCCGTCCGCTTGAATACGAATGGGTGAAAACGCTTTATGACGAATGCGTTGCCGCCGACGTTACTTTTTGTTTTATCGAAACCGGTACCAATTTTGTCAAGGACGGCAAAACCTGGCACCTGCCCGACAAACGCCGGCAGAGTTATGCGGCCTGGCGTTCGGGGCTGCAATATCAGGGAAAAAAGATAAATTTCCGTTTGCAGAAACCGCAGTTTTCGCTTTTTGCCGGCAGCGAGTCGGAAGTTTACCGCAAGTTTTTCGGCGAACGCTGCCAAACCTGCGGCAGCAGGCTGATTTGCAACGGCTGTTCAAATTGCGGGCAATGCGGTGCCGGAAATGCGGCAAAGTGAGGAAGGGGAAGAAAAAGGAGAAAAAGGAGAAAAAGGAGAAAAAGGAGAAAAAGGAGAAAAAGGAGAAAAAGGAGAAAAAGGAGAAAAAGGAGAAAAAGGAGAAAAAGGAGAAAAACATGTTGGAGGACTTTGTTCGACGGGCGCGGGATGAAAACGAGAGCGTTGGCGACGAAACGTTTGAGGGAGAGTTGATAAAAGGCGGCGATTTTTCGCAAATTGAATTCGAGCGGGTGCAATTTGTCAAATGCAGATTTGAGCGCGCGAATTTTGAGCATGCCGCCTTTTATCAAAGCAAATTTGTCAACTGCGACTTTTCCAACTGCGTTTTTACCGGCAGCTATTGGAAAAAAACGCAGATTGCCGGCAGCAAAGGTAACGGCGGCCGCTTTGGCGAAAGCTGCTTTAAGGAATGTGGGCTGAGCGAGAGCAGTTTTGATTATGCCGACTTTTCCCGTTCTTCCTGGGAAAGCTGCACGATTGATGGCTGTCGTTTCCGGGAGACGTTTTGCTCGGAAGCAAAATTGAAAAAAATGAAATTGAAAGAGGTTGATTTCAGCCGGGCGGATTTTTTTAAAACGCCGCTGAAGGGGCTTGATTTTTCCGCTTGCATAATTGACGGTATCCAGCTTTCCGAGCATTTGAACGAACTGCGGGGGATGAAGATCGGCGCGGAACAGGCGCTTGCCCTGGTGCGGCTGCTCGGGGTTGAAACGGCATAGACGGAAAACCGGGAGATTTGCCGGCAAAGAAAAAAGGCGGAAAGAATTTCCGCCTTTTTTCGTCGGGACGTTTCAATCAAAACGAATGCTGCGTTTTAGAACGCGTAGTTCAAACCGAAGTTGGCCGAAACATTTTCGTAATCGCTGCCGAACAGCCAGCCGACGTTGCCGAAAACGTTGATGCGGTCGTTTACCCGGTAAGAAACGCCGCCCTTAACGCTGCCCAAGGTCATGTCGTCCAGCGTATGAACGGTGTTGAGTCCGCTGACGGCAACTTTGTCGCCGCTGCCGAAAACCTGAACGATACCCGGCTGGAGGTAAAGCTTGGCCGGTTCTCCGTCCAGCGGCAGCGTTTTTTCAAATTTGATTCCGGCTTCCAGTTCAAACTGTGACGCCGTGTCGTAATTTGCGGTTTTGCCGTAACGGTCGCGGATATCGTCCCAGCCGATGCGGGTATAGCTTAGTCCGGCGCGCGGTTCGATCGCAAAGGAATCGGAGAGCATAAACGCATAACCGGTGCTGAATGCGGCGCCGAACTGGGCGGCGTCGGAATCTGCCTTAACTCCGTCGGCGGTTTTCAGATCCGCGTTCTGGACGCCGGCAAAGACCGTGGTCATCGCCCATAAAGTGCGATCGGTGTAGCGGTAGTAAAGACCGCCGATATAGCTGTCGATATCTATGTCGCCGGAAGTGTTGACAACATAAAAGTCGTTTTTGCCGTCAAGATCGTATTCGCCGTGACGATATGAGACGAAAAGCCCCAAACGATTGTATGCGTCCTGCTGGAGATCGCCGCCGGCTTCAAAGCCGTAAACGTCAGCGTCGAACTTGACCGGCGCGTCGACCGAAGACAAAGCGTAAACCGGCGAAATCCACAGGTTGTACAAAGGTTCGCGGTTGTAGCAGTTGTCGTAATAGCCGCCGCAGGGGCCGACATAGACCATGGTGGCTGCGGTTTTGTCTTCAATGTTGCGGATCATGCCGCGGGTCTGTTCAAAGCCGGCGGCGGTCAGTCCCATATAGCCGGCGGCTTCCGCTACGACGACGGGTTTCTGTCCGTCCTCGGATTTTTTAACATGCATCGACCACTCGTCGGCGCCGCTTTCCAGCCGTGTGGCTTCCGCTTCCCACTCATAGGCACTATTTTCCACACGCAGGATGTTGAACTTGCCGCTGCCGGGGTTGGCAATTTCGGCAAAGCGAATGCCTTCTTTGCCGGCTGATTTGGCATAGACGGCACTGCTCTCAACGCCCGTGTTGCGAGCGACGACGTTGACGGTTCCGTACAGGTTTTCGGCGGAAATTTCGTCGGCGGTTTTCAAAACCGTGTCGATGTCAATGTGCAGTTCGCCGCTGCCGCCGGTCAGGTTTTTGAAGGCGATGCCGTTGTTGAAACTGCCGTTGTCAAAGTGCAGAGCGCCGCCGTTTAAGGTCAGGCTGCTGCCGTTTAAGCGGTCTTCGCGGTCAAGGCGGACGTGGGCGCCGCTGATGCTGATCAGTCCCGCGTTGGCAACGGTCCGGTTGAAGTTGACAGTGCCTTTGTCGTTGCCGCCGATATTGATCGCGTAGCCGTTTGCGCCGTCGATACCGTCATTAAAGGTAATGGTTCCGCCGTTGGCGGTCAGGTTAAGCGCAGAATCGGCGCTTGCCATGTAAACGGCGTTGGATATGCCGCCGGCCGTGTTGCCGCTGAATTCGGAAAGTTTCCCGTTGTCCGCGAGTACGTTGACGGTTCCGTCGGACCAGACGGCGCCGCCGGCCGTTTCCGCCGTATTGTTCTTCAGGCCGGAGTTGTGAATGTTAAGCACGCCGGAATTTTTGATGAAACCGCCGGTGTCGGAAGCAAAACCTTCGACCGAGGCGACGTTGTCGACGGTGGTCTGCTGGCCTGCCGCAATTGACATGCCGGCATAGGAAGAAATGCCGTCTTCTTTGACGCCGCTTAAGACTTTGTCGTTGCCGTTAATGGTCAATGCCGCGTTTTTTCCGCCTTTGAGTTCGCCCAGATCGCCGAAAACGTTGCGTTCGTCGGCCAGAGAATAGGATTTGGTAACGCTGCTTTCGTCACTGACCGCGGCGTTCAGGCCTTTCAACGTGGACTCGACGGTATCCGTGCTGAGCACGCCGGCGGTGTCGCTTTTGAAAGTGTATTTGTAATCTGCCGTATAAGCCGCAAAGCTGTCCAGGTTGGCAAACCGGGGCGCAATTCCGCCGGCAAAAACGGTGATGTCCTGTCGGCCGTTTTGCAGAATGTTGATGTTGTTCAGGCTGATTTCGGCGCCTTCGGCAACCGCTTGGGCGTTGATTCTGTCCGATTCTCCGGTTGCCAGGTTGGCATCGATTTTCAGTCCGGTGCCGGCGGTTGAAGCAAAGGTGCCGACTTCTACCGTTTGCAGAGCGTCGTTTTGCAGGTCGAGAATGCCGCTGTTTATCGTTAAGTCAACGCCGGCCAGGTCTGCCGCACCGTTTTCCGAAACGCCGAGCGCCAAGGTGACGTTTTCCGAGGTAACGGAGGCGGCGTTGGAGATTTTGTTGTTGAAAGCAACGGTTCCGCTTTCGTCGCCGGTTACGGTAATCGCATAACCTTCCGCGCCGTCGATGCCGTCGTTGAAAATAATGCTGCCGTCAGCAGCGGCTTCCAGTTTCAAGACGGAATCGACGCTGCTTTTTCCGTCTTTGGCCATATAGACGGCATTGCTGGTGGCGGTGCCGTCATGTTGTTTGACGGTGTTGCCGGTAAATTCCGAAACGCCGCCGTTTTCCGCCTTGATCGTCAGCGTGCCGCTGCCCTGATATATGGCGCCGCCCTGTGCCGGATCGTAGGCGATGGAATCGGTGTTTTCCGCCTGATTGTTGAAAAAGGAAGTGTTGACGATTTCGTTGATGACGCCGCTGGTGCTGTAGCTGGCATAGTTGTATATTGCACCGCCCTGGGCGCCTACGGCTTTGGCAATATTGCCGGTAAACGTACTGTTTTCTATTCTGTCGATGGTGCCGTTGTTATAAATGGCGCCGCCGAGGGAGGTGCTGCGGCTGTATTGACTGCCGGTTTCCTTGCCTAAGGCCTTATTGTTGTTAAAATCCGCGCGGATGACGGAAATTTCGTTTTTGTTAAAGATAACGCCGCCGGCTGCATTAGATTTGTCACTTAAAGCCTGGTTGTTTTCGTAAGTGCCGGCCAGCGTGTTGATTTTGCCGTGATTGATGTACATAACGCCGCCGTATGCGGAACCGTTGCCGGCCCGGGCGGTGTTGTTTTTAAAAACGGCGTCGATTTCGTCGATGAGGGCCGAGCTGCCGCCCTGCCACAGAATGCCGCCGTACATGTCGGAACCGCCGTCATACATGCGCTGGGCGGTGTTGTTTGTGAATTCGCCCGTTATTTCGGTGATATGTCCGTCGTCATTGGTAATAAAACCGCCGTTGCCGCGTACGCTGTCTTCCGTTCCCAGAAAATTGTCGTTGAACGTTCCGTTTATGGCCATGGTTCCTTTGTTGGCGATGAACGCGCCGCTGGGCATGTAAGTTTGCCCCGTATGCAGCGGCGTCAGCTTGTTGCTTTCGACGGTTACGTTATCCAAAACGACTTTCCCGCCGGCCGCGTTGTCGACAATCAGACCGGTTGCCGTTTGTCCGCCGAAGTTGGTCAAAACCGTATTTTGGATTGTCAGGCTTTCGCCGTTTCCGAGGGCGAAGCCGGCGCCGCCGTTGCCGTCGATTTTGTATTTTTGCTCCGTTCCGTCAACGACGGCGTTTCCGTTGACATCAACGTTTTGCGGCAGAATAATGTTGTTTCCGAGTTCTATGGAAACGGTGCTGCCCGTCTGGTTGTTGCTAATGATTTCCAGCAGTTTGTCGCCGCTTGAAACGACCTCCGCCCGGGTTGGAACGGAAGTGAGACAGGACAGTGACAACAATAGGGTATATCTGGTGATTTTGTTCATGTCGGTTCCTTTAGTCTAGTTTTTGTATAATTTATCAGTTTTATTTTTTTTGTCAAATCGGTTGTTGCGTTTTTTCGTTCGGAAAAAGACAATGCCGGTTGATAAATTTGCCGTCGGAGATTATGCTCATAGTTATATGGATGTACGTCGGGCAGGAAGGAGAAACGGATGACAGACAAAAACGGGAGCGGCTGGGGGAGAAAAATTTTCCGGTGGGCGCTGACGTCGCCGGTAACGCTTGTTTTGGGCGCATTAATGCTTTATTACGGATTTCGCGCTTACGTTTTGGAGGCGGATCCCTGGCGCAGCAAGGCGATTATGATCGGGCTTGCCGTGTTGTGGGCGCTGTGGCTGGTGTTTAAGAACCTGATCAAATTTTTGCTGCTGGCCGCCGTGGCCGCTGCCGTCTTTTACGGTTATTACCGTTACGAAAACCGCAATGAGATTGCCTGCAGGGAGCAGGGCGGAGTCTGGGACGGGGAAAAAGGCGTTTGCGGGGACAAAACCGGTTGGACGGAAAAACTGGAGGAGTTGTGGAAACGGTTTGCCGACGGGAAAGAGGATGAAAAAAAAGAAACGCCCGGCGGCAGAGAAAAATAAAAGTCTGGCTTTTTGCCGGCGGTGCGCTATATTAGCTACAGTACAACGTGCGGAGTAAAGAAATGAAACTGGTGAACAAAATTGCATCTTTAATGACAGAGGCCGGAAACAAATGGTTTCACCGGAGCGCCGGCAGGCTGATCAGCGTTAAGGCGGCCAAAAATATTCAGAAAAGGGCGTATGAAAACAGTTTTTGCAGCCCGGACGAAAGCTGCACGCCGGTTTATCGGGAGATTGCACTGCAGCTTGAAGACAAAAACGAACAGGTTTTTCGTGCCGCCGTTTACAATTTGTATAAAATTGCCGCGGTTTCCCGCCGTTGCCGGCCGGAGATTCTGGAAATACTGGTAAAAAAGGCGGAAAATCTGCAATTCGGGGCGGAAATGCACAGTTACATGTATGATAAGATTTCCCGTTTGAAAGAGATGTGAAAAATTGCCGTTTTAGTACGCCGTTTTCGTTGTGATTCAACGGAAACGGCATTTTTTTGCCTGTAGCAGAAAAAGGTACGATAAAAAGCGGCAGAAATCAAGACGAAAAAACAAAGGTTAGCGGAGAAAAATAATATAACTATCTATCGTACAATATTTTACATCACCTGAATGAAATATATGGATAAAGGGGAAAGGTCATGAAAATATTGTATAAAACCATGGGATTGGGGCTTTTGTCCGCGTGCCTGTGCCTGTTGTGTGCGGCGCCGGCTTCGGCCAAAGTCTGTTTTGTCGGCGAGGAAAACTGTACCGGCGGCGGCAGTTTTGATGAGTATAAGGATCCGGCCGAAGACGGCAAAGTGTGTACGGACGAAGGGTATATTCTGAAAAGTGCGTGCGACGCGGATCCGTCGCGCCACGTTACCGGTTATTGTCCGTATAACAGCGAGTATGTCATGTGCTGTGGCAACGAATATGTTTACGACTCCTGCGTTTATCCGCATGTAACGGTAGACAAATGCGGCAGCAAGTTCAAATGCCAGTGCGACCCTGAGAAATATCCGTATACGGAAGAGGCGTGCCATACGCAGTTTAAGTTCAGCAACCCGGGCGGTACGGCCTGTACGCAGATAGACGCGGGTACGACTTCGACAATCAAGACGTTGTATTACTCGGCGTGTCTGTGTGAGCGCGGATTGTACCCGTATTCGAAAGACGACTGCCAGACGACGGCGAATGCGGACGTCAACGGCGATCCGTGTCAGGACAGCATGGGGAACCAATACTGGGATTCGTGCAAATGCAACAATCCGCCGTACAAATGGGAATCGGTTGACTGCGAGTTCGGTGGTAAAGGCAAGGCCTGCGTACAGGGCGGTGTCTACTTCTTCAAAGAGTGCTGTTCATGTGCGGCGTTTCCGGCGGAAGGCGAACGCGGCGGTAAGCCGAATGACACTCATGCGACCAAGTGGACGACCTGCGACTGTCCGCGGAAAGGGCGTTTCCGGATTACGCAGTGTGAAGCAGGCTGGCAGCCGAACAAAGACGGCTCGGCGTGTGAGCGCATTTCGTGCGAAAACGCGGTGAAATTGTTCTTCAGCAAGGAAACCAACAAGAAAACCTATGCTTCGTACGGGGTGTTTACGGGCAGCAAGCTGGTGCACTACAAGGCTTTGACGGAAGCGGAGAAGGCGAAGCTTCCGGAAGCCCAGCAGACCTATGCGGTAGGCGAGGAAATCGAGGCCAACTCGGCGTCGACTGGCGTGTTGGCGAAAAACGTCAGCACCAGTTCGAAATACTGTTCGACTTCGTCCAAATACGTTGACGGCAAATATGTGACGGTCGGCGGTCTTGAAATCGGCTGTACGAAAGCGGCAAGTATTTATTCGGGTGCTTATTTCGGAACGTTGAGTTCGTCGCCCGACCATAAGATGCTTCAGGAATCGTGCGGGGCTTATGAACCGGAAAAGACGGTGGTTCCGGTTATCAGCTTCTCCGGCAGCAGTTTCCCGAATACCAACTCGCGCACTTCGACCATTTACCTTTACGGTGCGGAGCTGAAGTTCTCGGGAACGACGAACGTCAACAGGTCCATGTATTTGTACAACACCAACCTGAGCGGGTCCGGTGCGGTATTTAACAAATATGTATATCTGTACGGTTATAATGACAAGCCGAACGGCGAGAAAGTGACGTTTAAGATGACGAGTTCGACTTTCAAGAATAAGCTGACTTCAAGCAATTATAATTTTGATATGGGGTCTTTGTATCTGGAAGTTCCTACGTCTTATAAAAACAGCCAGATTGCGTCGTTTACGCTGAGGGAAGGACAGGAGTTCAGAGGAAGTTCGCTTTATATTTATCCGACTTCGGATTCCTATGTCTTTCACAACAAAGACAACGGAAACACTTTTCCGAGCGCGGCTAACTGGGGTACGTACGTCAACTTCTACGGTCCTTACACCGCCAGCGCGGCCAACGTCTATACTTCCGTATATGTTGGTTATTACGGCAGCAAACGTGCCCGCGGCATGAGCATTAAGTTAAGCGGTAATCTTAACTGGAACATGTATGAAGGAAGCAGCAAAAAGTCTATCGGGTTAACGTCGGCCAGCAAGATTACTTCAACCGACTACGGCAGCGGCAACTATGCCAAGCTGGTGTTCGGCAACGGTGTTTACAAGCGTTCCTGCCAAATGCGCGATACGATTTATTATATCGTTAACAGAAAAAGCGGAATGAGTTGTGCGACCAAGAACTGGGATGCCGACAGCGGTTATTATGCCGCCTGTACGATCAATGCTTCCAACAGTTTGAGCTCGGTAAGTTCGACCGGTTCAATGTCCTGCCGGAAAACGAAGAAGTGCGGTTGCCGGGAAACGTTGTTCCAGTCGGGATGTTCAATTGAGTATACTTATCACGACACCAACAGGAATGATGCCGGTGACAAACCGGGGCCGCTTCTGACCTGTAACTAATCCCCGCCCGCACCGGAGATGCAATATGATCCGGCGGCACAATCCCCTTTAGGGCG